>JADMIO011006340.1_pt1 | contig 104513 bp, 99 predicted proteins | sample 8958161 | NCBI WGS metagenome assembly JADMIO01 (sample SAMN16585339, study PRJNA669376) | soil metagenome | isolation source: Crop rotation soil | place: USA: Cullars Rotation, Alabama | collected 2011 | reverse complement strand
GCCGCGACTTCAAGTCACGTGAATTCCAAGCTTCGGATCCCACTGTGCTGGAAAGGCGGATCTGCCAGAGCTTGCCCTGCTCCTCCTCGTTGTCGACTTCCAGATCCGACACGGCCGTGCCGAGCGTGGGATCCCAGTTCACGAGGCGCTTGCCGCGATAGATCAATCCGTCTTCGTACAAACGGACGAAGGTCTCCAGCACGGCGGCGGAAAGGCCTTCGTCCATGGTGAACCGCTCGCGCGTCCAATCCGCCGAAGCGCCGAGGCGTCGCATCTGGCGCGTGATCGCGTTGCCCGACTCTTCCTTCCACGCCCACACGCGCTCGACGAATTTCGCGCGACCCAGGTCGTGCCGCGATTTTCCTTGCGCCATGAGCTGCTGCTCGACGACGATTTGCGTGGCGATGCCCGCGTGATCGGTGCCGACCTGCCACAGCGTGTTGTCGCCGCGCATGCGGTGATAGCGGACGAGCACGTCCATGAGGGTCTGCTGGAACGCATGACCCATGTGCAGCGTGCCGGTGACATTCGGCGGCGGCAGCTGGATGCAATACGGCGGCGCATCCGGGCGCATCGACGGGCGGAAATAGCCGCGCGATTCCCAAAGGGGATACCACTTGGCCTCGATCGCGTGAGGCTCAAAGCGTTTGGCGAGTTCCATGGGCGGCGCGCGGAATTAGCGCGCGAATCGTTGGATAACTGCTTGAAATTATAGCGAACGCGAGCCGGCGCCGGCTTGCGCTGCGCAAATCGCTCGCGAGGTCAGCGCTGTACGATGGCGGCGCTCATCCGATAGAGCACGCCGGACGGGTCGTCCTTGACGACAGCGAACCGGCCGCTCACGACAATGGGCTCGATCGAGTAGGCAATCGGCGTCTTCGCTTGCACTTCGACCAGCGCCTCGGGTCCCGCGGGCAGGCAGAACTGGCAATGCGGCGGCACCGCGGAGATCAGGAAATGCTTCTGCTGGTCGCCCAGGTCGAGCGGGATCATGAAGCCCTGCACCTTCACGTCGCTGCGATCGAGCGCGAGGATGGCCTTCGAGAATTCCGGCACCATCTTGTCGCCCTGCTTCACCGGCTCGACTTGCGCGAGCGTCTTCCACGACACGACACCCGCGCGTTCGGGCAGCATCTGCGTCGAGTAGTCGCTCGCGGTGGGAAGGCCGCTGCCCGGCACGCTGGTGTTGAGCGCGAACGCGAGCGACGCGAACGTCGCCGCCAGCGCTAACGCAATCGCACGTGGGGTAATGGCCATGTCTTCGATTATACGCAGGACCCCATAAGTAGGGTCAGACTCCACTTCCACCTGTTGGAAACGACGTCCACGGTACGGAAGTGGAGTCTGACCCTACTTATTACTGGTTCTGACGCCAGTTCTCGATCTCACGCTCGAGCGCCTCGGCGACGTACGCGCGCAGCAGCTCGCCGACGTGCTGGTTGATCGCCGCGACGAGGTCGGCGCTCGCGCGATCGACGATCGGCTGCAAGCGCACCCCGAGCTGCTCGCGCAATGCGGTGTCCGTGAAAAGGTCGAGCCGCTGCAGGACCTGCATGCGGATCTCTTCCGCAGCGGCGTCCCACCGCGCGCGCTCCGCCGCGGCGCTGGCGGCAAGCGCCGTCGTCGCTTCCAGCGGCACGCCGAGTAGCGCGTCTTCGATCGGCTCCGGCACGCGCAAATCGATTTGCTTTTCGACGCCGATCACCGTCGGCACGTCGTCGTCGAGAGCGTGCATCGGCGACAGCGTCGGGTCGTCGATGAACGCGAGATCGGGTGTCGGCGCTTCCGTGCTCTTGAATGCCGCAGCGAGCTCGGATGCGGACGCGGGCGGCTCGACCGGATGTGTCGGAGGAGGCAACCGCGCCTCGATCTCGTCTTCGAACGCGACCTCCGCCTCCTCCCCGGACGCGGTGACCTGGATCTCCTCGCTGACCGGTTCTTCCACCGGCGGCGATGGCTCTTCGACCTCCGGCACGACGGCGATCGAATCGACGGCTTCGCCGATGACGGACGGCTCGCCTTCGCCGAGCTGCAGCCAATCCGACGGCTCGCCCTCCTCCACGACGGCGACCTGCGGCGCAGGCGGCGAGGGAGTCGCCGGCTGCGGTTCGGCGCGCGCCGTCACCGATTCGGTGAGCGTCGGAATGGTGCTGGGCTGGCTTGCGGGAACTTCAGGCTCCGGCTCGGGCTCGCGCAGCGCTGGACGCGAGCGCGCGATACGCGGCGGCGGAATGGCCCCGACCGAATCGGTGAGCACCGGAATATCGTCGAGCATCGGCGAGCGGTTTCGCCGCATGAGCGCGTCGGCTTGCTCGAGGAGCTCGCGCGCCGTGGGCATGGCCTGTTATCGCTCTCGCATGTCGTGCGCGCGCAATTCGTATCCGCGCTCACGGTAGAACTTGTAACGCGCGCGCCCCGCAGCCGCATCGTCCACGCCCACGATCTCCGCAAGGCGCTCGAAACGGCTGAAGAACGGCGGCGGTTCCGGATGCAGGTTGACGAGCACCGCGGCCGGTCCCGAATGCTCGAGCTTGTGGTCGATCCACACCGGCGTGTCGACCGCGAGCGGACTGTCCATCCGGCAATGCGGAAGAAATCCGGTCGCCGGATTCATCCACAACAATCGATCGAGTGCGTCGGTAGTCGACGCGTCCGGCGTGAGCACGCGCGCGCTGCCGTGCATGCTCGCCGCTTTTGCAACCAGCCGCGCCGCGACCGCGAGGCGATCGTCGACGTGCGTGTAGAAATCGATCGTGGTCACGTGCCGGGATTCTCCTGCGACAGGACCCACGTCGTGAGCAGCGGCACCGGCCGGCCCGTGGCGCCCTTATCCTTGCCTTCCTTCCACGCCGTTCCGGCGATGTCGAGATGCGCCCAGTCGTACTTGCGCGTGAAGCGCGACAGGAAGCACGCCGCCGTGATGCTGCCGCCCGCGCGCCCCGCGATGTTCGCGAAGTCGGCGAAGTTGCTGGAAAGCCCGTCCTGGTAGTCCTCCCACAGCGGCAGCTGCCACGCGCGATCGTACGCGTCGTCGCCGGCCGTCAACAGCGCACGCGCGAGCGTTTCGTTGTTGCTGAACAATCCGCTCGCGACGTGGCCGAGCGCGATCACCATGGCGCCCGTCAACGTCGCGATGTCGACGACTGCTTCGGGCTCGTAGCGCTCGGCGTACGTGAGCGCGTCGGCAAGAATCAAGCGCCCTTCGGCATCCGTGTTCAGGATTTCCACCGTCTGTCCCGACATGCTGGTGACGATGTCGCCCGGCTTGGTGGCGTGACCGGAGGGCATGTTCTCGCACGCCGCGACCAGCCCGACCACGTTCACCTGCGCCTTCATCTCCGCGAGCGCACGCAACGTGCCGAACACCGATGCCGCCCCGCACATGTCGAACTTCATCTGGTCCATGTCGAGGCCGGGCTTGAGCGAGATGCCGCCGGTGTCGAAGGTAATGCCTTTGCCGACGAGCACCAGGGGCTTCGACTGCTTGCGTTGCGAGTGCATGTACTCGAGCACGATGAAGCGCGGCGGCTGATGGCTGCCGTTGGTCACCGACAGGAACGTGCCCATCCCGAGCTCTTCGATTTCCTTGCGCTCGAGCACTTTCACCTGGATGTCGGGAAATTCGACGCCCATCTGCTTGGCCCGCTCGCCAAGATACGTGGGCGTGCATACGTTGCCCGGCAGGTTGCCGAGGTCGCGGGCGAGATCCATGCCGTGGGCGATGGCGAGACCGCGCGCGGCGGCCTTTTCGCCGGCGGCGAGATCGGAACGTTGCGGCACGGAGAGAGTCAACTTGCGCAGGGGCCGCCGCACTTCCGTCGGCTGGCTCTTCATCTGCTCGAAGCGATACACCGCCTCCATCGCAACCACGACCGCATGCTCCACGCGCCATACCACTTCGCGCCGCTTGACCTTCTCCTCGGTCAGGTAGAGCACCGCTTCGTACGAGCCCGTTTCGTTGAGCAGCTTCACCGCCGCGCGGATCGCCGCGCGGAACTCACGGTCGCGGAAGTCGCGCTCCTTGCCCAGGCCGACGAGCAGCACGCGATCGGCGAGCGTGCCGCGCACGTTGTGCAAAAGCAGCGTCGCGCCGAGCTTGCCCTCCATGTCGCCGCGGCGGATGATTTCGCTGATGTAGCCGTTGCTCGCGCGATCGATCAGCTCTGCGGACAGCGACAACTTGCGGTTGTCGAACACGCCCACCACGACGCACGCGCTTCGCTGCTTCTCGGGGCTGCCGCTTTTTATGGTAAATTCCATCGCGATCCCTCGTCTCCCGCTCCGGCGTTTTGTTAGGGTTACAGGTCGTGGGGCGCATTATCGGCAATTCTTTTCCAAAAAGTCAAAACTTTTCCCGGCGTCATGATTTTCAGGCGTAGTCTCGTGCGCGAGCTCACCGCGACGGCTATCGGCCTGTTCGTGGTGCTTCTGGCCATCCTTTTCACGCAATCGGTCATCCGCATCCTGGCCCGCGCCGCCGGCGGCGCCGTAGCGGCCGACGGCGTGCTCGCGTTGATCGGGTTCAACGCGATGTTCTATTTGAATCTTTTGCTGTCGGTTGCGCTGTTTCTGACGGTTCTTCTGACGTTATCCCGCTGGTACCGCGACAGTGAGATGGTGGTCTGGTTCACCTCCGGGCAGTCGCTCACCGCGTTGCTCAAGCCCATCCTGTGGTTCGCCGCGCCGTTCCTGGTGGCGATCATCCTGCTGTCGCTGTTCCTCTCGCCGTGGGCGGAGCAGCGCAAGATCGAGTTCGAGCGGCAGCTCGAGTCGCGCGACGAGATCACCATCCTTTCGCCCGGACTGTTCCGCGAGTTCCGTCGCGCCGGCATCGTCGTGTACGTCGAGAGCATCAACCCGGTCGACGGCCGCATCCGCAACGTCTTCCTGCATTCGGTGGACGACAAGAAGGACTCGACCACCGTCGCCCGGCTCGGCCACCTCGTCGAGGAAGCGAACGGCGACCGGTTCGTCGTGCTCGAGGACGGCCGCCGCTATGAAGGCCAGCCGGGCTCGGCCGAGTTCCGGTTGATCGAGTTCGACAAGCTCGGCCGGCGCATCGAGCCGTCGGAAGCGCGCGCGCTGCCCACCTCGGACAAGGCGATCCCGACATCGGTGCTGCTGGTCGCCGACGGACGCAGCGAGCGCGCCGAACTGTTCTGGCGATTGTCGGTGCCGATCCTTGCGCTGGTGCTCACGCTGCTCGCGATCCCGCTGGCGTACGTCAACCCGCGCATGGGGCGCTCGTTCAACCTGATCGCCGCGGCGTTCCTGTACATGCTCTACACCAACTGCATCAACATCGTGCAGAGCATGATCGCGCAAGGCACGATCAACCTGTGGACCGGCCTGCTGCTGCCGCACGTCGCGGCGCTGATCGTCGTGTTCATCCTGTTCCGGCACCAGCTGTCGATCACCGGCCTGTTCCGGCGAGTGCCCAGGGCGGCATGAGAACGCTCACGCGCTACATCGGGCGCGACGTCCTGCTGTCGACGCTGCTGCTGTTCGTCGCGCTGATCGGTCTCTTCACCTTCTTCGACCTCATCAACGAGATGCGCGACGTCGGCCGCGGCAGCTACACGCTGTCCACTGCGCTGGTGTACGTCGCGCTGCACATCCCGTCGCGCATCTACGAGCTGTTTCCGGTCGCGGCGCTGATCGGCACGCTGTTCGCGATCTCGCAGCTCGTTTCCAATTCCGAGTTCACGGTGATGCGCGCGTCGGGCGCATCGATCGCACAAGTCGGCTGGGCGGTGGTGCGCGTCGGCATTCCACTTGCGATCGCCACCTTCCTCGCCGGCGAATACGTGTCACCTCCCGCCGAGCGGCTCGCGCAAACGGTGCGCGCCGCCGCGCTCGGCAACGCGACGGGTGTTGTCGCGCAGCAGTTCGAAAGCGGCTTCTGGTTCAAGCAGGATCTGACGTTCGTCAACATCCGCACGGTGCTCTCGGACATGACGCTGGTCGGCGTTCGCATCTACGAATTCGACAAGGACCTGCGGCTCACCGCCGTGCGCAGCGCCGAATCGGGGCGTTTCGCCGGCGAGGGCCGCTGGAAGCTCGAGCAGGTCAAGGTCACGGAGATCGGCCGCGACTCCGCGACCACTTCCTCGGAGCCTTCGTGGATGTGGCAATCCGTGCTGCAGCCGTCGATCCTGACCGTTTACCAGGTCGCGCCGGAACGGCTTGCCCTGTCCACGTTGTACGACAATATCCGCGTGCTCGGCACCAACGCCCAAAAGACGTCGCGCTTCGAGATCGCGTTCTGGTCGAAGGTGCTCTATCCCGTCGCCGTGCTGGTGATGATGATGCTCGCGCTGCCGTTCGCGCAGTTCCAGCGCAGGCAAGGCGGCGTCGGCTTTCGTATCTTCGCGGGCACGATGCTCGGCCTCGCCTTCTGGCTGATCGAGCGGCTGTTCGCTTACCTCGGGGTGCTCAACGATTGGGCGCCGTTCTTCTCGGCCGTGTTCCCGCTTCTCGCGTTCACCGCCGTGGCCATCGGCATGCAGTACTACATCGAGCGTCGCTGAAAACACATGAACGTCCTCCTCGTTCCAACCACCGTACGCGTAACGCCGGACTACCCCGTGGAGCTCACTGCGACCGTCGACGGCGAAGCGCTGCGCGTCGCAATCGAATGGGCCGTCATCGAGCGCTGGCTGGGAGACCGCGCGGCCAACGTCGACGCGGTGCGCGAAGCGCTTCGCCAGCGCCAGAACGTCATCGAGCGCACGGTGCAGGCGCGCGTGTACGCGCACGGCATGCCCATCTCCGGCGAGCTGACGCTCACCACCCGCGATTTCCCGACCACGCGCTGAGCTTGTCCTCTCACCGGGAGTGCTTGACGCGCTTGCAGGACTTGCCCAGGAATCGCGGCTCGACGTGTTCCGGCTGCTGGTCGAGCGCGGTCCGCAAGGCATGTCCGCGGGAGCCATCGCGGAGCATCTCGACATGCCCAACGCGACGCTGTCGTTCCACTTGAAGGAGCTCTCGCATGCCGGCCTCGTGTCACCGCGGCAGGAGGGACGCTTCATTTTCTATTCCGCGAACTTCACCACGATGAACGGGCTGGGATTACCTCACCGAGAACTGCTACCGCGGCGCGAGCTGCGCAACGGCGTGCGTTCCCTCACCGCAACGCAAGAGGATGCTGGACGATCCGCGGCTGAATTTCGCGATCTCCGCGCGCGGCGCGAAAGCCGGCGTCAATCATCTCGGCTTCCAGCTCGACAGCGACGAGGAATTCGCGGCGATGCACGCGCAGCTCGCTGCAGCCGACGCGGGCCTGGTCGAGGAAATCGGCGCGAGCTGCTGCTATGCGGAATCCGACAAGTATTGGGTCACCGATCCCGCGGGTGTGGCATGGGAGACGTTCTACACGCTGGGCAGCATTCCGGTGTTCGGCGCACAAAGCGAGGCGGACGCAGCGGCCTGTTGCGGCAGTCCGACGACGGCGGTCAGCGCAACGATTCCCGTCAAGACGCGCGCGAGCTGCTGCTGAAAACGAAAAGCCCGGCACGCGGCCGGGCTCTTTCGTCGATGCAAACGAATCGCTAGACGGGCTCGGGCTCGCCTGCGACGACGTTCGCGAACTTGTCCTGCTTGGGGCCCTTGGTGCGGAACTGCACGTTGCCGTCGACCAGCGCGAACAGCGTGAAGTCCTTGCCCATGCCGACGTTCAACCCCGGATGGATCAGCGTACCGCGCTGGCGCACGATGATGCCGCCGGCGCGAATCGCCTCTCCGCCGTAAACCTTGGTGCCGAGACGCTTGGCGTGCGAGTCGCGCCCGTTGCGCGAGCTGCCGCCTGCCTTTTTGTGTGCCATGAGATGTTTCCTTAGCCTACGATCGCTTCGATCTTGAGCTCGGTGTAGTTCTGCCGATGCCCCTGGTGCTTCTGGTAGTGCTTGCGCCGGCGCATCTTGAAGATGCGCACCTTCTCGCCGCGACCGTGCGCGACTACCGTTGCCTTCACCGTCGCGCCTGCGACGGTGGGTTGACCGAGACGGACGCTTTCGCCTTCGCCGACCATCAACACCTGATCGAGGATCACTTCTGCGCCCACGTCCGCCGGTATCTGTTCTACCTTTAAGTTTTGGCCGGGGGCAACCTTGTACTGCTTGCCGCCGGTTTTTATGACCGCGTACATGGAAAAGACTCCGAACGTTTGCTCCCGGCCGTGAACCGCGACCCCGCCGGGAATTGGGGAAAGTCTTGAATTATAAAGCAGAAGCGTCCCGCCTGTCAAAATCGGGCGGGAGTTCGCTGCAGGCGCCGGGCGCTGCGCGACGCTCGGGTAAAATGCGCGTCCGTCGGCACTGCTTACCCGGCCGTCCGCCGCGTTTCCTCGAAAGCCACACCAAGTGACGGTCTCCTTCCTCGACCCAGTCATCGGCGCCGACATGGCGGCGGTCGACCGCGTGCTGCGTGCTTCGCTCGCCTCCGACGTCCTGCTCATCCGGCAGGTCGCGGAATACATCATCGCGGGCGGCGGCAAGCGGCTGCGCCCGGCGGTGCTGCTGCTGACCGCGGCGGCCACCGGCTATCGCGGCAGCGAACAGCACACGCTAGCGGCCGTCATCGAGATGATCCATACCGCGACACTGCTGCACGATGATGTGGTCGACGAGTCGGAGCTGCGTCGCGGCCATGCCACCGCGAACGCGGAGTTCGGGAACGCGGCGTCGGTGCTGGTCGGCGACTTCCTCTACTCGCGCGCGTTCCAGATGATGGTGGGCCTCAAGCGCATGCGCGTGCTGGAGATCCTCGCCGAGACCACCAACGTGATCGCCGAAGGCGAGGTGCTGCAGCTCATGAACGCGGGTGACGCCGACCTCGACGAGGAGGCGTACCTCAACGTGATCCAGCGCAAGACCGCGCGACTGTTCGAGGCGGCGGCGCGGCTCGGCGCGGTGCTCGGCAACGCCGACCCGGTCAGCGAGGACGCGCTCGCGCGCTACGGGATGCATCTCGGCACGGCGTTCCAGCTGGTCGACGACGTGCTCGATTACTCGGGCAGCGCCGAGACCATCGGCAAGAACGTCGGCGACGACCTCGCCGAAGGCAAGATGACGCTGCCGCTGATTCGCGCGCTCGCGACCGGCAGCGACGAGGACGCGGCGATCATCCGCCACGCGATCGCCGGCGGCGGGCGTACCGACTTCGCGCCGGTGGTGGCGGCGCTTTCGCACACGGCCGCGCTCACCTACACGCGTGCGCGAGCCGACGACGAAGCGCGGCGCGCGGCCGAGTGCCTGGTCAACCTGCCGGATTCTCTGTACCGCAAAACTTTGCTAGAATTGACCGCTTTCGCTACGCAACGATCGTACTGACGTTGCCGGCGACGGAGCCGACGAAAATTTCCCGCCGCGGCTTCGACTTAAGCAACCTGCTCGACACCTCGGGGTGTAGCTTAGCCTGGTAGAGCGCTACGTTCGGGACGTAGAGGCCGGAGGTTCAAATCCTCTCACCCCGACCATTAAATCAGGCACTTAGATGACAGCGTAAGTCTCTGCACGGCCCCATAAGTGCGATCTAAGTGCAATCCTCGCAAATCCGTCAAGCGACAATAGCAACTACGCTGGCTGTATGACGATCAGCGCTGTACCGCTTCCACGCCCGGACTTGAGCCGGGCGTTTTCATTTCGCGCCAGCGATGTTTGGCTCGACGTGAACCCGCGTAGGTTGCGGCGCTCCGGATCCGTCGACCCAGCCCCAACTACGACGTCAGTGCTACTACACTACCGCGAAAGGCGCAGGCACCCCGCGCGTGTACGGGGAAAACTGCTACCCGCTCCTTTCCGCGCGCCCTAGGCCCTGCAGGATCAGCGTACGGCACAGGGTGGACCGTGTTGGCATCTCGGGTTTCGCCCGTCGTAATGCGTCGATCCTCGCCACGACTTCGGGTTCGACCATCACGGCGACCAGGACCGACCTGACCGCTGTCTGTAGCTTTCGGGGCTTACGCTTCGCAGTCACGACCAGGCCTTAGAAAAAGCGATGGGGGCCGAAGCCCCCATCGTAGAACGTCAAATGTTTGCATGTCTATAACAGCCCTCTCTCGGCGAACGACAGCACTTGCTGCCCAGCGACAATCATGTGGTCAAGGGTACGAATGTCGACCAGCGCCAAGGCCTGTTTCAGGGACGCCGTAAGCAACTCGTCGGCGCGGCTCGGCTCCGCGACCCCCGACGGGTGATTGTGGGCGAAGATTACCCCCGCCGCGTTGCGCGCCAACGCACCCTTAACTACCTCCCGTGGGTAAACGGACGTTTGCGCTAATGTCCCACGGAACAACTCTTCACATGCGATAAGCCGGTTCTGCGAATCCACATACAAGCACATGAATACTTCGTGGGGCAGACAGGCCAGCCGCGTTCGCAGATAGTCGCGGACAGCCTCGGGCGACGTCAACGCATCGCGCCCTTGCAGAACATTGCGCTCAAGGATCGCCGCCGCTCGTGCCAGCGTACGCGTCTCCGATGCAGTCAACATACAGAGGCCCTCGCGCTTCGTTGTCAATCTCATGAATTCGCTCCTGGCAAGCTTCGGCACTATTGCCAAAGCTTTAAACATTTTATGTTTATTACACAGCGGAGCAAGGGAACCGGCGAGCGGAACGCCACATCAAAAAAAGAATTCTTTCGCTAGATGCGCGGGTACGAGGGGGAACGCGTACGACGGAGGGACTACTGCACCCCCATACGATGCGAAGAATTATTTGAAAACCTTATTATCAACCAATGAGGTTGAGTTACGGGTGTTTGGTGACGGCGCTATTTCCCCGGAGTCAGCGCGGATCCTGTGCTACTGCGGAGGAAGCCGGGAACTGAGAAGGCTGGATCGAGTGTGATGGGAGACTCAATCCAATCGTCAATGGTCGTCGTTATCTCTGCAGACTCACTCCATCTAAAGTAAGCCGTGTCGCGCGGCACGACCGCACTCAACACAGTTTCCTTCAGCTGCCGAACAACAGCGACGTGCGATTGAGTAATACGGTCGGTCACGAATGCAGCGCCGGTAAAGACGACCTGCACGAGTCTCCATTCTTTGGCGTACTGGCTACTTTTGTCGAACTCGTTGCGGCTGATATGAAATCTGTTCTGAGATAGCTGACTGGCCGCCTTCACTTCGATGCGGTCCGGTGGCCGACTCAAGCATTCGATGTCGTATCCATACGAAGCCGACAGTTTGGAAACCTGCATTGGGGTCGAGCCGGCATGCGATAGTGCAGCGACAATGAGCAACTCCGCCGCTTCTCCCATAGCGCTTAAGAGGGCGCTGTCAGGCACCCCTACGGAATACACATCAAGCAACAGTTCATCCAAATCGGAACCTATCCATGACAGCGCCTCGATTTCTTCGGTTGGCGCGTACTCGCGGACGACCTGCCCATCGCGTACAACAAATCGCAACCAGTTCGGCGGCGACAACTGCAAGAGAAGTCTAGCGATCGCGACAAGAGTCGGTGTATCGGCTCGCGTGGAGAGCTCGTCCAAGCCATGCCGGAGAACGACTGTCTGTTTAATGTCTGCCAGCCCGAGCTTTAGAAGTCCGCTGGCAATCCGATGCAGATCCAGAGCTTTTGACATGAAAGTGGCACGGTTTCGCGCGGCATCAACCCAGGCTTCGATCGACGGTCGATCTCGTTGCCTCGCAGCGTGAGCAAGCAGGAATACGCCGTGGCAACAGCCGCGGCTAGGAAACACCGCCCCTCGCTCCGATGTGAGTGAGCACAGCTTGTGCGTCATCGGCGAACGCTGGCGGCCCTGAATGCCCTTCGTCGCCTTCCGGCAAAGACAGCAGCACAAGTCCCGGATCGTCCATCAGACGCGACAGGGCTTGCACCTTATCCTTGAGCCTTGCGTCAACGACATCGTCTACAGTTCCTTCGCTCTGCAAGAGCGTAAACCGCGTCAGTGTATTGTCCGCGATGCCGAGGCGATGAATTCGGTCTTGGCTCTGCAGAAACTGACCTGCGTTAAACGTACGGTCAACATAGACGGCATGGTGGCACTCGTGATGTAGGCTGATGCCCTCCCCGCAGGCGGCTGGATTGGCCAGCAACACGACACAGTTCGAATCGTTCCTGAATCGCCGTAATTCTTCCTCGCGCGTCAGAATGCCTGTTGCATCCGAGTTTTCCGAGGGGACACCTCCATGGATGATTGCAGGATTGAATCTCCTTAATTGACGGGATAAGGCTTTAAGATTGCGCACGAACGATGACCAAACCAGCACCTTGCTGCCGTTCGTTGCGGCTTCCGCTACGATGCGCTCGACATATTGATACTTCCAGGGGGTCTCGTGCATGTGATAGCTATTTAGAAGCTGCAACAACGGCTCGTCGCCACGGACCTCGATAGGCGGGTGGAGGAACTCCGGCCCGTCCGCCTCATCCGACCCGGCCGTCAACAACATTGGATTCGTTGCTGCCTCGAGCAAGTACATGACAATACGACCAACGCGATCGAACTCGCGACGTGTCTCTGGCAGCAATGCGAAATTTCCTCGGTACCGCCCGACTAGCGCGGCATAAATGGCCGCCTGAATTGCGCCCATTGGCCTCCGAACGACGTCGAACGTCGTCGGAGGCAGCCCTAGTTGTGACTTCGTCGTCCTCACAAAATACCGCGAGATGGATCGATGCGTCTCGGCGACTACTTCTTCCTGTCGGCCATCCTTCTCTCGATACGCTGCTGAAGGCAAAATCTGATGGTCCTGCCCTGGATACAGAAATCGCATAAGCGCGATGAGGTCGTAGGCTCCCTGCGGTGCCGGCGTTCCGGTGAGCACATCGCGTCGGTATGCGGCATATGCAAGATCAAGCACCGCCCTTCCATGAACGCCACCCTCACCGCGCTTCACTCGATGCGCTTCATCTAGAACCAAGTGCGTTTGATCGCTGGCCACGAAATCCCGGATCCGATCGTAGTCAGACGCGACGCGGTTGTAATTCGTGAGCAGAATGTCCGTGTTGCTAGGAATTACGGTCCCCGGGCCCACATGGACTGCAAGTCTCGGCGGCGACTCTGGAAGGCAAGCCCGTGAGTCCTCTTTCCAAGCCTCGAAGGCCGCGATGGGACCAATGACGAGCATGCGACGGACCGCTCTCCGATGGCGGTTTATCGCATAATTCGCGAGAGCGACCGTTGTTTTGCCAGCGCCCGGAACCGAAAAATCAGCTCCGTGCGGCAACGCCAACAGGGTGGCCAAGTTATCGAGCTGGAAGGGCTTCAACTTCCGCGCGAAGCCGGCCGACTTAAGCTCCTCCTCAAGTGCGGCGATGTCTACTGGCGCTTTGCGCGCGACGCTTGCTTCGCGCGCTCGCCTATCGCCGGCGAGCTTACGAATCTGCGCTTCGAGCGTAGCGCCCAGCTCCACGCGTTCTGAATAGACGGTCCGCACTTCGCGCATCGCGTGTATCTCGGCCATGAATACATCGGCTCTGACATCCGCTCGCGTTGGGGAGCCCGAGATCACGCCTCTACTGAACGCCTCCATGAGGCGCGCCCAAGCGCCTACGTTTGTTACAACATCCCGTTCGACAACAACGACCGGTCTTCCCGATCGTACATATAGTTCGGCCTTGATCACTTGTCAGGTGTGGCAATCTTCGTCAGAAGACCGCGGAGGTGCTCGACCCTTGCTTGGAAGTCGAACTCGTTCCAGTCATCGTGAGTGCGAGCCTTTGAAAGCATTTCAGCAGCGCGCTGAACTTTTGCGATCGCATCATCCAACCGCGCGATTGGGGCGACAACCGCAGTATTGTCCTTGGCGTCTTCCTCCGCCTCAATCGCCGCAGCCTCGACAGCCGTTTGGATCGTATTGTGAAGATCTTGCACCGACGCGGTCTGGCCGCCGGCAAGAGTGACTGTCTCCTCTGGCTTCCTCGTCGCGAGAAATGCGAGAACGCGCATCAGCTCGCCTGACTTCCCGGATTTCTCTGTCGTAGATGAGTCGCCCAACAGATCGTCCAACGGATCATCTGGAGTCGGCGCTGGGGGAGTCGCAAGCACCTCCAAGAACGGTTTGAGTGCCTTGTTGCCGTCTATCTCTTTGTAAACCAGTTCGGCGGCGTCGGCACGCCTGAGATGACGAAGGGTACGATAGTTCACGCCGGTAAGCGTGCCAACAAAGTACGCGGAGCGCACTCCGTCTTGCTCGGATTTCGGCTTATTCTTAATGTGCTTCGCCAACTCATCAAAAGCAGATTCATTCTCTACGAAGTCGATATGGAGGCGCGCCCCCTTCGAGAGTGCGACTAGTTGATGTAGCTGTTGAAGCTTCTCATAGAGTGCTCTAACAGCCTTCTCGTCACGATGCATCTTCCGCGCGACATGCCCAAAGTCCCGACCTTCTCGCTCATAAAGCTCTTGGATCAACAGCGCCTCATTTACCCACGAGTAATCCTGCTTGAAGTCACGAGCGACCTGTAATTCAGCCTCAAGATCAACGAGCTCGTTCGCAGTTGCATCTTCTGGCAGAATCAAGCATTGGACGTATTGCGCGGCCAGCACGTGATCGTCATGGTAGAGACTACGCAGAGCAGCGGTCCGACGATTGCCGTTAATCAACACACCCTCGGCTGAGATAACCGCCGGCTCCTGCTGCTTGCGTTCGCGCAAGTCGTCCTTGAGGTCTGTGAAACCCTCCTGCGCACGCAATATTTCGTATTGCGCCGTTTGCGCATCTGTACCGAGTGGATCCGTGGTGAAGAGATCGATGCGATTTGCTGCATGCATCGCGCGCATTTGCTCGGCCCGGGTACGGTGGTTGAGCGTCGAGAATCTCACCCAATCGACTTCAAGTTCCACGAGAGGCAGTTCTTTGTGCTGCCGAGGCCACGCCGGAAGCAACACGTGTCGAGTAATCGTACGGGCTTTGAGAAATTCCACACGCTCTTGATCCAATACTGGATTGGGCACTCTTTAACTCCTATGGCTGCTTGATCTACCGGCTCCGAAGTGCGACGAGACGATCATCCTTGTGTCTCCGCCTCGTCGCTGAAACCCGATGTGGCCGGTGTATGCACTGGCCTGTTCCGCCGAGATATCGAACATCGATAGCAACACTCGCGGAAACCTTACATCTCTAGTTCCGCCCCAATTCCAATCACCGGTGTCCTCGCGATGACCAGGCATCACATAGATGCACGGTGGCGGCACGAAGCGGCCGGTTATCGCTCGCGAGTTACTTGCTTTTGGACAAGGCCTGCTCGGAGTGCCGCACAGCTCATTGTGAAAAACAACCCCATCGATCAAGTCAGGCGCGTCCGAAAAGAATCGCTGCCTTAGTCGATTCGCACCCTTCCATACATGCACGCCAGGCTCATAGTTCATGCTTGAGCAGAGCCACCACAGATATGCTTCGTCTGCCCACTCAGGCCTAGACCACCTGACGCTACTGTGGTGTCCATCGGGGCAACCCTTCTGAATGATGGCTACGTTACCGATAGCCGGGACGCCCAGCCGGTAGATCGTGTCATCGCCGTAACGTGGCATCTCGACCGACGTTATTAGGCCGCGCGATTGCAGTTCGTTGAACAGCAGCACTAAGAATGACCGCCGCATTGCGTTGCTGGCCGATTGCGTGCCTCGCAGTTTTTCTATCGCGGCGGGGAGGGCATGGCTGTATTCACCGGCACTCAGGCCCTTTGATGCCAAGAACATTGCATCAGATGCGAGTGATTCGATAATGCTCACCACCCTATCGACGACAGCCTCGGGGGGAGCTCCAGCATGCCGACAGGGCGCGGACTCGTCAGTCGCCATCGTCGCGCAGCATCCAAGCCCAGCGATTGTTCTCTACGATCCGTTCAGAACGTAGCAACTTCCATCCGAGTAATAACGCTTCGCGCCGATCGGAGGCGTGCACAGACCCGACCGGACGCTGCGTCGTTCTACCCCCGTGTTTGAATCGAAGCGTCACGCGCCAAACGCCCGCAACGTTCGTGCCGAGCGCAAGCGAAACGGTTGCCGTGTCTCCGCCGCCTAAAAGAATCTTCCGACGATCGACTCCGCCTGCCGCCTCGTCTTGATCCAAGATGGCGCGCCGTTGCTTGGAAGGCGGGATGGCACCTGTTTCAGTTGGCGAGCTCATTTTGTGAGGGTCCGAGAAAGCCGAGAGGCGATTGCAAACTCGCGCGGCATGTCATGCTCCCATACCCGAATGACCCGCCAACCGGCTGCACGGAGGCGAGCTGTCGTTCGATTGTCACGCTTACGATTTCCCTCGATCTTGCGTATCCAATAATTCGCTCTGTCTTTAGGTTGGCGAAAACACTTCGGACAGCCGTGCCAAAAGCAACCATCAACGAAGAGGACAACGCGACTGGCTCGAAATACGAAGTCCGGTCGGCCAGGAAGCGGTTGGTGCCGCCTCCACCCAGTAAAGCCATTTGCCCGAAGAATCGCGATCATGCGCAATTCCGTCGAAGCATTACCTCGGCTCTTGACCGCCCGCATCACGCGGGATCGCTCGGCCGTCGGTGAAAGCTCGTTACTCTCGCGAGATCTTGAGACTTGGATCTGTCTCGTTTGCATCGACAATCTCGTTGTATTTGTCAACAAGCGCTTCTACACTCACACGGCGTCTGTCGCTCTTAAATTCACCGAACTCATGCAGGTTAGCGACAACGAACTGCTCAGCGTCCAACACATCGATCGAATCGACAATCCCGGCAGCCTCGGCAAAGGCGTCGGCTGCCGGAAGCATGTCGTGCAAAGTGATGATGATGGGCTGGCGGCCCGCACTAAGATTGCCGGCGCATTTTCGAACCACAGCCTCTCCAGGCGCCGTCGTTACGTGGATGCTTGCATTACCTATCTCGAAGTCGCCGGACCGGCCGCCGGGATCGTCTGCAACGGAGAATCCGTTGTGCTTAAGATTGGCAGTCGGCAGCACTAGCGCAAGCTTTGCACCCACAAGGTGTTGAAGCATCGCGCCGACTAACATCGTCCCACCAGCGTCTTGTTGACGATTCCTCGCTTGAGTCAGCAGATCTCTTAGGACGGCGCGAAGCGACTTTCCGGGTTCGAATCGCAGGACAAAAGGCTTTGCATTAAAGAACGCCTTGGCTTGCTCAACCCACCATGCTTCGATTGATGCCACATCCAATGCTGAGCGAGCGTTGCACTTGTTCAACCAATCAAGGTATTCCCGAATGTTTCCTAGACTTCCTCGGCTCGTGCGGCCGCCTTCTTTTGCCAATACCTTCGTAACCCCGTAAGAAGCTAGAACTCTCTGAACTGACGCCACGCCAAGTCCCTTTACCTGGCCCTCGCCTTCGGTACGAATTCCGCTCTCCGTATCAAATGGCAGGCCGAATTCACGAGCCAGTCGAGACGCGAAGAGCATCGTCGCTATCTGACCCTTATTGACCAGCCCGTGTGTACGCTTGTACTCACGAAGTTCCTTATCGACAGCGGATCCAGACGGAGGAGCGGTTCCGGGCGCGAGCTCAGCGCGCGTGGGCCCGGAGGAAATTCCTTTGGCGGCCATCAAGCTGCCAGTTTGGCCGCTTGCCGCGATGCCAGAATTGGTTCAACGATGTGTTGTGCAATATGCCGAACCACCGGAACCACTAACCCGTCCCCGGCCAACAGGTAAGCATCGTTGTAGCGCTTAGGCAATTTGTAGCTCTCTGGCAAACCCATCAGGCGAGCCGCCTCCCGCGGAGATAATAGACGTGAGCGAATGCTAGGCCCATTCACGACGACGATGGTTTGTCGACTTGATCCACCCGCGGGGGTACGCAGGCATCCCGATATGCCGTCGAATCGAATCTCCGCGCGCTGAATGCCATCCCGCGTCCGTCTGTAGATGGTGCCTACTGCCAGTTTTCCAGACACCTGCGCCGCAATTACCTTCTGCCTATTAATCGGACTCATCATTTGAAGCAAGTGCTCTGTTTCTTCGGGCGTATGCCATCCCACTCCTGTCGGAGGATCCTCAATGATGCTTTCGATCGTTGCGAGACGTTGTGTCGGTTGCGGCATAGCGAACCATTCCCAGGACTTGCGGAGGTCCGCGGGCAATCGGTTGTACGCTCGAATTATCGCGTCCGGATGCCAAGCACTGCTCGGTCGGTCTGAGAGAATGTGGGCCGGAACAGTGATGCTAGGATCGTGCGCAACAATGAATAGCCTGACGCGAGACTGGGGAACAAAATGAACGCCATCAACGACGAACGCACCGAACTTGTAACCTTCGGAAACTAGCGCACCAGCAATGGCTTCAAAGTCTTTGCCGCCATGGCTGGTCAACGTTCCATATACGTTCTCTAACGCAATCACCGGCGGGTTGCGCCCTTCATTCGCGAGTGCTTGGATTAGCTCCCAAAAGCCCCAAAACACTCCGCTGCGCTTTCCCGTGAGTCCTGCGTAGTTACCCGCCAACGAAAGGTCCTGGCAGGGAAAGGACGCCCAAGCCATATCGGCACAGCCTGGCAACTCCTCAGGAGTCAATGCGTACACATCTCCGATTGTTAGGTGATCGGATCCCCAATTCTCCGCATAAGCCGCACCCTTCTTCTTGCAAATGTCGTTAGCGAGTAGACAGGTCCAGCCCGAACCAAGCCCGGCTCGGGCCATGCCTCCGCCGGCAAAAAACTCATAGAACGTGTGGGTCAAATGCGCTTCCCCTTAGGTTGGCGTCCCATGTCCTCGGCGGCACCTTCTGCCATTGCCAAGGCCATGCGCACTCCTTCGCTCAAGCTGCCGTCGCCTAGACGCTCCGCCGCGTCGATAAGCGCATCCGTCAGGCGTACACTGACTCTTCTAGACTCGCCACCGCCCACCTCGCCCCTTAGAGTCGGCCGACCGCCCAGGTGTTTTCGTTTCTGTGTCATTAAGGTATTGTCCGACAAAACCGGCGCGCGCTCAAGGAGTGTACGTCCGCCCTGAAGCCATTCGGTCGAGCCGTCGCGCTCAGCCACGCGCTGACAGCGAGACATCTTCCGTACAATGACATTCACACGAGCACCGGTGCACGTGCTCGACAAAGGTGGGGCGTCAATGTCAACTATGACCGACTTAGATCTAAGTCCAGAAGCGATTGCTTTGCTTCGCGTGCTCGCGCGCAGGTCGCCGCTAGAAGAATCCCAGATCGCAAAGGAGCTTTCAGCAGTCATTGAGCTAACACCGGACGCCGTCGCCGCTAGATGTGAATCCATGGTTCAGCAAGGACTTGTCGAGCGCCACCCCTACGGACTGAGACTGTCAGATGCCGGCGCAGCCGCGCTGGCTGAGCAGGGAGTCGCCTTTGGCACGGAAGAAGAAGACGACGTCGGTGTGCCTGAGCATCCGCTCAAACCTTATGACGTTGCCAAGCTGAAGGTTGAGCAACGACCCATAAGTGTGTTTCAGGCGCTACGCAAAATTGAGAAGGGCGAGATAGTGCTAGACCCCGAATTTCAACGGGCGTTCGTGTGGGACGATGTTCGGCAAAGTCGACTTATCGAGTCGATATTAATACGTATACCACTCCCTGCCTTCTACTTAGACGCGACCGATGAAGTTCGATGGAGCGTCGTCGACGGTCTCCAGCGTCTAAGCACTCTCTACCGATTTTGCCGGCATGACAGTTTCGCACTGACTGGTTTGGAATTCCTTAGCGAACTCGCTGGGCTACGCTTTCTCGAACTACCGCAGAAGTATCGCGTTCTGATTGAAGATGATACTCAACTCATCTTCAACAATCTGCTCCCAGGAACACCTGTTCGCGCGAAATTTACGATCTTTTCTCGCGTGAATACTGGCGGTATGCAGCTCACGCCACAAGAGATTCGCCACGCGCTGCAGCAGGGGCCAGTCACGAAGTTGCTTCGGACACTTGCTCACTCTCCTACATTCCTTGAAAGTACCGGAGGCGCGCTCGAGTCGCTCCGCATGACAGACCGTGAAGTAATACTGCGGGCGTTGAGCTTTATGGAGTTTGGCGTAGACCAGTACAGGCAGTTCAATGATCTAAACGCATTCCTGGTCGACTCGATGGAAAAGTTCAACGCGCGTTCGCCGGCGCAGTTGGACGATCTCGGACGTCGATTTGCTAGAGCTCTACACAGCGTGCATCTAATGTTCGGCAAATACGCGTACCGGAAGTACTATCAACGAGGTGGCCGCAGAAGCCCCTTTAATAAGGCCCTATTCGAGGCGTGGATCTGTGGTGTGTTGCCTTACAACAGTATTGAATTGATCGCCCGCAAGACGGCAATTGAAGATGCATTTCTTAGAGCAATGAACGAGGACAGTGACTTCGTGAAGTCGATCACGACGTCGACCGGACAGTTCAATGCAGTTAAGGTCCGCTTTTCGACGATCGCCGACCTCTTAGGAGAGGCTATGCGTGCTAACTAGCTACATAGTTCGCGGATACAAGAGCTTGCTCGACGTGAATTTGAGCCCAGCCCGGCTCAATGTGTTGGTTGGCGGAAACGCGTGTGGCAAATCTAGTCTTCTGCAGACTATGTTGTTGTTGCGACAGTCCGCATACACCGACGGTACGGTGTCGAGCCTTCAACTGTCGGGCGGGTTATTCGAAGCAGGCACCGCGAGGGATGTGTTGCACCCCGAAGCCGGGGGAGGCATCGAATTAACGATCGCAAGCGATGAGCGAACCAGTCATACAGCAACCTTCGTCGCCGCCGAACCGGAAGCGAGGCAACTCGCCTCGCAATCGCCCCTCACTATCTCGGGACCGCTTCTCGATCTGTCCGGTGAGAATTTCGCATACCTAAACGCGGAAAGAATCGCGCCGAAGCTGCTGTATCAACTTCCGATTCCTGGAGCCACGCTCAGTGGCTCAGTCGGCATGCATGGCGAGTTTACTGCCGCGTTTCTCGCGCGATGCCAAGAATCTAATCGCGCGCCGCCGGCGGACTGGTACGAGCTACTGAGCAAGACCGCTCAGTTCATGCCAGAGGATTTGATGATCGACGAGGACAGCAAGCGGAACCTGACACGGCTAGACCGTGTCGCGGAGGCAATTGTCGGTTGGATCATTCCAGGAATCGATTTTCAAACATCTGAGCATGCCGCGATCGACACGGCACAGCTGTTGTACGTGCGCGATCCGAGCGGGACACGAACCTTGGTTCGACCCACTCATATGGGTTTTGGAGTTACTTACACCCTACCCGTCATCGCTTCGGCCCTCGGTATAGCGAATTCGGGACTGCTCCTCATCGAAAATCCGGAAGCGCATTTGCACCCGTCAAGCCAGTCGCGGATCGGCGTATTCCTCGCCATTGCAGCAAGCGTAGGCGCTCAAACGTTCATCGAAACCCATAGCGATCACGTGATAAACGGGATTCGACTCGCAGTGAAGGGCGGGCTCATCGCGCATAGCGACGTTAAGTTTTACTTCTTCACCCGCCCCGTGAACGGCGACTCGACGACCGTTACTGAGTTGTTAGTCACGCCGGAAGGGCGCGTGAGCGCGTGGCCAGAAGGCTTTTTCGACCAAATTGAGCGAGACCTTTCGCGCCTTTAGCATACGGTATGCGTCAGTATTGTTTGCACAATCTATCGGTTGATTCCCAGCATCCAACACAACCACACGCACATTCGGCACTTCTGTGCGTACTGTCGCGGCTTGAAAAGCTTCGCCCGCTGGTCAATCATGGGCTGGCCCGTATCTTCTACGATCAACAAATCGAGTCACGTTCACTCGAGACTTCCAACAGAAATATCCTTGCACTAGTAAACTCTCTTGAGCCGGACCTCCGCACACGGTGGTTTATTGCTACCAAGAATCATACGCAGTTATCTCCCGCTCCCACCCGAAACATAGACGTTCGTGACCTGCCAGCACGCCGGTCTGTACGCAACGGGGACGTGCCCGATGATTTCGTGTCCAGTGATGAGATGTGGATTAGCTTCGCTGGCACCGCTGTATTTGACTCGCCGCAATTGGAGGTATCGAGTCCCGGCAGTGCGCCGATCCCCGTGGAAAACTGCGCTGACGAAATCACGCTTACGCGCAACTGGCCGATATATCAACCATCGCCAAAGCACCGCTTGGAAGAATATGAACGCAAAGGAGATGTTGTTTCTGCGATGGATCTCACGGTGGCTGACGCGAATCGAGCTTTGCTGATTGCGGTCGAGCACGAGAACACCGACCGCTACGCGGTTGTTCGTGGCAAGGTTTATCGGTTCCTACGTACCAACCCAGGATCATCGCCCCCTGTGTTCCATGGGTTTCGCGTGGACGAGCGCTTCATCAAGCCTGACGTTCGTCGACTGCTCCGCTAACTTTTCCGCGCCTGCTAAATAATCGCAACCGCGCGGTATAATCGCTCCCTTTTGGGCCGTTAGCTCAGCTTGGTAGAGCAGCGGACTTTTAATCCGTTGGTCACTGGTTCAAATCCAGTACGGCCTACCATCTCACTGGATGTGCGTTCCGGGCACATCGGTAACGTTTTATTCCGGGCACATAGGTAACACTTTAGCCTCGAATGGGTTGGCAATGGGCTCGAGGCGTGTGGTCTCCTGGTCAAAGAATCCCAAGTCGTAGCTCATGAAGGTGACGAGCCAGATCTTGTCGTCGACCTGCTTCACGCCGACCTTCTGTCCGGCAAAGACGTGACTGAGCATGATCTTGAAGGGCGCCATGCAGATGCGGCCGCACTGGGTCACGGTGATGGTTCGGTCATGGAAGGGATAAGCGAGCTCGCCGAGGCCGCAGTAGGGCCGCGGTGAGGGCGTGTACAGCTCGGCAGGGTATTTCATGCCGAGCGCCTGATGCGGTCGATCGCGGTTGTAGCAATCCATGAAGTCGTCGAAGCGAGCCTGCTGCTGTAGCAGGTTTTGAACGGCGGGCTTGGTGGCTTCCTTCTTGAGCGTCAGGTGAATGCGCTCGTGTCGACCGTTCTGGGTAGGGTGGCCGGGCTTGATGCGCTCGATGTCAATGCCGAGGCGCAGCCACCACACCGCAAGCTTGCTCAAGCCGTACAGCGCATGGGGACTGGCGAAGGGCACGCCGTTGTCGGTGCGAATGGCTTTCGGCAGGCCAAAATCGCGGAACGCACGCTCGAAGACGGCGAAGGCATACGTTTCCTGCGTGGTGGCCAATGCTTCACAGCTGATGAGGTAGCGACTGGCGAAGTCGCTGATGGTGAGCGGATAGCAGTAGCGACGGTCGGCGAGCATGAACTCGCCCTTGTAGTCGGCGCACCACAGGTCGTTGGGCGCACGCGGCTTGGATAAACCGGTGCCATGGGCTTTGTAGCGGGCGCGCCGCCGACCGCGGGGAACCAGGCCGTGGCGGTCGAGCACCGCGTGAACGGTGCTGATTGCCGGCGTCTGGATGTCGTCGTGCAGGCGGCGAAGCTTCTCGCGGATCTTTGGTGCACCCCAGCTCGGGTGGTCTCGTCTCAGGCGCACGATGAGCGTTTCGATGGGGACCGGCAGCTGATTCGCCTGCCTATACGGTCGGCGGCTGCGGTCGGTCAGTCCGACGGCGCCGAAGTCCTTGTATCGCTGGAAAATCTTGTAGCCGGTCTTTCGCGAGATATCGAACTCGCGGCACAGCACGGCCATCTTCTCGCCGCCTAGAAGCCGGGCCACGAACCGGACGCGCTCATCCATCTTGGAACACTCCTGCCAAGGCACTTTGCGCTCCCGCAAAGTGCAGAAGTGTTACCCATGTGTCCGGAACGTTCTGTCACCCATCTCTCGGGAAGGGCATGGATTTCCCATGAGACCGCCACCGAGCGTCGATTGGGATCACGCTTGGCAATTCGCGCGCTCGACCCACGAGGACTTCTCGCTGTGGCCGCAGGGATTCGCGGGTAAATGGTGCATCTTTCGCGGGACACATGTCATTGATGATGCATGGCGACTTGTCGAGAAGGCGGTGAGTGTGAATCGACTTCAGCTCGCCAAAGTCAGTACCGTCCTCAGCCGTCGCGATAAGCATGTGATCTGCGTCTACACGCGCGACTGGCGCGACGATGCCGACGTGAATCGCGCTCGCATTGTACTTCTCGAGATTGGCTTTGGCGACGAACTCGGTTACAAGCGAGATGTTGAGACGCGCGCAGGAGTCTACGGCAATGAGTTCGAGTGGTATCGGCGGCGGTAGGTTTTGTGTCGACAGGCGGGTTCCGTGGTCGGCACCCTTCACGCTGCAAGGTAGCGTTTTAAGTCTGCCTCGGTGACTAAACCCATCTCGCGCGCTTTTCGGCTCCAGTATCCCTGAACGAGCCGAAGCTCATCGGTGCGTCGGACAATATGCGCGCGTCGAAGAGCGTCCCGTACTGCCGCACTGAACGTTTTGCCCTCTGCCGCGGCGAACGCCTCCACCTCACGTGCAAGGTCGGCTGGAAGTGAAATCGTTCTTCTGACTGTTTTGGCCATCTGGTCCGACTATCGCGACTTACTCAAGGAGCGTTGAGGCTGCCTTCAATCCTCGCCGCCGCAGCGGCCAGGTGTTCGGTTGCGAACTTCGCATAGCGATCGACCATTGTTCTGGACTTCCAGCCGCCAAGGTCTTTCAACTCGTCGCAGCTAGTACCGGCCTGACGGTGCCATGAAGCCCACGTGTGCCTTAGATCGTGAAACCGAAAGTCAACAATATCGGCATGACGTAAGGCGTGGTGCCATGCGCTATTGGTCAACTCCCAGGCGATGGGCTGTCCGCGATACGTAAAGCAGAAGATCGGATGCTTGCCGACTTGCGCACTCAGCACTTCCAACGCGTCTTGGTTGAGTGGTACGCCACGGGGTGATCCGTTTTTGGTCTCGTTGATCCAAGCAGTAGCGCGCCTCAGGTCAACGCGATCCCACTCTAGACCCGTGATCTCGCGCGCGCGGCAGCCCGTCGCCAACGCGAACCGGATAAGTGCTCTCAAGTGCGGCTTGGCCGCGACAATGAGACGTTCCGCCTGCTCGCGCGTAAGCCAGCGGTCGCGTTGGATTTCGCCGGGCAGCAGGCGGATCCTCGGAAATGTCTCGATCCACTGCCATTCATCGCGAGCCGTTCGTAACAGATTCCGCAGCACCGACAGTAGGCGGTTGATCGTCGCCGGCTCATTCCCGCGCTTAAATCGATCCTCAACTATGGTCTGTATGGCGTCGCCGGTAATCTGGCTCAGCACGAGCGACCCGAGATACGGATCCAGGCCGCGCAGGACACTTTGACAGGTTGAGTAGCTCCGCAAGTGCCGCTTGGTGGAAAGGTAGCGGACAACGGCCTCCTTCCACGTCCGTTGTGGCTTGATACCGAAGTGATGCGCGCGGAAGGCGTCGATCTTTAACTTCGCGAGGAGGAGCTCGGCTTCTTGTCGATTTTCAGTCCGAGAGCTCGCGCGTAAGCGGCGTCCGTTCGGTAGTGTGGCGGCAATCCACCAGTAGCGCGAGTCGTGGCGCCGGTATATGCCGAGTTCGCGGGGCACTGAGTGTCCTCCTCCATTGCTGCTTGCTTGCGCTTGTATTCGTCCAGCCACGTGTCGAGGTCTGCTCGATCGTAGACGCAACGCCGGGCAAAGCGAATGCAGGGAATGCGTAAGGTGTCGAAGAGCGTCGTTCCAATACCGAGATACTCTGCGGCCTCCTTCTTCGAGAGGCATCTCGCAATGGGTCGGGGCAGAGCTGCGTGGTCACTCAGTGTGGTCACTTACAGTCGCTGCCGGCCTAGAGTTCCCAACTACTTGCCAATGTACTTGCCATCAGGGCCGAGCCAGCAGGTGCCACCGACGAATGAACCATCCGGGCACTGGCTGACCTTCCGATCACCCTCGACGCTCTTCCCATCGGGAGCACGCTGGCAACTCTTACTGAGCGCAGAGACGTATGAGCCATCGGGACATTGCCAGCAACCTCGCGAACCCGCGACTATCGTGCCATCGGGGCAGCGCGACATTGATCCCGCGTCCGCGTTCGTAGGACTTGTCGAGTCTGAGGGCGACCTTGTTGGTGCGCCGCCGCCGCCGCACGCGGCGTCTGCCTGCTTCGCCGCCTGTTTCATATCTCCCCGATGCCGATTGGCGTCTACGATCCCGCGCGGCGGCGGTTTGATCGTCTGCTCAGCCAACGCACGCTGTGCCTGAACGCACTCAGAGGACGCGGTTATCGCGCCGCTAGCACTCGCCGATGTTGCGTAGTCGGCAGGCGCTCGCTGCCCTTGAACGGTGTTATCGGAGAGAGGAAGGGGCTTGCCGCCGTATTCGCATGGCGCTCCCGAATACGTGGTCTTGCCGGTACTGTCCGTACACTTGTAGACCTGGGCATGAACGAAATTCACGCTACCAAGTAGGGCGGTTACGACGACCGTGGTTCGCAGAGTCCAGCGCATTTCCTCTCCTGCGCTTCGAAAGCTACTGGTAGTCCCCATGATACATCAGGTCGATTAACAGGCGGGGGCACGCCACCATGGGCGGATGGCGGACCACTTTGACCAAGCCAAGAAGCGTCTCAGTCGGGCGGTGAGGGCGGCTCGCAAGGAATCGGGCTTGTCGCAGGAAAAGCTCGCGCTCGACGCCGGGATAAATCGGTCCTACGTTGGGCAGATAGAGCGAGGCGTCGGCAATCCTTCGCTGCGAGTTCTGGTTCGGCTTGCGGACACGCTAGACTTGGACGTTGGTGACTTGCTGGCACAGGCGCCAAACAAGAAGTAGCTGCGTGGAGATGAGTTTGCGATGGCCACAAGGATAGACAATCGCGCGCCCGGCGCATCGGCAGCTCGAAGACGCCGCGCGCAACCTGGAGCTGATGCTCAACCTCTCCCCCGACCTTGCGAAGCTCTGAGCCGTGCTTCGTAAGCAAGTATCAGGAAGTCTGTGCCGCCCTGTCCCTGAACCAGCACGTTAAGGCGTAGTCGTCACCGCTCCAGATACGGCGTCTGCCGAAGCCCAGCTCGCGCAGCACGGCGCCAATCGCACGCGGATCAGCCTTAAGCGCGCGTTGAAGTTCGGGGATCCGCGCAACGGTGCTGTCTCCGACGGCTCCAGCTACCCGTGCAGTCAAGCTGTTCCCGGATGCATCCGCAGAAGCGCGCTCATTCTCAGCGCGCACGGCACGGTGAAGTTCAGCGAGATAATAGGACATCGAGATCGCGCCGCGTCATTGTTGTGGTGGAGGAAAGTTACCACGGACAAGTCGAGGATGTCCCGTCCACACAGCCCCGGCAACCGCTCGGCAGCGGCTTATGCACGCTATGCAGCCCCGCGTACGCGTGGACACACTCCTCTTCTCTTCTTCATAGGAACATGAGTCTCGGTGCCGCCCCCCCCTAAAGCGCACTACATAAGGTGCATTAGGGCTTGCCCCCGCATAACTTGCCGAGTCGAGCGAGCGCTTCCTGCGCGGCTTGCCGCTCATGCTCCGCGATCTCGACGAAGCGCTCGTGAACAAGCGGGTTGACCCTCCACGCTGTAGCCTCGCGGAAGCGCATCCCCAGGCGCACGCGCTTGATGTCGACTTCAAGCAGCCAGCCGGCACCCGCGAGATGGTCGATCGCAGCGCCCCTCTCGGCCTCGGTCGCCTTGCTGAACGCGTCGGTGCGCATGAACTCGCGTCGGGTGATCCGGTCGCCTCCCGACGTCAGGATGCGGGCGGCGAGCCGGCGCGCGACCGCGACTGGTTGCGACACTGCGAACACTTGCTCGTGAGCAATGCGGGCAGTCATCGCCGCGTGACGGATGAATATCTCGGCGCGCTCCATGTGGGCATCTCGGACTCCACTCGCGCCATCGATAACCGCGAACAGACCAGCAAGCCGTGCGGCCATCGTCGCCGCCTTCACCAAAAAACCAGAGAGTCCAGGTGCAAGGTCCGCAATGGCCTGCGAGGTTGCTCGGTAGTCGGCGCGCAGCGCTTGCCAGCGCGTGTCGGCGCGTTTCGACACGGTTAGCATTCGGTGCGTCGTCGCCGCGTCCTTCACTGCTTGGGCATACCGCGCGGTGACCACGGACACGTTTGGATCAGCACGCGCCGTCACCCAGCGAGACGTGTCGGTCAGGCATATCATCGTTCGCGCAAGCATTCCATCAGACGACGCATCGGCGTACGCTTCCTTGAGCTTGTTCGGCGTGATGCCATACAACACGGCGACAGAAAGCGCCTCGAGGCTTTTGTCGCCGCGCTCGATTCGCGTAACTGTGTACGGCCCACCGTTCCAACTTGCGAGCCAAGTGCCCCGCTCGCCACCATCCCCCTTCGTGGAAAAGCGCCCCATCGCATTGAGCCAGCTCGTACCCTCATCGGCGTGACGTAGCACCGTATGTGCGGCGTTCGCCGCGCGGTCAATCAGCGCATCGATGCTCGGGTCAGTAAAGTAGTAGCCTGATCGTGTCGGCGCAGCCCCGACGCGCTTAGACGCCTCCCATGCTGCGTGATCCAACTTGTACTGAGCTTGAACAGCGTGATGAAGCGCGACCACGGGTTCGACGGCCGCCGCCATGGCCGGCGACTTGCCACTGCCTGTGGGTCCAACTTCGGCTACCCATTGCAGCAAAGGCTCGCGCCACTCCGGCGCCAACACGATGCGCGTGTCGTGTGGAATTACACCCGACACGGCCGCGATCGCCGCGTACGCATAGGCAGTTGGATCATGCCCCGCAACTCCCGCACGAACGGCCGCGAACTCGGCGAGAACAGGCGGCAGCGCGGCTACAAGGTCGAGCGCGGTCGGCGCGAGCGACTCGAACAGGTTCTGTGGTTCGGGGAAGTCCGAATCCTCTGCGTGCCATGCGCGCCCCGCGGCCCTGCCCTTGAATCCTAGCGCCGACGGCGACTTGACCTTCCCTTTATGCGAGCACCCGTTACATCCTGTCGGACGGTGGCTTTCAAGATACGCGCAGGTGACGCCGCCTCCCTTCCAATCCCTGGCCTTCTTCTCTGTCTCGTCCTTCGCGTACTTCGGGTGCTGATTGGAAAATTGATGGATGATCGCTGGCGAGTCGGTGTTGCGAAGCGTGCCGATCATGGGGCGCCACATGGGCTCTGTTACTTGGGCTTGGTTCGCAAGGGCCCACGCGAACTGCTGGCACTCCGTGATGATGTTCGTAGCGCTGAACTCCGCGGGGTTCATCGGGACCGGAATCAGATTGGACTTGACCGGGGCGGCCGCTTGCGGGACGCCACTAATAATGCTGGTCGCGGCGGGCGTAGTGTTAGGCGAGCCCGACTGTGATGCGTCAAGATCAAGACGCAACGTGCCGACGATTTCGGCCAACGGATAGGGATCCCCCGCAAAACCTGCTTCGAGTACGTGCGACAAATATGGTTCGGCCTTCTGGTGCAGAAAGCCAGGCAGGCGCAGCACCCGCGGCAGGTCGATCACTGTAGCGTCGCCGCCGAATCGCCGAGCAAGCGCCATCTGTACGGGCCTAAACTGCTCGAGTGGACAATCCTTGACCAGCCAGTAACAGTGGTACCGACCTGGGCTGGTCTTAACGATGAAGTGGGGATCAAGCCCAGCCTGCAATACGGCGGTCAACGGTGCGCCGTCCAGGTCAACGAAGACGGCACGGACGCGAACGATGTTCTGCGCTTGCCTTCCCTTGCCGTCGGTTTCGTTAACGCAAAAGAAGATGCCGGCACCGCGCTCGTTCAGGCCGGTAAGTGAAAAAAGCGCGCTATTGCTGTTTGGGTTGACATGTACGATTGTTGCAAGCGGGCCGCGTTTCTCCTTTGTGTCGTCAAACGTTTGAATAGTGAAGAACTGCGCGTCGGGATCAAGGCGCTGAAGAAACCCGCGCGCTTGATCGTGTTGAGGTGCTGGCTTGTTCATCATTCACCCTCACCTTCAAGCCGATGGATGACGCTCTGCAGCCACGCGACGACTTGCTGCGCGCACTCGTAGTTGTCGTCTTCGTGATATCTCGATGCGCAAAGAATCAATACGTCGTACATATGCGCATGGAGCTCGTTGATGATGCGTGTTACCGCGGCCTGGCAGGATGGACCTAACTGCCATTCGAGAGTACAAACGATGCAGCGCCGCCTAGAAGGTTCGTGCGGGCCCTGGAAAAAGGTCTCCCTGCATCTATTGCAGGACGCGTACGAGCCGACGGGTTCTGTCGGGTCGAGGGGCCGGTCGGTGATAAGATTGAATGCCTTTAGAAGATGCGGATTGACGCCAACGCCCGGCCCCACCCGGGCGTCGCGTTTTGTGCAGTTAGGCATCGGGTGCCCCCACGGTCGTGCGCTCCGTTGAGCGTGCGCGGTACGTCACGGGCTTGCCGGCATTCGCCTGCTTCTCCAGATAGTCCACCCATGCGCGCACCGCGGCGGGTCGTGCGAACCGGCGCCGGCCCACCAGGAACGTTTCGAGATGCCCTTGCTTGATGGCGTCGTAGATGACGGCGCGACCCTCACCGGTTGCAGCGATGATGCCTTCGATTGATACCTTGAGAGCTTCCATGTATGTCTCCGTGAACGCCGCGGTGAATCGCGGCACACTCGACATAATGGTTATCAGAACCGAAAAATTGCCTCGGTTTCAGATTTCTGACATGTTGGAAGAGGCTTTGCTACGATCGTAGGGCGAGAGCAACTGTCGCGGATTGGAACACGAAAAGTCACTTACCGTTTGAGCCGCGTTTCTTGGTGAGTGAGCGCGTTTCGTCGAGGGCGCGTTCGGACGCCCGAAGCTCGCGTCGCAGTGCGCCAATCATCTCTTCTGCTTCTGCGACGGAAGACGGCAACTGATATCCCGTCGATGCCAACGTCTGAAGCGGCATTACGAGGGCACCACCCCCGCTGGCTGGATAACGAATTACGCCGTTAAGCATGAGCTTGGGAAATGAGGATGCGATGTCTGCCAATCGCCACTTGCCGGCTACGGGCGGTGGTAATGGATTGTCAGGTCGTCTAAGCGCGTAGTCGACCTCCCCGCGTGCGTTCTTCCGCCGTGTGCGCTCGTCAATTGCCATGGAACGACCGCCGTGTTCTGCTAACAGTGCGACGAGCTGAGCATGATCAAGCGTGTCGTCCGCCCCCATTCCCAACACATCGGGTATTGGAGTGCGCGCGCGACGCGTCACTGAGCTACGAGCCGCTGGACAGCGGCCGCCTTGTGTTCTTGCGATAAGTGCGCGTACCGCTCCGTCATGCTCGAATCGCTATGGCCAAGTAATTCTTTCACCACGTAGAGATCGGCCCCAGACATCATGAGTTTGGATGCGAAGTGATGACGCAAATCATGGAAATGAAAATCCACTAGCTCGGCGGAGGCGGCCAGCGAAGCCCAAGAGCGCTTGACATGCGTCATCGACCGCCCCTCGCCGCCGGGGAAGAGAAGACCTTGCTTTGTGGAATGCACGTACAGCCGCTCGATGACGGCGGCCGCCTCGCTGTTCAGCGGCACATGTCGTACGCGCGCCGATTTGCTAGTCTTCGCGGTGACTTTGATTTGACCTTTCTTGCGGTCCACGGCTTCCCACGTCAGGCCGAGCAGCTCGCCACGGCGCAGCCCGGTATTCATCGCGAGAAGCACCAGTGGCGCAAGATGGTCCGTGTACTGGTCGATTGCCCAGATTGGAAGAGCCTCGCGTCCACGCGCAACAGCGTGCGCATTCCCGCTGATCCTGCGTCGGCGCCGTTCGGTCTCGCGCGCAGCTAAGGCAACTCGCAAGCGTTGCTCTTCGTCGGGCCTGAGCCATCGGACGCGTGGCTCGTCTTCGACTTTCGGCCGTTCGACGGTCGCGAGCGGATTTGCGGCAAGAAGGTTCCACTCGACAGCCTTGTTGATCGCCGCCCGGATGCGATCGAGATCGCGGTTGACCGTAACCGGGGAGATGCCGGCGTGCAGGCGCCTAGCCTTGAATTTGTCGATCGCCCAAGCCGTAATAGCTGTCAACGGCTTGCTGTCGAACTCAGAAAATTGGGCCCTGATATTCGCCACAGTCGCCTTGCCCGCCTTGCGCTCCGCCAGAACCCAGGGGGCGTACTCGTCGTCGATGAAGGCCTTGAACGTCGGGACTTTGGTCTTCGGATGCGCCGCAGCAGGTACGCCGTGCTTTGCCGCGTCGTTCAGGACCTCCAAAGCTTTCGCGCGGGCTGTCGCCAGCGTGCACCCGGGAAACCTGCCGATGGCGACCCGCTTCCCGCGGCTCCATTCGACGTAGAAGGACTTCACACCGCTGGGTTGAACGCGGAGCATCAGTCCCTTGATGTCCGAGTCCCTGATCTCGTAAGGGTCAGTCCTCGGCTCCGCGCCGGCGATTGTGCGAGCATTAAGCTTGCTGCGCATCTGCGGCCCCCGTTAAGTGCACTGTAAGTGCAATCGGAGACATTATGCGACGTATCGCGACGTATCGCAATGAGCTAAGTTTTTGATCCTTTTCGTAACTATCTGATCTTGCAGACGCCGCGTCCTACGTTCGGGACGTAGAGGCCGGAGGTTCAAATCCTCTCACCCCGACCATCCCGCTCCTTCGCTCGCCGCGCAGCGACGAGCATCATCAGCAGCGTCAACAGCACGAGCGCCCACTCCGACAGCGTCGGGATCGGCTGCTGGGGCGCTGACGGTCCGCCGCTTACGCCACTCGGCTTGAACGTCGCGTCGACGTTCATCAGGTCGTCGACGTAGATCACGCACGCGCCCGTCCCTGCGCAATCGCCACCCCAGCCTGCGAACACGAAACCCGCGGCGGGTGTGGCAACCAGCGTCACTTTCGTGCCCGACGCGAACGCCGCCGAACAGGTGTTGCCGCAGTCGATGCCGCCCGGGAAGCTCGCAATCGTGCCATTTCCGAAGTCGTGCACGGTCAACGAATACTGGCCGGGCGCTACCGCCGTGAACGCAGCTTGCACGCCTTTGCTGCCGTCCATTACGAGGTCGCACGTCTGCGTGCCGGTGCACGCGCCGGTCCATCCCGAGAAGCGATACCCCGGTCGCGGTTGCGCCGTCAGGCTCACGGACGCACCGGGCGCGAATCCGGAGATGCAGCGCGTGCCGCAATCGATGCCTGCGGGCAGCGACGTCACGACGCCGCCCACGCCGCTCGCCACCGCAAGCGTGTACTGCGTCGCCGCGACGAACGCAGCACCAGCCGATGTTGCCGCGTTGAAAGTCACGAGGCACGTCGTACCGCTACCCGCACATGCACCCGACCAGCCCGCGAATGGCGAGCCGGGACCCGGCGTCGCCGTGAGCGTGATCGTCGTGCCGAGATTGAAGCCAGCACTGCAGCTCGAGCCGCAGTCGATTCCCGGGGGAGCGCTGGTTACCGTGCCCGATCCTTGCACGACGACATCCAACACGTCCTTCGGCGGTGTTGCCGCGAGGGGCTCCGCGAACTCCGCGGTAACCGTCGTGTTGGTATTGCCGGCCAGCGTCACGGTGCAAGTCGTGCTGTGGCTATTCGTGCAGCCACCGCCTACCCAGCGAAAGAACACCCATCCCTTGGCGGACTTGGCCGTGAGGATCACTTGCGTGTCCGGCGGATACGCGTGACTGCACGTCGGGTCGCAATCGATGCCGGCAGGCGAGCTCGATACGTGCCCCTTGCCGTTGAGCACCACGGTCAGCGTCGGATTCAACGCCGCTCCGGTGACCCACGGTCCGAAGGTGATCTCGTAACCGCTTCCACCGAACACCACCGTCGAGTCGAACTTCGACGGCACCTCCGGCTGTGGTGAAACGGTCGCCGGTGGATTCGGCACCGAAGGAGTCGGATTCTCGTCGTTGGAGATTCCATACGCCATGCCCATGAGCTTGCCGCCACCCGGCGTGCTGCTCGCCGAGTTGACCGGGTTCGCAGGCTGCACGAACATGGGTTGTCCCGCGATCGTCGCGGTGTGCATCCAGCGTGCGAATACACTCTGCGTGATGTCGGGATACGTCGCCGACGTCGCGGTGGGATACCAGTACGTCTCGTCCTGCCAGCACTGCCACGTATAAGTCCGGCTGCACGACGCAAGCGCCACACCGCGCGTCATCGCACCCGCGATCAGGAATCCGAGCCGGGCAACGACCGCGTTGTAGCCGACGCCGCCGTACGTATCGGCATTCGACGCGAGCAGGCCGGCACTCTTGAGCGCGTTGTACGTTGCGTTGGCGGTTGAATCTGGCGGCGTCGCCAGCATGCCGCCGGCCGCGAACACCTGCCACCCGCTGGAGGCTGGGCTCGTGCAGTTGGTGATCTGTCCGCCGGCGCAGCCGTTCTCGTAATCCTTCGGACTGAAGACGTACGCGATGTAGCCCGTCGTCGACCCCGTGAACTTCATCGCCTGGACCGAGTACGTCGTACCTGGGTAGTTCATGGTGACGATCGTGCTGGTGAACACGTCCTCGGGAACTTCAGGAGACCCGCCGAGGGCGCCGCCCGAGTCGATCGTGAGCGAAGTGGTCCCGTGCCACAGCGAATGGATCACGCCATCGAATGCGGTGTTGAGGCGGCTCGACTGCGTCGTCGACGTGTTCTGGCCCAGGTACCCGCCTGGATTCTGGATCACGTATTGAGCCACCTGGCTGCCCTGCGTCCTGACGCTCTGCAGGAGCTCGAGGTACGCGCACACGCTCGGCGCGCTGTCCTCGTCACACGACTTGTTGTTGTTTGCCGCCTCGGCGAGGGAATTGATGTACTTCGCGTAGCTGTCGCGAATGGTCACGTGATTCACCGCGTCGCCGGGATTGCCGGTGCCGACGGGATTTCCAACCGCCGAAGGCCCGGTCGACGGCGTTGCCGTCGTGTACATGGGGAACGCAAAGAAATCGACCTGCGAAAGATCGATCGTGCCAGTGAAAGGGGACGTGCCGATTTCGGAGAACGTCCACGCCGGGAACGCCTTCGACGTCACGACGGATACCGGAGGCGTCGCCAGGTTGAGCGACGCCTGCGTATAGGTAAACGCGCCTGCGACGTTGAACAGGCCGGTATTGCCGGCCGTTGGATTGCAGCTCGGAAACGCGTTGAGATCGGTCACGACGAAGTAGTACGCGCGCGCGCTGATGGCGGTCTGCAGGCTGTTGATCGTGACTTGCGTGATGTCCTGCGGGAAGCGCCAGCACGGAATGGTCAGTGTGGCGCCGCCCGTCGGTACCGTCGGCGCAATCCAGGTGCCGTCGTTGTTGAGCACGTACGGTCCGGCCGTCGAGTATCCGGCAACGTAGATCTGGTACGTGCCGGGGGTCAGGTTCGTCTTGTCCTTCAGAGTGAAGGTCGCGATCCCCTGGAACACGGCGGTGATCGTCAGATTCTGCGCGGGCATGGTGAACGTGCAAGTCGCGTTCGAGCTGCCCGCGCACGGGCCGTTCTGCCAGACGCCAAACGACCAGCTCGTGCTCGGGTTCGCGGTGAGCGTGACCTGCGAACCCACGACGTACGACTGGACGCACGTGGGATTGCAGCTCATCCCTGCCGGTGAGCTCGTAACGGTTCCCGAGCCGAGGACAACCGCGGTTACCGATGCGGTGGATTGCGCGTGCGAGGAGCAAGCGGCGAGGACGAGCCACGCCGACACGACGAAGCGAACGATCCGCATGTTGTATTGGGCAAAACCGGCGCGGCCGGCGGGCGACACCGGCGTAAGCAATTAGCGGGCCGCGTGTGGATCTGCCTCTCCGCGAGAGAGTGCGGAGGCCGCCTCCCGCGATGCGTCAACTGCCGAGCATCGGCAGCTTGAGCCCGTTGGCGTGCGCCACCTCGATCGCGTTCTCGTAGCCGGCATCCGCGTGGCGCATGACGCCGGATGCAGGATCGTTCCACAACACGCGCGCGATACGCTTGGCCGCAGCGTCGCTGCCGTCGCACACGATGACCACGCCGGCATGCTGCGAGTAGCCCATGCCCACACCGCCGCCATGATGCAGCGACACCCACGTCGCGCCGCCGGCGGTGTTGAGCAGCGCGTTGAGCAGTGGCCAATCGGATACGGCATCGGAACCGTCGCGCATCGATTCGGTTTCGCGATTGGGGCTAGCCACGCTCCCGGTATCGAGATGATCGCGGCCGATGACGATGGGCGCCTTGAGCTCGCCCTTCGCCACCATCTCGTTGAACGCGAGTCCCGCGCGATGGCGCTCGCCGAGGCCGAGCCAGCAGATGCGCGCCGGCAATCCCTGGAATGCGATGCGCGAGCCGGCCATGTCGAGCCAGCGATGCAAGTGCGCGTTGTCGGGAAAGAGCTCTTTCACCTTGCGGTCGGTGGCGTGGATGTCCTGCGGGTCGCCGGACAGCGCGACCCAGCGGAACGGACCCTTGCCCTCGCAGAACAGCGGGCGGATGTACGCAGGCACGAAGCCGGGGAACGCGAACGCGTCCTTGACACCTTCGTCGAACGCGACCTGCCGGATGTTGTTGCCGTAGTCGAACGTGGGAATGCCGCGCGCATGAAACGCGAGCATCGCTTCGACATGAACCTTGCACGACTGCTTTGCGGCCGCGACCAGCGCGGCATGTTGCGTCGGATCCGCTTGCGCGGCGCGCCAGCGCTCGACCGTCCATCCTGCGGGCAGGTAACCGTAAACGAGATCGTGTGCCGACGTTTGATCCGTCACCATGTGCGGGCGCACGCCGCGACGCACGAGCTCGGGGAAGATGTCGGCAGCATTGCCGAGCAAGCCGACGCTCACCGGCTTGCGTGCCGCGCATGCCTCGTCGATCAGTTGCAGCGCGTGATCGAGATCGCGCGCCTGCACGTCGAGGTAGCGCGTGCGCAAGCGCATCTCGATGCGCGACGCTTGGCACTCGATCGCGAGCATCGACGCACCGGCCATCGTCGCGGCGAGCGGCTGCGCGCCGCCCATGCCGCCCAGGCCCGCGGTGAGAACCCACTTGTCCGCGAGGTTGCCGCCGTAGTGCTGGCGGCCCGCTTCGGCGAACGTTTCATACGTGCCCTGCACGATGCCCTGGCTGCCGATGTAGATCCAGGAGCCGGCGGTCATCTGGCCGAACATCATGAGGCCCTTGCGATCGAGCTCGTTGAAGTGCTCCCAGGTCGCCCACTTCGGAACCAGGTTCGAGTTGGCGATCAGCACACGCGGCGCATCGGGGTGCGTCTTGAATACGCCAACGGGCTTGCCCGACTGGATGAGCAGCGACTCGTCGTCACCCAACTCGCGCAATGCCGCCACGATCTTGTCGAAGCATTCCCAGTTGCGCGCAGCGCGGCCGATGCCGCCGTACACCACGAGCTCCTTCGGATTTTCCGCGACCTCGGGATCGAGGTTGTTCATGAGCATGCGCAGCGGCGCTTCGGTGAGCCAGCTCTTCGCCGTGCGCTGCGTGCCGCGCGGCGCGCGGATCACGCGCTCGGCGTGGCGAGTGAAGGTGTCGTTGTCTGGAACCATGGCGGGCCTCCGTATCACGCCATTGTCGCACCGGGAACGAACCGAAGGAACTCGCCCTGGTCGATCAGGTGCTGCACTGCTTTCAAGTCGGGCGCGAACGCGCGGTCCTTGTCCCAATACGCGGCGACGCGGCGAATCGCGGCATGCGCGCGCGCGAGCGGTGTCGACGTCACGAGCGGCTTGCGCATGTCGATGCCCTGGGCGGCGGCGAGGAGCTCGATGGCCACGATCGCCGCGGTGTTCTGCGCCATTGCAAACAGGCGATGCGCTGCATTGGTGGCCATGCTGACATGGTCCTCCTGGTTTGCGGAAGTCGGCAGCGAATCGACCGAGCGCGGATGCGCCAGTGCCTTGTTCTCCGCAGCGAGCGCGGCGGCCGTCACCTGCGCGATCATGAAGCCGGAGTTGACGCCGCCGTCCTCGACGAGGAACGGCGGCAGTCCGGACAAATTGGTGTCCATCATGAGCGCGATGCGCCGCTCGGACAACGCGCCGATCTCGGCAATGGCGATCGCCATGTTGTCGGCAGCGAACGCAACCGGCTCCGCGTGAAAGTTGCCGCCGGAAAGAATGGCTCCGCCATCTGCGAAGACGAGCGGGTTGTCCGACACCGCGTTCGCTTCCGCCATCAGCACCGAGGCCGCGTGCCGCAATTGATCGAGGCACGCGCCCATCACTTGCGGCATGCAGCGCAGGCTGTAGGGGTCCTGCACGCGATGGCAATCGACATGCGACGCGCGGATCGCGCTGCCGGATAGCAGGTCGCGATAGATGCGAGCGGCGTCGGCCTGCCCGCGATGACCGCGGACGGATTGGATACGCTCGTCGAACGGCGTGTCGCTGCCGAGGCAGGCATCGACCGACATTGCACCGGCGACGAACGCCGCAGCCAACGCTTTCTCGAGGGTGAACAGCGCGCACAACGCAAGCGCGGTGGACACCTGCGTGCCGTTGAGGAGAGCGAGTCCTTCCTTGGGAGCGAGCTCGAGCGGCTGCAGGCCGCGTGCGGCCAAAGCTTGTGCACCGGTCATCACCTTGCCGTCGACGCGCGCTTCGCCTTCGCCGATCAACACGGCCGCAAGATGCGCGAGCGGCGCGAGGTCGCCCGACGCGCCGACGGACCCCTGCGCCGGAATGCACGGCACGATGCCGGCATTGGCGACGTCGACGATCCGTTCGATGACCTGCCAGCGAACCCCCGAATAGCCTCGCGCCAGCGACAGCGCCTTCAGCGCGAGGATGACGCGCACGGCTGCATCGTCGATGAGCGGCCCCGTTCCCGCGCTATGCGAGCGAACGAGCGCACGCTGCAGCTCGCTGAGGCGCGCATCGTCGATGCGGGTGCGCGCAAGGAGCCCGAAGCCGGTATTCACACCATAGACGGTGTCGCCGTGCGCGAGGGCCTTGGCAACCGTTGCGGCGGCAGCGTCGACGGCGGCTCGGGCGCCGGAATCGATCGTCAACGCGGCCGGCGTATTCCATAAATCGCGCACCTGCGCGAGCGTGATGCGACCGGGGATCAGCATTCCTGCACCATTCGCGCGAACGTGTAGCGAGGGCGAAACCCGAGGAGGTCGCGCGCCCGCGCATTCGACGTCTCATAGCGCACGGGTTGGCCCGGCATCCGCGCGCTCACGATTGACAGCCTGGTGCGCGAGGCCAGCAGCGACACCGCGGTGTCGAAGGAAACAGGCTCGTCGGGTCCGAGGTTCATCATCGTATTCAGAGCGCGCGGGGCGTCGAGCGCAAGCACGATGCCCTCGGCGATGTCGCGCGCGTCGGCGATCATCATGCGATAGGGTACGCCATCCTCGCCGCATTGCACGAGGTGCTTTTCGCTGCCGTCGTCGAGAGGCTCGAGCACGGCGAGCGCCCGCGCGTTGCCGAGCTCGCGCTGCTGGCGGATCTTCGCTCGAAGGAAAAAGCGCGGCCCGGAGAAGAAGCTCGCGGGATCGAGGAGCTCGCTTGCGTCCTGGGTGTGCGAAAGACGCAGCACGACGTACGGCAAGCCGCGCGCGCGATGGAAGAACGTGACCATTTCTTCGGCGAGAAGCTTCGACAGGCCATACGTTGAAACCGGCTCGAGCGGATGTCCCTCGTCCACGGGAACGTACTTCGCGCGCAGCTCCGGATACACTTCCCCTGTGCTCGCAAGGACGAATCGAGTGACACCTGCGTCGGCTGCGGCCTGCAGCAACCGGAACGTCGCGGTGGCATTGGCGTCGTATACGCGTTGCGCGTCGCGCGGGACCCACGACATGAATGCGCCGAGGTGCAGCACTGCGTCCGCACGCAGAATGGCGCCGGCGATCGCGACCGCGTCCGTCAAATCGCCAACGACTTCGCTGTAGCGCTCGTGGCTCCGTGCGAGCGGGCGCAAATCGAAGCCGGTGACGGAGTCGCCGCGCGCGAGCAGCAGATCGACGACCCGGCGGCCGACGCGTCCCGCGGAGCCGGTGACGAGAACATGCATCAGCGTTGCGATCCCGCGGTCATGCCGGACACGAGGAAGGGCTCGAGGATCAGGAACAGCACGATCATCGGTACCATCGAGATGATGCCCGCCGCCATCAGCGCCGACCATTCGATGCCGTGCTCGCCGATGAAGGAGACCATGCCGGTGGTGATGGTCCATCGCGCCTGGTCGTTGATCAGCGTCTTGGCGAACACGAAGTCGGACCAGGCGAGGATCGCCAGGTAGATGGCGCAGGCAGCGAGTCCCGGCCGCGCGAGCGGCACGATGACGTAGAGGAACGCGCTCATGTGGCCGCAGCCGTCGATCATGGCGGCGTTCTCGAGGTCGCGCGGGATGCCGTCGAAGAAGCCTTTCAACAGCCACGTTGCGAACGGCACGCCGACCGCCGCATTGGCGAGCATCAGGGCCCACAGGCTGTCGATGAGGTGGAACGTGGACGCCATGATGAAGAACGGGATGACGATGAGGCTGCCGGGAAGCATCTTGGTGAGCAGCAGCGTCAGCCCTGTGACTTCCTGTGCGCGCGTCCGGAAGCGTGAAAGGCTGTAACCGGCGAGCGCCGCGATGACGAGGCTGATGGCGGTTGCGCCAATGGTCACGATCACGCTGTTGAGCAGCCAGGTGCCGAGCGGCTTTCGCGCGAACGCGGCGGCGAACGCCTGGAAGCTCATGTCTGCGATCGTCGGCAGGATGGTCGGCGAGCGCGCGAGCACTTGCGACGTCGGCAACACGGCGGTCACGAACATCCAGTAGAAAGGAAACAGCAGCAACGCGCAGAGCAGCGCGACCGCAACCGTCCACCCCCAGCGCCGCATCTAGAAGAACTCCTTGCGCATCTGCTTGCGCGCAAGCACGACCGCGAGCAACGCAATCACGAGCATCAGCACGCCGATGACCGCAGCGCGGCCCATGTAGAAGTAGCCGAACGCTTCGTTGTAGGCGCGCAAGCCCAGCGTCTCCGTCGCTTTCGAGGGCCCGCCGCCCGTTGCCGCGTAGATGATGTCGAACTCGCGGAACGCCCACAGTCCGTTGAGCACGAGCGCGAGCGTGGCGGGGCCGCGGATTCCGGGCCACGTGATGTCGGTGAAGCGCCGGAAGGCCGGAGCGCCGTCGACCTCGGCCGCCTCGTAGAGATTGCCGGGAATCGATTGCATGGCGGCGAGCAATGTGAGCGTAAAGAAGGGATACGCCTTCCAGATCGTCGGCACGATGACGGCGAACAGCGCGGTGGATTCATCCGTGTACCACGCAATATCGGTGCTGATCAGCCCGAGTGAGCGCAGGAAATAGTTGGTCACGCCGAAGGACGCGTCGAACAGCCACAGGAACACGATGCTCACCATGACGCCCGGCACGGCCCACGGCAGCAGCACGAGGCTGCGCAGCCAGCGGCGGAGTGGAAACACGCGGTTCAGCAGCAGCGCCGTACCGAGGCCCAGCGCGAACGCCGGAACGATCGTACCGAACGTGTACGCAAACGACACCCATACGCTATGCCAAGTCGCCTCGTCCGTGAGCACCGACTGGTAGTTGCCGAGACCGAAGGGACGCGAGCTCAACGCCAGGAAGTTGAGGCTCTTGCCTTCCCGGAAGCTCATCGCGAAGATGAGATACATCGGATACGCGATGAGCGCCGCCACCGCGAGGACGGCCGGCGTCAGCAGCGCGTACGCGAAGAGCCGCTCGCGACGCGCGAGTGAGCCGGGTCGGCGCTGACGCATGAGGTCGTAGGGCGGCCTTCAGGCCGCCGAAGCGTTGCGGCGGCCTGAAGGCCGCCCCACGAGGAAAATCATTTCAACGGCACGCGCTTCGTCATCTCCGCCTGCAACTCCTTCATGATGTCGGCGGTCGGCCGCTCCGTGTTCATGAGCTTCATGCCGTACTCGACGAAGATCTTGGCGAACTCGTTGTAGTTCTCGCGCACCGGCACGCTCTCCGGGAAGAGGTTGACGGCCTCGGCCGCTGCCTTGTTCACGAGCGCGAGGTCGGGATTGGCGTTCGTCTCCGCAGCGGTCAGCGCGTTCTTGCGCGGCGCGGGCGACGACGTGAGCAGCGTGAACTTCTGCTGCCACTCCGGCGCGGTGGTCATCTTGATGAAATCCCAGACGAGCTTCTTCTTTTCCGCGTCGAGCTTGGCCGGCATGTGCAACGAATTGCTCGTCCCGCCGGGGATCGACGCGAACGGCATCATGCCCATCTTGAGCGAGGCCCGCGCCGGTTCGGGCGCTTTCTTGAGCTGCGCGTTGACCCACGGACCGTCGCGGATCATCGCGATCTTGCCGTCGATGAACAGCTGCCGCGCCTGCTCGCTCGACGTGCCCTTCGGCGCGTTCTTCACCGCGGCCCGGAACTTGTCGACGGCGCGAATCACCGCAGGGTCGGTGAAGTTGTACTGGTTGCCCTTGAACAGACTGGCGCCCTCCCCTGTCACCCAGGTGCCGATCTCGACGAACACGTTGGGATGCTCGTTGGTCGGCGCGCCGTAACCGAAGCGCCCGGCGCTTGCGTTGGTGGTCGCCGTGATCGCCTTCAGGAGCTCGTCGCTGGTCCTGGGCACCGCGACCTTGGCTTCGGCGAGCATCTTGTCGTTGTAATAGAACATCATGCCGTAGCCCATCATCAGCACACCGTACGTCTTGCCGTTGTAGACCATCTCGTCGGCGAGCTTGGTGTAGGTCGTCTTGACGTCGGTTTGCGCGAGGTACTCGTCGAGGGGTGCGAGCCATCCCTGGCTTGCGAACGCGAGGTAGTTGCGCGTCGGCAGATGCACGATGTCCGGTGGATTGTTGCCGGCGAAGCGCACGGTCAGCTTGTCGACGTATTCGCGGAACGGCACCTGCTGCTTCTTGATCTTCACGTTCGGATGCGACGCTTCGAATGCCTTGATGAGCTCGGTCCAGTATTCGCCGGCGCCCGGCTCTTCGATCTGCCACGACGGGAACTCGAGCTCGATCGCCTTCGGCTGCGCGTGCGCGGCCGCGATCGCGAGCGCCGACGCGAGCGCGGCGATCAGTCGTGCCAATTTCATTGCTGCTCCTCCGTTAGATGACGTAATTCCAGAGCTCCGGCTTCGGCTCGACACCGAGTCCCGGCCCCTCCGGCACGTGATAGTAGCCGGCCTCGCATCGCATGGACGTCGCGACGTAGCGCAGGTTCTTGTCGAAAATCGAATGCTGGTATTCGTGATACGGCACGTTCGGCAGCGTCGCCGCGGCGTGCAGGCTTGCCGCCATGAAGATGCCGACGCCGATGGTCGCATGTGGGATGACCGCTGCGCCGCGCGCTTCGGCCAGCTTCGCGATGGCGATGAACTGCGTCGCACCGGTATGCGCGATCTCGGGCTGGACAACGGCGAGCGCCGAGCTCTCGAGCCGCCATCGGGCCTCGTAGACGTTGCGCCACTCTTCCCCGGCTGCCACCGGCACCTTGGCGCGTGCAATCACGGCGGCAAGGCCGGCGAGGTCCTCGGGCGCACACGGCGCCTCGACGAAGCGTGGCGCGTACGGCGCAAGCGCCGCGATGAGATCGCAAGCTGCGTCGGCGTCGTATCGCCAGTGCAGATCGACCATGAGATCGATGTCGTCGCCGACGGCTTCGCGCAGTGCGCGCATCTCGTCGACGACACCTTCACTGGCGACTGGGGCGGCGTACTTGATCGCGCGAAAACCGCGTGCGACGAAATCGCGCGCGAGATCGGCGCGCTCGCGCAGCGTCGCCCGCGGCAATCCGGACACGTATGCGGGAATCGGCTGGGCGCTGCGAGTTCCAAGCCATGCGGAGAGAGGCATGCCTTCGATTCGGGCAGCGACGTCGCACAGGGCGATGTCGATGGCCGCGAGCGCGTCACCGTAGTAACCGCCGCTTGCGCCTCGCACGCGTTGCAGATCGTAGAGATCCTGCCAGATCGCGGCGGCCTCGCGCGGAGCGCGTCCGACCACGAACGGCGCAAGGACGTCGTCGATGATCGCCGTCACGGCGCGCGGCGCGACGATGCCGTATGTCTCGCCCCAGCCTGTCGTGCCGTCGCTTGCCGTGACCTTCACGATCACCGACATGTCGGTCGAAGGGTAGATCGTGCGATTCCCCTTGCGCACGAAATATCCTTTCGCGTTCACCGTTTCGCCCGCGGCGAGCGGACCGAGATACGGCACGTCGCGCGGCAGCGAAACGACAAACGTCTCAACCGAGCGAACGGTCACGGGGTCAGGCATAAGCGGGCAAAACCGGCGGGTCGAGCAGATCGCGCACTTCAGCAAGCAACTCGGAAAGCTCGCGCTGGTCGCCGGCATCGAGCTCCGGACCTGCGGCGCGCTTGCCGGCGTGCCCGATGATGCCGCGGCGGCGCAGCGTTTCCTTGGTCATCGCCATGCGGAACACCGCCTGGAAATTGAGAAGCGGCAGCATGCGATTGAACAGATGCCGGACGCGTGCACGATCGCCGGCGCGATGCGCGCGCATGAGCGCCACGTGGACCTCGCAGAGCTCGCATGCGGGCATCGTGCCGACTGCCCCGCGCGCGAGCTCGTCGGTGATGTAACGGCCACCCGCTCCGCCGAACACGCCGAGCAGGTTCGGCGGCGCGCTTCTCAGCATCTGCGTAATGCGCGCACCGGAGGGCAGCGCCTCTTCTTTCACGTAGCGAATGCCGGGCACCGCACGCACGACCGCACTCACGACATCGATGGCCAGCCCGCTGCCCGCGGGTGGCGGCGCGTTCTGCAGCATGATCGGTACCTCGCCTGCGGCGCGCGCGACGCGCGTGAAAAATTCGGTCGCGCCATCCACGGTCGTGAGATTCTTCGGCGCCATCACCATGATTGCGGCAGCGCCTTGCCGTGCGGCACGGCGCGCGACCGCTTCGCTCACCGCAGGATCGGGCGAAGAGCCCCCCACTACGAACGCGACCTTGCCTCTGGCTTCGTCGGCGACGATGTCGGAAAGGCCGTCGCGCTCGGCTGGCGTCAGCGTCTCGAACTCGCTTGCGACGCCGGGAAAGACGACGCCGTCCACGCCCGACCCGATCACATAGCGGGTCGTCGCGCGCAACCCCGCTTCATCGGGAGAGCCGTCCGCCTGGAAAGGTGTGGCGATGACCGGGAATACGCCGGCGAGCGCGTCCTGCATTCGTTCCTCCGAGTACGGGCGCTCAATTCTACCGTCCGGGGGCCTTTAGAATACGGGTGTGAACACCCCGCTTGCCGCCCACACGCCGATGATGCAGCAGTACCTGCGCGTCAAGGCGGAGCATCCGGACAAGCTCGTGTTCTATCGCATGGGCGATTTCTACGAGCTGTTCTTCGACGATGCGCAGCGCGCGTCGCGCTCGCTCGATCTCACGCTCACCGCGCGCGGCCAGTCGGCGGGCGCACCGATTCCGATGGCCGGCGTGCCGCATCACGCACTCGAGCCCTACCTCGCAAAGCTCATGAAGCAGGGCGAGTCGGTGGTGATCGTCGAGCAGTTCGGCGATCCCGCGACGAGCAAGGGACCCGTGGAGCGCAAGGTGTCGCGCATCGTGACACCGGGCACGCTGACCGATGCCAACCTGCTCGAAGCGAAGCGCGATTGCCTGCTCGCGTCCTATGCAGCCTCGGCCAAGCGCGCGGGCATCGCACGGCTCAACCTCGCCTCGGGCGCGTTCACGCTCACCGAAGTGCCGCTGGCCGAAGCCGCGGCCGTGCTGGACCGCATTGCGCCGGCTGAACTGCTGATCGCCGACGGCGCCGCCACGCCGCCGATGCGCGGGCGCACGCCGCCCGTTCGCCATCTTCCGGCGTGGCAATTCGATCGCGACGCCGCCGCGCGTGCGTTGAGCAAGCAATTGGGCACCGCGAGCCTGGCCGCGTTCGGCACCGACGAAGTGCCGCTCGCGGTCGGCGCTGCCGGCGCGCTCCTGTCGTACGCGAACGCCACGCAACAGGCAGCACTGGCGCACGTCCGCAGCCTCAACGTCGAAATCGAGAGCGCGTTCCTCGCGCTCGACCCGGCGACGCGGCGCAACCTCGAGATCACCAGCACGCTCGACGGCGGCGACGCGCCCACGCTGTGCTCGCTTCTCGATGAATGTGCGAGCGCCGCAGGCAGCCGCCTGCTGCGCCAGTGGCTCGGCCAACCGCTGCGCGATCACGCGGCGCTCGGCGCGCGCCTGGACGGTGTTGCCGCTTTGAAGGACGCCCCGCGCGTGCGGCGCGCGCTCGCCGAGTCGTTGCGCAAGACCATCGACGTCGAGCGCGTCGTGGGGCGCATCGCGCTTCGCAACGCGCGGCCGCGCGATCTCGCCGGGCTGCGCGATACGCTCGGCAAGCTGCCGGAGGTCGCCGCAGCGATCGTCGATGTCGGTGCAGCGATCGTCACCTCGGCGGTGGCCGACATGCGCATCGATCCGCAATGGCACGAGCTGCTCACCCGCGCAATTGCGCCGGAACCCGCAGCGATGGTGCGCGACGGCGGCGTGATCGCCAAGGGCTACGACGCCGAGCTCGACGAGCTGCGCGCCATCGACGACAACTGCGGGGCGTTCCTGGTCGAGCTCGAGGCGCGCGAGCGCGCGCGCACGGGAATCCCCAGCCTCAAGGTCGAGTACAACCGCGTTCACGGCTTCTACATCGAGGTCACCAACGCGCACACGGACAAGATTCCCGGCGACTACCGGCGCAGGCAAACTCTCAAGAATGCCGAACGCTACATCACGCCGGAGCTCAAGGCGTTCGAGGATCGCGCGCTGTCGGCGCAGGACCGCGCGCTCGCGCGCGAGCGGCAGCTGTACGACGCATTGCTCGATGCGCTAGCGCCTGCCATTCCCCCCTTGCAGGCGGTCGCCGCGTCGCTTGCGCTGATCGACGTGCTGGCCAATCTCGCGGAGCGTGCGGAGGCGCTCGACCTCACGCGTCCGCAATTCGCGCGCGAGACGTGCATCGACATCCGCGGCGGCCGGCATCCGGTCGTGCAGCGGCAGGTCGACACGTTCGTGCCCAACGACGTGCAGTTGCGCAACGACCGGCGCCTGTTGATCGTGACCGGGCCGAACATGGGCGGCAAGTCGACCTACATGCGGCAGACGGCCATCATCGCCCTGCTCGCGCACTGCGGAATGTACGTGCCCGCGCAAAGCGCAACGCTCGGCCCACTCGATGCGATCTTCACGCGCATTGGCGCAGCGGACGACCTCGCGGGCGGGCGCTCCACGTTCATGGTGGAGATGACGGAGGCCGCGTACATCCTCAATCGCGCCACGCCGTCGAGCCTCGTGCTGATCGACGAGATCGGGCGCGGCACATCGACCTTCGACGGCCTCGCGCTCGCGTGGGCGATCGCGCATCGCCTTGCCGAGCGCAACCGCTGTCTCGCGCTGTTCGCCACGCACTATTTCGAGCTGACCGCGCTCGCTGCCGAGATCGCGGGATGCGCGAACGTGCACTTCGACGCCGCCGAGCATCGCGACGGCATCGTGTTCCTGCACGCGGTGGCGGATGGTCCTGCGAATCGCAGCTATGGATTGCAGGTTGCGAAGCTCGCCGGCGTTCCGGCGGAAACGATCAAGCAGGCAAAGTCGTATCTCGCGCGGCTCGACCAGTTCTCCGCGCGCAGCGATCATCAAGGCGATCTCTTCGCCGGTCCGGCAACCGCGTCAGCGAGCGACGACAGCGGTCAAGCCCAAGCTGCAATCGAGCGGCTGCAGGCGCTCGATCCGGACGCGCTGTCGCCGCGCGAGGCGCTGGAGGCGCTCTACGCGCTCAAGAAATTACTTTAATGATGGTGGTGCCCGTGCGGCCCGTGGATGTGGCCGTGCGAGACCTCTTCCTGCGTCGCCGGCCGCACGTCGAGAACCTTTGCATCGAAGCGCAGCCGCTGGCCGGCCAGCTCGTGGTTGGCGTCGAGCACCGCCTTGCCATCCGCGATGTCGGTGACGCGCCAAACGACTTCCTGCCCGTCCTGATCCGCAACGAGGTAACCGCCTACCGTGACGTCCGGTGGCAGGTCGGCAACGTTTTCCATGCGCACCATCTTCGCGTCGTATTCGCCGAACGCGTCTTCCGGCTCCAGCGTCACCGAGATCGAGTCGCCGACCTGCTTGTTGTTGAGCGCCTCCTCGATCTTCGGGAAGATGCCCGAGTGCCCGCCGTGCAGGTACACGAGCGGCTCAGGCGATTCCTCGATCAGGCGGTTCTGGGCGTCGAACAGCTTGAACGAGATGGTGACGGCGGTGTTGGCGAAGATGTTCATGAAGGAGCCCGTTGGATGCGCCTCTTGCATTGTACCCGGGATGCTACCCTTGCCGCCCATGACTCCGCCGGGCCTGCTTGGACCCCACTCGCCGCGCGCGTTTCTCGCGCGCTATTGGCAGCGTGAGGCGCTGCTGGTTCGCGACGCGGTTGCCGGCTTCCGCGGGATCTTCGCCTTGAGCGATCTCATCGCGCTTGCCGCACGCGACGACGTCGAGTCGCGGGTGATCGTGCGCAGCGGCCGCAACTATTCGCTCGAGCACGGCCCGTTTGCGCGCGGCGCTTTCCGGCAATTGCCGGCGCGGGACTGGACGCTGCTGGTGCAAGGCGTGAACCTCGTGAGCGACGATGCCGACGCCCTCTTGCGACGCTTCGCGTTCATTCCGTTCGCACGACTCGACGACGTGATGGTGAGCTACGCCGCGCCCGGCGGCGGTGTGGGGCCGCACTTCGATTCCTACGACGTTTTCCTGCTGCAAGGATTCGGGCGCCGGCGATGGCGCTACGGACGGCAGGACGACCTGTCGCTGCGACCGAACCTGCCGGTGAAGATCCTGCGCAAGTTCACGCCGCAACACGACGACGTTCTCGTGCCCGGCGACATGCTCTACATCCCGCCCGACGTCGCGCACGACGGCGTTGCGATCGACGCGTGCACCACGTATTCGATCGGATTTCGCGCGGCAACCAACACGGAGCTCGCGCAACATTTCCTCGATTTCGTGCGCGACCGGATCGACCTCCCCGGTCGCTACACGGATGCCCGTCGCAAGCCGGCGCAGCGGCCCGCGCGCATCGACGACGCGATGCGCCGGCATGTCTCGCGCGAGATCGACAAGGTGCGCGCTACGCCCGCGCTCGCTGCGCGCTTCCTTGGCGCGTTCCTATCGGAGCCGAAAGCGAACGTGGTATTCGAACCGCCGGCCGAGCCGGTTACGCTGCGCACATTCGCCGCGAGCATCCGCAAGCGCGGCGTGCGCCTCGATCGCCGCACGCAGTTCCTGTACGACGACGATGCGTGGTATGTCAACGGCGAAGTGCGCGAATGGCCGCGCGGCTCGCGCATCGCCCTGCAACGCCTCGCGGACCAGCGCGCGCTTTCCGCCGAGGACGCAAGAACGCTCGAAAATGGCATGATCGCGCTACTTCACTCCGACTACGTGAATGGCTACCTCCATCCCGGGTGACGCGCCGGTCCCGCGCGAGGCGATGCTCGACACGGTCGCTGCGCAAGCCAAAGCGATCGACGAGGTCATCGGCCTCGCACGGCAGCGCCTGTCGATCTTCGACATCGATCTCGCACAGGCGGATTGGCACGGCGCGCAGCGTGCGAGCGTGCTCGGCGACTTCCTCAAGCGGAACCGCAAGGCGCGCGTGGACATGATCCTGCACGACACGCGCTGGCTGGAAGCGAATTGCCCGCGCATCGTCGCGTTGCTGCGCCTGAACTCGCACGCAATGACGGTCTATCGCACCGGCGCCGAAGCGCGCAACGCGATGGATCCGCTGATCATCGCCGACAACCGGCACTTCGTGCATCGCTTCCACATCGAGCAGCCGCGCGCCGCGCTCGGCATCGAGCAGCCGCAGCTCGCGCGGCCGCTGGTCATGCGCTTCGAGGAGATCTGGAAGACGGGCGAGCCGGGATTGGGAGCGTCGGTGCTCGGGCTGTAACGACGCGCTGGTAAAATCGCGGGATGAAAACTTCGTACTTGCTTGCCGCCTTCGCGCTCGCCCTGGCCGCCTGCGGCCAGCAGCAGCAACCGACCGTCGCGCCGCGCGCGATCACCACTTCAGCGCCTGCGCCGGCGGATGCGCCGGTCCCGCCCCAGGCAACGGACGCGAAGCCCGCCAGCCAGAAGTAGCGCTATAAAGGCGCGCCGATGCGGCGCGCCACTTCGCGGTAATGCTCGATCACTTCGCCCAGGTCGCGGCGGAAGCGATCCTTGTCGAGCTTCTCCCCGGTCCTGGCGTCCCATAGCCGGCAACCGTCCGGCGTGAACTCGTCGCCGAGGACGAGCGGTCCGTCCGGATCGTCCTTGGGATGGCCGAACTCGAGCTTGTAATCCACGAGGTCGATGCCCGCGTTGGCGAACAGCGGCTTCAGCACCGAATTGACCTTGTGCGTGATCGCGCGCATCTGCGCGATCTCGTCCGCGCTGGCCCAGCCGAGGATGCGGATGTGATCGTCGTTGCACAACGGATCGTGCAGCGCGTCGCTTTTCAGGAAGAACTCGAAGATGGGCTCCGGCAGCCGCGTGCCCTCCTCGATGCCGTACCGCTTGGCCATCGAGCCCGCGCATACGTTGCGCACGACGCACTCGACCGGCACCATCTTCATCGCCTTGACCAGCGACTCGCGCTCGTTCAGCACGCGCACGAAGTGCGTCGCCACGCCGGCTGCCGCGAGCTTGCCCATCACGTAGGCATTGATCTTGTTGTTGGTCTCGCCTTTCAGATCGAGCTTGGCGAGCTTCACGCCGTCGAACGCGGAAACGTCGTCGCGATAGTGCATGACGAGCAGGTTGGGATCGTCGGTCGCGTAGACCGTCTTCGCCTTGCCGCGATACAGCTCTTGTCGCTTGTCCATGGTCACCACCCTACGAGAGAGCACGCCAGGCGAAGCCTTCCGCCTGGTCGGCGATGCCGATCCATTCTTCCGCGCATTTGAGCGCGCCTGCGAGCGCCGCACGCGCCTTGGCCGGCGTGTTGTTCTGCGTGGAAAGATGCGCCGCGATGATGTGCTGCAGGCGGCTCGTATCGAGCGCCGCCAGCAGCGCGGCCGCCGCCTCGTTGTGGAGGTGGCCGAAGCGGCCGGCGATGCGCTGCTTGAGCGACGGCGGGTAGTCGCTCTCGGCCAGCAGGTCGCGGTCGTGGTTGCACTCGAGCACCAGCGCATGGCATCCGCTCAAGCTCGCCTCGACGAACGGTGTCGAACCGCCGATGTCGGTGAGCACGCCCAGCCTGCACTTGCCGTCGCCGACGACGAACTGCACGGGCTCGCGCGCGTCGTGCGGCACGGGAAACGGCCGCACCTCGAGGTCGCCGACGTTGAACGCGTCGTGGCTGTCGAAGCCGTACACCTGTGCGATGCCGTCGAAGCGATCGCCGATGACCATCATCGTGCCGAACGTCATCCACACCGGGATGTCGTAGCGGCCGGCGAACGCGGCGACACCGCCGGCGTGATCGTTGTGCTCGTGAGTGACGAGGATTGCGGTCAGCTGCTCGGGCTCGATGCCGTGACGGGCGAGGCGCGCCACGGTGTCCTTCACTCCGAAGCCGCAATCGATGAGGACGCGGGTGCTGCCCGCTTCGACGACGAGGCCGTTGCCCTCGCTGCCGCTGCCGATGGAGGCAAACCTCACTTCAACTGGTCTTTGAGCAGCGCCAGGATCTTTTCCGAAGTCGGCGTGCGGTCGGGCACACCGCCCGCGTCCTGCACGCTGACCACGCTCGACTGCGATGCCTCGGCAACCACGATCTGGTATTGCTCCGGCTTGTCCTTCTCGTCGGCCTTCCAGAATTGCAGCTTGGTGAGCCAGCCCGCGTTGTTGGCCTTTTGCGCGAGCGCATCGGGATCGCCGTAGCGCACGAAATACAGGCCGCGCGAGCGATCGCGGTCCATCACGGTGAATCCCGCGCGATCGAGCGCAAGGCCGACGCGCCGCCAGGTGCGATCGAACGGATCCTGCACGGTCAGCTTGTACGAGCCGTCGGGATTCTTCTCGATGGTCGCGCGATCGGGCGAGATCGCAGCTTGCACGACCGCGGCACGCGCTGCGGGTTCCGGCGTGCCGAACTTCATCATCAGGCGCGTCAGCATTTCCGATTCCAACGCGGGGTTGGGCGGCATCACCGCCCACGCGAACGCGGCCGGCGACGAGTTGTCGATCTTGCCGGTCGGGACCTGCTCCATGCCGCGATGCGAGATGTAGATCTCGACGGTGTTGGGCTCCGCACCACGCTCGACGCGCGTCTTGAACTTGTCCTGCTTGTACGTGGACGTGAAGATGTCGAGGTACTTGCCGATGGTCCGCCGCAGGAAATCCGAAGGAGCATCGGCGCGGTTTTCGGCGAAGTCCGTTTCCATCATGCCGATCTGCGGGTTCTCGACCGCGAGCACGAAGCCGTTCTCCTGCCAGAACTCGCGGCACGTGTTCCACGCCTGCTCGGGCGTTGCGCGCACGACGAGCCAGCGCTCGTTGCCGGCGCGCATGATCTTGGCGTCCGGCGAGGTGGGCACGACTTCCTGGCGCGTGCCCTTGTTGGCGCCGGCCGCGGCAAGGCCGGTGGCGGTAGTCACCTGGTAGCGGTCGTCGTAGCGCGGCGTCGTGAGATCGGGCGGCAATTCGAGAGCCGGCCCGCTCGCGCTCGACTTGTAGTCGATGCGCTTGCTCGGCGAAGAAAACGACTCGCAGCCGGCGAGCGCCAGCGCGATGAGCGCGACGGCGATCGCGCCGATCGCGCTATTAAGATGCAATGCTTTCATGCGTCCTGACCTCGTTGCTTGGTGCGAGACAGCCGGCCTGCCGCAGTGCCGCGCGTACCGTCTCGTGGAATTGCGGCGACAGCTTGACCAGCGGCAGCCGCAATTCGTTTTCGATGAAACCCATCTCGGCGAGCGCCCACTTGGTGGGGATCGGGTTCGCCTCGACGAAGAGCCTGCGGTGCAGCGGCAGCAGGCGGTCGTTGTAATCGCGCGCGGCGACGGCGTCGCCGGCAAGCGCTGCCGAGCACATCTGCGACATCAATTTGGGCGCAACGTTCGCCGTGACCGAGATAACGCCGTGCCCGCCCATCAGCATCAGCGGCAGGCCCGTGAGGTCGTCGCCGCTGTACACCGCGAAATCGTCGTGGCCCGCGTCGAGCAGCGCGCGCCGCAATTCGCTGAAGCGGCCGACGTCACCGGTCGCATCCTTCAAGCCGACGATGCGCGGGACGCCCGCGAGACGCACGGTCGTTTCGTTGGACAGGTCGGCAACCGTGCGGCCCGGCACGTTGTACATGATCATCGGCAGGTCCACACGCTCGGCGATGGTGCGGAAGTGCCGATACAAGCCCTCTTGCGTAGGCTTGTTGTAGTAGGGCACGACTGACAGATGCATGTCGGCGCCGACCTTCGCGGCATACGCCGCCAGCTCGACCGCTTCGGCCGTCGAGTTGGCACCCGCGCCGGCAATCACCGGAATGCGGTGCGCCGTGTGCTCGACCGCCGTCTTGATCAGAAGGCAATGCTCGTCGAAGTTGACGGTCGGTGACTCGCCGGTGGTGCCGACGATCACGATGCCCGCCGTGCCGTTCGCCACGTGAAAGTCGATCAGGCGACGCAGTGCCGGCAGGTCGAGCGCGCCGCCCTCGCGCATCGGCGTGGCGATCGCAACCAGGCTTCCGGTCAGCATAGAAGTCGATCCAGGCAAATACGACATTTTACTCTATCGGAAGGAGCGGAGGCCAAGGCTTCCCCGGGGCGACCGCGGCGAGCCGCTGCACGACCGCACGCCCGTTCGTGCCCTGCTCGAAGGCGACGACGGTCAGCGGCTCCGGCGGCAGCGAGGCGAGCGACAGGAGCTCGTCCCGGCAGAGCAGGAAGTCGGGATTCGTCGGCCGGCCATACGCCTCGTTGCCGATGGCGAACGTCTCGTACAGCAGCGTGCCGCCGGCTGCCAACGCGTCGAGCAGATGGCGAAACAATGGGCGGTGCAGATAGTTGACGACGACGATCGCGCCGAAGCGCTCGCCGGCGAGCGGCCAGCTGCCCGTCTCGAGATCGACCACCTGCGTGGCGACGTTGCGCACTCCGTCGAGCGCTGACAACGCCTGCGCATCGCGATCGACCGCGAGCACATGCGCGCCGCGCCCCGCGAAAAACCGCGCGTGCCGTCCGCCGCCGGCGGCGAGATCGAGGACGCGCGCGCCCGGCGGAACGAGATGCGCGAAGCGCTCTATCCACGGAGAGGGCAGCAGCATGTGCTCGTGAGTCATCGTTCGCGGCGGCGCGCCATCGCCGCCTCCTTGCGCAGCCAGTCGATGAAGGCGCGGACCTCCGGCCTGTCACCTGCGTGCGGTGCGGCGATGGCGTAGTAGCCGCGCGGCGCATCGTAACGCTTGCCGAACGGTGCGACGAGTTGATGGTGATCCAGGAAGCCGGAGATCAGAGGCACGCGACCGAGCGCGACACCCTGCCCGTCCACCGCGGCGCGGATCACCTGATCGTAGAGCGAGAAGCGCATTGCGCCGGCGGGCTTCAACCCGGCCGCCCCATTGGCGGCGAGCCACGCCTGCCAGTTGATCCACGGCACGCGGCCTTCCGGGTCGTCGAAATGGAGCAGGACGTGGCGTGCGAGATCCGCAGGCTTGCGCAGCGGTGGCCCGCGCTCGACGAGAGTCGGGCTTGCCACGGGAAGCATGCGCTCGCCGAACAGGTGCACCGCGCCGTCGTAGGCACTGGCATCGGCGAGATAGCGGATGGCGACGTCGACGTCGCCACGCGTGAGATCGACCATGCGGTCGTCGGCGGAGACGTACACCACCGCATCGGGCACAGCCGCGCGAAAGTCGGGCAGCCGCGGGATGAGCCACAGCGATGCGAAGCCGACGGTGGTCGACACCGTGAGGCCATGCTCGTCGCGCGGCGCCTGGATCGCTTCCGCCGCCGCCGCGATCTCGTGCAGCTTGTCGGTGACGAGGCGATGGAAATCGGCGCCCGCCTTGGTCAGCGCGAGCGCGCGGTGCTTGCGCTCGAACAACGGAACGCCGAGCGCGTCCTCGAGCGCCTTGACCTGACGCGAGAGCGCGGACTGGGTGACGAACAGCTCCTCCGCGGCCAGCGTGAAAGACAGCCGGCGGCCCGCGGCCTCGAAACCGCGCAGGAAGTCGAGGGACGGCAGCCTGCGCAGGGTCTTATGCATGCATACAGATCATGCCATAGATGACTATTGAGCGTTTGAAGGGCGCCGCGCGCGGTCGCAGAATGCACCCACTGTCATAGCGAATTGGAGCGATGGCAGCGCCGGCGTAAGGGAACCTGAAGTACCGGCAACGCTTGCATCATACGCATGTCAACGGAGGTACGCCATGTCTTCATCGAACACCGCAGCGACCGTCCAACTCCGCAACGGCCAGAGCCTCGCGCTTCCCGACATTCGCGGCACTGCGCTCATGGTGACCAAAGGGACGGTATGGATCACCCAGCAGGACGACACCGAGGACGTCATCCTGGCCAAGGGCGATTTGTGGATGGTCTCGCGTGACGGCCTTACCATCATCGAAGCGCAGAACGACGCGTCGATGCGCGCGCTCGGCCCGGCATTTCAACGCGCGATGGCTGCGCGCCACGGCTGGTGGCGGCAATTCGTTGCATGGTTGAACGAAAAGGCGAGCCGTTCGATCGACACCGGGAGCCGCAACGCGCCCGGCCACTATTACTGATCGTCGAAAGGAACCGCCATGCCGCTGGTCACGCTCACCGTGCGCACCGGGAAGTCCGCCGAATGGAAGCACGCGATCCTCGCCGGCGTGCACGGCGCGCTGGTCGCCTCGGGCGTGCCGGAGACGGACCGCTTCCAGCGCGTGCTCGAGCTGGGCGAGACGGACTTCCGCTTCGACCCGAGCTATCCGGACGCCGCGAAGCCGCGCAACCACGACTTTGCGCTGATCGAGATCCTGTGGTCGGTCGGGCGCAGCGTGAAGGTGAAGAAGAAAGTGCTCGCCGACATCGTCGCCGCGCTGCGCACGTCACCCGGGCTCGAGCCCGAAAACGTGATGGTCGTGTTCAAGGAAACGCAGTGGGAGAACTGGGCCTTCGCGGGAGGCCGCCTCATCCACGCACCTTGAGCGTCAGGCGACGACTTCGAGCGCGCCGGCGTCCTGCATCAATTCGCGCATCGCGGGCTGGCGCGCGACGAGCGCGTCCACCGTGCCGTGATCGATGACGCGGCCGTGCTCCATCAGGATGACACTGTCGAACTGGCTGAGCGCGCTCATGCGGTGGATCGAGGCGATGATCGTCGCGTCCGGCATGCGCTCGCGAATGCGGCGGAAGACCTTGGCCTCCGTCACCTGGTCGAGCGCGCTGGTTGGCTCATCGAGCAGAAGGATCGAACCGTGGCGATGCGCATCGCGCGACGCGGCGAGGAATCCTCTTGCGAGCGCAAGGCGTTGACGCTGGCCGCCTGACAGGTTGAAGCCGCGCTCGCTGATAGGCGTCGCGAGCCCTTCCGGCATGGCAGCCACCACGCTGTCGAGGGCGCTCACGTAAAGCGCGTCGTCGATGTCCTTCTGCGACTCTTGCGTTCCGAGCGAGAGGTTGTCGATGAGCGAGGCCTCGAACACTTCCGCGTCCTGCGGAACGAGCGTGGCGGCCGAGGCGAGACTCTTCATGCCGAAGCCGATGCTGCCGTCCACCGCGTAGAAGCCGTGCGCGGGCGGATAGAGCCCCGCGAGCACGCGCAGAAGCGTGCTCTTGCCCGACCCGCTCGCCCCAACCAGCGCGATGCGCTCGCCGCGCTCGATGACGAACGATGCGTCGAGGACGCCGCCAAGATCGCCGTTGCCGCGAACGTAGGTGTGGCTCAGTGCATGCGCGCTGATCTTCTTCCAGTCGCGAGCGATCTGCATTGACGCAGCCGGCTGCAACGGTGCGGACCAGATGACGTCGGCGCTCGCGAAGTCGGTGCGGATGCGTGCGAACGACTGGAAATTCGACGCGAGGGAGCCGATCACCCCGCCCGCCTGCTGCGCGTACTGATAAACCATGAACAGGCCGCCAAGCAGCACCGGCACGCCGGCGCTGACGCTGTCGGAATGCGTGATCGCCGCGTAAGCGCCGACCAGGAGCCAGGTCAGCGCGGCGGAGAGAAGATCGACCGCACACCATTTGCCTTCGTTGAGGACGATGCTGCGCCGGAGCGGCTTGAACACGGCCGCAAGACGCGCGTCGAGGCGGGCCCGTGAAGCCTCGCTCAGGCGCAAGCTGAGCAGCGTTGCCACGTTGCCGAGCAGGTCGAGCAGCGTCGACGCGTAGCGCCGCTCGGCATCGTTCTCCTGTGTGGCAAGGCGCATGAGCGCGACGTCGAAGCGCAGGATCGCATAGCCGATTGCGATGTAGCCCGCGAACGCGATCGCCCCGACCCACCCGGAGACGATCCACAGCGCGACCAGCGGCCCCACGATGTTGACGAAACTCTGCACGTAGACGAACTGGCTCTGCGTGAAGTCGAACAGCGCGCGGCTCGCCTGCTGCATGCGCTGTTGCACTTCGCCGGAGTGATGCTTCTCGTGCCATGCGAGCGGCGCCGACGTGAGCTTGGTGTACAGCGCGTCGGAAACCTGGCGGCGCACGGCGAGGCCGACGTTGCGCTCGAGGATGCGGCCGGGGCCGTGCATGGCCCAGGCGCCGACGTACACGAGAAAGATCATCGCGACGTACGACGCCGCGACGCGCAACTCGGCCGAGCCTGACACCTGCACCGTGTTGATCGCCTGTGCAGCGAGCCACGGAATGAGCAGCTTGAGGACCATCGAAGCCGCGAGGAGGAACATCGCTGCGGCGTATTGCACGCGCGCGCCCCTCGCGTACTTCCAGAGTTCGCGATACAAGTCGAGGATGCCGGATCGTAGCGGCGGGCGCGCCAGACCGGCAGGTATTGCAATGTCGGACATCGTGAAACGGTATGTAGGAGGCAGCTGACAAACGTGTGGGCGAACACACTCGTTGACAAGCCGCTTCCCTGTGCGGTTCTGTGCAAGCGAGTAGGACGAACGCCGACACGCGCCGCAAGGATCGCATGTCCCCGCGACCGAAGTCGAGTGTCTCAGGCGATTACGCTGACGGACGCGGTGGTGGGTGTTGCAGTTTTCGCAAGCAGGTCATGGAAGTAGTCGGCGGTGCGCGACAGGCCAAGTGCAAGAGGCGTGAGCGGCGTCCACTTGAGGATCGATCGCGCCTTGCCGATGTCGGGACAGCGCTGGGCGGGATCGTCGCTCGGCAGCGATCGGTACTCGATCGACGAGCGTAGCCCGGTACGGCGCGCAGCCTCGTCGACGGCGCGCTCGGCGAGCTCTGCGATCGTCGTCTCCTGCGGATTGCCGAGGTTGATCGGGCCGGTGACCTCGTCGGGCGTGGCCATCAGGCGGACGAAGGCTTCGATCATGTCGTCCACGTAGCAGAACGCGCGGGTCTGCGTGCCGTCGCCGTAGATGGTGATCGGCGCGGCGGCGAGTGCCTGCACGAGGAAGTTCGACACCACGCGGCCGTCGTTCGGGTGCATGCGCGGGCCGTACGTGTTGAATATCCGTGCAACTTTGACGCCGAGGCCATGCTGCCGCCGATAGTCCATGAACAGCGTTTCCGCACAGCGCTTGCCTTCGTCGTAGCACGAGCGAAGCCCGATCGGGTTGACGTGGCCCCAGTACGCCTCGGTTTGCGGATGCTGCAGCGGATCGCCGTAGACCTCGCTGGTCGACGCCTGGAGGATGCGCGCCTTCAATCGCTTGGCAAGCCCGAGCATGTTGATCGCCCCGTGCACGCTCGTCTTCGTCGTTTGCACCGGGTCATGCTGGTAGTGAATCGGCGAAGCGGGGCAAGCGAGGTTGTAGATCTCGTCGACTTCGACGTAGAGGGGAAAGGTGATGTCGTGCCGGAGCAGCTCGAAGCGCGGGTTGTCGAGCAGGTGCGCGATGTTGTCCTTGGTGCCGGTGAAGAAGTTGTCGACGCACAGCACGTCGTGGCCGTCGGCGACGAGTCGCTCGCAGAGGTGCGAGCCGAGGAAGCCGGCGCCGCCGGTGACCATGATGCGTTTCCGATGCTCGAGGCGCGACATCGCGTGCTCTCCTAGTTGGTGATGTCCGCGAACAGCCGCGACCAGTCGGCGACGAAGCGCTGGATGCCGAAGCGCGCACGCGCCGTGCTGCGGGCGCCTTCGCCCCATTGGCGCGCGAGCGCCGGGTCCGCGATGAGATCGCGCATCGCGTCGCGAAGCTGCGCGAGGTCGTCGTGGACGAAGCCGCTTTCGCCGTTGCGGATGACCGTCGGCAATTCCGTAGCGGCAAGGCCGACGATCGGCATGCCGATCATCATCGCTTCGACGATCGCAAGGCCGAGGCTCGTCCAGCGGATGGGTACGAAATTGAACCGGTAGCGTGCGGAGAACGCTGCGAGATCGAGGTTGCCGATTTCCCCGATTCCGCCCGCCGATTCGGCATCCATCCCGACGAGATCGAGCGGAATGTGCTCGCGCACTTGCGTGAACAAGTCGTAGCCCAGGCGCCGCCCGCGCTGGCGCAGATGGTTGACGATGACCAGTCCGCGCTCGAGCTCACCGCTGTAGGCGACGCCGGCGGGCACCACCACGCCGTGCTCGATGACGGTGTTGGGTGTCACGCCGCTGTCCCACATCACGCGGTTGAAGTGCGTAACGTGCACCAGCATCAAACCGCGATCCTGCGCCCAGTGCTGCTGCATGAACGGGTTTTCCTGCGGCGGGTCGTGCTCGATGTAGGCACGCGGCAGCTCGCGCTGCGCCGCGCTCAGGACGTGCAGGCGGTCGTGCTCCCAGTGCGAGCGATGCTGGTACAGCACGCAGTCGAAGCTTTCGCGCGCGACGGCGTCGATCGCCACTTCCTTCACGTTGTCGCCCCACGGCAGGCAACCCACGCGTCCCGCATAGCCCGGCGGATGTCCAGGCTTCACCACGACGTGGAAATCGTGCGGCGCCTGGGTGAGGTAGTACAGGTAATTGCCGTGCACGTGCCACGTGAGGATGCGAAGACGGCGCGCGTTCATGCGAGCGCCGAGCGAGGTGCCGCGAGCCTTGCGGCGGAAAGATGCGTGCGTGCCGCCGCGAGAACGGCCGCTTCGCCGACGCCGAGCGCGCACTCGTGCCCGTACGGGCAGACCGGATGCGCGCAAGGCCGGCACGAGGGATAGTGCGCGAGCACGACGTGGCGGGCGCGGTCGAGCGGCGCCCAGCGACGGGTGTCGCTGCCCGACGCCACCACTACGCTGCGCGTGCCCATCGCGGCCGCGACGTGCGACACGCCGGTGTCGTTGCACACGACCAGCGGCACGCGCGCGATCAGTGCAGCGAGGGATCCGAGCGACGTCTGCCCGGCGAGCTGGATCGCCCGTTTACGCATGCGAAGCGAGACCTCGGCGACCAGCGCGGCCTCGTTGGTCGTGCCGGTGAGAATCACCTGCATGCCGAAGCCTGCCAACGCGTCGGCAACGCGCGCGAAGCGCTCGGCCGGCCAGCGTCGCGACGACCACTGCGCACCCGGATGCACGATCACCGCGCGCTCCGGCTCGATGCGGTGGCTGCCGACGAGGAAGTCGGCTTCCGACTCGTCGCGCGCAGTTATCGGCATCCACAGCCGCGTGTCGTGCGCGGGCGCGCCGAGCGCGCGCATCAGCACGTTGTAGCGCTCGATCTCCGGAAGCTGCTCGGGCCACGGGACGAACGTGCCGTCGCGCCGGCGCTCGCGCGGCTCCCTGAAGCCGGCGCAGGCCGCGGCGCCGAGCGAGCACACGATGTCGTTGGCGACACCGCCGCTGCCATGCAGCTGGATCGCGAGGTCGAAGCGCTTTTGTCGTGCGCGATCGTAGAACTCGGCGAGGCCCTCGTCGGTCTCCGCCTGCTCGGGAAAGCCACGCGCACCGGGGAATCGCATCAGCTCGTTGAACAGCGTCGAGTAGCGCGCGACGAACGCGCTCGCCCACGGCAGGCCGATGAGTGTGATGCGTGCGCCGGGATGCGCGGCGCGCAGCGCGCGCAGCGCGGGCACCGAGCACAAGAGGTCGCCAAGCTGCAGCGCACGGAAGACGGCGATCCGTTCCATCACATGAACGCGACGCGGAACTTGAGCGCCCCGTACAAGCGCCAGAACAACGAGAGCGGCGGAATGACGACCGAGGTGACGACCATCTCGAGGATGTGCCGCGGCGTGTGCGCGGTGGCGCGCAGTCGACGCCAGGCGAAAAGCGCGGTCAGTGCAGCCCACCCGATCGCGCCGGCGATCGCCGTGTTGCGCTCACCGGCGGCCGCGGCAACCGCGGTTGCAACGCCAAACCCGACGATCGCGTAGTACAGCCACGGCCGTGATGGCGCAACGCGGGTGCGATAGAGCTTGCGGTGCTTCTTGTACAGGAGCGCGTCGAACTGGCTCTTGCGCTGCTGGCTCATGCTCACGCCGAAGCGTGCCGGTCGCACCGGGTGCAGCACCACGGCGTCGTCGGCGCGCGCGATGGTGCCGCCAGCGCGCAGGATCGAGAACTGGAGATCCGAATCCTCGCGCCAGGCGGACGTGTAGCGCGTGTCGAAGCCGCCGATGAGATCGAGCATGTGGCGATGCACGAAGCAGTTGGCCGTAGCGAATTCCGCACGCGACAAGCCCGCGGCGTCCACCTCGTAGTCCGTCGGGTGCGCCGGCACCGGCACCTGGATCCGTCCGGACACCGCGCTCGCGCCCTCTCGCAGAGCGCTCAAGCCGCGCTCGAGCCAGCGGCGATCGGCGATCGTGTCGTCGTCGGTGAACGCGATGACCGGTGCGCGCGCCACTCTGAAGCCGCGGTTGCGCGCGCCCGCCGGCCCCTGCGTGTCCGTGACGGGAACGTAGACGATGCCATAACCGGCCGCATGCAGCTGCGCCGCCCAGGAAACGACGACCTCGTACGTCTCGACGTCGCACCCGTCGTCGCACACGATGATCTCGTACGTGTGCGCGGGCAGCGACTGCATCACCAGCGACGCCAGGCAGCGTGCAAGCATGCGCGGCCGCTTGTATGTCGGCACGACCACGGACACGCGCGGAGGCATACCGAATCTGCGCAACAGCGCGGGCAGCGAGGAGTGGACGGAGGCGGCATCGGTCATGATCGGCCTTTCGTGAGCGCGAACGAGCCGATCACCAGCGCGTCCAGCGGCGACGTGAAGTAGGACTCGACGGCATCGCGCGGAGTGCACACGATCGGCTCGCCGCGGGTGTTGAACGACGTGTTCACCAGCACGGGGACACCGGTGCGCTGCTTGAACGCGCGCAGCAGGTCGTAGTACAGCGGATGTTGTGCACGGTTGATGGTCTGCACCCGCGCCGTACCGTCGACGTGGCGCACGGCCGGAATGCGCGACGCCTTGTCGTCCATGACAGGGAAGACGAACAGCATGAACGGTGCAACGCTCGCGCCGGCGAACCACTCGGCCGCATCTTCTTCCAGCACGACGGGCGCGACGGGCCGGAAATCCTCGCGATCCTTGATGTCGTTGAGCCGGGCTTGCATGTCGGGCTCGATCGGCGACGCGAGTATCGAGCGCGCGCCGAGCGCCCGTGGACCGAACTCCATGCGTCCCTGGAACCAGCCGATGATCTTGCCCTGGGCGAGCATGTCGGCGGTTTCGGCTGCGACGTCGGTGAGCCGGCGGTACGGCGTCTTCGACCAGACGAGGAAGCGCTCGATCTCGTCGTCGTCGAATGCGGGGCCGAGGTAGGCGTGATCCATGCGCCAATGGCGGCCCGTCCCGCCGCGCTGCACGTAGTCGGTCCACAGTGCTGCGCCGAGTGCAGTTCCCGCATCACCCGCGGCCGGCTGCACCCACACGTTCGCGAACGGTCCCTGGTCGCGAATGCGCGCGTTCATCACGCAATTGAGCGCGACGCCGCCGGCCATCGCCAGGTTCTTCATGCGAGACGCTTCGTGCAGCCAGCGCACGAGGTCGAGCGCGGTTTCCTCGAGCACCTTCTGCAGCGAATGCGCGATGTCGAAGTCACGCTGCGTCATCTCGCCGCCGCGCGCACGCGGCTCGCCGAACCGCTCGCGCAGTCGAAGGTCGCCGATGGTGTAAAGTCCGCGTCCCTCACTCGTCACGATCTCGCGGAACTCGTCCACGAAGCGCGGCTTGCCATAGGAGGCGAGCGCCATGACCTTGTATTCGTCGGACGAGCGCAGGAAACCCAGGAACTCGGTCACGTCTTCGTACAGCAGCCCGAGCGAATGCGGCAGGTCGACGTGGCCCAGCGGCCAATACGTGCCGCCGGTGAACACGCCGTAGCTCGTGCTCGTGTTCTCGCCGCGGCCGTCCATCGTCAGCACCGCGCAGTCCTCGAATGGTGAAGCGAGGAATGCGCTCGCTTCGTGCGCGAGGTGATGCCCGACGAACTGCCACGTGAAGCGCGGCGTCGCGCGCAACCGCGATTGCAGGTGATGCGGCGATCCGTCGACCAGCTGGTCGCGCGCGTTGAGAAGATGGCACAGGAACAGCGGATCCCAAGGCGACGCCCCTTGCGCGGCGCCAAGCTCGCCCGGGCGCGACGGCAGCGAGAACGCCTGCGCCTGCACGTCGCCGCCCGGGAACAGATCGGGACGATAGGCGTAGGCGACGTGGTCGACGTCGGCCATCGTCGCCCCCGCTTCCTTCAGGCAATAGTCGATGGCGTGGAACGGCAGCTCCCACGCGGAGAACGGCACGGGACGCTTGCCGTGCTTCACGTGCGTGAAACGCTCTTCTTCCGCAGCGGCGATCACGATGCCGTCCTTGACCAGCGCGGCGGCGCTGTCGTGATACGCAGCGTTGATACCGATGGTGATCATGCGACTTTCGCGGCAACGAGGGCGGGCATTGCCCGTGCGTCGTTGTCGGCACCGTCGAGAAGGTCGAGCGCTGCGGCCACGACTTCCTCCACCGTCAGGCCGAACAGGCAAAGGTTGTGACCCTCCGGACACACGCTCTTGTAGCAATAGCGGCACGGCACGTCGCGAAACAGCACGCGATGCGGCACGCGCCAAGGCGTGTGCTGCGGATTGGTGAGCGCATACAGGTCGACGACAGGCGTACGTACAGAAGACGCGATGTGCACGGGGCCCGTGTTGTTCGAGACGAGCAGCGCGGCGCTTTCGATCAGTGCGCACAGCTCCGGCAGCGTGAACAGCCCGGCACCGTTGACGATGCGCTCGTCGGCATCCGCCACCGATTGCGCGAGCGCACGCTCGTCGTTGCTGCCGGTGACGACGATCGTCGCGTCCGCCTCGTCGGCAAGCGCGCGTGCGATCTGCGCGAACCTTGCCGCGGGGTACGTTCGCGATGGGGCCGTCGCTCCCGGGTGCATGACAATCACCCGGCCGCCCCTGCGCACACCGATGTCGTGCAGCGTCCTGCGCATCGCGGCACGCGCAGCGGCGGGAACGGCGATGCGCATCGCCCGGTCCTGGACGTCCGCACCGACACCCGCAACCAGATCGAGCTGGCGCTGCACCTCGTGGCGAACGCCGGTCGCGGGCTCCGTTTCGGCGATCCAGTCGGTGAGAAGGCCGTAAGGGTTCTCGCGGCAATGCGCGAGGCGAAGCGGTATGCCGGCAAGATGGCACAGCATCGCCGCAGGTAGCGCGCTTTGACTGTAAACGGTGAAGATCACCGCCGCATCGAAGCCGGCCGAGGACAGCATCTCGCGCATCGCGATGTCGCGCGCGGGTTGCGCTTGCGTGCCGCACTTCATCCACGGCGCGTCGTAACGGATCACGTCGTCGATCTCGGGCACCAGGCGCGCAGCTTCCACCCCCGCACGCGAGCCGAGCAGCGTGACGCGCCGGCCAGGCGCGCCTGCGCGCAATGCGCGGATGGCAGGCACCGTCATGAGCACGTCACCCAGGTTGTCGAGGCGCACGCAGAGCACGTTGCGAGCAGCCAACCATCTCGCGCGATCATTGGGCGTCATGACTCGCGCCGGGCGAGAGGTGAGCGATGATCGCGGCGGCGGCATCGAGATCGCGCACGCAGTGGTGCGGCGTGCGCCGCGCGCTCAATTTCCATTCCGTCTCGTTGCCGTTGTCCACCAGGATCGTGCGGCAGCCGGCACGGCGGCCCGCCTCGATGTCGTCGAGGATGTCGCCGACCATCCACGATTGCGCCAAGTCGAGCCGATGACGCAACGCGGCGTGCAGCAGCATTCCGGGTGCGGGCTTGCGGCAATCGCAGCCGCTCTCGTGCGGGCAGTAATAGAAGCCGCCGAGCGTCGCGCCGCACGTGGCGAAGCGGCGCTCGAGCTCCGCTTCGATCACCCGCATGTCCTGCGCGGTGAGCAACCCACGCGCAACGCCCGACTGGTTGCTGACGATGAACAACGGCATGCGCAGACCGGAGAGTCGCGCGAGCGCCGCCGCCGCGCCCGGCGAGAATTGCATGCGTGCAGGATCGGCATTGAACGGCACGTCGACCAGCAACGTGCCGTCCTTGTCGAGGAACACGGCGCCGCGATCCATCGCCGCTCACCGCCGCTCGCGCGTCGTGCGGCCGCCGATGGTCATCACCGCGCGGTCGTCGGTCGCGTCTGCGACACGACGGGGCTTGCGCGAAATGAGGCGAAGCTCCGGTTGTGCGGCACGCGCGTCGAGCACGCAACGATAGGCGGAGATGATCTGCCTCGTCACACACTGCCACGTGAAGGAATCGTAAGCGCGATCGCGGCCGGCCACGCCGAGGTCGCGCGCGAGGCCGGGGCTCCGCCGCAAGAGGTTGAGCTTGTCGGCGACGGCACACGGATCGCGCGGCGGCACGAGATAGCCCGTCACGCCGTCGACGATCGTGGTGCGGATGCCGCCCACCGCCGAGCCGATCACCGGACGCGCGCATGCCATCGCCTCCACTGGTGTGATGCCGAACGGCTCGTACCATGGCGTCGTCACGAACACGTCCGCCGCCTGGTAATACAAGTGAAGGGTCGGTCGGTCGCGGCGGCCCACGAAGACGACACGATCCGCCACACCCTCCTCGCGTGCGATACCGCGCAGACGCGCGATCTCGGGTGTTGCATATTCGTCCGGCTCGTCGCTGTTGCCGCCGACCACGTAAAGCCGCATGTCGCGCGTGTGCGCGACGGCACGCACGACGTTGTCGATGCCCTTGCGCGGGACGAGCCGCCCGAGCTGCAGCACGATGAATGCATCGCGCGGCATGCCCAGGCACTCGCGTGCGACGTCGCGCTCGACGTGCGGGAACTCCTTCGCGTCGAAGCCGCAAGGCACGATCGAGATGCGCTCGGGATCGGCGTCGTAAAGCGCAACGAGGTCGTCGCGGTCCTGCTCGCATTCGGCGATCACGCGATCGGACTCGTGGACCAACCGGTCCTCGATCGCGAAGCGCTCGTCGGGAAAGCCGTCGCTCGCGCCTTGATACAAGCGGCGAACCCGCCCAAGCGCGTGGAACGTGGTCACCACCGGGATGCGCAGCGCCTTGCGCACGGTGAGCGACGCGAGGCCGGACATGAAGAAGTTGGCGTGAACGAGCGTGTACGGACTGCCGCGATCGCGCTCGACTTCGCAGAAGCGCACGAGAAACGCCGCGAACTCGCCCATGTGCGGCAGCAGCGCTTCCTTCGGCAATATCGTCGCGGGACCGGCCGGCACGTGAACCACGCGCACACCGTTGCCGCAATCCTGGATGCGCGGCGCGCCGAGCGCCTCGCGGCGCGTGAACACATCGGCGGTGTGGCCGAGGCGGACCAGCTGCTTCGCGATGTTGGCGACGTAGATGTTCTGACCGCCGGCATCGACACCGCCGGCGACACAGAGGGGCGACGCGTGCTCGCTGACGATCGCGATCTTCATCGCGCTCGCCCCGGCGTCTTTTTTCCGGAAACAATTTCCGGGGTGTTACCCCATGCGAGCGGCGCTCGGGGCGAACGAATACCGACGGTGCTTCGACATTGCATGTGCGTGCCCACTCCGACTGCGGTGGAAGCTTTCGCGGGCAATGCCAAGCCGTGCCACCTCGATGATTTGCGACTCTCGCGTCGCACGCGGGTGCGCAACGGCCATGCGGCAGACGCGTACGTGCGATCTTGCGAGAGCGACTTGCAAGCCACATGCCATGCGTCCAAAAAAAATGCGCGAGCCCTGCAAGGAGCTCGCGCATCGACTCAACGAAATCTTCCCGCCCGGCGCGCGGAACGCATACCCATCTGATATGTCGAGCCGCGCGGCGGCGGCTGCGGGAAGGCCGCCGCTTTCTCGAACGCGGAGACTAGTCGTGCATCGTTACGACTTCGTGAACACGATCTCGCCGTTCTTCTCGCGCACGTGGATTGTGTCGCCCTGTGCGAAGTTACCGGCAAGAATTTCCTTGGCCAGCGGATTCTCGATCTGCTGCTGGATCGCGCGCTTCAACGGCCGCGCGCCGTAGATCGGGTCGAAGCCGGCCTGCGAGACCACCTTCAGCGCGGCATCCGTCACCTCGAGCTTGATGTCGAGCTTGCGCAGCCGCTGCTCGAGCGACTTGAGCTGGATCCGCGCGATGCTCGCGATGTTCGCCTGGTCGAGCGGGTGGAAGACCACGATCTCGTCGATGCGATTCACGAACTCCGGCCGGAAGTGCTGCTTCACCTCCGCCATCACCGCGATCTTGATCAGCGCCTGCTCCGTGCCCTCGTCCGTCATCTGCTGGATCCTGTGCGAGCCCAGGTTCGACGTCATCACGATGACCGTGTTCTTGAAATCGACGGTGCGACCCTGGCCGTCGGTCATGCGGCCGTCGTCGAGCACTTGCAGGAGCACGTTGAAGACGTCCGGATGCGCCTTCTCGATCTCGTCGAGCAGGATCACCGAGTACGGCTTGCGGCGGACGGCTTCGGTGAGATAGCCGCCTTCTTCGTAGCCCACGTAGCCGGGCGGCGCGCCGATCAGGCGAGCGACCGAGTGCTTCTCCATGAATTCGCTCATGTCGACACGGATCAGCATCTGCTCGGAGTCGAACAGGAATTCGGCAAGCGCCTTGCACAGCTCGGTCTTGCCCACGCCCGTGGGGCCGAGGAACAGGAACGAGCCGTAGGGACGATTCGGATCGGAAAGACCCGAACGCGAGCGGCGGATCGCATCGGAAACGAGCCGCACCGCCTCGTCCTGGCCGATCACGCGCTGGTGCAGCTTTTCTTCCATGTGCAGCAGCTTGTCGCGCTCGCCCTGCATCATCTTCGACACGGGAATGCCCGTTGCGCGCGAGACCACCTCGGCGATCTCTTCCGCGCCGACCTGCGTGCGAACGAGCCGCGGCGCCTTGGTCTTGTCCTTGGCAAGCTGCGAGTCGGCCTTCTTCAATTGCGCTTCGAGCTGCGGCAGCTTCCCGTACTGCAGCTCGGACATCTTCTGCCAGTCGCCCTTGCGCCGGGCTTCCTCCATCTCGGTCTTGACCTTCTCGATGGCTTCCTTGATGTGCTGCGTGCCGGCGACGTCGGCCTTCTCGGCCTTCCACACTTCCTCGAGGTCCGCGTATTCGCGCTCGAGCCGCCCGATCTCTTCCTCGATTGCCGCGAGGCGCTTCTTCGAGGCTTCGTCCTTTTCCTTCTTGACCGCTTCGCGCTCGATCTTGAGCTGGATCAGCCGGCGCTCGAGCTTGTCCATCGCCTCCGGCTTGGAGTCGATCTCCATCTTGATGCGCGCGGCAGCCTCGTCGATCAGGTCGATCGCCTTGTCGGGCAGGTAGCGGTCGGTGATGTAGCGATGCGAGAGCTCCGCCGCGGCCACGATGGCCGGGTCGGTGATCTCGACACCGTGATGAATCTCGTAGCGCTCCTGCAAGCCGCGCAGGATGGCGATGGTCGATTCCACCGACGGCTCGTCGACCAGCACCTTCTGGAAGCGCCGCTCGAGTGCCGCGTCCTTCTCGACGTACTTGCGATATTCATCGAGCGTGGTGGCACCGACGCAATGCAGCTCGCCGCGCGCGAGGGCGGGCTTGAGCATGTTGCCGGCATCGATGGCGCCTTCGGCTTTGCCGGCGCCGACCATCGTGTGCAGCTCGTCGATGAAGACGATGGTGCGGCCTTCATCCGCTGCGATGTCCCTGAGGACCGCCTTCAGGCGCTCCTCGAACTCGCCGCGGTACTTGGCGCCGGCGAGAAGCGCGGCCATGTCGAGCGAGAGGACACGCTTGTTCTTCAGCGTCTCCGGCACTTCGCCGTTGACGATGCGCTGGGCGAGGCCCTCGACGATCGCGGTCTTGCCGACACCGGGCTCGCCGATCAGCACGGGATTGTTCTTGCTGCGGCGCTGGAGGATCTGGATGGTGCGCCGAATTTCGTCGTCGCGGCCGATGACCGGGTCGAGCTTGCCTTCGCGGGCGCGCGCGGTGAGATCGATCGTGTACTTGGCCAGCGCTTCGCGCTGGCCCTCCGCTTCCTGCGAGTCGACCGCGGAGCCGCCGCGAACGACTGCGATGGCGTCCTCGAGCGCCTGGCGGGTGAGCCCGGCTTCCTTGAGCAGGCGGCCCGTTTCGCCCTTGTCCTGGGTGAGGGCGAGCAGGAACAGCTCGCTCGAGATGAACTGGTCGTTGCGCTTGACCGCTTCCTTGTCGGTGAGGTTGAGCAGGTTGTTGAGATCGCGCGAGATGGTGATCTCGCCGCCGGTGCCCTCGACCTTGGGAAGGCGGTCGATGGACTGCTTGAGCGCGCTTTGCAGGCGCGGTAAGGCGACGCCGGCGCGGGCGAGCAGCGAGGCGGTGCCCCCGTCCTCCTGCGCGAGCAGTGCCGCGAGCAGGTGCTGCGGCTCGATAAAGGGGTTGTCGTTGGCGAGCGCGAGGCTTTGCGCGTCGTTCAACGCTTGCTGGAACTTGGTGGTGAGCTTGTCGAAGCGCATCAGGCGTCCTCGGTTGAACTTTTCGATTACTTCCCAAATGAGGCGAAAGCCAGCAATTTCAACAGGGGAATGAGGCGTGCTACGCTTTTTTCATGCCCGAGTCGACGCCTCCGCCGCCGGAACCCCGTCCCGCTACGCTGCGGGAAGTCGTGGCAACCGTGTTCGCAAGCTTCCTTGGCATCCGCAAAGGCGCCGCGATGCGCAAGGATGCCGTGACCGTCCGGCCGCACCAGGTCATCATCGTGGGCGTCATCGCCGCGGCGACGTTCGTCGCGGTCCTGCTCGTCGTGGTCCGGTTGATCATCCGGGCCGCGGCCTCGTAGCGGCGACGGCTTCTGCGGCGGTTGCGATCTCGACCTCGGTGGTCAGCAAGTCCGGACACAAGCGAAGGTGCGCACCTCGCGCATCGGTGACCACCCCGCGCGCCTCGAGCGCGTCTGCCCAGTGTTCGGCGTGCGGGTCGGTCACGACGAGGAATGCGCCGCGGTCGTCGTTCGCCCCGGTCGCCGCGATGCCATGGCCGCCCAGACGATCCACCAGGACGCGCTGCAACGCGAGTGAATGAACGCGCAACCGTTGCACGCCGATCGCCCGCGTTAAGACTTGGCCGGCGCGCGCCTGGTACAAGGGCAGCACCGGCGGTGTCGATTCGAGGAACGCGTCGCCACCCTCGGCGAATTGCGGCGGATCGGGCCGCAGGTAAGCAAACGGATCGCGCTTGGCGAACCACCCGGTGTCGAGCGTACGCAAATGCAAGTGTCGCGGCGCGACGTAGAGATAGCACGCGCCCGGGCCGCCGCGAAGATACTTGTACGAGCCGCCCACGGCGAAGTCGACGTCGAGCGCAGTCACGTCGACGGGGAACACGCCGAGCGAGTGATACACGTCGAGCAGCACGCGCGCGCTGTGAGCGTGCGCGGCGGCGATTACTTTCGGCAGATCAGGCAGACGATCGCCGGTGCCGAACAACACTTGCGAGACAACGACGAGGTCGGTTCCGGCATCGATCGCCCGCGCGACGGACGCCGGATCCACCAACGTCAATGCGATGCGCCGGCGCCGTGCGTACTCGCGAAGAATCACGTCGAGCGAATCGAACTCGCCACGGGTTGCGACCACGCGAGGAACCGTGTCGTAGGTATTGAGGATCGCGCGCAGGCCCTGCCCCGCGCTGGTCTTCGGAACCACGCAGTCGGCGCGCGGTGCGCCGAGAAGCTGAGCGAGCCGTTCCCGGTACGCCTGCATTTCCGCGGACCACGCGTCCCATGCCCCACCGAGTTGCGAGTACCACGCATCGAGTCCCTCGCGGACGTCGTCGTGCACGGCGTCGAGCGGACGTCCCAGCGAATGATTGGCGAGATAGATGCGATCGCCGAACGCCGCGCGGACGCGTGAGAACAGCGGCGCGATGTGACGGGCGATCGCCTCCTCCGATAGCGGCCCCTCGCCAAGCGCGGCGACGGCCGACTCGATGCGCTCGATGGTGGACATTCCGCGATTGTAGGGCCTCGCCGTAAACTTGCGTGCCATGCAGACGTTCGCGGCGTACACGGGGCTGCACTGGCTGTGCCTGGTCGCGATCGCGGCCGTCACCGGCGTCGCCGTTGCGGTTCGCCGGCGGCGCGCGCCGCAGCCACGACCGGCGAGCGCGATCGAACGCGCGGTCGGTTACGCGTATCTCGCCTGGTGGATCGGCGGCTTTCTCTACCTGCGCTTCGGTCCGCTGTACGACCCACCGACGACGTATCCGCTGCAGATGTGCCACTGGTGCGCAGCGGCGGCGGCGGTCGTGCTCGTCACCGCGCATCCGGTGTTGCGGGCGTTCGTGTATTTCTGCGGGCTCGCGCTGTGCACGCAGGCCGTGATCACACCGTCGCTCGGCGAAGGGCCGGCGCAGTTTCCGTTCTGGTTCTTCTGGACGGCGCACGGCATGATCATCGGCGTCGCGATCTACGACGTGGCGGCGCGCGGATATCGCCCCGGTTGGCGCGATTTCGCGATCGCGTGCACCGCTGCGGTGTTCTACGTGCTGGTCGTGCTGCCGGTCGACGTGGTGACCGGATGGAATTACGGATTCGTCGGGCGCTCGAAGCCGGAGGTGCCGACGATCGTCGACTTGCTCGGGCCGTGGCCGCTGCGGCTCGTGTTCATCGTGATGATTGCATTCACGGCCATGCTAGTGGTCTTTGTGCCGTGGCTCATTGGTCAGTCGCGAAGGGCCGCCCCGAGGGACTGACCCTGCCCCCTTGGGGGGCAGCGAACATCGCATTGGTGTGAGCGTGGGGGCTCACACTTGTCCGATTACGGTCCGCACGTCGATGAGCTCCGGGAAGAAAGGCCGGTCGAGCGCGCGCTTGAGATAGTTGACGCCGGAGCTGCCGCCCGTACCCGTCTTGTAGCCGATGATGCGCTCGACGGTCTTCATGTGGCGGAACCGCCAGAGCTGGAAGCTCTCCTCGACGTCGACCAGCTTCTCGCACATGTCGTAGGCGTCCCACCACTGCTTGGGATTCTCGTAGATCGTCTTGAGCACCGGCACGAGGTCCGGCACGCGCACGTACGGCTCGGTGAAATCGCGCTGCAGGCATTGCGCAGGAACGGGCAGCCCGCGCCGCGCGAGATGACGCAGGAACTCGTCGTACAGCGACGGCGCGTGCAGCATCGTTTCGAGATCCGCATACGTCGCGGGATCGTGGCGAAATACTTCGATGGTCTGCGCGCTCTTGCTGCCGAGCAGGAACTCCAGCGCGCGATATTGCGGCGATTGGAAGCCGGACGCGGTGCCGAGCGACGGGCGGAACGCGTCGTACTCGGACGGCGTGAGCGTCTCCAGCACGCCCCATTGCTCGAACAGCTGCTTTTGAATGAGCTTGACGCGCGACAGGATCTTGAAGCACGGCTCGAGCGCATCCGCGCGTACGAACGCGATGGCCGCCTTGAGCTCGTGGATCATGAGCTTCATCCACAGCTCGGCGACCTGATGCTGGATGATGAACAGCATCTCGTCGTGGCGCGGCGGCGCGCCTTCGCCGCCGGACAGCGGCTGCTGCGCCGACAAGAGCCGATCGAGCTTGAGGTAGCCGCCGTAGCTCAGCCGGTCGCTGAAATCGGTGACGATGCCCGGTTCCAGCTGATGCGTAGGCTCGCTCATGCGGAAAGTATACGCGGCGGTTTTGCTACCATCGCGCACGATGCGCGGCCGCCTGCTCCTTCTCGTTCTCTCGTCGCTTCTGGCGCTCGCCGGGTGCGGCAGCGACGTCGCGCGCAACCGCAGCCTGCGCCTTGCCGAGTGCCGCCTGCCCTACCTCGCGACCGCCGCGCAATGCGGCACGCTCGAGGTGCCGGAGAACCGGGCGCAACCCGCAGGCCGCAAGATCGGCATCTTCGCCGCGATCCTGCCGGCCAACACCGTCTCGCCGAAAGAAGACCCGCTGCTGATCCTGGCCGGTGGTCCGGGCCAGGCGGCGTCCAATCTCGCCGCCTTCGCATCGCGCCTGAACGAGGTGCGGCGCACGCGCGACGTCGTCCTCGTCGACCAGCGCGGGACGGGGCGCTCGTCAGCGCTGATTTGCGAAGCGTTCAAGCCGCGCGACGACGAAGCGTTCGAAGCCGACCCGGTGCCGCGCGCGCGCGACTGCGCGGCCGAGCTCAAGGGCAAGGGTGTCGACCTCGCGCAGTACACGACGACCGCGTGGATCGCCGATCTCGAAGCGATGCGCGAAGCGCTCGGATATCCGCGCTGGAACCTGTGGGGCGGAAGCTACGGGACACGCGTCGCGCAGGAGTACCTGCGCCGCCATCCGCAGCGCGTGCGCACGATGACGCTCGACGGCGTCGCCCCGCCTTCGATGATCATCACGCTCGACGTATGGCAGACGCGAGAGGCGGCGCTGCGCGCGGTGGTCGAGGCGTGCGAGCGATCGAATCCGTGCCGCGCCGCGCATCCCGACGTGGGCGATACGCTCTCGCGCATCGACCAGGACCTCGGCGAAGACGGGCGCGACGTCGACCTCGTCGATCCGCGCACGGGCAAGACGCGCACCGCGCACATCACGTTCGACATCGTGCTTGGTGCGCTCCAGCCTTTGACGTACCTGCCCGAGACCGCGACGCTGCTTCCGGAAGTGCTTTCCCTCGCCGCGAAAGGCGAGTACGAGCCCCTGTTCGCGGGCAATCCTTCGATGTCCGGCCGCGAGGCGGAACAATCGAACGCCGCGCTGCATTTCTCGGTGACTTGCGCCGAAGACGTGCCGCGCATCCAGCCCGATGTCGAGAAGGCGGTGCTCGCGAACCTGCCCACGCGCAAGCTCGCGGAACGCACGATCGCCGTGTGCGACGTATGGCCGCGCGGCACGATGCCGCCCGATTTCGCGCACCCCGTGACCAGCGACGCGCCCGCGCTGCTGTTCTCCGGCGGCATGGATCCCGTGACGCCTCCGGCGTATGGCGCGGAGGTCGCGAAGACGCTCGCGAACAGCCGGCACGTCGTTGCACCGGGATACGGCCACATCGTTTCCGGCTACGCGTGCGGCCCGAGGCTCATCGCAACCTTCGTCGACGAAGCGCGCACCGACAAGCTTTCGGAAACCTGCGTCGCGCACTTCGAGAAGAGCACGCCGCCGCCGGTGTGGTCGAATCGCCTCGCGCCTTGATCCGCGTCGAGAATCTCTCCAAGGCGTTCGGCAAGAACCGCGAAGTGCGCGCGGTGCGCGACGTCTCGTTCGTCGCACCCGATGGCGAGATCACCGGGCTGCTCGGTCCCAACGGTGCGGGCAAGACCACGCTCCTGCGCATGCTCGCCACACTCGTGGTGCCGGATGCGGGAGCTGCGACGATCGCAGGGCTCGACATCCGCGGCGACAAGTACGCGGTGCGCGAGCGGATCGGCGTGCTGTCCGACGCGCGCGGACTGTATCCGCGCCTCACCACGCGCGAGAACATCCGCTACTACGGCGCGCTGCACGGATTGTCGGGGCCAACGCTCGAAGCGCGCATCGACGCGCTGCTCACGACGCTCGGGCTGCGTGACCTGGCCGATCGCCGCACGCAAGGTTTCTCGCAAGGCGAGCGCATGAAAGTCGCCATCGCGCGCGCGCTCGTGCACGATCCATCGACCATCCTGCTCGACGAGCCGACCAACGGGCTCGACATCATGAGCGTGCGCGCCTTGCGCGAGCAGCTGCGCTCGCTGCGGCAGGCGGGGCGCTGCCTGCTGTTCTCCTCGCACGTGATGCAGGAGGTCGCCGCGCTGTGCGATCGCATCGTCATCCTCGGCGAGGGCCGCGTGATCGCGCAAGGCACTGCGGCCGAGCTCCTGTCATGGACCGGTGCGGCGACGCTCGAGGACGCGTTCGTGACGCTGCTCGGCACCGGCGAGGGTCTCGCGGCATGACGGTGTTGGCACGCATCGCCACCATCGCCGGCAAGGAAATCCGCGATTCCTCGCGCGATCGGCGCACGCTGATCGTCGCCCTGCTCACGGCGGTTGCCGCCGGTCCGATTTTCCTGCTCCTCATCTTCAACCTGATCGCGAGCCAGGCCGACAGGGCGCGCGAGCTGAAGCTCGCCGCGGTCGGCTTGTCGAATGCGCCGGCGCTCGCCTCGTACCTCGTGCGCAACCAGGTGACGCTGTCCGAGGCGCCGCCCGACTACGAAGCGAAGATCCGCGCCGGCGACCTCGACGTCGTGCTGATCGTCGACACCAACTTCGCGAAGGACGTGGCCGCCGGCCGCCAGGGAACCGTGCGGCTCGTCTCCGATCGATCGCGCGATCGCGCGCAGGCCTCGATCCGCCAGGCAGAAACGCTGTTGCGCAATTACAATCGCGTGTGGGGCGGACAGCGACTCCTGTTGCGCGGCGTCGCACCGACGGTCGGCGACCCGCTCAACGTCGAGGACCTCGACCTCGCCACGCCCCAGCAATCGGGTGCGATCATCCTGTTCCTCGTCGCGTTCTACGGCTTGCTCGCCGCGGTCATCGGCGGGATGGCGATCTCGCTCGATACCACTGCCGGCGAGCGCGAGCGGCAATCGCTCGAGCCGCTGCTCATGACGCCGGCGCGACCGGAAGAGCTCGTCATCGGCAAGTGGCTTGCGGTGTCGCTGTTCAACTTCATCGTCGTTGCAGTCACGCTCGCGGGCTTCTATCTCACGCTCGCGTTCGCGCCGCTGCCCGCGGTGGGCATCCCGTTCCTGTTCAGCGCGAACGAATACGGGCGCTTCCTGCTCGTCTTGTTGCCGGTCATCCTGCTGGTCCCGGCCGTGCTGCTCTACGTCGGCACGCGCGGCCGCACGTACAAGGAAGCGCAGACCAACGTGCAGGTTCTGATGTTCATCGTGTCGCTGGTGCCGGCCGTGCAATTGTTCCTGCAGCAAAAGGAGCCGCCGTGGCTCGTGTTCGTGCCGATCTCGGGACAGTACACGCTGCTCAGGCAGGCCCTGCGAGGGGAAGCGATTCCCGTCGACAACCTGCTCGCGTCCTATGTGGTCCCGGCCGTGCTGATCTGCGCAGCGTTGTTCGGGGTGTCGCGGCTTCTCGCCCGCGAGTCGATCTTCGCCGGCAAATGACGATGCCGCGCGCCGCACGAGCGAAGACCGCATCGCCGCCGATGATGAGCACGCGCGAAGTCGCGGCGTACCTGCGCCTGTCCGAGCGACGCATCTACGATCTCGTCCGCATGCAGGCGCTCCCGCATGTGCGCGCGACCGGAAAGCTTTTGTTTCCACGCGTGGAGGTCGATGCGTGGCTCGCGACCAAGTCGAGCGCCGCGCCCGGCGCGCACAAGGCAGCGCCGCCCATCATCGCCGGCAGCCACGATCCGCTTCTGGAATGGGCGGTGCGCGAAGCTGGCCACGGGTTGGCGGTGCTCGCCTGCGGCAGCAGTGCGGGGCTGGATCGCCTCGCCGCCGGAGAGGCGGCGATCGCGGCCATGCATTGGCGCGACGCGACGAGCGGCGAATACAACGTGCCGCTCGTGCGCGACCGGCTCACGGGGTCGGACGTCGTCGTCGTGGAATGGGCGCACCGCAAGCAGGGCCTGCTGCTTGCGCGCGGCAATCCGCTCAAGATCCGCACGCTCGCGGATCTCGTCAAGCGCAAGGCGCGCGTGATCGACCGGCAAGGCGAGTCAGGGAGCCACGAGCTCTTGCAGCAGTTGTGCAAGGCTGCGCGTGTCGCGCCCGAATCGTTGCAACGCCTGCCGCGGCCGGCACGCGCGGAAACGGACATCGCCGCCGCGATTCGCGACGGCAAGGCGGATGCCGGCGTGGCGATCGAAGCCGCGAGCCGTGCCTTCGGACTCGCGTTCATCGCGCTCGCCACCGAGCGCTTCGACCTCGTGATGCGAAGGCGGGATTATTTCGAGCCGCCGATGCAGGCGCTGCTCGCGTTCGCGCGCACGGCGGAGTTTCGTGAGCGCGCCGCTGCCCTCGGGGGCTACGACGTCACGCAGTCGGGGCGCATCGTCTACAACGCTTGACGGCTAGGTCACGGCGTTCGGGAAGAACAGCTGCTCGCCGTTGACCTTGTACTCCGCGATCATCGCCTGTCCGCGCGGCGAGATCAGCCAGTCGACGAATTGCTGGCCCAGGTCCTTCCTGACGTGCGGATGCTTCGCCGGATTGACGAGCATCACGCCGTACTGATTGAAGAGGCGGTTGTCGCCTTCGACAAGGATCGTGAGGTCGCCACGATTCCTGAACGAGACCCAGGTGCCGCGGTCGGTCAACGCGTAGCCGTTCATCGACGCCGCGGTGTTGAGTGTCGGTCCCATGCCCGAGCCCGTGTCCTTGTACCAGGCACCCTTCTTCGCGTCGATGTCGATGCCCGCATCCTTCCAGTAACGAAGCTCCGCCGCATGGGTGCCGCTGCGGTCGCCACGCGACACGAACGTCGACTGCGTCGCCGCCACCTTGCGCAGCGCTTCCAGGATGTCTTTGACACCCGCGACTTTGGCAGGGTCGTTCCTGGGACCGACGAGCACGAAATCGTTGTACATCACGGGGTAGCGCTTGACGGCGAAGCCTTCGGCCTCGAACTTCTCTTCCGCGGCCTGGTCGTGCACGAACACGACGTCCGCATCGCCGCGCCGTGCGAGGTCGAGCGCTTGGCCGGTGCCGAGCGCGATGACGCGCACCTTGATGCCGGTCTCCTTCTCGAATGCCGGCAGCAAGTGCTGGAAAAGGCCGGATTGCTCCGTGGACGTGGTCGATGCGACGACGATGAACTTGTCCTGCGCCTGAGCGGACAACGTAGCCAGCACGGCGCACGCGAGCGCCCCCAGGAAAGTCCGTCTGTTCACAACCGTTCTCCTTGCAGGAAAGCTGCCGCGTCCGGAGTCCGCGGCGAAACGAAGAATCGCGATGCCGGCGTCTGCTCGAGCTGCCGGCCTTCGTTGAGAAAGATCACGTCGCGTGCGAGGCGCTTGGCCTGCGCGAGGTTGTGCGTGGTCATCACGATGGTCGTGCCGCGAGCGTGGATCGCGCGCACGATGTCCTCGACGGCACGGGTCGCTTTCGGATCGAGGCTCGCGGTCGGCTCGTCGAGGAACAGCACCTCGGGGCGCAGGGCCCATGCGCGCGCGAGCGCGAGGCGCTGCTGCTCGCCGCCGGACAACACGCGCGCCGAGCGATCGGACAGCGCGCTCAATCCCACGCTTTCCAGCGCATCGGCGATACGCGCCTTCGCCTCGCTGCCGTTGACGCCGGTGAGCGCGAGTGCGTAGCGCACGTTGGCTGCCGCCGAGCGACGCAGCACGACCGCGCGCTGGAATACCATCGCCTGGTTGCGCGGCGGCGCTCCGTAGCCGCCCCAGTGAATGACGCCGCGTGTCGGTGCAAGGAGGCCGTGCAGCACGCGCAGCAGCGTGCTCTTGCCCGCGCCGTTGGCGCCGAGGATCGCGGTGTAGGCGCCCGGCTCGATGGTGAGGTCGATGTCGCGTAGCAGGGTGACGTCGCCGTGCGCGACCTCGACCCCGCGGCACACGATCGGCAGCCCGGAGCTCGCCACGGTCTCAGCCGTAACGCACGCGGGCCCACTCGCGCACGAGTTGCGCGGCCGCGTTGAGCATCAAGACGATGACGATGAGCACGAGGCCGAGTGCCAGCGCGAGCGGCAGGTCGCCCTTGCTCGTCTCGAGCGCGATGGTCGTGGTCATCACGCGGGTGACGCCATCGATGTTGCCGCCCACGATCATCACCGCGCCCACCTCGGCAATCGCGCGTCCAAAACCGGCGAGCAGCACCGTCGCGAGCGAGAAGCGCGTATCCCAGAGCAGCGTCAAGGCGGCGCTCATCGTGCCTGCGCCGAGCGAGGTGAGCTGCTCGCGGTATTCCGACCATGCATCGGCCACGATCTGCCGTGATAACGCGGCAATGATCGGCACGATGAGGATGGTCTGCGCAACGACCATCGCAGCAGGCGTGAACAGCAAGCCGAGCTCGCCCAGCGGTCCGGACCGCGACAGCAGCAAGTAGACGACGAGGCCCACCACGACGGGTGGCAGCCCCATGAACGTGTTGAGCAGGACCGTCATCGGTCGCCGGCCGCTGAAGCGCCCCACCGCAATCGCGGCGCCAAGCGGCAGTCCGATGCACGCGGCAAGCAAGGTGGCGGTGAGGCTGACCCGCAGTGAAAGCTCGACGATGGTGAGAAGCTTGGGGTCGAGATCCCCGACGAGGCCCGCGGCGAGCGAAAGGCTTTCCGAGAAAGTGTCCAAGCGGGTGCTTGCAGGCTATGCAAAAAGTGCATTATCGCTGCAATTTCATGCAATTTGCACGTACGAGCCCCAGGGGCATAGACTTCCGCCGCCATGAACATCACCGACCCGATCCGCCAGGCAGCGCGCCGCCAGCCGGACGCGCTCGCGTATACCGGCGTACCGAACCGGATCGAGGTGACCTACGCCGAGTTCGACCGGCTGATCGACGGCCTCGCTGCGCGCGCGCTCGATGCCGGTCTGCGCCCGGGCCAGACGGTCATCGTCGACCTGCGCGACGAAATCGCACATCTCGTGGTGAGCTACGGACTCATGCGCATCGGCATATGCGCGGCGCCGCCGACGCTTGCCGAGCGCTTTGCCATTGCACGCATCGCTGCGTCATCCGACGCCGGCAGTTCGGTGCGCAACATCGTGATCGACGAACAGTGGTTCGCGGTCGACGCCCCTCCATCGCCGGCCCCGATGCACGCAGCCGGGGACGCAACGGCCGTCATCATCGGGACGTCGGGCACGACGGGCGTTCGCCGGCATTTTCCGCTGACCCACGATGTGCTGATGCGCCGGGTGGCAATCGCGCGCGAACTGATGCCCCTGCCGCCTGAGCCGCGCGTGATGGTCAGAGTCGGCTTATGGACGAGCTTCGCGTTCCTCGTGACATTGAGGGCGTTCCACGACGGCGCGCTCGCGGCGTTTCCGCGCTTCGGCGAAGGCATGTCGGCCGTCGCCGTGCGGCGGATCAACGTCCTGTTCATGCCGCCCGCGACGTGCGCGGCATTCATGCAAGCAACGCCGGAACACGTCCGCTTCCCTACGCTTGAGCGAGTCTATCTTGCGGGAAGCATTGCGCCGAGCGCGTTGATCAGGGAAGCGCACAGGCGCTTGTGTCTCGACGTGCGGACCTTGTACGGCGCCACCGAGGTAGGACCGATCGCGTGCGGCGTGCGAGATGCGCTCGATGACAGCGCGACGACGATCGGCCCGGTTTCGCGGGACGTCGAGGTTCAATGCGTCGACGACGACGACGCGCCCTGCGCGCCTGGCGTCGAAGGGATCATCCGCGTGCGCCGGAACGCAGGCGGCGGCGGCTATCTCGATGCCGACGACACGGCGCAGGCCGGCTTCAGCGGCGACTGGTTCTACCCGGGGGACATCGGCTCGCTATCCGCGGACCGGGTGCTGACGATAATGGGACGCGCGAGCGACGTCGTGAACATCGGCGGCGACAAGCGTTCGCTGCACGTGATCGAGGAAGCGGTGCGGGCACAGGACGAAAAAGCACTCGACGTTGCCGCCTTCGTGGTCCCCGGCGCGCTCGGCGTGCCGCAGCTTCACGTCGCCGTCGTCGCGGGCGAGGGTCTCGACGTCGACGCGCTCGCCGCGAGGTGCCTCGACAACCAAGTGGTACCGCTCCGCACGCGCTTCGTGCAAGTGGCCGCGCTTCCTCGCAACGATTCGGGCAAAGTGATGCGCGACGAGCTCGCCGCCGCGCATCGCACGAGCGCCTAGAAACCGAATACGCGAGCGGCGTTGCGGCCGCGCACCTTGTCGCGCGTCGGATCGGGCAAGCCGTTCACGCGTGCGAGACAGCCCGGCATGTCGCCGATCGTGTGCGGATAGTCCGAGCCGTACAGGACGTTGTCGGCGCCGAATACCTGCACGCACAACGCGAGCACTTCCGGCGCGAACACCACTGCGTCCGCGCAGATCCTGGGCAGGTATTCGGACGGACGATGCGCGATCTTCTCGCGGCACGCAGGGATGTTGTCGTAGCACTGGTCCATGCGCGAGATGAGATACGGCAATGCGCCGCCGCCATGCGACGCGATGATCTTGAGGTTCGGGTAGCGATCGAAGAATCCGTCGTAGATCATGCGCGACACGGCGAGCGACGTGTCGAACGTGAAACCGATCGACGCCGTCAACTGGAAGCGCGACATGTCCATCTCGCCGACACCTGGCGGTGCGGTGGGATGCACGAGCACCGGCAACGCGCGCGCGTCGATCGCCTCCCAGATCGGCGCGAACGAGGGATCGGTCAGCGGAACGCCGCCGATGTTGGCGAGCACCATGACGCCAGACGCGCCTGCGACCCGTGCGCGCTCGAGCTCGGTGAGCGCGAGCTCCGGGTATTGCCACGGCAGCGACGCGAACCAGCGCAGGCGCGACGGATGGGCGACCTGCGCCGCGGTCATGTCGTCGTTCATGATGCGCGCGGCTTGCAGGCTCACGTCGGCGCCGCCCCAGTACACGTTCGGGCACGTGAGCGAGAGCACGCACACGTCGACGCCGCACTCGTTCATCGTCTTCAGGCGCAGGTCGTAGTCGAACATCGGCGGCACCGGCGTCATGAACGGCGCGCCGTCGAGATGGATGGCGCGCAATCCGCCGGTGACCTCCTTCACCGTGTAGCGCGGGCCGCCATGCTCCTTCAGCAGCGAGAACCACTCTTCGGTGAGGCAATGGGTATGTACGTCGATGACAGGACTTGCCACTTCGTTTCCTCCAGGAAAGTGCACGGACGCTAGTCGACCTTCGCCCCGGAATCCTTGATCGCCTTTGCCCACAACGGCTGCTCGGCCGCGATCATCGCGGCGAACTGCTCGGGCGTTTGCGCGGGCAGCGGTTCCATGCCGAACTTGGTGAGCTGTGCCTTGAACTCGGAACTTGCCTCAATCTTGGCGAGCTCGGTGGCGAGTCGATTCACGATGTCTTTTGGCGTGCCCGCGGGCGCAACCACGCCCTGCCACGCTTGCCAATCATAACCGGTGACGGTGGCAGCGATCGGCGGCACGGACGGTATCAGCGTGGTCTGCCGCGCCGCCGAGGTGCCGAGCGCGACCACCTTGCCCGCCTCGATGTTCGGCACCGCGATCGTTGCATCTGCAAACATCACCTGCAGGCGCCCGGTCAGCAAATCGCTCAGCGCCGCAGGCGTTCCCTTGTACGGGACGTGCTGGATCGACAATCCGTACTGGGTTTTGAGCGTTTCCATGAAGAGGTGATGCGGGCTGCCGCTGCCGACCGAGCCGTAGTTGTACGCGCCGGGATTCGCCTTCACCGCGTCGATCATTTCCTTCACGTTCTTCGCCGGAAACGACGTGTTCGCGATGAGGAAGAAGTTGACCGTGCCCACCGCGGAAATGGGCGCAAAGTCCTTCACTGGGTTGATCGGAGATGGTTGATACAACGCGGGGCTGATGCCGAGCGTGGTGCTCGTCGCCATCAGCAACGTGTAACCATCCGGCGTCGCCTTTGCCACGAACTCCGCGCCGACGAGCGTGCCCGCCCCCGGCTTGTTGTCGACGACGACCGGTTGGCCGAGTGCAGCCGCGAGCCGCTCGCCGATCGCTCGCGCGAGAATGTCGGTCAAGGCGCCGGGCGGGTATGGCACCACGAGCTTGATCGGACGCGACGGATACGCGGGCTGCGCGAAGGTGAGCGAAGACGCGAGCGCGACAAGCGCTATCGCGAGCAGGCGAATCGTTGCACGCACGACACGATCTCCATGCAAAACGGCCGAGCCCGCGACTATACTTGAATCCATGGATCACGAACGCGCCTCGCCTCGCATCGACGCCGCGGAATGGGCGGTCCGCGTCGATCTCGCCGCGTGTTACCGGTTGGCCGCGCACTTCGGCATGACCGACCTCATCTATACCCACATCTCGGCACGCGTGCCCGGCGACAAGCCGCACTTCCTCATCAATGCGTACGGCTTGCTGTTCGACGAAATCAAGGCGTCGTCCCTCGTCAAGGTCACCATCGACGGCGAAGTGATCGACGATCCCACCGGGCTCGGCATCAATCCGGCCGGATTCGTGATTCACGGCGCCGTGCACGGCGCGCGTCATGACGTCGGCTGCGTGATGCACACGCACACAACGGCGGGGCTGGCGGTCGCAGCGCAACGCCAGGGGCTGCTGCCGCTCACGCAGCACGCCATGCGTTTCACGGATGCCCTGGGTTATCACGACTACGAAGGCATCGCCCTCGATCATGACGAGCAGAAGCGCCTGGTCGCCGATCTCGGCGCGCACAACGCGATGATCCTGCGCAATCACGGCCTGCTCGTGTGCGGGCCGACCGTGCACGACGCGTTCGACCTCATGGTCCATCTCGAGCGCGCGTGCCAGGCGCAAGTCGCAGCGCTCGCCGGTCGCGCCGACGTGACGATGCCTTCGCACGACATCGCGCGCAAAGTCGCGGCGCAGTTCGCGCGGCCCGGTCGCCAGGCGCCGCTCAACGCCTGGAAAGCGCTGCTTCGCATGCTCGACAAGCGCGACCCGTCGTACAAGGACTAGCGGTATACTGCCGCCGCGAACCGCGCAACCAAGACGCGGCCATCACTCGGAGGGTCCCATGCTTGCTCGTATCGTCGCCGCCGTCGCGTTGTGCGCAGCCGTTGCCGCCGGAGCGCCGGCCCTCGCGCAGGACAAGGTCGACAAGCCCGTGAAGATCCTCGTCGGATTCGCGCCGGGCGGTACGGCGGACATCATCGCGCGCGTCGTCGCCGACAAGATGACTGCGTCGCTCGGGCAGCCGGTGCTCGTCGAGAATCGTCCGGGTGCGATCGGCCGCATCGTCGCCGATGCGGTGAAAGCCGCGCCGCCCGACGGCAGCACGATCATGGTGATGCCCATCGGGCCGATGGCGGTGGTACCGCACGTGTACAAGGACATCACGTACGATCCGATCAAGGACTTCACGCCCATCGCAATCGGCGCCACGTTCCAGTTCGCGTTCGCCGCAAGCCCGAAAAGCGGTGCGAAGACATGGCCCGAGTTCGCGGCGTGGGCGAAAGCAAATCCGGGCAAGGCCGACTACGCGACCTCGGGTGCGGGAAGCCTGCCGCATTTCTTCGGCGTGCTGCTCGGCAAGGGTATCGGTGTGGAAATGGTGCACGTGCCGTACAAGGGATCGGCCGCGTATGCGAGCGACGTGATCAGCGGCCAGGTCTCCGGCGCCATCGACGCGCTCGCCGATCTCACGGAGCTGCATCGCGCGGGAAAGGTGAAAGTGCTCGCGACGTCGGGTGCCAAGCGGTCGACCGCGCTGCCTGACGTTCCGACGTTCGCCGAAGTCGGCGTGACCGGCGTGGAAGCGATGGGATGGTTCGGCTTCTTCGCGCCGCCGAAGACGCCGAAGCCGATCATCGACAATCTCAACAAGGCGATCAACGCCGCGCTGCAATCGCCCGATGTCGCAGCGAAGCTCTCCGGCCTCGGCATGGACCCTGCAACTGGAACGCCCGAGCAGTTCGCAAAAGTGGTCGCCGACGATTACGCGAAATGGGGACCAATCGTCAAAGCGAGCGGCTTCAAGCCGGAGTAAGCGCTACTCGATAATGGTCGCGCGCGACGCGACCGCTTGCGGGATCGCAACGCCGAGCGCCTTTGCCGTCTTTCGATTCAAGACGAGCTCGTATTCCTTCGGCTGCTCGATGGGCAGCGTCGCCGGCGAAGCGCCCTTGAGGATGCGGTCCACGTAGCTCGCCACCCTCCGATTGAGCTGGGCTTCCTCGGCCCAATACGACAGCAGGCCACCCGCCTCGGCCCAGCCTCGCAGCCCGCCCATCGAAGGCAGGCGATGCTCGAGTGCGAGATCGACCAAACGCCGTCGATTCGTCGGCGCCTGCAGCATGGGGTCGGCGAGCACGATCAACGCTTCGCCGCGATCGCGAACGATCGCCTGGAAAGTTGCATCGAATTGCGCCGGGTCGCGAACTTCGTACGCACGCACCTGCAACCCCACACGATCGCGGCGGATCGCCTCGACGGCCAGCCGGTGCCAGGGACTGTCGGGATTCCACACGAGCGCAATGCGCGACGCGCGCGGCACCGCTTCCTGCAGGATCTCGAGTTGCTTCACGGTCATCTCGACGCTGAGCGACGTCGTGCCGGTGATGTTGCCGCCCGGGCGGGCGAGACTCTGCACCAGACCGAGCGAAACCGGATCGGGCGTGTTGAGCATCACGATCGGGATCGTCGACGTCGCGCGCTTCGCTGCCAACGTTGCACCAGGATAGGTTGCAACGATGACGTCGACCTTTGCGCGGACGAGGTCCGCCGCCAGCGGCGCAACGAGCTCGTCCTTGCCGCCGGCATCGCGCAGCTCCATCACGAGGTTGCGGCCTTCCGTGTAGCCGAGCTCGCGCAGCGCCTCACGCAAACGGACAGGGTCGCCGCTCGTGATGACCCCGACCTTGGCGACTTTGACCGGTGCCTGCGCGTGCGCGGGCAGCGCCGTCATCGCAGCGAGTGCTGCGACTGCGGCCGCGCGGTACGCAAGCTTCACGTCAGCTGGCGTATCACCGCGAGCGGCGGCTGGCGCGCCGTCGATCGCGTGCCGAGCCATCCCGCGAGCGTGACTGCGATCGCGCCGCCGAGGACGCCGTAGACGAACACCATCGGGTTCGCTTCGAACGGGATCTTGAACACGCGATCGGCGAGCGCCCAGCCGGTCGCAGTCGCGCCGGCAGCGGCCACGACACCGGCGAGCGCGCCGAGCAGCAGGAATTCCGCGACTTGCGCGGCCGCGAGCTGCCGTTGTGACGCGCCGAGCGTGCGCAGTATTGCCGCGTCGAACTTGCGCTCGTCCTGCGTTGCCGCGATCGCCGCCTGCAGCACCAGCAAGCCGCCGGCGAGCGTGAACAGGAACACGAACTCGATCGCGCGCGAGACGTGGTCCATGATGCCTTGCACCTGGCGCACGATCTCGCCGACGTCGATGGCGAGGATGTTGGGATACTTCTGCACGAGCGCGGGCAGCCACGCGCCGTTCGATTCCGGCGCGCGGAACGCGGCAATGTAAGTTGCGGGCATCGCATCGAGCGGGCCCGGCGGGAACAGCGCGAAGAAGTTGACACGGAAGCTGTCCCAGTCCACCTTGCGCAGGCTCGTCACTTTCGCAGAAACCTTGTTGCCTGCGATATCGAAGGTGAGGACGTCGTCGAGCTTGACGCCGAGCGTCTCGGCGATCCCATCCTCGAGCGACATGCCCGCTTCCGATGCCGGCGTTTGGGCAGTCCAGAACTTGCCGCTGTCGACACGATTGCCCTTGGGCAATGTATCGGCCCACGACAGGTTGAACTCGCGCTCGGCGAGCCGGCGTGCGCGCGTGTCCTTGAACTTGGTCGTGTCGAGCTCGGCGCCATTCACCGCAACGAGCCGTCCGCGCACCATCGGGCGGAACGGAACGTCGGCGCCCACGCTTGTCTTCAACCGCGCACGCACCTCGTCCGCTTGCTCGGGAAGCACGTTGATGAGGAAGTGATTCGGCGCGTCCGGCGGCAGGCTCGCGCGCCAGTTGCGCAGGAGGTCGCCGCGCACGACGGTCAGCAGCAGCAACGCCATCAAGCCGAGCGCGAGCGCGCCAATCTGCAAGCTCGAGGCAAACGCGCGGCGGCGAAGATTGGCCAAGCCGAAGCGCCAGGTCACGCCGCGCTGCGGCAGGCGCTTGAGAAGCAGCAGCAAACCCCACGCGCATGCAGCGGCGGCGACGAGCAAACCGGCGACACCGCCGACCATGATGAGTCCTGCCTGCGCTTCGCGCGCTTGAAAGCCGATCAACAGCGCGACCGTCGCTACGCCAAGCGCATACGCCAGCACGCCGCCGGCACGCGGCCGCGGCAGGTCGCGGCGAAGCACGCGCAGCGGCGGCACGTTGGCAAGCGCGACGAGCGGCGGCAGCGCGAAGCCGAACAGCAGCAGCACGCCGGTTGCGAATGCGGTCGCGCCAGGGATCCACGACGGCGGCGGCAAATCCGACGCGAAGATTGCGGAGAGCAGTGTCACCAGCAGCTGCTGTCCGGCGAGCGCGACGATCACGCCGACGCCGCAGGCGATGACGCCGAGGACGAGGAACTGCACGAAGAACAGCGACAGCGTTTGCCCCACGCGCGCGCCGAAGCAGCGAAACATGGCCGCCGCGTCGAGATGCCGGCGCAGGTAGCGGGACGACGCAAGCGCCACGGCAACCGCCGCGAGCAGCACGGCCACGAGTGCAGCGAGGCCGATGAACTTCTCGGCGCGGTCGAGCGTTTGCCGCACTTCCGGCCGCAGGTCGCGAACCGATTCCACGCGTTGCCCGGCCTTCAATTCGTTGCCGAGATAGGTGCGAAACGCATCGAGGGTGCCGCGGTTGGCACGATCGGCGACGAGCAGGCGATATGTCGCACGATTGCCGGGCTGCAGCAGATTGGTCGCGGGCACGTCGTCGAGGTTGAGCAGGAGCTTGGGGCCGAGCGCGAACACGATGCCCGCGACTTCGGGCTCCTGTTGCACGATCGCCGACACCGTCAACGTCGCTTCGCCGACGGAAATCCTGTCACCGACTTTGACGCCGAGGCGATCGGCGAGGCGATAGTCCGGCCATGCTTCTCCGCGCTTGGGAATGTCCCGGGTGACACGGCCATCGGGGCGTCCACTTTCGACGAGCGTGACGGAACCGCGCAGCGGATAACCGTCGCTCACCGCTTTCACATCCGAGAGCACTGCCGATGCGTCCGCCGGGGCACCGGGCGGCGGCGGCACCATGCTGTTGAAGCGGATGACCGGCGTGACGTTCAAACCGCGGTGCGTCGCTTCTTCTGCATACGACGGCGGCAGCGGGCGATCGCCGGAGATCATGAGATCAGCGCCGAGAAGCAAGTTCGCTTGGGTGGTGAGCGCGCCCTTCACCCGATCGGCGAAGAAGCCGACGGTGCCCACGCTCGCGACCGCGAGCACGAGGCCGGCGATCAACACGCGCAACTCGCCCGCCCGCCAATCGCGACGCAGGAGCCGCATTCCTAATCGCAGCGTTTTCATGCCGCCGCCCGCTCGTCACCGACCAGCTTGCCCGCCGAGAGCGACAAGCGTCGCGCACAGCGCGATGCGAGGTTGGTGTCGTGCGTCACCAGCACGAGAGTCGTGCCATGCTCGCGATTCAGGCGGAACATGAGATCGGCGACCTCGATGCCGGTCGCACCGTCGAGGTTGCCCGTGGGCTCGTCGGCCATCAGCAGCTTCGGCTCCCCCGAGAACGCGCGTGCGATGGCCACCCGTTGCTGTTCGCCACCCGACAATTGCCGCGGGTAGTGCGTCACGCGCCGTGCGAGGCCCACGCGATCGAGCCATTCCCGGGCGCGCGGTTCGGCATCATCGGCGCCGGCAAGCTCGAGCGGCAGCATGACGTTCTCGAGCGCAGTGAGCGCAGGCAGCAGTTGAAACGACTGGAACACGAACCCGAGCAGGCGCTGGCGCATCGCAGCGCGCGCATCTTCGTCGAGTCCGGATAGCGCCTGGCCGTCGACATACACCTCGCCGGAGGTGGGCCGGTCGAGGCCCGCGAGCAACCCGAGCAAGGTCGTCTTGCCCGATCCCGATGCACCGACGATGGCGATGGTCGCGCCGGTCTCGACCGCGAACGAAACGCCGTCGAGGATGGTCAGTGGTTCGTCGCCGCTTCGAACGACCTTGGTGAGCGCTTCCGCGCGAATGATGGAATCGGTCATGAATGGCGGAAAAGGCGCCGTCCGTTGCATTGTATCGTGACGGTTCGCACCGTCCGGCAGCACTCCCCTCGACACGCTAAAATCGCTCGCATGCTGCGTTTCCTGCTCTCCATGTTGGTGGCCGCGGTGCTGGCGGCCGGCCCTGCCACCGCGCAGGACAAGCCGGTCCTGCTGGTGGTCGGCGATTCGGTCTCGGCCGGTTATGGCCTCACCACGGGACAAGGTTGGGTCGACCTCCTGGTAAAGAAGATCGACGCCGAAGGTTTTCGCTATCGCGTCGTCAACGCCTCCATCAGCGGCGACACGACGGCCGGCGGCCGCGCCCGGCTGCCCGCCCTGCTTCGCCAGCACAAGCCGGCGGTCGTCGTCATCGAGCTCGGCGGCAACGACGCGTTGCGCGGCGGCAAGCTGGCGACCACCCGCGACAACCTCGACGCGATGGTGAGCGCGGCGCAAGCTGCGGGCGCGCGCGTGCTCCTGGTCGGCATGGAAATCCCGCCGAACTACGGTCCCGCGTACGCACGCGAGTTCAAGGATGCGTTCGCGACCGTGGCCAAGACGCGCAAGGTTCCGCTCGTACCGTCGCTCTTCGCAGGGTTCGGCGAGGACCTCGCGATGTTCCAGGCCGATCGCATACATCCGACCGCGCAAGCGCAGCAGCGCCTGCTCGACAACGTGTGGCCGCAATTGCAACCCCTGCTGAAGACGAAATGATCGTTCCCGACATCAAGGTCGGCATCGCCGCCTTGCCCGAGTACGTCGAACGCATCGACGTACGCAGTCCGTCGGAGTTCGCGATCGATCACATCCCGGGGGCGATCAACCTGCCGGTGCTCGACGACGTCGAGCGTGCCGAAGTCGGCACCATGCACGCGCAGGTCTCGGCCTTCGCCGCGCGCCGCCATGGTGCCGCGATCGTTGCACGCAACATCGCGTGCATCATCGACACGCATTGCGCGGACAAGCCGCGCGAATGGTCGCCGCTCGTCTATTGCTGGCGCGGCGGCAAGCGCAGCGGGTCGCTCGCGCACGTGCTGAAAGAGATCGGTTTTCGCGCGGTGCAATTGCAAGGCGGCTACCAGACGTATCGCCGGCACGTCGTGGCGAGCCTCGCCTCACTTCCCGATACCTTCGACTACGTCGTCATCTGCGGCCTCACTGGATCCGGCAAGAGCCGTTTGCTGTCCGCGCTCGGCGAAGTCGGCGCCCAGGTGCTCGATCTCGAAGGCATGGCGAGGCACCGAGGGTCGTTGCTCGGCGACTTGCCGGACGATCCGCAGCCGTCGCAAAAGGCGTTTGAAACCGCGATCCTGTCTGCGCTGGAGAAGTTCGACCGGTCGCGCCCGGTGTTCGTCGAGTCGGAGAGCCGCAAGATCGGCAGCGTGCAGCTGCCCGACGCGCTGCTTGCGTCCATGCGCGCCGCGCGTTGCGTGAAGCTCGCGACGCCGCAGCGGCTGCGCATCGCGCTGCTCAAGGAAGACTACGAGCATTTCCTGCGCAACCCGGCGGCGCTCGAGGAGAAGTTCGAGCGTCTCATCCCGCTGCACGGTCGCAAGATCGTCGAGCGCTGGACCTCGCGCGCGCGTGCCGGCGCGTTCGACGCGCTCGTCGACGACCTTCTCGTCCAGCATTACGACCCGATCTACTCGCGCTCGATCGCGTTCAACTTTCCCGCGAGCAACGATGCGCTCGTCGTCACGCCGCATGGCGTGTCACCGGCGGCGCTGCGTGAGCTCGCGCGCGAGCTGATCGCAGCGGTGGAACACGTCGCGGAGCCCACGCCATGAACTACGCATTTCGCATCGTCAACGTGTTCGCGGAATCGCCGCTCGCCGGCAATCCGCTGTGCGTGTTCGAGGACGGCCGGGGACTCGACGACGCCACCATGCAATCGCTCGCGCTGCAGTTCAACCTGTCGGAGACGACGTTCGTGCTGCCGTCGCAAACCGCGACCGCGCGCGTGCGCATCTTCACGCCCACGTTCGAGATGCCGTTCGCGGGTCATCCGACGCTCGGCACCGCGCATGTGGTGCGCGAGCTGCGCCAGCCCGGCGATCGCGTCACGCTCGAGATGAAGGCCGGCGTCATCCCGGTCGTCGCGAATGGGGACGTGTGGACGCTGTCGGCCAACGCACCGAAGCATCGTGCGCCGCAACCTTCCAACGAGCAGCTCGCGTCCATGCTCGGCCTGCAGGCGAGCGACGTGACGTCGCCGCCGTTGTGGGTGGATACCGGTTCGGAGCAATTGATCATCCCGCTCGCATCGTTCGAGGCCGTGCGGCGCGCCGCGCCGAACGCCGAGGCCGTACAGAAATACGGCAGCAACGGGCAGCGCGCGATGGCGTACGTCTTCGCGCGCGAAGGCGATCACGTGCTCGCGCGCTTCTTCTTTCCCAAGCACGGCGCGATCATCGAGGACCCGGGCACCGGTTCCGCCTGCGCCAACCTGGGCGGCTGGCTGTTGGCCACAAATGCGGCGCTTCCGCAGCGATTGACGGTGGACCAGGGCGCCGCGGTCAACCGGCCGTGCCGGCTGGGGCTCGAGGTGACCGCCGGGCGCGAGATCCGCGTGTCCGGCCGTGCGATCGAGATCGGCCGCGGCACGATATCGCTGTAACGACACAGCCGGTTACACGTTGCCGCCCCGGCCGGGTCAACACGCGCGCACACTGATGCGTTGACGCGACATCGGCCGCCGCCGTTCCGAAGGAGTCCCATGCCGACTCGATTCCTTGCATTCGCCCTGCTGCTCCTCGCCTCGGCGGCGTTCGCAGCGACCGGTCCCATGGGTTACGGCGACGCGCGGCACCTGCTTGCTCGCACCGGCTTCGGGCCGACGGAGAGCGAGGTCCGCGCCTATGCCGTGCTCACCCGCGAGCAGGGTATCAACCTCGTGCTGCGCGATGCCGGCATGCAGGCGCTCACGCCGCCGCCGCCTTTCACATCCGAAGCTTCGCCGCTGCGTTATCCGCGCGGCGACAACGCGACACAGGCCGAGCGCCAGGCGTTCCAGCAACAGCAAGTACGCCAGGCGATCGAGCTGCGCGCATGGTGGATCAACGAGATGCTGGTCACGCGCTCGCCGATCACGGAACGGATGACGCTGTTCTGGCACAACCACTTCGTGTCGAGCCAGCAGAAGGTGCGCTTCGCTCGCCTGATGTACGTGCAGAACACGACGCTGCGCGAGAATGCGCTGGGCAATTTCGCAACCCTGCTGCACGCCGCGTCGAAGGACCCGGCGATGCTCATCTACCTCGACACCGCGCAAAGCCGCAAGGGGCAGCCCAACGAGAACTTCGCGCGCGAGGTGATGGAGCTGTTCACGCTGGGCGAGGGCCGCTACAGCGAGCGCGACATCAAGGAAGCGGCGCGCGCGTTCACCGGCTGGAGCATCGATCGCGACACCGGGCGATATATGTTCCGGCCGGCGCTGCACGACGATGGGGTGAAGACCGTGCTCGGGCGCAGCGGTAAGTTCGACGGCGACGACGTGCTCGACGTGATCCTGGCGAAACCCGAAACGTCCGAGTTCATCGTTGCCAAGCTGTGGCGCGAGTTCGTGTCGCCCGATCCCGATCCGCGAGAAGTGAAGCGCATCGCGCAGATCTTTCGCGGTCGGGACTACGACATCAAGGCGGCGATGCGCGCGCTGCTGGCGACCGACGCGTTCTGGGCCAGCGACAATCGCGGCACGCTCGTGAAGAGCCCGGTCGAGCTGGTGGTCGGGTCGGTGCGCCAGCTCGAGCTCACGCCCACGATGACCAACGCCTTCGTGCTGGCGACCGCGGGAATGGGCCAGAACCTGTTCGCGCCGCCCAACGTCAAGGGTTGGCCAGGCGGCGAGCAATGGATCAACAGCAACACGCTGCTCGCGCGCAAGCAGTTCCTCGATCGACTCGCGCGCGCCGACGATGCGCCGGCCGAGTCCATGGCGACCATGACCGGTGCCAGTGACGGCAACGCCGGCGCACAACGCGTCGCGCGCGCGATGGACCGTAACATACGCAGCCTTCGCTTCGACGCGCCCGATTGGCTCGCGCGAATTCCTGGCAGCACGCCTGACGCGAGGATGAAAAAGGCGCAGGCACTGCTGCTGCCGATCGACCCTGTCGTCGCCGCACCCGACAACGACAACGGCGATGCGCGCGCTTTCGTGCATGCGACGCTGCTCGACCCTGCGTACCAGTTGAAGTAGGAGCGCCCATGAATCGCCGCTCGTTCCTTCGCACCGCCGCCGCGCTCGGTGCGTCGCCCGCAGTGTTCGGCCCGGCTGCTCTCGCCGCGGTACCGTCGCATGGCGACTATCGCAAGCTGCTCATCCTGGTCGAGCTCAAGGGCGGCAACGACGGGCTCAACACCCTCGTGCCGTACAGCGATGCGTCGTACTACGCGTTGCGCCCGAAGATCGCGATACGCCGCGATCAAGTTTTGCAACTGACGGACACCGTGGGGTTCCATCCGTCGCTGGCGCCGCTCCTTCCGCTGTGGAACGACGAGCGTCTCGCGATCCTGCAAGGTGTCGGCTATCCCGAGCCCAACCTCTCGCATTTCCGCTCGATCGAGATCTGGGACACGGCAAGCCAAAGCGAGGTGTACCTGCAGGATGGCTGGCTCACCCGTGCGTTCGCGACCGATCCTGTGCCTGCGACATTCGCCGCCGACGGCGTCATCATCGGCTCGCCGGATCTCGGCCCGCTCGCAGGTGGCGGCACGCGCGCCATCGCGCTCGCCGATACCGAGCAGTTCCTGCGCCGTGCGCGGCTCGCGCAAGCGTCGGGCGCGACCGGCAACCGCGCGCTCGCGCACATTCTCAAGGTCGAAGGCGACATCGTGAAGGCGGCCGCGCACCTCGCCGGTCGCACGAGCTTCACGACGCAATTTCCGCAAGGCGCGTTCGGCAACGCCATCCGCACGGCATGCGAGATCGTCGCCAACCCGTCCGGCGTTGCGGCGCTGCGCGTTTCGTTGTCGGGATTCGACACGCACGCCAATCAGCCGGCTGCGCAAGCTGCGTTGCTCACCCAAGTCGCGAATGGCCTGGTGGCGCTGCAATCGGCGCTGGTCGAGCTCGGACGATGGGACGACACGCTCGTCCTCACGTATGCGGAATTCGGTCGCCGGCCGAAGGAGAATCTCAACAACGGCACCGATCACGGCACCGCCAACGTGCATTTCGCGATGGGCGGCCGCGTGGCCGGCGGCTTGTATGGCGCTGCGCCGAACATCCGTAACGTATCCGGCGACGGCAATCCCGCATTCGCGCTCGACTTCCGCAGCGTGTACGCCACGGTGCTCGACAAATGGTGGGGCGTGGATTCCTACAACCCGCTGGGCGGCCGCTTTGCCGCCGTACCGTTCGTCACCGCATAACTCATATTAGGATGCGCGCATGCGCATCCTCGCCGCTTCGCTGTTGTTCGCCTTCGCCGCTCACGCCGGCGCGCACGATGGCCCGCACGCCTCCGGCCCAAGCGCGGTGCGCATGCGGCTCGCCGCACAGCAGGTGCTGGCGGCGCTTCCCGCTTCGGCGCGCGACAAGGTCGCGAAGCCGTTCGACGATCGCGATCGCCTCGATTGGCACTACACGCCGCGCAGTCGCAACGGCGTTGCATTGAAGGAGCTCGACGCCGGCGGACGCGACGCGGTGCATGGATTGCTGAAAGAAGCGCTCTCCGCATCGGGCTACGGGAAAGTGGTCAACATCATCGAGCTCGAGCTCGTGCTGCGCGAGATCGAGACGTTCGGCCTGATGCGCGATCCGGAGCGCTATCACCTCACGATCTACGGTACCCCAAGCGCGACCGCGCCGTGGGGGTGGCGATTCGAAGGACATCACGTCTCGCTCAACTTCACGCTCGCCGGCGATCGCATGGCGGTGGACTCGCCGAGCTTCCTGGGCGCGAACCCTGCGAAGGTCCCGCGCGGTCCGAAGGCCGGCCTGCGCGTGCTCGCCGCGGAAGAGGACGAAGCGCGCACGCTGCTCGGCATGCTCGACGACGCGCAGCGCCGCGAAGCGGTGTTCGACACGCGCACGTACGGCGACATCGTCACCTCGAACTCCGAGAAAGCGGATCCGTTGCCATTGGCCGGCGTCGCCGCCGCCAAGCTCGACGATGCGCAGCGCGCCCAGTTGCTCAAGCTCATCGCGGTTTACACGGGCAATTTCGAGCCGGGGCTTGCGCAGCAGCGCATGGATCGCGTGCGCGAAGGCGGCATCGACAACGTGCGCTTCGGATGGGCCGGCGCGACCGAGCGCGGCAAGCAGCACTACTATCGCGTGCAGGGGCCGCTATTCCTGATCGAATACGACGCGACGCAGGACGGCGGCAATCACATCCACTCGGTGTGGCGCGATTTCAACGGCGATTTCGGGCGCGACCTGCTGCGCGAGCACTACGACAACGCCAAGGGAACGGCGCACAAGCACTGACGCATCGGCTCACTTGGCCCACGCCGCAGGATCCGGCGACCATGCCGGCGTCCACCGGTGCTCGAGCAGCGCACATGCGTATTGGCCGAGATCGACGCCGAGATGCTCGCGCGCCGCCGCAGCGCCGCCATCGTCGGCGTTGGCTGCGAGCACGAACGCTTTGAACCCTGGCCAATCCTTGGCCATCTGCTCGATGATCACTCGGGCAAGGTCGTAGCCGAGCTCCTGCATGTCGCCCGGCGTGTCGTACGCCGCGCCCGACCACAACGCCTGGATGCGCTGCGCATTCCAGAACGCGCGATGGCGCTCGTGCATCTGCTCGGGCGTATACCGCGGCCGGTGCCCGTGCAGGCGAAACTCGGTGTTGACCGCGAGGCCCTCGTTGACCCACGACGGCAACGGCAGCCGGGCGACGGTTGCGTGCGTCATCTCGTGCGTGATCACCGGCTCGATCGCGCGCAGGTCCGACTTGGTGGTGACGAAATGGCCGCCGCCGAGGTACATGCCGCCGCTGGTCGCGTGCTCGCCTTCCGCGTGATACATCGAGACGTACCGGTAGTATGAGTCGTCGTCGTCGAACACCACGAGGGTGCACTTGGCGAAGTCCGGCTGGGCGATGTCTTCGAGGACGCGTGCGATGCGTGCCTGGGTGCGTCCGATGAACTCGAGCGAAGCCCTGGCAACGTTGTCGTCGAGCGAGGACAGCACGTAAGCGCTGGCGGATTCGACGAGCTGGTATTGCGGGCCCAAGGCCGCGGCAAGATGCAGCAGCCATCCGCGCACGCATGCGTTCCACGCCTCGTTGCGGCGCTCCTCCGGCATGCTGTCGAGCCACGCGTCCGCCGCGTCCCAGTCGACGCGCGGAAAGCCCTGGTCGCGCGTAATGTGCTGCGCGAGAGGGAACGGCTGTGCACCGTCGATGAAGATCTCGTTCGGCGCTGTCGCAACGAACTGTGCAGCAGGCGCCGCCGGCGCTTTCGCACCGAACAACCCCCGCAGCATCTTGATCATCGTGCGCCGGCTAGCGCTCGGTCATGCCGCGTTCCACGCGGCGAGAAACGCCTTCCAATGCGGCGCGTCGGTGTTGGCGAGCCGCTCGCGGACGAGATCGAGCTCGTTCGCGTACTCGCCCGCGGCGATCTCGCCGCGCATCATGCGAAAACGCTGGTACAGCAGCATCGTGTTCACGACGTCGGTTTCGCAGTAGTTGCGCACCTCGCGCAACTCGCCGCGCGCAACCGCCGCCGCGACTTCGCTGCCGTCCATGCCGATCTTGCCGGGAAACCCGCACATGCGCGCCATGGCATCGAGCGGCGCGTTGGCGCGAAACTGGAACATCGCGAGCACGTCCATGAGATCGATGTGCCGCGTATGGAAGCGCGCGAGGTAATTGTTGAACTTGAACTCCTTGTCCTCGTCGCCCCAATCCCAGTAACGTCCGGCGGCGACACCATGAATCAGCGCGCGGTGCTGGAGCACGGGCAAGTCGAAGCCGCCGCCGTTCCACGACACGAGCTGCGGCGTGAGCTTCTCGATGCCGTCGAAGAAGCGGCGAATGAGCTCCGGCTCCGGGTCCTCGACCTCGCCGATCGACCACACGCGAAAGCCGCTGTCGTTGCGCAGTGCGCACGCAATGGCGACCACGCGCTGGAGGTAATGCGGCGCAAAGTCGGTGCCGGACGCCGAGCCACCGCGCCGCCGCTGCGCGAACCACTCGCACACGGCATCGTCGTCGAGGTCGGCGGGTAGATCGAACACCCGGCGAATGCCTGCGACATCGGGCACGCACTCGATGTCGAAGACGAGGATGGGCGTCATCCCCCGAACACCCCGGTCGACAAATAGCGATCGCCGCGGTCGCACACGACGAACACAATGGTCGCATTCTGCACTTCGCGCGAGATGCGAAGCGCGACCGCGCATGCGCCGCCCGAGGACACGCCGCCGAAGATGCCCTCTTCGCGCGCGAGGCGCCGCATGGTTTGCTCGGCATCGGTTTGCGTCACCGATTCGATGCGGTCGACGCGCGACGCGTCGAAGATCTTCGGCAGGTAAGCGGCCGGCCATTTGCGGATGCCGGGAATGGATGCGCCCTCCGCCGGCTGCGCGCCGACGATGATGATGCCAGGGTTCTTCTCCTTGAGAAACTTCGACGTGCCCATGATCGTGCCGGTGGTGCCCATCGCCGACACGAAGTGCGTGATGCGGCCGTCGGTCTCGCGCCAGAGCTCGGGACCCGTCGTGCGGTAATGCGACAGCGGGTTGTCGGGGTTGGCGAACTGGTCGAGCACGATGCCCTTGCCCTCGTTGCGCATCTTCGCCGCGAGGTCGCGCGCGCCTTCCATGCCCTGCTCTTTGGTGACGAGGATGAGCTCCGCGCCATAGGCCGTCATCGATTGCCGCCGCTCGAGCGAGAGGTTGTCCGGCATGATCAGGATCATGCGGTAGCCCTTCATCGCCGCCACCATGGCGAGCGCGATGCCGGTGTTGCCGGACGTGGCCTCGATCAGCGTGTCGCCCGGCTTGATGTCGCCGCGCTTCTCGGCCTCCGAGATCATCGAGTACGCGGGCCGGTCCTTGACTGAACCGGCGGGATTGTTGCCTTCGAGCTTGGCGAGCACGACGTTGGTCGTGTCGCCTGCCATGCGTTGCAGGCGCACGAGCGGCGTGTTGCCGATCGTCGATTCGAGCGTGGGATACATCGGACGATTGTAACCTTCGCGCTTTCGGCTCGAATGGCGCGGCCGAAAACGAACGCCCCGCGACGTGCGGGGCGTTGCGATGGCGGTAGCGCGCGTTTACTTCTTGGGCGCGTCCGCTTTGGCGGCGTCGGTGGACTTGGCGTCCTTGGACGTGTCTTTCGACGTTGCGTCCTTGGCGGCCGCTTTGTCCGCCTTGGCCTTGGCCTTGGCTTCCTTGTCGGCCTTGGCTTTGGCAGCCTTTTCTTCCTTCGCCTTGGCCTTGGCTTCCTTGTCGGCGGCAGCCTTGGCGTCCTTGTCGGACTTGGCGGTGTCCGCCTTCGGCGCGGGGGCAGGTGCAGGCGCCGGCGTTGCCGCAGGTGCCGCGCCCTTGGGCGGTTCGGCCTTGGCGGCCGGAGCCTGCGCTTGCGTGGTCATCTTGGGTGCTTCCTTGGGAGCAGCCGCCGGCGCCGACGTTGCGCCGGATACGCTGATCTGACCCTTCAGCTTGCCGAACTCGCCTTCCTTGATGCCCTTGACCTTCATGATGTCTTCGGGCGTCTTGAAAGGTCCGTTTGCGTTGCGATAGTCGATGATGGCTTGCGCCTTCACCGGGCCGATGCCGGGAAGCGCATCGAGCTCCTCTTTACTGGCAGTGTTGATGTTGACGGCGGCAAGCGCGATACCGGTTGCGAGCATCAGCGCGAGCGCCACGAGCAGGCGTTTGATCATTGTTCTCTCCGTAGTCGTTCCGCAAGGGCGTGAGGGAGACGCCGCCGCAAGCTTTGCAAGCCTGCGGCGCGACCCTTAACGCCGTGCGTCCGGTACGGGTTGACTCCGCGCGCTGCGCCTGGTGTATCTACTTGGGCGGTTTGCCGTCTTTGACGTCGGATTTGGCGCCGGTCTTGCCATCGGCTTTGGCCGGCGTTGCCGCCGCGACCTTCGCCTGGCCGGCGGGTGCGACCGAGATCTCCGGACGCAGCTTTTCCAGCCGCTTGGCGCCGATGCCCTTCACGTTCTTGAGATCGTCGACCGACTTGAAGGGGCCGTTCAACTTGCGGTAGTCGAGGATGGCCTGCGCCTTGGCCGGGCCGATGCCGGGCAGCGCGATCAACTCGTCCTTGCTCGCGGTATTGATGTTGACGACCGCCTGCGCATTGAGCGCAACGCATGCAGCGAGCGCAATCAGCAGCGCCCCGATGAACCTTGTCATGACGGACCTCCGTGGTGAGTGGGTTGCCGCCGCGCTTGCCCTTGCAGGCGAAGGCGGCGTCCGCTCACGTTACGGCGGGCCCGCCTTCAGTCGCCATCAGCCATTCGGCGTAGCGGGCGACACCGGCCGGCACGTCGGTCATCGCCGCCTGGTAACCGGCGGCGCGCAGCGCCGTGAGGTCGGCTTGCGTGAAGCTTTGATACTTGCCCACGAGCTGCGGCGGGAACTCGGTGTATTCGATCGCACCGGCACGCACGAGATCGAGCAGCGTCATGGGCGGCTCGCCCGAAGCCGTGCGGCATGCGTTGATGACCGCGGTGGCAACGTCGTTGAACGTCGTGGCGCGTCCCGACCCCAGGTTGTAGATGCCCGAGCGATCGCCGCGGCCGAGGAAGTCGAGGTTTGCGGCAACGACGTCGTCCACCCACACGAAATCGCGGCGCTGCTCACCCGCCGCGTAGCCACCCGATCCTGCGAACAGGCGCACGCGCCCGTTCGCGCGGTATTGATTGAAGAAGTGGAAGGCGACCGATGCCATGCGCCCCTTGTGCTGCTCGCGCGGGCCGTACACGTTGAAGTAGCGGAAGCCCACGATCGGCGCCGTGCGCTCGGGAAGCAGCCTGCGCACGTGCTCGTCGAACAGGAACTTCGAGTAGCCGTAGATGTTCAGCGGCGCTTCGTTCTCGCGCTTCTCGACGAACGTGGTGCCGCCGCCGTACACCGACGCGCTCGACGCGTAGATGAGCGGAATGTCGTTGTTCTGGCAGTGCTCGGCGAGCGTGACCGAGTAGCGATAGTTGTTGCGCATCATGTAGCGGCCGTCGCTCTCCATGGTGTCGGAGCACGCGCCTTGATGCAGGATGGCGGAGACGTCGTCGTCGAAGTCGCCCGCGGAAAGGCGCTCCAGGAATTCGTCCTTGTCGAGGAAATCGGCGATCTGCGCGTCGACGATGTTGCGGAACTTGTCGGCGCGCGTGAGGTTGTCGACGGCGATGATGTCGGTCTCGCCACGCGCATTGAGCGCGCGGACGATGTTCGATCCGATGAACCCGGCGGCGCCGGTGACCACAATGTACATTGAATACGATCCTTCTCTTCTACAGTTCGAGGTCGATGCCGCCGACCTCGCTCACGACGTGGGGCACGCGCGGCGCGACGCCGCACAGCAATTCGTAGCCGACGGTGGATGCAGCGTTGGCGACATCGTCGACGGGGAGTCCCTCGCCCCACAACACCACGGGGCTGCCCACGCGCGCTTCCGGCACGTCGGTGAGGTCGACGGTCAGCATGTCCATCGACGGACGTCCGGCCATGCGCACCTTCTTGCCGCAAACCAGCACCGGCGTGCCGTTGGGCGCATGGCGCGGATAGCCGTCCGCGTAGCCGCATGCGATGACGCCGATGCGATGCGCGCGCGATGCGGTGTACGTCGCGCCATAGCCGACGCTCTCGTTCGCCTTCAACTCCTGCACGGCGATGAGTTGCGAGCGCAGCGTCATCGCGGGCGTGAGCCCCAGCATCTCCGCGGTGTCGTACGGCAGCGGCGACGCGCCGTACAGCATGATCCCGGGGCGCACGATCTCGCCGCCCACTTCCGGATAACGGATGACGCCCGCGGAGTTGGCTAACGAGCGCGGGTAAGAGAGGCCCTTGCAGGCCGATTCGAACACTTCGAGCTGCTCCTGCAGCCCGTCTTCCTCGTCGGCGCGGGCGAAATGCATCATGAGCCGCAGCGCGGCAACCGAGGGCGCGCTCGCAAGGCGTTGGCAGACGCCCGCGACATCCGCCGGGCGGAAACCGAGCCGGTTCATGCCGGTGTTGACTTTGACGAACACTTCGAGCGGCCGCGCGAGGATCGCCTTTTCCAGCATGCGCACTTGTTCCATGTCGTGCACAACCGTCGCCAGGCGGCGACTGGTGATCTCGGCAAGCTCGCTTTCCTGGAAGAACCCTTCGATCAGCAGGATGCGCCGGCTGTAGCGGCGGTCGCGCAGCTCGACCGCGGCGTCGAGCTCGACCAGCGCCAGGCCGTCGGCATCGTCGAGCGCGGGCAACACGCGCATGAGGCCGTGCCCGTAGGCGTTGGCTTTGACCACCGCGAACACGTGCGTGTTCGGCGCCCGCTCGCGCACGCGCGCCATGTTGCCGCGCAACGCTGCGAGATTGATCTGGGCGTACAGGGGACGGGCCATGCGCGGGAAGAAGGTGGCGGATTTCTCGCGAGGCAGCCGCGCGTCCACTTTAAGGCGCGGCGCGTAAACATGGTATAAAGCCCGGGCCGCGCGGTCGCAGTCATTATAACCAACACGCCGGCGCCACAGAATCCGCCAATTCGGGAGGCGTGCCGGAGACGTCCGGGGCGCGCGCTGCAGATTCAACTTGCCAGGATATGAAGGCCGGCTTCTACACGATCATGGCGGCGCAGTTCTTCTCGTCGCTGGCGGACAACGCGCTGCTCATCGCCGCCATCCGGCTTCTCGAGGAATTGCAAGCGCCCGACTGGATGACGCCGGCGCTCAAGCAGAGCTTCGTCATCTCGTACGTCGTGCTGGCACCGCTGGTGGGCGCATTCGCCGACTCGATGCCGAAGGGCCGCGTCATGCTCATCACCAACGCGATCAAGGTCCTGGGCTGCATGCTGATGCTGCTCACGGTGCATCCGCTGGTGGCTTATGCGGTGGTGGGGTTCGGCGCGGCGGCCTATTCGCCGGCGAAGTACGGCATCCTCACCGAGCTCCTGCCGCCCAAGCAGCTCGTCGCCGCCAATGGCTGGATCGAAGGAACGACCGTCGGTTCCATCGTGCTCGGGTATGTGCTTGGCGGCGCGCTCGTCAGCACGAAGGTTTCGACGGTGCTGCTCGGTTTCGACCTGCCGTTCATCGACACCGGTATCGCGACACCGCCGGAAGCGGCGATCTGCGTGATCGCGGTGGTATATGTGATCGCGGCGATCTTCAACTGGTATATCCCGCACACCGGCGTCGACCGGCGCGTGCCGAGCAAGAACCCGTTCTACCTGATCCGCGAGTTCTCGCACTGCGTCACGCTGCTGTGGCGCGACAAGCTCGGGCAGATCTCGCTTGCGACGACAACGCTGTTCTGGGGCGCGGGCGCAACGCTGCAATTCATCGTGCTCGCGTGGGCGAACAAGGCGCTCGGATTCGACCTGTCGCAGGGCTCGTACCTGACGGGTGTCGTCGCGATCGGCATCGCGGTCGGCGCGATCATCGCCGCGCGCTTCATCTCGCTGCGGCAATCGGTGAACGTGCTGCCGATCGGCGTGGCGATGGGGCTCATCGTCATCACTATGATCTTCGTCACCACGCTGCCGATCGCGGTGGTGCTGATGATCCTGATCGGAGGATGCGCGGGATTCTTCGTCGTGCCCATGAACGCGCTTCTGCAGCATCGCGGCCACGTGCTGATGGGCGCGGGGCACTCGATCGCGGTGCAGAACTTCAACGAGAACATCGGCATCCTGGTGATGGTCGGCCTCTACGCGTACCTGCGTTACACCGGGGCGTCGGTCAATCGCGCGATCGTGATCTTCGGCTTGTTCATGTCGGCGGCGATGCTGCTCGTGCTGTGGCGGCACATGCACAACCAGACCAAGATGGACTCGCTGCGGTTGATCGGCGACGACCGGCACGACCATTAGGGCCAATGGACAGCCCGAACCTGTACGAGGCGCCGAAAGCGCGAGTGGACGCGCCGCTCGATGGCGCCAGCGACATGCATCGTGTCGCAAGAGGCCAGAAGCTGATCGTGTACGCGTGCGTCATCTACCTCGCGGCGATGGCGCTGCAAGTTGCGTTCGGCCCTCCCGCCAACCTCCTCAACCTGCTGGCGTTGCCTCTTGCGTTGATCGGTCTCGTTCGTCTCGCCGGTGGCCTGGGCTATTCGTCCCTCGCAAAAGTATTGCTGGTGGCGCTGATGCTCGTGCCGATCGTGAACCTCATCACCTTGCTCATCGTCAATTCGCGCGCCACGTCGGCGTTGCGCGCCGCGGGGTACAAGGTCGGCTTGCTTGGCGCCGAGAGCCCGAAGCTGTAGTGTTTCGTTCACCGCAACCGGAAGGAGAATCACCCATGCAACTGACCATGCGCGCGCTCGTCCGTTGGCTCGTCCCTGCACTGCTGTCGCTCGCCGTATCGACAGCCGGCGTGGCGGTCGCCGCCGACCCGGTCCAGGCGCGCAAGGACATCAAGGCGATGGGCCTCGAATACACCGACCAGGACTTCGCGAAGGCCGCGGGCAACGGTGACATGGTCGCCGTGCAATTGTTTCTCGACGCCGGCCAGGATGTGAACGCCGGTGGCGGCGCCGCCATCGGCCTCGCTGCCGGCCGCGGCCAGACCAAGATGGTCGCCTTTCTGCTTTCGAAGGGCGCCAAGGCGACGTCCAACGCGCTGCAATTCGCGCGCACGCGCGGCCACAAGGACATCGAGAAGATGCTCGTCGATGCCGGGGCGAAGGAATAGGTAGACAGCGGCAAATGACCACCGAAGGCTTCATTGCAACTCACGCGAAGGACGCGAAATTCGAGCGGGGCTTGCGCTCGTTCTTCGAGTACCGCGATCTCGGAATCAAGGATGCGACGCACGGACGCGCGGTCGCGCACGTGATTCGCGCCGCGGCGGGTACGGCGTTCTCGAGCCAGCCGCATCGGCACAGGACTTCGTTCCAGCTGGTCTATGTGCTCAAGGGCTGGATCGAGTTCGAGTACGAGGGACAAGGTGCCGTTCGCCTGGACGCGGGGTCCTGCGTTTACCAGCCGCCCGGCATCCGGCATCGCGAGCTCGGGCATAGTGACGACATCGAGATGCTCGAGATCGTAATGCCGGGCGACTTTGCGACCGAGGAGGTCGCGTCCGTCGAGGGGTAGTGCCATCCGCACTCGTCGTAGCCGTATTCCGGGACTCGCGCGCCAGTCGGTCGGGCTGGCTGTCGCCGTTCCCGAAGTCATCGCCCATCGCTTGACGCGGATGTGGCTTGCCGGCGTGACGCCGTCGCGGCGCGACCAGCAGGAGCTCGTGCGCATGTCGACGGAGAAGATCGCCGCGTTCTACGAATCGTGGGCGGCGATGTACCTCGAGCTGTGGCTCGCGAGCATCAGCCTTGCCTTCGCGCCGCTGAGCTGGACCGGCGCCCGCAACACGTACGCGCGCGCACTCGGCGCGGGGCTCGCGCCGATCCACAGGCGTGCCGTGTCGAACGTGAAGCGGCTTCGCCGCGAGCGTTGGTCGTGACGCGGAAGCGCTTCTCGCTGCGCAGGCTCTTTCCAGCACATTGGGATCCTAAGCTTAGAATTCCACGTGGACAAGTTGTCGCGGCCGCTTCTATAGTGTCACCTAAATACTAGTGACTCCAGCGTAACTGGACTGGCCACAGTTAGGCCGCAAATGTAATCACACTGGCTCACCT
>JADMIO011575537.1_pt1 | contig 104539 bp, 83 predicted proteins | sample 8958161 | NCBI WGS metagenome assembly JADMIO01 (sample SAMN16585339, study PRJNA669376) | soil metagenome | isolation source: Crop rotation soil | place: USA: Cullars Rotation, Alabama | collected 2011 | reverse complement strand
GCCGCGACTTCAAGTCACGTGAATTCCAAGCTTCGGATCCCACTGTGCTGGAAAGTGACCGTACCGGTACCGGTACCAGGAGTGTTTTTGGTTACCAGATTCGTTTTGATCTGACAGCAGGTTTTCCGTTGCTGACAACAAAGAAGCTTCATACCAAAAGTATTATCCATGAATTACTCTGGTTTCTTAAAGGAGAGACAAATATAGGCTATCTGCGTGAGCATGGCGTAACCATCTGGGATGACTGGGCTTCTCCTGAAGGTGAGCTTGGACCGGTTTATGGGAAGCAATGGAGGTCGTGGCAGACACCATCGGGTGAAACCATTGACCAGATCAGCGAAGTGATAGCACAAATTAAAAAGAATCCCGATTCACGAAGGCTGATGGTAAATGCATGGAACCCGTCCGATATACCACAGATGGCATTGCCTCCCTGTCATGTGCTGTTCCAGTTTTACGTTGCCGGCGGCAGGCTGAGCTGCCAGTTGTATCAAAGAAGCGCAGATATTTTCCTGGGTGTTCCGTTTAATATTGCATCCTATGCTTTACTCACCATGATGGTTGCGCAGGTATGCAATCTCAGACCGGGTGAGTTCATCCATACATTCGGCGATGCACACCTATACTCCAATCATTTTGAACAGGCCAGGCTCCAGCTTACACGACAACCACGAAAGCTGCCTGTCATGCAGATCAACCCGCTTGTAAAAGATATTTTTGAATTCAGGTTTGAAGATTTTTATCTTACGGGCTACGAACCACATCCGCATATTAAGGCAGCAGTGGCAGTGTAAATATTTTTTTAAGATTTGCTGATCCAATTAAAACCCTGCCATTGAGCTTATCAATCATCGTTGCTGCATCATCCAACCACGTAATTGGCCTCAGGAACCGGTTGCCCTGGCATCTCCCCGCAGATCTTAAGTATTTTAAAAAAATCACGACAGGCCATGCCGTGATCATGGGAAGAAAAACTTTTGAGTCGATGGGTAAGCCCTTGCCGGGAAGAAAGAACATTGTCATCACCAGGCAGGACGATTATAAAGCCGACGGCACTTTTGTGGTTCATTCACTGGACCATGCCAGCGCATTATGTCCGCCGGAAGATGAATCATTCATTATCGGGGGAGCGGAAATTATTCACCAGTCGATGGAAGTGGTGAACAGGATCTACCTGACCCGGATCCATCATGCCTTTGAAGGCGATACTTTTTTTCCTGAACCCGATCCTGGCCGGTGGAAGGAAGTCAGCGCCGAGTCGCACGAGCCTGATGAAAAGAACGCTTATGCCTATACGTTTTTTCAGTACGAACGCATCCCTAAACCCTGAGCCGCTTCAGGATTCAGCTTCTTTGCTTTTGCTTATGATCAGCGGCGGATCGCCGGTAAAAGCCAGCAATGAATTGAAGAAGGTGTAAAAGATCACGCCGGTCTGCCGCGCAAGCAGGTTTTCGGTCATGCAGCAGATAAACATGAACAGGAGGAACAGGGGATAAATGAATTGTTTTTCCTGTAATCCAAAATAAGCCGGCATCAGAAATATCAGCAAAAAAGCCAGCAACCCGGCTATACCAAAGCTGAGCCAGTGATTCAGGTATTCATTGTGCGTATTGTAATTGTTCAGGCGGTAAACGTTGGTCGGATACTGTTCATAGCAGCTGTTTAATTTCCGCTGCACTTCGCCGGGTCCCACACCGGTGAACCAGTTGTTTTTTATCAGTGAAAGGGAACAATGGTAAATGCCGGTGCGGATATTCAGCGTGTTTTTTTCATCCACCGTGATGTTGTCGGGTTTCACTCCGGCAAATTCCAGGCTTCTGTTGCGAAGGGGCGAAAGGAAAAAGATCAGCACCAGCAAAGCACCAAATGCTGCAACAGGCCAGGCCTGTTTTTTTACGGTGCTCCAGTGACCGGCCAGCAACAGCAGCGTGGAAATCCCGAATGCTGCCAGCGGAGTCCTTGCTCCTGCAAGCATGCCGGCTCCCAGCAGGATGCAGGCTGCAACGCTCCGGTATACGACAGGTCCGTACAGCGTGGACCTGAACCCTGAAAGCAGCGACCAGATCAGCATCAAAGAACCAAACAGCATGACCATGGCAAAATAGGTAGGATGAAAACCTGAAAAATCCTCAAGCGCCGTGCGGTATGCATAGCTTAAATCATCTCCCGTAAGGGAAAAAATTTCAGTCTTTTTTAGGATGATGTTCAGGTTTGCCATCAATGCCGAAACAAGCGCTGCAGCCAGGTACACATTGAATATGGTGCCCATCCGCTGACGGTGAAGGTTTCGTGCGCTGAAAAAAACAAATACCGGAACAAAGAAGATGGCCATCTTCTTTTCCACGATAAACCACAGCTCACCATCACGGGGGTTGGCTGCCAGCGAGACAAGATGAAGTATAAAAGGCAGAATAAATACAATCAGCAGGGCGATTTTTTTCCGCTTCCTGAAAGCTGATAAATCAAACACAAAAAGACAGCTGATGCACCAGCAGGCAATCACAAAGGGAGCTAACCTGAAGGGCAGGATGGGAAAAGCGCTTAGCAGGCAGAGAAGAAAGAAATTTATTTTACCCGCAATGGATTTTACCGGCATTTTTTCCACTGTTCGTATTTGTCTAAAACAAATGACTTGAAATGGGTATGGAATTTTGACTTGTCGAATTGCCTTGCATGTTCCCGGATCTGTGCAGGGGTATATTGCAGCTGCTCCCGCTCAAACCGGAGGATGCTTTCGCGTATGCTGGCTGCTACCTGCTCCTTAAAAAAAAGACCGGTTTTTCCTTCCAGCACTGTTTCAAGGATGCCGCCTTTGCCATAGGCAATCACCGGAGTGCCGCATGACTGTGCTTCCACGGGGGTGATTCCAAAATCTTCTTCAGCAGCAAAAACAAAAGCCTTTGCTTTCTGAAGATATGTTTTCATTTCATCCAGCCGTTTATAACCAAGCAACCTGATATTTTTGGTAGCCATTTTCTTCAGCCTCGAAAACTCAGGCCCTTCGCCGATAATGATCAATTGCTTATCGGGCATTTCACGGAATGCTTCCACAATCAGGTCCACGCGCTTATAATGAACAAGTCTTGAAACGGTCAGATAATAATCATCTTTTTTTTCCGACAGGTCGAAGCTCTCAATGTCAACTGGCGGATAGATCACATCAGATGTACGGTTGTAAACCTTGCCGATCCTTCGCGAAATATGATTTGAATTGGCTACAAAATGATCAATGCGGTGCGATGAAACGTAATCCCAGATACGGATGTGATGCATGACATATTTGAACACCCATGCCTTTAACCCTGAATGCAATTTCTTTTCAGAGGTATACTGATAGTACAGGTCCCAGGCATAGCGCATGGGGGAGTGGCAATAGCAGATATGGAGCTGGTTACAGCTGGTGAGCACGCCCTTGGCTACTGCGGAAGAGGAGGAAATAACCACATCATAGCCGGTCAGATCAAACTGCTCGATGGCATAGGGAAAGAAGTGGATGTAATTCCTGTATTTTTTTTTCGCAAAAGGAAAGCGCTGGATAAAGGAGGTCTTGGGCCGTTTGCCATGCAGGATGAACCTGCGGTTCTCATCGTCGAAAAAATCCACCAGGCTGAAAACATCAGCCTGTGGAAAAAGGCCTATGATCTCACGTGAAACTTTTTCACCACCGCCAATGCCAGTGTACCAGTCGTGTACGAGTGCAACTTTCAATTCCTGAGGTAAAAGGGTTAAGTGTGCTAAATTAGTCTTTATTTTATTATTGCTACCATTTAATATCCGCAAGCTTTTATTTCTTCCTCCAGCTGTTTAACCGACAGGTGCCGCGAAAAAAGTTTCGATCGCCTGATGCCTTCGTCCTTCCTGCTTTCAGCAGCCTTTTTGTCCTGCAACAGCCTGAGCAAAGTGGTCATTACATCCTGCTGACTGGTATGATTCACGTACCAGCCTGCATCACCGCACACTTCGTGAAAAACCGGGATATCCGAAATTACCACCGGGCATCCGCATGCCATGGCTTCCAGGTTGGTGAGGCCAAATCCTTCATAGCCCGAGAGGTTAACGAGTGCTATGGCCCGGCAGTAAAGCTGAACCAGCTGCTTGTTATCAGCATCCTCTATCCATTCAATGCGGGGGTGATTCAACTGTAAGGATGCCTCCTGATGTTCGCTGAAAAGCGGGTTTTTCCGGCCGATTATTTTCAGCTTAATATCGGGAAGCTTCAGCGCAACAAAAGAGCTGATAACGGCATCCAGGTTTTTCCGGGGATCAATGGATCCTACCGCCAGGAAAAACAGCTCATTAGCTTTAGCATCACTGCCTGATTGAAGCAACAACTCCATTTCTTCAGAAACCGAATTCGGAATGATGCCGATGTTATTTTCAGGGATTCCATAATAAGCTGAAATCTCCTGCCTCGAAAATTTACTGACCGTCAGCAGCTTTTTACAGTTCCGGGCCACCTGCGGCATGAGCCAGCGGTAGTAAAATTTAAAACGGTTGGTGAACCAGCGTTCCTCTTTTTCATAAGCTACATCGTGGATTACATTCAGCTGGTTCTTATAACCAATGGGTGCGGTATTGCACAAATTGATCAGGAGGGGGCTGCCATTTTTCCGCAGCCATACCGGAAGCTCAAACTGTTCCCAGGTATGACCCTTAAGCATTCCTACTGCTTTTGCTTCCAGCTTTTCGGCCAGGCCGGTATGCATTATTTCTCTGCAAGTAAGAAATCGGATACCTGGATGTATTTGCTTCAGGGTCAGGCAGATATTGACTGCGAATTGCTGAACCCCGCTAAGGGGTTGTGTTAAAAAACGCGCATTTACGTAAACTTTATCCACCCTTTTAACCTTCTCATTTGTTGTGCAGGCTACCCCTGACCATTAAAGGTTCAAAATTAACTTTAATTTCTAATTTTGCCGAAAATTAGCAGGCCGGGTATGAAGCGGCAGGACATGAAGGACGAAAAAATCAGGTTGAAAAAAACAAAGGGCTACCTTGAACTGGTAACGGCTGTTGCAATTAAAAATGTTTCATTGCGGTATAAGAATTCTGTGTTCGGCTTTTTATGGAGCCTGCTCACACCATTGATCTACCTGCTTATTTTTTCATTTATTTTCAGCCATGCATTTCCTGATATTGAGAATTACCCGCTGTTTGTTCTTACCGGCATTATCTTCTGGAGCTTTTTTTCAGGATCCACTATTCAGATCATGAATTCAGTGGTGGAAAGTGCAGGCGTGCTTAAATCACTGAATGTGCCTGTGATTATTTTCCCGCTTTCAGCCCTGATCGCAGCATTGATCAACCTTGGTTTTTCGCTTTGTGTTTTTGTGCTGATCATGTTTTTTTTCGGATTTCATGTTTCACCGGCAACGCTGGTTATATTCCCTGCCATTCTGCTGTTTTCCGTGTTCACATTCGGATTAAGCCTCATCCTCTGTTCCTTCAATGTGTACTTCCGCGACGTGGGCATTCTTTGGAATACGCTCACGCCGGCCCTGTTTTATTTTACACCGGTTGCCTATTCGTACCAGCTCATCCCGGAGCAATACCAATGGATAGCAAGGCTGAATCCGTTGTTTCATTACATCGGGCTGGTGAGGGAGATCCTGTATTACAACCGCCTTCCATCCCTGAAATTAATCATCATCACTACCACCATGTCCCTTGTGCTGCTCGGGGCCGGTTTATTTTTATTTAACAAGCTGCGCCGTGGATTCTTTCCCAATCTCTGAAAAAATGCAACAGCAAAATTCCGCCCCTGACCGGGAAGTGATGATTGAAGCCACTAATGTTGATGTGAGCTTTATCATCCAGCACCAGGGCATCAGGAATATGAAGGATTTTATTTTTTCGCTTGGATTTAAGAAGCCGTTCGAAAAAAAAGATGTGCTCAGGGACATTAACCTCACCATTTACAAAGGCGAATGTTTCGGTCTGATGGGAAAAAACGGAAGCGGTAAAAGTACGCTGCTGCGTGCTATTGCAGGCATCATCCCGCACCACCGGGGAACCATTAAGCTGCACGGTCGCATTGCGCCGCTGCTTGCACTGGGCGTAGGGCTGGAACCGGAAATGACCGGAATTGAGAACATCAAATTGTGCAGCACCCTGATGGGTCGTTCCAAGAAAGAGATCAATGCATCCATGGATCAGATCATCTCTTTTTCGGAATTAAGCATGAACGACATGGAGATGCAGGTGAAACGCTATTCATCAGGAATGCTTTCCAGGCTTGCTTTTTCTATTGCAGTAGGGGATATTCCTGAAATACTCATTGTGGATGAGGCGCTGGCAGTGGGCGACATCGGCTTCCAGGCCAAATGTGCAACACGCATCAATGAAATCAGGCAGTCGGGAAGCACCATCGTATATGTCTCTCATAACTTCAATGAAATAAAGCGGATATGCAACAGGGCCGCATGCCTTTCCAAAGGATCGGTTGCCATGGTCGGCGGGGTGGAAGAGGTAGCTAATTTTTATAAGTCATTATTTTAAGGAACCCGTCCATGTCACCAGTAATATCCATAATAATTACATGCTATAATGACGGGGAATTTTTACCGGTCTGCATCAACAGCATTGAAAAAATAAAAGCTGCTCCGAAGGAAGTAATTATTGTCAATGACGGTTCCACCGATGAACGTACCCTCATCCTGCTTGGTGAACTGAAGGCATCCGGATACAAGGTCATTGATCAGGCCAACCAGGGATCATCAAAAGCAAGAAATACAGGCATTGCAGCAGCAGCAGCACCATATATCCTGCTCATTGATTCGGATGATTTTATTGAACCCGAGCTGGTGCATGAAGGAATCAGGATACTTGATGAGCAGCCGGGCACAGGTGTTGTTTATTCCGATGTTGCCACTTTTGGAAAAGAGACCACCAAGCGGCATCTCCCTGAATTTGATTTCGCCAGGCTCCTCACCGGAAATTATGTTTACATCTCCAGTGTATTCCGTAAATCGATCTGGGAACAAAACAACGGCTTTGATGAGAACCCGAAACTGAAGGCGCACCAGGACTGGGATTTCTGGATCATGACTGCGAAATCGAAATGGCACTTCCATCATATTAAAAAATGCCTTTTTCATTACCGGATCAGGAGTCATTCCGTTTCGTCCATGGCCCATGATCCTGAGGTGCAGAAAGAAATCAACCAGTACATCACCACCAAGCATGCCGATGTGTACAGGGAGCATGCGTTATACATTACCCGTTTCCTGAAAGAGACCATTCACGACCTGGCAGGTACGGTAAAAATGCTGGACCAGAACACCAAGGCCTATGCGGAAAAGGTTGCCAGCCTGGAAAGACGCATTGGCTTTATGGAAACGAGCAGGATTGTGAAGTTCAGATTTTTCATGTCGCGGGTGAAGACCATTCTTGTTTCAGGTGATAAAGATTCAAAAGGCAAGATCAGCATCGTTTACAAAATATTCTTTTTTATTTCCTCCCGCGGGAGGAAGCTGGTCAAGGACCTGTTGAAAAAAGTATACAAGAAATTAAAGGTCGGTTCAAACACCAAACCAAGCGAAGCAGAAACTTACAAGGCCTGGATCAGCAGGTATGAACCGGGCACAACCGGGCTTTCCATCATGAAAAGCCGCATCATGGAATTTCATGACAAGCCCGTGATCAGCGTCTTTGTTGCCATCAACAGGCCGGAACAGCCTTTCCTGATTGCCATGATTGAATCGCTCATGGACCAGATCTATACGCACTGGGAACTTTTCCTGTGCATGGATGGTCATGCTGATGAAGATACTGTCGGGATGATGCAGCAATATGCAAAGGACGACAGGCGGATCAAAGTCGCCCCGGCGCTTTCCATCTCATTTCCGGGTGCATCGTCAGGTGATTTTGTTCTTTTTTGCGGACAGGATGATCTGCTTTCACCCATTGCATTATTTAAAATAGCGGAGCTGGAAAATGAAAATCCGCAGGCTGATCTAATTTATGCCGATGAGGACCAGGTTGATGAGCACAGTCACCGGCTCACTCCGCTCTTCAAGCCCGAATGGAGCCCCGATCACCTGCTGGCAGGCAATTACATCGGCCGGCCCGCCGCCATGAGGCGCTCCCTGGTGAAAAAAACGGGCGGACTGCGCAAGGGATTCGAAGGAAGTGAAGAGTATGACCTGCTGCTGCGCCTGACGGAAGCGACCGGCAATATATTTCATATAGCCAGGGTGTTATATCATAAGCGGACAGTGAAGCACCGGGCCGAAGTGGTGGCAGATTATGGAAGGTCGCAGGCCATCAGGAATGCATGCAAGTCGCTTACGGAGTCGCTCGCCAGGCGCGGTGAGCCGGGTACAGCCAATGTGATACCGGGCGTGAACGGAAATTTCAGCGTGCGTTATCAGGTAAAGGAATACGGAAAAGTAACCGTCATCATACCCACACGCAACAAAGCCGATGTGCTGGAGACCTGCCTGAAATCCATCTTTGAGAAAACAATTTATCCGAACTATGAAGTGGTTGTGGCCGACAACCGCAGCCATGAGCCCACCTTATTTCACCTGATCAACTTTTTTGAAAAGGCCGAGCCCGAAAGATTTCGCTGCATCAGGCTTGACATGGACTTTAATTTTTCGAAGCTGATGAATGAATCGGTACGCCAGACAGACGGAGAATACCTGCTCATGCTGAACAATGACACGGAAGTGCTGGTGGCCGACTGGATGGATGCCATGGTGGAGCAGGCGCAGCGTAAATCCATCGGTGCAGTAGGAGCGAAGCTGCTGTATCATAATGACACCGTACAGCATGGCGGCGTGATCATCGGCATCGGCGGTGTTGCCGATCATGCATTTGCCGGCATACACAGGGACGGACCGTCATACCAGAACTATGTAAACCTGGTGCGGAATTACAGTGCAGTAACTGCTGCCTGTATGATGTGCAGGAGGCAGGTATATAATGAAGTCGGCGGATTTGATGAAGGCTTTGCAGTAGAATTCAATGATGTCGATTTTTGTCTGAAGCTGATCACGGCCGGTTATTATAATGTTTATCTTCCGCATGTAGTCCTGTATCATTATGAGTCGCTGACCAGGGGACATCCGAAAAGCACCAGGGAATCGTTTAAGCGGCATCTTACGGAAGTAGCCAGATTCAGGGACAGGTGGAAAAAATTCGTTGACAATGATCCGTTTTTCAATCCCAACCTGAGCCTGAATAACAATGATTTCAGGATTAAAGTAAATTAATTGGCCGTTACAGCCGGAATTTATATTTTTAAGCCAATAATACATTTATGATTAAGAGGGTTCGCTATTGCTGCTTCATGCTTTTAATTTCAGCTTCCTGCTTTTCGCAAAACCTTGCTGCATACGTGGACTATCGCAATTATTTTTATTCATTTGACGCCGGCAGCTTCACGCAGCTCGATCACCAACGGCCCAGGTCATTCAAGGTGGGGGGGAATGCCATAGCTTTCATCAGCAATGCCGATAACTTCAAGGTGTTTTATAAGGGATTTACTTTTGATGTTACGGAAGGTGCATTTGTCAGGAACTATGCTGTGAACGATATCCTGGTTGCGTATATGCAAAGCAATCAACTCAGTGTTTTTGAAAAGGGAAATATCAAAACACTTTGCATGTGGGCGCTGACCTATGATCTCGGCGACAGCATCCTGATCTACCTGGACGACATTTCAAGAACTTTTAAAGCCTACTACCAGGGCGATAATTACCAGCTCGATGACCTGCTTGCAGGCGGCTCCACCATCAAATCATACAGAATCGGCGGTAACCTGGTTGCTTTTATCAACAGGAACTATGTGATGCGCGTATTTTACCAGGGCGCCGTTTTTGATTTGCAGAATACCGATAATGAAGAGATCCAGTATGAAGCGGGCATGGACCTGGTCGGGTATGTGGATCAGCTGAACAATACCTTCAACGTTTTTTACAGGGGACACATTTACGAGCTTGAAAAATCTCCGCCACAGTCATTCCAGGTTGGCAACGGCCTGCTGGCCTATGTGGATATTGAAGGAAACTTCAAGCGTTTCGCCGACGGAAAAACCAAAACCATCACCAGCTTTGCGCCCCAGGCCTATAACGTTACCGACAGCATGATCACCTGGAACGACAACAACGGGAACTTCAGCATATTTTATAACGGTAAGTCGTACACGCTCGAAAACTATGTGCCAAAGGAAATCAAAGCCGACAACAACATGGTGGCCTATATTGACCAGCTCAACAGGCTGAAGCTTTTCAAATGGGGCGAAACGAAGATCGTTACCTACGATGAGGTCAACAGCTTTGAGCTTAACAAGAATGTGCTCAGGTATTCCATTTACAACAACGACGTCAAATTTTACTTCAACGGTAAAACGTATTGAGCCCAATGAACCGTGTTGTTTATTATGCGGCAATTCCTTTAATATATTTTGTGGCACTTTTGCCAATGCCTGCGGTTTACCTGGTTTCGGATTTACTTTATTTTTTTGTTTACCGGATCATCCGTTACAGGCGCAAAGTGGTACGTCAGAACCTCCTCCGGTCCTTTCCTGAAAAAAAGGAAGAAGAGCTCATCCGGATTGAAAAGGACTTTTACGTTTTTTTATGCGACCTGATGCTGGAGACCCTGAAAATGCTGACCATATCAAAAAATGAAGCCCTGAAAAGATGCCGTTTCAGGGATCCGGGCATATTTGACCGGTTGTATGAAGCGAAAAGAAATGTGATCATTGTGATGGGACATTACGGAAACTGGGAGTGGGGCGGAAATACCATGGCGCTTGTTTCCAGATATCAGCTCTGCGTGATCTACAAGCAGCTGGCAAATAAAAAATTTGACGACCTCATCGTCAGAATGCGTACCCGTTTTGGCGCCAAACCATACCGGTCAACCAATGTGCTCAGGGAAATGCTCACCAATAAGAACGCTTTAACTGCAACTGCTTTTATTGCCGATCAAACCCCGCCTCCTGAAAATGCCTACTGGATGACTTTTTTAAACCAGGACACACCCATTTTCCAGGGCACTGAGAAGATAGCAAGGAGGCTCAACTATGCAGTTGTTTATGCAAAAGTGGACCGCGTACAAAGGGGCCGTTATGAAATTTCACTCGAGCTGCTGTCGGAAAACCCCGCCAATACTGCCGAAGGTGAAATATCAAGGATGCATACTTCCAGGCTGGAGCGCGATATCAGGGAGAAACCAGCCATCTGGCTCTGGTCGCACCGGCGCTGGAAACACCAGCGGCCTGCCTGAGTAAATTAAAAGGACAGCGAGGCTTTTCAGCACTGGTTTAATAATGAACCGGTTAAACAAAAAATTGGTATTTCATATTTGTTGACCTATATTTGCGGGCTAAAAAATTTTTAACCCTATAATTCTTAAATAATTACCTGATTTATTCATGCAAAGCAAAGGCGCTATCAGATTTTTTGCCATCGTTCTGGCAATTGTTTGTCTTTACCAGTTATCATTTACCTTAGTTACCTGGTTGCAGGAAAACAAGGCCCGTGATTTTGCCAATGGAGACCCTGTTAAAGAAAAATCCTACCTGGATTCAGTCAATACCGTTGGCATTTACAACCTTGGGGTTAAAAATTATACCTACCAGGAGTGCAAGGAAAGAGAGGTAAACCTCGGACTGGATCTCAAAGGCGGCATGAACGTGACGATGGAGGTTTCCGTCATCGACATGATCCGGGCCCTGTCCAACTACAGCACTGATACCACATTTAATGCAGCCTTGTCGAGGGCGCAGCAAATGCAGAAAAACAGCCAGGAAGATTTTGTTACCCTGTTTGGAAGAGCATTTAAGGAGATTGATCCCAATGCAAAGCTTGCAGCCGTTTTTAACACGCTTGACCTGCAGGATAAGATCAACTTCAATTCAACCAATGAAGATGTCTTAAAGATCATTAAAACGGAAGCTGATGCAGCCATCAGCCGTTCGTTCAACATCCTTCGTACCCGTATCGACAAATTTGGTGTTACGCAGCCCAATATCCAGCAGCTGGGTTCAGGCAGGATATTGATTGAGCTTCCCGGAGTAAAAGAGCCTGAGCGTGTACGGAAACTGATCCAGGGAACGGCAAAGCTTGAGTTCTGGGAAACCTATCCCAACAATGAAGCATTTCCGATCATCAGCAACATCAACGACAAGCTGAAGAATCTTAACAAGAAGGATTCATTGAATGATGCAGTAAAAGATACAACAGGACTGAATCCTGATTCATCAGCTACGGCTGCAATTGATACAGGCAAAACAACACCTGATACAAGCGGCGGCATTAAATCACTTACGGAGAAATTCTCCACCGATACAACAAAAAGCGATACAGCCTCCAAGTCGATGGAGCAGCTTACAAAGGACAATCCCATTTTTGCCATCCTCCAGCCAGCCATTTTCCAGAACCAGCAGGGGCAGCAGGAATACAGGAAAGGACCTGTGGTTGGTTTTGTAGCAATTAAAGATACCGGTAAGATCAACACTTACCTGGCCATGCCTGATATCAGGGCGATGATCCCGAAGGACATGAAGTTCCTCTGGACCGTGAAGCCTCCTACCACTGATGCAGCTTTCCTGGAACTTGTTGCCATTAAAACAAGCGGCAGGGACGGCAGGGCGCCGCTTGAAGGTGATGCCATCGCTGATGCTCGCCAGGATTTCGGTCAGTTCGGCGGAACTCCGGAGATCAGCATGCGGATGAATCCGGAAGGCGCCAAGATCTGGAAACGACTCACGCATGACAACGTAGGCAAGAGCATTGCCATCGTCCTTGACGATTACGTTTATTCATATCCCAATGTGCAGGGAGAAATTGCCGGCGGAAATTCATCCATCACCGGATCGTTTACGATCAATGAGGCAAAAGATCTTGCAAACATCTTAAAGGCCGGTAAGCTGCCTGCTCCGGCAAGAATTGTGGAAGAATCCATCGTAGGACCTTCACTGGGTGAAGAAGCCATTCACAACAGCGCCATTTCATTCGTTGTTGCATTTATCGTGATCATGCTCTTCATGGCCGTTTATTATGGCAAGGCAGGCTGGGTGGCTAATGTGGCCCTCTTTACAAACATCTTCTTTATCATGGGCGTGCTTGCATCGCTGGGCGCCGTGCTGACCCTTCCGGGAATTGCAGGTATTGTGTTAACCATCGGTCTTTCCGTTGACGCCAACATCCTGATCTTCGAAAGGGTGAGGGAAGAGCTTCGTGCAGGTAAGGGAATCAGGCTGGCCATAGCCGATGGTTTCAAGCATGCCATGTCATCGATCCTCGACTCCAACATTACCCTGCTGATCCTTGGTATCGTGCTTTATATGTTCGGATCAGGACCGGTTCAGGGATTTGCAACCACGCTTGTGATCGGAGTACTCACCTCACTTTTCTCCGCAGTACTGATTTCAAGGCTCATCTTTGAAAGCCTGCTTGGTAAAAACAATCCCATCAGCTTCTCCAACAGATTCACGGAACACATTTACCGCGGTATTCAGTTCAACTTTGTTGACAACAGGAAATATTTTTACATGCTGTCGGGCGTCGTGATCATAGGCGGGGCTGTTGCCTTTGGTATGAAAGGACTGAACTACGGCGTTGATTTCGAAGGAGGGCATACCTATACGGTACAGATGGATAAGTCGTTGTCGACCGAAGACATCAGGATGGCGCTTGCTCCAAAGCTTGGCGTACCGCCTGTTGTGAAAACGGTAGGTACCACTGACCGGTATAAAATCACCACCTCACACCTGATCAACGATACTTCAGCTGTGGTGGCAAATACCCTTACACAGCTTGTTTACGACGGACTGAAGCCACTGTATGCTTCGGCCCCCGATTATGAAACATTTAAAACGAAGAACCTGGTATCCTCACAGAAAGTAGGTCCAACCATTGCTGATGACATTAAAAAATCCGCCGTATGGGCCGTACTTATTTCCTGTGGTCTGATGTTCCTCTACATTTACTTCAGGTTTAAGAAATGGCAGTATGGTCTTGGCGCAACAGTGGCTTTATTCCACGACGTACTGATCGTACTTTCATTGTTTGCCATTTTCAACGGCATCCTGCCGATTTCACTTGAGATAGATCAGCATTTTATTGCAGCTATTCTTACGGTTATGGGTTATACGATGACGGAGTCGGTTGTTGTATTCGACAGGATCAGGGAATACCTGGGTGTGCATCATAAAAAAGATGATAAGGACGTGATCAATGACGCTTTGAACGCTACGCTGAGCAGGACGATCAACACCACGCTGACCGTATTCTTTGTACTTGTTGTTATCTTTATCTTCGGTGGTGAAGTGATCCGCGGTTTCATCTTTGCGCTGCTCGTCGGACGTATTGTAGGAACGTATTCTTCCCTGTGCATTTCAACCCCGATTGTGGTTGACTTCGACAGGAAGAAAAACAACAAGGAAGTTGTAAAAAGAGAGCTTGTGAAGTAAAAAAAATCATAAAAAATCAAAGGCCGCGGGAAATATTCGCGGCCTTTTTATTTTACACTATTCAGGCGCTTTTCATCTGCACTCAATCTTATTCGTTAATTTTGCATTTATTCTCATTTCATTTACATGCTAACCATTTTTCTTTTTCTCGACAGCCTTGGCGGAGGCGAATTGCTGATGATCATGATTTTTATTCTGCTCTTTTTCGGAGCGGGTAAAATACCGGATCTTGCCAGGGGCCTTGGCCGCGGCATGAGGGAATTCAGGGATGCCATGGGCGGGGTGCAGCGCGAAATTGAAGACAGCATGCGGGACAAGGAAAGCCGGAAAGAAAATCCAAAGCCTGCCCAACCTGCCGATGGAAAGCCGCCTGTGATTGAACAGAAGGATCAGGAGATACAATAAAAAAAGGCGCCTCCTTTTGCAGGGAGACGCCTTCAACTAACAAACCCCAAAAATTATGATATTTTAATCTCTTTCGGTGTCGATTTCACTTCTTCTTTTTTCGGAAGGGTGATGTTCAGGATACCGTTCTCGTAAATGGCTTTGATCTTTTCCGTTTCGAGCGCTTCCGGCAGGTTGAAGCTCCGGCTGAACGAAACCTGGCTGAACTCTTTTCGTGTATAACGATCATTTTTTTCTTCTTTTTCTTCTTTCATTTCCGCGCTGATCGTCAGTACATTCTCATCCACAGCAAGCTTAAAGTCTTCCTTCTTAAAGCCGGGAGCTGCCACTTCCAGGTCAAATGTTTTTTCAGATTCCCTGATGTTTACAAGAGGCGATCCTGATTTGCGGAAGTCAGGCGCCATCCATCCGTTTACAAATTCATTCACCATTTCTGAGAAATAAGGCATGCGGTCGAACTGGCTGGTGATCACCGGTTGTTTTAATTTAATGAGTGTCATGGTTTTATTTTTTAAAATTTCCCCTCCAGGATCAATTCGCATACCAGTGCATTTTTTCAGACGAATTATCACAAATGGCATCCGGTTACCGGTCAAAATTTCTGATTAATCTGAAATTCCCTGAAAAAATGACATTTAAAAAAGGGAATGAGTGTTTATAACGCGCTAAAAACTATTTCCCTGTACATTCAACAGGCATGCGGGCCCGTTATAGCTTTGTTAGGTGAATGGGCATCTTACGCATGCCTCAAACAGCACCATTGTGAACATCCGTAAAGCACTCTTATCGGAACATTCAAAGCGGCAAACCATGAGGATAGCATCTTACATAGGGTATGATAAAGCAAGATTTGCTGCCCTGTCGAAATGCATGTTCGACAAAGACCAAATCCTTACGGCAAGGGCCGCATGGGTTTTCTCCGTATGTGCAGATGCGCATCCTGAGCTGGTTAAGCCCTACCTGAGCCGTATGATCCCGCTCCTTACCAAGCCGATACATGATGCGGTCAAAAGAAATGTAATCAGGGTATTGCAGGCACAGGAAATACCGGAACGGTTGCAGGGAAAGCTTGCTGCCATTCTTTTCGGCATATTGGAAACGGCAACGGAACCTGTTGCCATCCGTGCGTTTTCCATGACCGTGCTATCGAATATCTGCAAACAGCATCCTGATCTGAAAAAGGAACTAACGATGGTGATTGAAAGCCAGCTTCCCTTTTCTTCTGCAGGGTTCAGGGCAAGGGCAAAAAAAATTATGAAGCAGTCAGCAGTATAAATACATGTTAAAAACGCATAAACCAAACCCGGAAACTTTCGTAAAAGCCGCATATATCAGTTGTCCAGCCATGTTGAAGAAGGGTTTGTTACCAGTACTATTATTGATTTTATTATCCATACCGGGCGGAAGCCGGCAATCAGTTAAAGACATTGATCTTGTTTTTTGCATCGACATGAGTGGAAGCACCAATGGCCTGCTTCCTGATTTCAGGGCCAGGATGTGGGAGGTGGTCAATGGTATCAGCAGGATGCGGCCATTTCCTCGTCTGCGTATAGGCCTGGTTGGTTTTTCCCGTCCGAGCTTTGGCAAGGCAAACAGTTATGTTAAAGTGCTCTGTGAATTCACTGATGATTACGACAAAATCAGCTACAGCCTCGGCCAGCTGAAACCTTCGGTTGAAAAGGGAGATCAGTATGTTGGCGCCGCCCTGGAGGCTGCCTATAAAATGAACTGGACCGACGACCCTGCAGCCCTGCGGGTTATCTGCCTGATGGGGAACGGAAGCGTGAGCACGGGTGGCTTTATCTGGCGGAATACCTGCGAAAACCTGCTGAAAAAAAATATCGTTGTCAATTCCATTTATTGCTTTCAGCAGCGGATCGTAAACAAGGAAATTGCAGGCTGGAAGTCCATTGCTGACCTGACAGGCGGTGATTTCAGCACCTGCAGGATCGGAAGTGCATCAGCCGGAAAAGCCCGGGTGGAATTGAAAACCCTTACCGGACTCAACAACCGTTTTAACAAAACGTATATTTATGCAGGATCGGAAGGGAAATTACGGATGGAAAGCCTGCTGGATGCCGACCTGGCCAGCATGCAGCATGGAGGCAATTATTTTTATTCCCGTTTGCTATATAAGATTTCCGAACATTATCAGTCGGGCCAGTCAGGATGGGACCTTGTTAATTTTGTAAAATCCTCCGGCTTGAATTTCAGCAGCCTGGACAGGACCTTTTTCCCCGACTCAATAAAAAATATGGAAGATCCGACACTGAGTAAGGTGGTCCTTGCTAAAAAGGATGAACGGGCCCGGGTGATCAGTGAAATAAGAAGCTGCCTTGCAACAGCAGGTCTTGATACGCTGCAGCCGGATCCGGCACAGCTGCAGGGCATGATCGTCCATGCAGTTCGCAAATCAGGAAATGCCGGAACTGTTATTGATACTGACAGGCAATAAGGTATTTTCCCGGATGCACGAATTATTACACAGCGGTAACATCCGGATGGCCAAACTCCTTTTTTATCTCATAAACCTTTCTATTTTTGCAGGAAAATATTTCATATGAAAAAACAAAGCCTGCTTTATCCGCTTTCTTTCGCACTGATGTTACTGACTGCCTGTACGGGCAACAAGCATACACAGGAGGAAGGTCAGTCAGCCGATTCTGTTGCTGCTCCTGTTGATACTACTCCGATCAGCGAGGAAGGGGTTTACATGTTTAATTATGCCATTATCAATCTTCCTTCCCCGATAAATGTCCTGAATGAGTATGCAGCCGCCGGTTTACCGGTTGATGTGGACCTGTTGAATCCCTATGAAAATGTTGATAAGTACCAGACTACCGTAAGCAGGGCGCTTAACTTCGGTATTTACGGGATCGACCTTGCTTACCTGGTCGTGAATAAACATGTACCTGACCTGATGAACTATTACAACAGCAGCCGCAAGCTTGCACTGGAACTCAATATTGCCGAAACTTTCGACCGTTTTACCACCAGGTTTGAAGCCAATTCATCCAACAGGGATTCGCTGCTCAGGATCATTGATGATGCCTATACCAATACCGACCGTTACCTGCGCACCAATGAACGTCTGGAGACTGCCAGTGAGATCCTTGCAGGCAGCTGGCTGGAGGCACAGTACATCACGGTAAGCCTGTTGAAAAATGAAGTCCGCACCGAAGCCAATGATTCTTTGTATAATCATATCTGGCAGCAGAGCTATCACCTTGATAATATCTCTAAGATTTTCAGCGAGCTGAACAGCACCCCTGAAGTGAAGGCCATAAAACGGGAGATGGATGCCCTGCTGGCCATGTACAAGGAATTAAAAAGCTCAAAAGACGTAACTCCTGAGTATATCAGCAAGCTTTCGGCAAAGCTGACGGAAGTCAGGAAAAAAGTAACCAAATAACTTCAGGTATTGAGGTTCAATCAGTGTACACCTGCTTTTATTTGCACGCTGATTCATGCGTTGAAACAGCAGCAATATTTCAGGACGCGCCAAACCGGATATGCTCCTGCCGGGATAAAATTAATTTATGAGTGAAAAGATCCTCAATGCGCTCATGCAGCTGTTTGCCATTGTGGCGAATGCTGAACGGCTTACCGAGAAGGGAAGAAGCATTGTTGAATCCTTTTTAAAGCAGCAGCTTAGCCAGTCGAATGTGCTCAAATACCTGGCAGTTTTTGATGACTATGTCGTCATGCTACAGGGAAAATCCAATCCCGATAAAGTAAAAAAAAGGGTTTCTGTTAATTCAGTCAAGGTGCTTCGTATATGCACCGATATCAACAGGGAGCTTAACCAGAAGCAAAAATATGTGGTGCTGGTGAGGCTTATCGAGTTTGCCTATTCATCTGAAGAAACATTGTCGGAGCAGGAATGTGAATTCCTCAATATCGTAGCAGAAACGTTTAATATCGACAGGGATGATTACGACGACTGCCTTTTACTTGCTTCCGGTCAGCAGGAGCAGCGCATGCAGTCATCCAAATTTTTGCTGGTAAGCGGTGATGAAGCGAAAGGACATCCTGCCGATAAATTTATTTTCCAGGAAGGCATGTCAGGGCGGCTGTTCATCTTATTCATCCGTCAGGCTTCCATTTTATTTATCCGTTATTCAGGCGACGCAGCATTGATCCTGAACGGCACACCACTGATCAAAAACACCAGCTATACATTTACACAGGGTTCGGTGATCAGGGGCAATAAGATGTTGCCGTTGTATTACAATGACATCATCAGGCATTTCAGGATTCAGGAAAATGCAGACAGGCTTCATTTTGCAGTGAAGCATGCCGGATACCGTTTTAAGAATGGAAAAGTGGGATTGCATCCGGTGGATTTTTCCGTTTCGTCCGGCAACCTGGTAGGCATCATGGGTGGAAGCGGGGCGGGTAAATCAACGCTGCTCAATGTGCTGAATACGAATTTGCGGCCTGGTGAAGGCGAGGTGCTGATTAACGGAAAAAACATCCATGTTAAATCTTCCGGTGTTGAAGGGCTGATCGGATATGTTCCCCAGGATGACCTGCTCGTGGAGGATCTTACCGTTTTCCAGAATCTTTTTTTCAGCAGCAAGCTTTGCTTCGGCTCGCTCACCGATCATGAGATCAGGAAAAAATGCCTGGATGTGCTGGAGTCCCTTGGATTATTTGAAGTGAAAGAGCTGAAGGTCGGATCTGTCCTGGAAACAACCATCAGCGGCGGTCAGCGCAAAAGACTGAATATCGCACTGGAGCTGATCCGTGAACCTTCGGTTTTATTTGTGGATGAACCTACATCGGGCCTATCTTCCCGTGATTCGGAAAATGTGATGGATCTGCTCAAGCAGCTTTCCATCAGCGGCAAGCTGGTTTTTGTTGTCATCCATCAGCCTTCCTCCGACATTTATAAAATGTTCGACAGGCTGCTGATGCTTGATGCAGGAGGTTACACGGTCTATTATGGCAGTCCGGCAGATGCACTTATTTATTTCAAGTCGAAAGCCAGTTTTGCCGATGCGGAAGACAGCGAATGCATCACCTGCGGCAATATCAATCCCGAGCAGGTATTTTCCATTATTGAATCGAAGGTGCTGGATGAGTTTGGAAACCCGACACCACACAGGAAAATTTCACCGGAAGAATGGAATAAGTTTTATGCTGAATCGATAAAAATGCGGCATGATGAAGTGAATGGCCAGGATGAACCCGTGCAGGTGGAACATACCAGGCCGTCTCGATTCGGGCAGTTTCTTGTTTTTCTCCAGCGTGATGTGTTATCGAAGCTTGGCAACCAGCAGTACTTATGGATCAACCTGCTGGAAGCACCGGTGCTTGCATTTATTCTCTCCTATTTTTTACGCTACAGTCCGGGTGAAAATTATGTTTTCAGAGACAACATGAACCTGCCGGCTTATATTTTCATGAGCGTGATCGTTTCTCTTTTCATGGGACTGATGGTCAGCGCTGAAGAAATTATCCGCGACAGGAAAATACGGAAAAGAGAATCGTTCCTCAACCTGAGCAAATTCAGCTACCTCACGTCCAAGGTAACGGTGCTGTTCATTATTTCAGCGATACAAACGCTGCTGTATGTTGTGGTGGGCAATGGCCTTACCGGTATCAGCGGCATGAACATGGATTACTGGATCATCCTGTTCTCCGTATCCTGTTTTGGCAACCTGCTGGGGCTGAATATTTCCGCTTCGTTTAATGAGGCTGTTACGGTTTACATCCTCATACCATTCCTCATCATCCCACAGATCCTGTTAAGCGGAATTATTGTGAAATTTGAGAATATGAACCCTCTAGTAACCAGTTATGACAAAGTTCCGTTCATGGGCGAAACGATGGTGGCGAAATGGGGTTTTGAGGCACTGGCTGTTAACCAGTTTAAAAACAACCCGTATGAAAAATTATTTTACCTGCAGGATCACCGGCTCAGCACGGCATCCTATAAGCGCGATCACTGGCTTTCAAGAATCAGCGACCAGCTTGAAAAGCTGAAGAAAGGGGATGGCGGGAAAGACGGTTACCGGATGCAGCTGATACAAAATGAGATCAGGAAAGAGCAGGTTGAAAATGAAACGGTGAAAGCCGATGAAACTATTTATGCTGCGACGACATTCAGCATGTCTTTTTATGATGCTGTCAGAAAGCATATGCAAAACCTTAAACAGCATTATACCAGGATGTACAATGAAGCGGAACGCGAAAAAGACCAGCGCATGCATGCATTGCTTCAGCAGGGCCCTGATGCAGCCGCCATGCTGCAAAGCCGGTATGCCAACGAAAGCGTGGAGGACCTGCTGCTGAACAAAGCGGGATTGAATTCCATCAGCGAGTATAACGGGAAGTTTATACGAAGTTACCAGCCTGTTTACATGAGCGGCGAAAAAGGCAGCTTTATCCGCGCGCCTTTCCTGGCGGGCACAAAATCGCTGTTCGGGAAAACCCTGCCGACGTATCCGGTCAACCTGCTTGTAATTTGGTGGATGACATTTTTCCTGAGCATCGTGCTCTATTTCGACTGGCTGAAGAAGCTGGTCCGGTTGCTGAACTTCAGCCAGATTTTCAGGTTGAGATAAATCAAAAATTAAATAAGATCCGGGAGTTACAATATATTTTTCAATATGATAAGGTATTTAAAATAATATCAGATCCGTATTGTGCGACCCCTTCAGGGTCGGAGGGTGTAATTAATTGTCTTTTCTATAAACATGTGACCCCTTCGGGGTCAAAACCATATCTCATCAGACTCCGTTCATATCTGTTTAACGATTGAACGATTGACCCCGAAGGGGTCACATGTTTATAGAAACAGCATGCCGAATCTTTCCGACCCTGAAGGGGTCGCATGTTCGGGGAATGTAATCTTGTAAAAAAAACGCCCCGGAAATCCGGAGCGTTGAAAACACGGTTTGTATTTTTTGTTATTGCTGTTTTCCGCTCTGCCTGCTGCCCTGTCCAGCGATCGGCGGGTGTAATTAATTGTCTTTGCTATAAACATGTGACCCCTTCGGGGTCATTTCCGTATCTCATCAGACTCCGTTCATATCTGTTAAACGATTGAACGATTGACCCCGAAGGGGTCACATGTTTATAGCAACGATATGCCAAAGCTTTCCGACCCCGAAGGGGGTCGCATGTTTATAGAAACGATATGCCAAAGCTTTCCGACCCTGAAGGGGTCGCATGTTTGGGGAATGTAATCTTTTTAAAAAAAACGCCCAGGAAATCCGGACCGCTGAAAACTGTACAACGATTGACCCCGAAGGGGGAGGTAATTGTTTCAGTTATTCTATCCATTCAAACAAATATTCTTCCTTGAAATCAATTTCAAAGTGATTTAATAGCATCATGTATTCCTCCCTGAATGTTTTGTTTTTATGATGTTCCTTTTGATTCATTACGTATTTGATTACAGAATCCAGATTGGAGTGGCTGTATGAAAATGCACCATATCCTTCCTGCCATTGGAATTTTGATCTGAGAAATTTGCGTTCACTAATAAACTCATTGCTCGATTTCTTAATTTCTCTAACCAGGTCCGACAGGCAACAAGCGGGTTTCATTCCGATTAAGAAATGAATATGATCCGGCATTCCGTTTATTGCAAGCATCTTTTGCTCTTTTTTACGAACAATGCCTGAAATATATTTATATAAATTTTCTTCCCAAAATGGTTGGATCAGGTTTTGCCGCCCTTTAACAGCAAATACAACCTGAATGTAAATTTGTGAGAACGTGCCTGGCATATAATTAGGTTTTTAACCCGCAAGGGTGATCTATTTAGTAAAATATGGACGTTACAAAATATTTTTAAAAATGATAAAATATTTATATTGATAGCAGATCCGTGCTGTGCGACCCCTACGGGGTCGGATTCTGAAAAACCTGATCTTAGCTATAAACATGTGACCCCTTCGGGGTCATAACCTGACTTCTAAAAAGCTGTGCAATATATAAAATGTTTCCAAGCTTTTATTATAAGGTGGAATAGAATTATGCAATTAGCAGCTATTTACCCATTAACTCTCCCGGGGTCATGTGCTTTGTGAAGAATTATCATTGAATCCTGTAATTAACATTTGTCCAACATTTGACCCTGAAGGGGTCACATGTTTATAGCAACGATATTTCGAAGCTATCTGTCGTTAAAGAAATTGCAAGGGATATTTCTATATGATAAGGCATTCAATCTCCTATCGGATCGTATTGTGCTACCCCTTCGGGGTCGGAGGGTGTAATTAATTGTCTTTTCTATAAACATGTGACCCCTTCGGGGTCATAACCATATCTCATCAGACTCCATTCATATCTGTTAAACGATTAACTCTTTCGGAGTCGTTCAGGAATTATCATTGAATCCTGTAATTTACATCTGTCCAACATTTGACCCTGAAGGGGTCACAAGTTTATAGAAACGATATTTCGAAGCTATCTGTCGTTAAAGAAATTGCAAGGGATATTTCTATATGATAAGGCATTCAATCTCCTATCGGGATGCGTTTTGTGCGACCCCTTCGGGGTCGGCGGGTGTAATTAATTTTCTTTGCTATAAATATGTGACCCCTTCGGGGTCATAACCATATCTCATCAGACTCCGTTCATATCTGTTAAACGATTGACTCTTTCGGAGTCGTTCAGGAATTATCATTGAATCCTGTAATTTACATCTGTCCAACATTTGACCCTGAAGGGGTCAACCATATCTCATCAGACTCCATTCATATCTGTTAAACGATTGACCCTTTCGGAGTCATTCAGGAATTATCATTAAATCCTGTAATTTACATCTGTCCAACATTTGACCCTGAAGGGGTCACATGTTTATAGACACGATATGCCAAACTTTTCCGACCCCGAAGGGGTCGCATGTTCGGGGAATGTAATCTTGTAAAAAAAAACGCCCCGGAAATCCGGAGCGTTGAAAACACGGTTTGTATTTTTTGTTATTGCTGACTTCCGCCCTGCCTGTTGCCCTGTCCGCCAGTTTGATCCTGGTTTTTTGGCGTGCCCTGCGGTGTGTCCTGCTGACCGGCAACAGGTGTACGGGTTTCGCGTCCCGGCATTTTGGTGCCTTCTTCGTTTTCCTTGTTGATTTTTTCAGAAGGATTGCCTTCCTGTGTCGTGCCTTTATTCTGATCTTTGTTATCCTGATCTTGTTGTTGTTGGCCGCTCCTGGGTGTCTGACCCTGATTTTCTCTTTCGTTTGGTGTCATTTTTTTTGTTATTAAACTAGTTTGAATATGAAATGGCGTGCAGTGCTTTTCAGCTTACCGCACTGTTATTTTTTTTTGCGCATAACGGGTACTTCATCGTCATGTTCTTCATGCTCTTCGTCAGCAGCTTCGGTATTTATGAATGATTCAGCGATCGATGACAATTTCTGGTCGGCTTCTTTTTCTTCATCCAGTGTTTCCTGCAGTAAGCTTACGGCATCCTCTTCTCCAAGGGTCTTTGCAAATGCGCAAAGCGTACCATAAGTAGCTATTTCATAGTGCTCCACTTTCTGGGCAGCAGAAATAATTCCTGCATCACGTACCACTCCTTCAGCTGTTTCTTCCATGATCTCTTCAGCTTCTTTTATCAGGCCATCCATGGCTTCACATTTTTTCGCAACAGCTTTTGTTCCGATGGACTCAAATACCTGTTCCAGCCTTTTAACCTGTCCTTCCGTTTCAGAGAGGTGTCCCTGTAATGCCGTCACCAGGTCGTCTGCAGTTGCTTTCTTTGCCATTTTGGGAATTGCTTTAAGAAGCGCTTTTTCCGCCCAGTAAATATCTTTCAGTTCATTTTCGAAAAGCTTGCGCAATCCTGTTGCTTTATCTGACGGTCCGGATGATGAGCTGTGCCCGTTCTTACCGTTTGGTTGTGATGACTTCAATTTTTGAGATGAAGTTTTTGAATTTGATTTCATTTTCTAAATTTTAAATGGATGGAATTGATTTGTTAATGCATGGATTAAGTTAATAAGCATGCCAGCATTTTTTAAAAATTCCTGGTTTGTGATGTTACAAATGGAAATCCACCATACAGTAGCTGATTTGGTGAGCCTGCGGGCTAAAAAGAATCCTTTTAAATGTGGAGGATTGTCTACATTCCGGTTCCCGTGCCGGAATAACCGGGTTTATGTTCTAAAGAAACAAAATGGATGGCAATAAAGCGTGTTAGCTAACAGTATGCATATATTAAATAAGAAGCCGGAAACTCCGAAGGAATCCGATCAGGATGTGAAAACATACAAACTATTGGTGCAGGTCTTCAAGCGTCCATATTCATGGTAAATTGCCGGCTCACCCTGAAAATGCGCTTGTAATTACCTTGCTATGACGATGCGTTTCGGTATGACCATGTTGTCTGACCGGATCAGCAACAGATAAAATCCATTCGAAAGTTCTGATACATTGATGGAGCTGTTTTTTCCGTTCAGCTCCTTTTTGAACAGGCAGGCACCAGTGATGCTGTGTATTGAAACGATGAAATTATCTGATTGCTCTCCTTTTATCGTAATCTGATCAACAGCAGGGTTGGGAAATACATTCCAGGAAGTTGCAACTGATGCAGGCTGGCTTATACCGGTTCCTATGCAGAATTCAACAGTGAGCACCTGGGAAGCCTGGTTTGAACAGCCGTTACCATCAGTATATACATACGTAATGTTAAAATCTCCGACTCCGGCATAGGAGGGAATAAACTGGTTCCCGTTGATTCCGATTCCATAGTATGTACCGCCTGAGGGGAATCCGCCGCTGAGCGTAACGGCCGGATCATTTAAGCAGAACAGGCCAGGGAACTGCGATATGGATACGGATGGATTGCTGTTAACAGTTAATGTAGCTGCTGACGATACGGTGCAAGTGGAAATGATGCAGCGGAATTGCAGGTTGTTCATGGCTGTTGAAACGTTGTCTATGAACAGGGTGTCCTGGTCCGTACCGCTGAAAGGAGGTATGGATGGAACAGGACCCCAGCCTGAACCGTCGTTCATTTCCCAGTTGAAATAAACAAATCCGCCTGATGCATCCACGGCAAAATAGGCCTGGCTGTTTTCGCATGCAGCCGTGTTTCCCGGCTGCTGGTTGATGGTTGGAAAGTTGGTGTTCACGGAAAGGATGGAAGGAGTGGAAACGGAAGTTAAAGGGGCACAGGCGCCATTGATGATGCACTGATACTGGAAGCCATCCATTCCGGCTGTAATGTTTGATATGGTAAGAATGGCTGAATCTGCACCTGCATAATTTCCGCCATTGGAAATGTTTGCAAAGCCGGTTCCGCTGTCTTCCTGCCACTGGTAAGTGATTCCGGCACCCGGAACGTAGCGGCTCAGTTGCACCGACCCGCCTGCACACACCAGGATGGAAGTGCCGATTGCAGGTGAAACAGGAGTGCCGTTCACGGTAAGCAAGGCGGGTTGTGTACTGGTGCAGCCTGAAATTTCGCAGCGGTAAATATTTCCATCCATGGTAGCGATGGCGCTGGTGATCAGCAGCGTTTGTGTGTTGGCTCCCGTATAGGGGGGAAAGTTGCCGATGTTGCTGAATCCGGTTCCGTTATCAACCTGCCATTGGTAAGTAACAAAGGTGCCGATGGCAGTGGCCGTAAATGATACGGAAGCCCCATCACAAACCGTGCTGTCGGCTGGCTGCAGTGTTACCACGGGCATTGCATGAACTGTGAGCACTGCACTTGCGGAAGTGTCGCCGGGATTACAGTTTCCATTTACAATGCACCTGTATGCATAACCGTCCATGATTGCGGTGGCGGAAATGATCTGCAGCATATTGGTATTCACATCCTGGTAGGTTGCATTGTTGGTGAGACTGACGAAGCCGCTGCCATTGTTTTCCTGCCACTGATAAGTAAGCCCGGAGCCTTTGGCTCCTGTAAAGAAAGTGGCACCGTTACCCACGCATGTTTGCTGCGGGCCGGGCTGTAAGGTAACGGCCGGGACAGCGCCTATGTTCAAATCAAATCCGTTATCCTGAATAATCACATACGGGTCGGATGCGACAACACGGATCCGGTAATTGCCTTCTGCAATATTTATGGGCAATGTAGTATTAACCGGCGCAGGAACGGTAGCTAAGAGGGAATCGACCAGCAACGGATCGGCAAAGTGGCCCGCTGAATCGGAAAGCTCGATATAGAATTTATTACCCGGATTGAATGTAACAACGGAATTAAACGAAACCGTAATTGCTCCGCCTGCACAGAATGGCGCACCGCCAATGGTGCCTGTCATTATTTGCGGAAGGAAATCCCGTTTCCAAACACCCCTGGTTTCAGTGCCTGCATACAGGAAGGGTGCATCGGCGCCAAGGCAATAAGTGCTCCCGGTCCATTCAGGTATTCCGGTCGACCAGTCATGCCAGGTTTTTCCCAGGTTGTCGGAAACCTTAACGCCATCGTAGGTGGCGGCAAATATATTTTTTCCTGATGTAATTGTGGCATACGGTGGTCCGAAATAATTGCCGCTTGCCATGTTGAAATTTTCGCCTCCATCGCTGCTTCTGTATACGGCTGATAAGGTGAATGCCAGGACATAGTCATCAACAGCTTCCAGCTTGTTGCACTGGAAACTGAAAGGTATGCCGTTGTTGCCTTCATGGAAAGTTGCTCCTCCGTCATGTGAAACATAAACAACAGTTCCGCCAACGGTTACATATACGTCGATGCCTGAAACGGCAATGTCATAAACGTTGGAACTGGGCGGAAGCCCCGAGCCGGTCGGTATCCAGTTGCCACCGTTTTCTTCATACAGGCCCCCCGTTGTGCCAAGCAACAGCTTGTTTCCTGTGCTTACAATGCAGTTGGATCCAAGACCGGGAATTGACACAAAGGTCCAGTTGATGCCATCAGGTGATGTGTTTAATCCGTTAAAGGGGCTCAGTGCATAATAAGTGCTTCCTATTTTTTCAATGCTCAGTATGAATGTTCCCGTTCCCAGGGTGGTTGGCTGCCAGGTATTGCCACCGTCGCCGGAATATGCTAAGCCGCGTGAGTTTCCTATAGCGGCAAGGATGGTATTTCCGTCAGCATACACAGCCCTGATGATGGCATGCTGCAATCCGTCCACGCGCAGGTTCCAGTTTCCTGACGGTAATGGATAAGCATAGAACCCGTCAACCAGCCCTATGGCCAGTTCATTGTTGTTGATGGTAATGGAGTAGATGTAGGTGTAATTGGGAAGTGTTCCAACTGCTGTCCAGTTGTCATCTCCAAGCGTGGTGTAATATACGCCGATACTGCCCGTACCCATATAAACCGTATCGCCTGAAAGCACCAGGCAGTTTCCAACTGTCTGCTGTGTAATACCACCAATGGCCAGGTTCCAGAGGTCGGCGCCATCCGTTGAATAATATGTTCCGTCTGAAGTGCCGCAATATAAAGTATCGCCATGTGCAACGATATCGATCACCATGGCATTGAACGGTATGTTGGTGCTCTTGGTGTTCCAGGTAATGCCGCTGTCAGTTGAAAGGATGACACCATCGGTGGTAGCTGCCCAGAAGTTATCGCCATCTGCATAAAAATTCCTGAAAGTGCCTACGGCAACAAAGTAACCGGATGCAGTCCAGGAACTGCCGTTGTTATCGGAATAATAAAAAACATCATAGTTGGAACCATCATAAAGAAGTGCAAACAGGCGATTTTTAAATGCACCAATCACGGTTGTCGAATGATAATCAGGAAGGTTGCTGCTCACATCGGTCCAGGTGTTTCCGTTGTTGGATGACATGAAAACACTGGTGTCATGCCCCACAAAAATGTCGTTTCCTATTTCAGCGAAATTTCGTGTATAGGGTCCGGTTACAATGCCGGTTACATCGATCCAGGTTAATCCGTTATCGGAAGTTCTGTATATTCCACCTGCTGTCTGGCCTGTATTGGTGGTGATAAAAATGTCGCCGTTGTGGTTGAGCATTTCCACGGCTGAAGTTCCATAAGGCCCGTTGAGCTGCTGCCATTGGGACTGCGCTGCCATGTTCAATGAAAGAAATGAAATTAGAAACCCGATTAAGAAAAGTTTTTTCATGGACTGTTAGTTATAAGTTATGAGTGGAGAGCAATGTGTAATGGATGATGAGCTTTAAGTTGGGTTTAAAGTTTGCACACAGGCTGGATAACCCGTACGTTGATTTTTGAATTGGTTTTTCAAAGATAAGAAATAAAAGGATTGAACAAGCCCTGCCATACCCGGCGCTGGCCTGCCTTCATTAAACAATCAGTCAGGCGTCTTTGCAAATGCATTTTGATCTCTGACGCCTCCGGCAGGGTAATGGAGTTTATTACTTTATTTCATTAAATCTTTTACGACAGGATAATCCGGCTTTAAAAAAAGATAACTATAGTTTTGAAATGATACCAACTAAAGTTGTTTTTGATAACGTATATAACCAACAGCATGAAAGTCAATGATATTAAATTTTCGTAATCAAGGGTTTTCCCTTTGTTTTTTACATTTTTTTATTTGAAGCTTTGCAGTTGTGATTTATTGAACAAGAAATAAAATGGATGCACTGCGGACGATTTTTCATTTCCTTCATGTAAATTACGGTTATCGGCCGGAGGAAATTGTATCCTTGTTTATGCTTTTTAATCAAATCCGGCTGAAGCAGGGAACAGCTTTAATTGAAGAAGGAAAAGTCTGTAATGCGATCGGGTTTCTTTTGAAAGGATTAATGATATCATCTTTTATTAATAGGGAAGGCGAGCGTATTGTAACCAGGTTTATTGATGACCAGGGGAACAGGTTCATTTTTGATTTCGATAGCTTTACCAACAGGATTCCGTCAACAGAAAGTGTAACAGCAGTTGAAAAGTGTGTTGTATTGATGATAAACTATGAAAATTATCATGATCAAGCCATTCATTTCCCCAATGCTCAAAAAATCATGGTTGAACTAACAACAATGATTTTAAAGGAAACAAATGAACGGTTGCATGATCTTCACAGGCTAACCAACAAGGAACGTATTATAAAATTTATGAAGGTACAAGGCCATCTTTACAACAGGGTAAATAAAGCTGATATTGCCTCCTATCTTAACATGAGCCGTAACCAACTGACCAGGCTGATGAAAGAACTTTAAAATAAAAATATCACGCCCTGCATTTTGCACCAAATGGTGCATAGATTTTTTGACTGGCAGCTTACTTTTGATGTCAGATCAGAAAAACTAGAGCCGTGGAAACTGCATATTTTATTGTTTGTCTTTTATTGATTCTGGCATTAAACCTCCTGCAAGCCGAAAGGTTGAACAAGTCTGCCACTGATTCCTTTCTAAAGCCGGTTTTAAATTTAAAGCCGATTTCAACTTTATTTCAATCAGTTATTTTCATATTTATTGACCTGCCTTTGCCGCAAATTGAGCGTTGCTGCAGGGCTTTTTAATTCCCAGGCAGCCTCCTCCGCCTTTCAGTACCAACTTCTTTTCTTTTAGGAGGTAAAAGTGTACTTTTATAAGAAAATATAAAAACATGAAAAAGTTAATCATTCTTCCAATGTTCCTGTTTTGTATGTGGGCAAACTGCCAGAATCTTGTGCCCAATTATAGTTTTGAGGATACGGTGCTTTGTCCAAACAACTCAAGCCAAATCGACAGGGCTGTGGGTTGGAGTGCATATAGAATTTCTCCTGACTATTATAATCCCTGTGATACGAATCCTTTGTTTGGAGTCCCTTTTAATTTTTATGGCGGTTACCAATTGGCCGCAACAGGAGTTTGTTATGCAGGATTTACAAGCTTTTTTAATACAGGAGTTTATAGAGAAATTTTAGGGACACAATTGTTGCAACCGCTTACATTAGGCAAGAAATATTTTGTATCTTTCAAGGTAAGCAGAGGGAAGGGGAATAATGGCGCGCATAACATGGCTTCAAACAAACTGGGTGCACGCTTTACTATGACACCATATGATTATTTCGTAAACCCCATACCGATTGATAACTTTGCCCAGGTATACACAGATTCGATAATTACCGATACAATTAACTGGGTAAATATAGCGGGTTGCTTTGTAACTGATTCCGCATATCAATATGTATGTTTCGGAAATCTTTTTGATGATGCAAATACAAATTTTCTCGATTTTACGGGTGGCATAAATCCTGCTGGCGCCTATTATTATATTGATGATGTGGTTGTCACTGAAGACACATCTTTATGCCCAACAAGTACTAGTATTTACACAATACCAAATCAAGCAATTACGGTTTATCCAAACCCATTTCTGGATGCTTTTTTTATTGATAACCCCTTAAATGAAGTTTTTGAATTATCATTGTTTGACTCTATTGGTAATTTGATCAGGCAGCTCAAAATCAATAAAGGAAAGACTATGGTTGATTTAATTGGGTATGCCGAAGGATTCTATTGGATCAATTTAAAGACAGCAAATAAGAATTTGCGACAAAAAATTATTAAAATAAACAATTAAAAATTAACCAAAATGAAACTCATTAAAAACATATATAAAGTGTATGCAATCGTTGTGTTTGTTTTCCTATCAAATCAGATACTGGGTCAGGTTAGTTGCGGAAATACAAACAATACAAGTTGTGCAGGTTCAGATTATGTAGGATGGGCAAGTTCAGAAACTGGGCTTGATCTAAATATAAAGCATAATGCGAATAGCAAAAACATTAATTTCTTTACAACAAACGGGTCTGGTACCACAACTAAACAAATGACAATTGATCCAAACGGAGCAGTTGGAATTGGAACAGCCAGCCCAAATAATCTGATGCAAATGCATGGCGGCAGCGCTACAGCGCATTACCTGCAGTTCACCAATTCAGCTACCGGATCAGGAAACGACAAAGGATTTTGGATTGGGCTAAACAATGCAGTTAATGGTGGAACAGCGGAATTATGGCAAAGACATAATGCCAGCATGCAATTTTTTACAAATGATGTCCAGCGATTCATTATCAAAGCTGGTACGGGAAACACAAGCGGGTACATTGGTATTGGAAATTCATTTACAAGTCCAGCCTCACGTTTGCATGTTCATCAATCGACTGCTGATGATGTTTGGTTTCAGATTTCTAATTCTACTACTGGTAACTCCGCCGGTGAGGGATTAAGAATAGGTATAACTAATTCGGATCAGAATGTAAATATCATGCAGCAGTCAAATGCAGCTATGTTATTTTACACCAATAATGGCTCAAGTACGCTTGAGCGAGCCAGGATAACAAATACAGGAAGGGTTGGAATCGGTACCACACCTGCTGCAACGGGCTGGCTTGAAGTGCAAACCGATAACAGCACCAATCCGTATTATGCCATTTATGCAAAAAATGACAATTCCACTTCAACTTCAGGCACTGTCGGCGGAATTGATGTTAACTGCACGGTTGCACGTACCGGCTCCAATACTAATAATGGAATAAATGTACTGGTTGGCGGATCATCAAATATAAACCATGGCATTTATTCCATTACTGATAAGATAAATGCTGATTACAATACAGGTGGTTACTTTCTTGCAAAAAGAGGTGATTATAACAGGGCATTGGTGGCAGAAGCAACCAATACTGGCGGAAGTGGTACAGCTGACCAAAATATAGGCGTGCAATCCAACGCATATGATGCAGCAAGCTTTAATAAGGCATTTGAAGGTTCAGCAAGCGGGAGCTCTGATGGAAATTATGGAATTGACCTCGCGGTAGCGGATGCAGATTATAACTATGGTGTAAATATAACCGTTTCAAATGGAGCAACCAATACAGCAAATTACGGTGCTCAGATGGCTGTTTCTGGCGGAGGAGCAACGAATTATGGTGCTAAAATTACTGTCGATGCCGGAAGAACCACAACATATGGTTTGTATGCTGATGTGAATGGCGGTGGTGGATCTGCTACGGATAACCTTGCTGTTTACGGCAATACTCATCATAATGGAACTAACAACTATGGTGTAAAAGGTGTAGCGACAGATGGTACGAACAATTATGGAGTATACGGTGTGGCTGCAATTGATCCGGTTGCTTGTACAGCAGGATCATGTACACAGGCTGCAGGTTATTTTGCAGGGGACCTGGTTTATACAGGATCATCTTTCCAGACTTCAGATCAATTCCTGAAACAGAACATTAATCCGCTTGAGAACTCATTATCATTGATTGCACAATTGCAGCCAAAAACGTATGAGTTTAAAGACCAAAGTTATCCTCAGATGCATCTGAGTACAGGTTTGCAATATGGCGTTATAGCTGAAGACATCGAGTTGATTTTTCCTGATATGGTCAGGAGTTTTGTTCAACCTGCAGAATACGATGAACAAGGTGTTCAAACCCATCCTCCTGTTAATTTCAAAGGAGTGAGTTATACTGCACTCATTCCAATATTAATTGCTGGTATTCAGGAACAGCAAACCAGGATTGATTCACTTGTAAATGTGATTGGTAATGGCTCCCGCCCTGCTCCGGAACAAGCGGAAGGAAATCATTACAGGGTGAATTTGGGCAGCAGCCAGGAAGCTGTATTATTTCAGAACCGTCCCAATCCTTTTGCAGGAAGCACAACCATAAATTACTTCATTCCTGAGCATGCAGGAAAAGCAGTGATGAGCTTCTTTGACAATACCGGTGTCATGATCAGGGAATTTGTTATTGATGAAAAAGGTCAGGGTGCTGTTGAGGTTAATGCCACACAGCTGAAAAGCGATATCTACACATACAGCCTCATTATCGACGGAAAAGTGGTTGACACAAAGCGTATGGTGAAAGTTAAATAATTATCTGTATTCTAATATGAAAGCCTGCGGAAAAATCTGCAGGCTTTTATTATAATAATGGAGCTTATTAAATGCAATTGCTGTTGTTTTCATGTACGAAAACTAAAAATACAAGTAAGAAAGAGAAAGGGTGCGGAGGCTTAAACGTATATATATCTAACGCACAACAAACGCCGGATGCCCCGTCTGCCACATCATAAAACCCCAGGTGTCGGCAAAGGCTTTGTAGGAAACGGATTTGTCGTCGGTAAAGTGACCGTTATCATAATCAACGCGCAGGAGCACAGGTTTCCCTGATGACGATGCCTGCTGCAATGCGGCGGCGAATTTACCGGGCTGCCAGGGAGGCACGCGAGGGTCGTTCATGCCTGTTGCGCAGAGCACGGCCGGATATTTCTGGGTATCGCGCACATGAAAGATGCCGTCCATTTCAATAAGCGCCATGCAATCGGATGAATCCTTTACGGTACCGAATTCCTTGGTGTTGTTTGGCCCGTTAGGCGCTTCTTCCATCCGGAGCGCATTGGCGCATCCAACGTTGCAGACTGCGGCGGCAAACAGGTCGGGGCGGTCGGTAATGGCGCGGCTGACCATGATGCCGCCAGCGCTCGTACCTGTTCCGGCAATCCGCTGTTTCGACGTATAGCCCTCCTTAATGAGGTATTCGGCGCAGGCAATAAAATCTTTCCAGGTATTGGGCTTGGTGGTTTTGAATCCGGCCCTGTACCAGGCTTCGCCTTTCTCACCGCCGCCGCGTACATGGGCAATGGCAATTACGGCGCCCATCCGTACCAAAGCATAGGTGCCAAGCCTGAAAGCCGGCGTGTAACTGTAACCATATGCGCCATAGCCTTCCAGCACGCAACTGTTATTGCCGTTGAGGGTGGTGCCCTTTTTATAAATAATGGAGAGCGGTACCATTACGCCGTCATGGCTTCTGACTTCCACCTCTTTCACTTCAATCTGATCAAGCCCTTCATACTGGATTTCGGTATGGAAAACACTTTTGGTCATTGCCCGGGTCTGTGCATTGTAATCGTATAGGGTAAACGGTATGTTCCAGGAAGTGAGGCTTACCAGGGCCTCATTGCTCTGGTAATTGTAGGGGGTGATAAAAAGCTGTCCTTTACCCGGTACTTGCATGGGCGATATTTTTCCTGTCTTCAGGTTCATTTCAGAAATGGAGGAGGTGATTCCGTCGCTGAATGTTAAATACAGGTAATCTTTCGTGCGGCTGATCGATTCGATTTTCAACGGGCCTTCAGCCTGAACTGTTTTTGCATTCTTTACATCGGGCTTGAGCAGGTCGGTTACCAGCACTTTGAAATTGGAAGCGTTGCTGTGACTTAACATATACAGCTTATTGTTATAGCTGCAGATGGAAGTAACCTGGTCAGCCGGGCTGAGGAGCTTTTTCCACTTAATCCTGTCCTGGCCAAGCTCCACGGCCTGTGCGTACACGATGTTGAGCTCATTGCTTACTCCGGCGATGGATCCGAAAATATATTTATAGTCTTCGCTGAAAAATACAAAAAGAAGGTCCTCGGATTTGATCCCAAGCTCCGGATATTTCGAACGGCTGAATATTTCCCTGTCACCGGCCGGATCGGTTCCGGGAACATGGAGCATGCTCCTGGTATTGGTGATAAAATCCATGGAGGCGGCATCGTCGGTATTCTGCAACGTATATAAAAAGGCGTTACCATCTTTTGTCCAGCCGCTCACGCCAAACCAGCTCGGGTAGATGCTTTCGCTGAACCATTTTTTTGTATCCACGTTCAGCACCCTGATGGTGGCCACTTCGGCTCCGCCTGCTGAAACGCCGACGGCAATTTTATTGCCCTGGTCGTTGGCAAGGAAATAAGCTATGCTGTATGTTTTTCCCGAATCGTTTTTAAAGGTGGAAGGATCAAACAGGAGCGTTTCCTGCCCCGACTTTCCCTGGCGGTAGTACAGGCTTCCGACACGCTCGCCGGGCTTGCGCAGCAGGTAAAAGTATCTGTCGCTCTGCATGATTACCCTCGAACGGACAACACCCGAAAGTTTGTCAAGCTGCATCAGCTGGTTGTAGAATTTTCCACATCCAGGAACACGCTTTAACACGGAGTCGGTATAGGATCCCTGACTTTTGTACCAGGCCTGCACCGAACTGTCGCCCAGGTATTCAAGCCAGCGGTAATTTTCAGTGACCTGCTTGTTAAAATAATGCGTTTTGACGGGAATTTTTGCAGTAGGAGGAGGTCCCTGGGCTTTGATAACTCCCGGAATTAAAAATAAAAGGATAAAAACAATTCGTTTCATAAGTGTAGTTGGATGCATGAGAATAATACTGCTTCAAAGATGGGAAAAAAGTTCAATGTTTCTAGTTCCTGGTTTCTAGTTCCTGGTTTCTAGTTTCTGGTTTCTAGGTCTCAAATAGTTCCTGGTATTTTATACAGATCCGTTATGCAAACACACACTGAATGAACACGCTGCTCTCCAAACTCACGCTGAATTTGTCTCAGACATTATGCATTGAAAAACAATTCCCTGACTTTACCATTTTCCCTGATTTTAATTCCTGTTTTGAAATTCCGGGCCGGAATACTGGTCGGATACCAGTTCCTTCCCGTTGCCGACAGGATGATCATTCCATGATGATCGCCGATGGCGGCGAAATTCTCCAGTACCGGCTGTTTCACGTATGGAGTGAACCGATAACGGTTGATTAAATCAGCTGCCGCTTTTGTTACGTTATTGGCAACAATTCCTATTTCACTTATGCATAGAATGGAATTAAAATTGAAGGCATCGTGGATTTGGTCTTCCAGATCGAATCGGGCAATGAACTCAAGAATATTTCCTGTTGCATCAAAAAAATAAAACGACCGGGCATTCCAGTTTGTGAATTCTGCAATTTTATTTCCATCGCCGATTTCCATTACGCCAATGGAGGCATCAATCGTTTTCAGGGCCTCATCGAGCTGATGCGGCGGAATGTTGAATGCAAAATGATAAACCGGCGTATTGCTTTTATCTTCAGTAAAAGTCAGCTCCGTATTTCCTGCAACAAATGAAACCGAATTATCATTTTGCACGGCCACTTCCATATGGAGCTGATCGCGGTAAAACGATTTCGTTTTTTCCAGGTCACTGCTCAGCAGCTCAAGCGATAGTATTTCCATTTAGTGATTTCAGAAAGTTGGAAAGTTTGGTTACGCTGTCCGTACTGCCGCTGTGAATTTCAGTCTCCGGTAGGTTCAATCTGATTTGTTTCCACCATCAGCATCACCGTTTTTTTCGGCGCCCGTGGTCTGTGCATAACACCTTTGGTGATGGTTACACCCTGGTTCGGGTTCAGTTCAATGGTGCGGTCTTCCAGGTCGATCAGCAGCTGTCCTTCGAGTACAAAAAAGAACTCATCGTCGTGATCGTGCTTGTGCCAGTGAAATTCCCCTTCCACAATACCCAGCCTGACCACACTGTTGTTCACCTCGGTCAAAGTGCGGTTGGACCATTTTTCTTTTACTGCATTTACAATTTCAGGGATGTCAAACTTTTCGAGATGAGGATATTTAACTTCCAGGTCGATGTTGTATTTGGTGTGATTTTCCATTTTTGTTTTCTTTCAGTCAAAGATAATATTTCATAGCTGAAAGTTAACAAGTTGGCAAGTTTGAAAGTTGGAAAGTTCCTAGTTCCTAGTTTCTAGTTCCTGGTTCAATTTAACTCCCAACTCATAACTCATAACTCATCACTCATAACTCATCACTCATCACCCCCAAGTTTAACGTTTGTAAGGATACGCCTTCGCTGCGGCTTCGGTGGCTGAGTGCACCTGCAGCTTTTCGTAGATGCGTTTGATGTGTGAGCGTACCGTTTCAAGCGTGATGCCGCATTTATCGGCAATCATCTTATAGCTGTAGCCTGTAACCAGCAGCTGCAATACTTCCTGTTCCCTCGGGGCAAGCTTGTTGATTTCCTGGTTAGCGGATGGTGTTTTGGGAAAAAGCTCCAGCACCTTTCGGGCGATTGAAGAGGTCATGGGTGCGCCGCCGTTGAGGACATCTTCAATGGCTTCGGGAATTTTTTCAGGGGGTGTTTTCTTTAACAGGTATCCTGAGGCGCCACTGCAGATGGCTTCAAAGACATGGTCGTTGTCTTCAAATACTGTGAGGATAATAACGTGCACATGCGGATATTTTTTCCGGATGATCTTCAGACCTTCCAAACCATTGGTGCCGGCCATTTCAATATCCATGAGCACCACCTGCGGTCGAAGGGTTTCCATTTCATAGCTTACATGGTCGCAGTTTTCGAATGCGCCTTTGAGTGTGAAGCCGGTCGTGGAACTGATGAGGTCGGCAATGCTGTTGCGCAGAAAAACATTGTCTTCGTAAATTACTACATCAGTGGTGAACATGGAAAAAAATTACGTTTCAAATATATGGCTGTTTGTTGTTTCTGCAATCCCATCAATATGGGGATGCATGAATTTTAAGCTTAATGGTGCTGCCTGCCCCGGGGCTGGAAATAATCTCCAGGCTGCCATCCATCTGCATGGCACGCGCTTTCATGTTTTTTAAGCCGTTTCCCGAGCCTGATCTGTTTCCATGAGGCGAAACAGGATCAAAGCCGATACCGTCGTCTGAAATGGTCATGGTCAGGTCCTGGTCGTTATAGTGAAGCCTGATATCGGCCCGGCTCGCCCCCGAATATTTTGCAAGGTTGTTGATGGCCTCTTTGAATACGAGGTAGAAATCTTTTCTTTTGTCAACAGGCAAAGTGATCCGGCCTGCACTTTCGTTCATTTCAATGGTAAATGCAATCTGGGCTGCTTCCAGCATTTCGGAGGCATACTGCCGCATGCGGATGAGGATCATTTCCATGCGGTCGTTTTTCGGGTTGATCGACCACACAATGTCGTTCATCAGGTCCATGGCCTGCCGGGATGCTGCCGAGATAGTATCAAAGAGTTCGGCTGATCTTTTCACATCACCTGCTTTCTTATTTGCCATGCTGCTGATCATGTTGATGCTGCTCAGCGTAGAACCGATGTCGTCGTGCAGGTCACGTGATATACGTAAACGGATCTGCTGCAGTCGCAGGAGCTGCCTGACGCGTACACGATAAGCCGCATAGAGAATTCCTGCAACCGACATGGTGATGAGTAAATAAAACCACCAGGTATTCCAGAATGGCGGTGCAACGGTGAGCATCACACTTGCGCCTTCTTCATTCCAGATGCCGTCGTTATTGGCCGCTTTTACCCTGAAGGTATAGGAACCGCCGTCGAGGTTGGTATAGGTTGCCGACTGCCTGGTGCCACATATGATCCATTCCCTGTCAAACCCTTCCAGCATATAGGCATACTGGTTGAGCAGCGTATTGGTGAAGTTGAGTGCGGCAAAATCAAAAGTGATCATATTCTGGCGGTAGGTAAGATGAATGGGGAGCAGTTGTTTTCCCTCCCGCAAAACGTTTACCTTCCTGTCGAATACCCTGAAATCGGTGATCACGACAGGCGGTTTTGTTTTATTGATCTTCATCTCTTCAGGCCGGCACCAGGTAATCATTTCAGCAGTTCCGAAATACAATGCGCCGTCGCTGGTGCAGCAAATACCGCCGGCAACATGGTTCTCCGGCAAACCGTCGTTGATGAAATAGTTCTTAAAGAATTTTTTTGCCGTATCCAGGTCGCTGAAGCCATTGTTGGTTCCAAGCCATAAATGATGACGGTGATCCATGGTGACTGAAAATACATCATTGTTGCAAAGTCCGTCGGCCGTGGTGTAGGTACGGATGCTGAAATCGGCCAGGTTCATGTCGGCAAGACCGTTCTCCGTTGCTATCCACAAATGGCCGTTCTTCAATGCAAGCAGATCATAGATGCCGTTATCAGGAATGGTGGCGGGATTTTTTTTATCATGCATGAAATAAATGAATGTTCCGGTTTCGGGATCGAGCCTGCAAAGCCCCCTGTTTTGCGTACCGGTCCATATTTTACCTGTATGATCCATGGTGATGGAAAACACGCGGTTGTCGGGAAGGCAGTTCTTTTTATTTTCTTCGTATTGCCAATATGTTACCTGCTGCAGGTTTTCATCATAACAGCAGATTCCCTGGGAAAAGGAAGCGAACCAAAAACGGTCTTTATCATCCTGCAATACATGATGTACGCTTTTCGGAAGTTCGCCTGAAGGTATGTCAGGCTTGCTGAATTTTCCGGTTTCCGGATCAAACTGAAAAACACCGGCTGCTGTACCCACCCACATTCTTCCTTTCCTGTCGGTATACGTGGTGTAAATGGAGTTATCGGGAAGAGAGGAAAGGTCTTTCTCGTTGTGCTGGTAACATTTCATTTCATGTGTAAGCCTGTTGAAATGATAAAGGCCGGAGCCGGAAACAGTCACCCAGAGCATGTTTTTATCTTTTTTGTCTTCGGCAATGGATCCCGGAACGCGATAGATGGCAACAAGTCCTTCAGGCACTGAAACCTTCACGGTACGGAACTGTTGCGTAAGGGGATCAAATTTATCTAGCCCTTCAGCGGTGCCGATCCATACAATGCCTGTTTCATCTGTAAAAATATCATTGATGTAATCGTCGCCAGGGCTTTTTTCATTGGAAGGGTCATGATGAAAGTGATGTGTGAAGCTTTTACTTTTTTCATCAAACCAGGCTAAACCGTTGCCGTAAGTGCCGATCCACCAAATACCCGAAGCCGTCCGGGAAACACCTTTAACAATGTGTTTCCTGGCATCCGTTTCAGCAGTATCAGTAAATTCACTGAGCACAATGGAATCGCCGGAGAGATATAACTGCTGCAGACCGCCATACCAGCTTCCAAGGAGCAGCGTATCGCCATGCCAGTCGACAATGGGATGGACCGTAACGGTAAACTTTTTTTCACGGGAAAAAGAAGAATGCACATCACTGATGATAAATTTTCCGGTCTCCGGCAAATAAACCAGTATTCCCCTGCTGGAGCCAATCCATAAACGGTTTTTTTTATCAGCATGGATGCTGCGTATGACCAGGTTTTCACCGGCAGGCAGCGGAACAGTCTTAATTTCCCTGTTATCTTTTAAAAGATGGAGGATGGTTCTGGTTGCGATCCATATCATGCCATCCTGTATCTCGGCAACTGCGTATACGCGGTGCCTGTCAATTTTTTCAAGCGTGTCGTTGTACTGAACAGGGTGGAACATGTCGTCCGTAAAATCATACCTGCACAAGCCGCCATTGGTGGCAATCCATACCCTGCCAGCATGGTCTGTAAACAGGTCGTTGATGATGTTGTTGGGAATGGAGGCAGGATCGCCGGGGATGTTTCTGTGCACCGTGAAGTTTTTACCGTCGAAACGAAAAAGACCATCCGTGGACGCAAGCCAGAGAAAGCCGTCGTGGTCCTGCACGATCTGGGTGACAGCCGCTGTCAGACCGTTTTTGTAATTGTAATGTTCAAATGCGATCAGCTCTTCCTGTGCATGCAGCGATGGAGATGAAAAAAGTAAGGCGTGCAGAAAAAAGACTGACAGCCTGCTCGCTGATAAGACATGGCGGGATAGCTTCATGACATGAACAAAGTTAAACAAATTACCGGGGGAAAAAAGAGGCGCGCTTCATCCCGGGAAGCGGGTCAGTTTTAATGCGATCCGTCAAGCAAGATGGACCAGAGACTTCACAGGATAGGGTGAAAAAGAAAAGCGCTTCCTCAAAATTAAGGAAAGCGCTTTCTCAAATGAAACAGGTAAATCTTAGTGATTGCTACGAAAAAAGGCGCCAGTAATAACCCAGCTCTTTTTTGATGGCAACGCAAAATTTTTCGAAATCTTTATCTTTTACCAGGCACATGTTAACTCCTGATTTGATGGCGTGAAGGAAGGCCTCGTTTTCTTCAGTAGGAGAGATCAGGATGGTCACAATACTCGATGTGGCCGGATTGTCCTTGATCTTTTGCAGCACTTCCATACCGCTAACCTTTGGAATATTAAGCGACAGGATGATGATGCGGGGCAATAAAGATGCCTCATTATCAAGTTTCTGGCAGGGAGAAAAGATAAAATTCAGTGCTTCTTCTCCGTCTTTTGCCCAATGTATCCGTTCAGTAATTTTACTTTTCAGTATGGCAGCTTTTGTGACAGAAGCTTCAAAAGGATTGCTTTCAACCAGCAATATTTCTGCACATGCAGGTATGCTCATTTTGTATGTTTCAGATTTTCATGCAAATATGAGGATTCTGAGCAGGCAGTTTAAATAGGTGAGACCATACTAATTTTGTAGTGGTTTGCACTACAAGATTTATATTAAGTCATGGTTTGCACTACAAAAATTAATCTGCGGACAGCAATAAAAATCAAACCAGCTTATTTTCAATGGCATAGAAGGTGATCTCACCGTTGGTGCGCATGGCCATTTTATGCAGGATGCGTGTACGGTAGGTGCTTACCGTATTTGCGCTAAGCATCAGGATCTCACTGATTTCAGTAACGGTTTTTCCCGAAGCAATCAGCTTAAGCACATCAAATTCACGGTCTGAAAGATTTTCATGTAGTGGCCGGTCGCTGCCGGGACTGAGGTTATCTGCCAACTTTTCAGCTACATGGAGGCTGATGTATTTTTTCCCGTTCAGTATTTTTCTCACGGCATTGACCAGCTCATCCGAAGCGCTTTCCTTGGTCAGGTAACCGGAAGCTCCGGCACGCAGCACGCGAATGGCATACTGGTCTTCGGGATGCATGCTCAGGATGAGGACGGGTAGCTTGGGAAATTCAATCTTAAGCTGTTTTAACGCCTCCAGACCGTTCACGCCAGGCATGGATAGATCGCTGATGATAATGCTCCATTGGCCTGTTCTTGCCATGCGCATGAGTTCGGTACCATCGTTAACCTCGCTGATCATGGCATCAGGAAATTCCTCCTGGAGGATCATCTTAAGCCCTTTTCTTACAATGCTGTGATCGTCGGCGATGAGTATGTTGATCATATTAATTAAGATAATCTGCTTTATTTTCACCTGCTGAAAGCGGAACCTGCAGCATGATGGTGGTGCCATTATTTATTGCGCTCTCCACGGCCAGGCTACCACCGAGCATGGCTGCTCTTTCTTTCATTCCCATAATACCCAGCGTGTTCTTCTTTTTGACCTCTTCTGCGTCAAATCCAACGCCATTATCTTTTACTTTCAGCACCAGCCTGTCGTTCAGCTGCATGAGCGAGGTATCGATATTGGTGGCATGCGAATGACGGGCAATGTTGGTCAGCGTTTCCTGGTAAATGCGGAATATGCCGGTGGAAACATTTTTCTCAAATAAAATTTCTTTGCTGCCTGATTTAAACCTGCAACGGATGCCCGTGCGTTTTTCAAATTCATTGCTTTGCCAGTCGAGTGCATCGGTGAGTCCGAGATCATCAAGAATTCCCGGCCGGAGTTCGGAAGAAATACGCCTGACTGTTTTTACGGTATCGTCAATGAGCGACATCATGCCGGCAATTTTTTCGTGTATGAAGCTATCTGCGGAAGCTATTTTCTTGTTAAGCCAGGCCGCATCCATTTTCAGACCGGTGAGCCGCTGTCCGAGCTCATCATGGATCTCACGGGAAATGCTGGTACGTTCTTCCTCGCGTACATCCTCCAGGTGTGATGAAAGCCTGCGCAGCTCACTGTGTGATTGCTTCAGCCTTTCCTCGGCCAGGATTTTTTGAGTCACGTCCATCGCCAGCACAATCCGGGCAGGCTTTTCGTTATAAACGATTTCATTGGCAATGATTTCGACATGGATCAGCTCGCCATTCTTTTTCCTGTGCAGCCAGGTGCCTCCGCCGCCATTTTGGGTCAATGCTCCGTGTTTAACCTGGTTCATAAAAAGGGCATGGTACTCAGGCGGTCGCAAATCAAGGGGGGACATGGTCAAAAATTCTTCACGGGAATAACCGTAATGGAACACGGCAGCTTCATTTACATCGGCAAAACGCAGATCATCCTTTGTAAAGATCCACATCGGTAATGGATTTTTATCGAAAAGCAGCTTATACTTTTGTTCCGATACGCGAATGACCGCTTCGGCTTTTTTCCTTTCCGTAATATCGCGTGCAATCGCAAGCATGCTTCCGTCGGCGATCATCTTAACATTGGCTTCCACTTCGATCACCACGCCTTCACGGGTGATCATCCTTCTTTCACGCAAGGTGGGAATGCCTTTCAGGAGCCTGTCGAACCGGATGGGATCGTTACTGAATTGTTCAGGTTCAATAAGCAGTTTAATGTTATTGCCCAACAGTTCCTCACGGGTATAATTGAACATTTTACAGAGGCCTGCATTGACATCGAGAAAGGTACCTTTTGCATCAGTAATCATGATGGCATCTGCGGCCTGGTCAATCAGGGAACGGAATCGTTTCTCGCTGCGGATGAGCTCTTCTTCGGTTTTCTTACGGGCCTTAATGTCCCTGATAAATGCGCAGAAGAAAATACTTTTTTCCTGCCTGATGGATGTTATCGTAAGCTCGATAGGAACAAGGCTCCCGTTGCTGTGCAGGCCTTCCGTTTCAATCAGCCTGTTTATATAGCTGCCTTCACCGGTTTCGAGGAAATGCTTTAAGCCTGATTCATGATTTTTGCGGAATCCGGCAGGAATAACCAGTTCGGACAGTTTCCGGCCTTCAGCTTCTTCAGCCTTCCAGCCGAATATGTTTTCCGCCTGTTTGTTCCAGAGAGAGATAAAGCCCTTTTCATCCATGCATATCACAGCATCGAGGGAGGCATTCATCAAAAGCCTTACGGTTTCATTATCTCCGGGAAAGGAGTTCACAGGCATGAAGGAATTTCGTTTATGGCTGCGGCATCCAAAGGTCATGCGGCAGCAGCAATTGCGGTCAAAGGTATTACATTCTGTGCAAATATTGAAGCGATGAGTGATGGTAAATAAACGATGCATTTAAGATGCTTTTGTTTGTCGCCCGGTCAACCTTATTCAGGTAATGCTGCTCCAGGCACTTAACGCATAACCATCATTCTGCTTTAATCATTTTAAATGACTCATTCAGCAGGCCGACTTCACTTTTCAGGGTAATGATGTATTTTCCTGCCGGGAAGCTATAGCAGGGGACTGTGGTTTCCATATCAGTGAGCTCTCTGGCACTGATGGCTTTGCCCTGGATGCCTGAAATTAACATAAAGCACCTGGAATCAACCTGCCTGAGAGGAGTGAACCTTCTAAACTTTCGAAACATACCCGAGAGGTTCTTCATTTTATTATATTCGTAAAAAAATTTATGAAAAAAATTTCCTTCACTTTTATTTTCCTGTTTATAACCTTTGTCATATACGGTCAACCTTTCCCCGACAGCCACACCGATGGTAAATATTATAAAGTCAACGGTGCGCAACTGTGGACGGTGACCTTTGGCTCCGGTGATCCGCTGTTTATTATTGCAGGCGGTCCGGGGAGCACACACTATGGACTGCGGAATTTTGATTCGCTGGCAACCACCAGCACGCTGGTTTATTTTGACGGCTTTGGCCGCGGCAAATCTGATACGGCAAAAAAAGTTTCTGAGTATTCACTGGACAGGGATATAGAAGACCTGGAAGGGTTGCGAAAGGCCATGGGCTATACGACGATCAATATACTTGGTCATTCCTATGGTGGCGTGGTAGGGCAGGGGTATGCAATAAAATATCCTGATCGCGTGAAACATTTAATTCTTGCCAATTCATTTCACAGCTTTGTGATGTGGCAGGAGAATGACGACAATACCAACCGTGAAATAAAATCCAACTATCCCGAGGTATGGGATACGCTGATGGTTTTGCGTAACCAGGGATATATTTCCAGTGACGCCATCCATCAGCAGGTTTATGGCAGGGTGCCTTATGGTTTTTTATATGCCTATAATCCAGGCAGGTTCGGGCCGTCGGGAAGAAAAAAATATCCCAATGCTTTTAACGGCGCATTGTATTACCAGATGGTGGGCAAGGATGGTGACTTTATTGTTGGCAGCGACATCGGAACGTTTGATTACCGCAAACAATTAAAGGATCTGAAAATGCCCGTCCTGATCATCGGTGGCCGTTACGACCGGGTGGCCGTTCCTGCAATGATGGTGAAGTATAAGGAGTATTGTCCGCAGGCGCAGTTTGTGATGTTTGAAAAAAGCGGGCACAACCCGCAGGTAGAGGAACCGGAAAAGGAATTCGCTATTATTCGGGAGTTTCTCGGGAAATAGTTATGAGTTATGAGTGATGAGTGATGAGTTATGAGTGATGAGTTCGGAGAAGTTTAAAGTTTAAGGTTTAAAGTTTAAAGTTCTTGATGTATCATAAAGTGTTTGCTAAAGCCTTTTAGGCTTATAGGGTGTGCGGGGGTTGAGTCATGAGTTATTACGGGGTTGTGCGTCTGAGCCCTTCCAAGCCTGGAAGGGCCACGGGGTGTGCGGGATTGAGTGATGAGTGATGAGCTCGGAGAAGTTTAAAGTTTAAGGTTTAAAGTTCTTGATGTAACATAAATTGTGCGTTGGCGCCCTTCCATACCTGGAAGGTCCACGGGTGCGGGAAGGAGTTGTGAAACATAAATAGGAACCCGAAACCAGTAACAAGGAACTAGGAACCAGGAACTACAAACCAGGAACTTTTCCAATCAACCTGCTAAACCTTCTCAGCAGTAAGTTTTTGCTGCCGGATGGTCATCTCCTCCTCACTGACGTCTTCAATATGTGTTCCGATCCACCACTGATTACCTGAAGGATCTATTATCCCTGCATTGCGGTCGCCGTAAAACATGTCGGCAGGTTCCATAATAGAAGTCGCTCCTGCGGCCATGGCCTTTTTATAATATGAATCGGTATCGGCTACATACAGGTAAAGCATGGCTGGTTGAGCGGGATGCTGGTCCGTTCCATCAGCCAGCATGATCATGGAATCGTTCACCTGCACAACTGCATGCATAACGGTTCCGTCAGGGCGGCTATGCGCATAGAGTTGCTTTCCATCAAAAGCCTTTTTGATAAACTCGATTAATTGCGCGGCTCCTTTGACCACCAGGTATGGTGTAACGGTGTGAAAGCCTTCGGGGATTGGTTTTACGTTCATGGTTTTTTGTTTTATAATGAAACAAATCTAAGAAAAAGATATGAGTTATGAGTTATGAGTTATGAGTGATGAGTTCGGAGAAGTTTAAAGTTTAAGGTTTAAAGTTTAAAGTTCCTGAGGTATCATAATGTGTGCGTTGGGGACCTTCCAAGCCTGGAAGGGCCACGGGGTGGGCAGGAGTTAGGAGTTTAAAGTTTTGATGTGACGAACTATGTGGGGTGAGCCCTTCCATGGCTGGAAGGGTCACGGGTGCTGGCAAATCCCGAAGGGATGACATTATTATAGCCAAAGGAAACCGAAAAGAGTAAACCCCGAAGGGGCGAAATTTTAACACTCCATTCCGGAAATGGACATCCGCATCCTAAAAAAATTACTCATCACTCATCACTCCCAACTAACTTTAGCTTGCTTTCTTCCTTTTCTTCGTCGACAGGCTTTCCTGCAGCATGCTCATCAGGTCGGTGTTTTTGGAATGGACCAGCTTCAGCTTTGGTGCTTTTGGTTTTATGCCTTTTGATTTTGCCTTAATCACTTTCAGCAGCTTGGAGGTATACGTATCCTTGTAACGGCTGATGTTGAATTTTTCAGTAAGCTGTTCAATAAGCTTGTTTGCCATGGTAAGTTCTTTTGTTTTAGCGTTGGAAACCGCAGGTAACTTTAAATCAGATGCGCTCCTGATCTCCTCCTGGAAACGGATCCTGTTCAGCACGATTACATTCTGATATGGTTTGAGAATGGCCAGGCTTTCCTTGTTGCGAAGAACAAACGTGGTAACTCCCACCTTGCCGGTTGCCTTCATGGATGCAAGCAGGATGGCATATGCCTTCACGCCCGATTTATCCGGTTCCAGGTAATAGGGCTGCTCATAATAAACGCTGTCAATTTCACGCTCGTCGGAAAAGTTCATGATCTCAATTGTTTTTGTTTTAACGGCATCAGCTGCCACAAAATCATCGGGTTCAAGAACAACATAGGAATCATTGACTTTATATCCTTTCACAATGTTTTCATAGGCCACTTCTTTACCGGTGCTTTCATTTACTCGTTTGAATTTGATATTGGAATGATCCCTGCCGTCGAGCATGTCGAGGTTCAGCGTGCTTTCCTGCACAGCCGAAAATATTTTAACGGGAATATTGATAAGGCCAAAGCTGATGGCCCCTGTCCAGATAGATCTCATGATATTTCGGTTTAATGGAGGTGTATATGGTAAAAAATTGTGCCCTTTTTTAGTAATGAGTTATGAGTTATGAGAACTGAGTTTAAAGTTTAAGGTTTAAAGTTTTGATGTGACGAAAAACGTGCGTTGGGGACCTTTAGGGCTACGGTGCAGGAAGGAGTTATGAGTTATGAGAATTGAGTTTAAAGTTTAAGGTTTAAAGTTTAAAGTTTTGATGTGACGAAAAATGTGCGTTGGGGCCCTTCAGGGCCACGGGTGCGGGAAGGAGTGATGAGTTATGAGTTATGAGAATTGAGTTTAAAGTTTAAGGTTTAAAGTTTAAAGCTTTGATGTGACGAGATTCATCGTTCACCATTCATATTTCATTCCCCTATCCCATTAACATGGGATTGACCGGCGGGTATGGCCGGCTATTTTTGTATTGTTATTTTTTAACAATTTATCCTGAAAGAACCAACGATTTAACCTTAAACAATATAAACAATATGAAAGCAAAAAACACAGCAATTTTAATAGGAGCGATGGTATTCCTGTTAGCCGTTACCGGCGCCCGGGCACAAAGCTGGAAAAAACTGGAACCCAACACCGTGAAGGTACTGGTCGACACCACGCTGCTCGGTGCATACGAAGCCACTATTATGCCGGGAGAAAAGGGCAAAGTGCATACGCATGCTGCCAGCTTCTTTTATGCACTGACTGATTGCCACCTGGTGGTGCACTACGCCGATGGAAAGGATGAAAAGTTTGATTTAAAGGCAGGCGAATACGGTTACGGCGCCCCGGAGCGTCCGCACTGGACGGAGAACACAGGCAGCCAGCCGGCCAAATTCCTGCTTGTGGAACTGAAGGAGCATCCTTACAGGCAGACAGCGAAAAAATAGAACAGGTTTTTTAAGTTTAGGCGTCTGGCGAAAGAGCGGAATATGCTTTTTTGCCAGACGCTTTTTAATGAGTTCAAAGTTCAAAGTTTCTCATTTGATAGAAAAGCCGGTTATGTGAGCGGCTATAAAAGAGATCATTTTGTTTTATTCCATTACTCCAAAAACAAAGTTTCTCCGGACCAGTATACTGATCCCTGGTATTGTACCCTAAAATCCCAGAAGGTAGTTACTTCCTCTTTACCATCACCCACAGGGAAGCAGGTATTACATTCAACCTGTTCAGTAATTTTAGCATAGTCAATGAAGATGGTATCGGGGGAGTTATACAAACCTGAAATAACATAGACAAAATCTGAAGCTTCATGATGAGTGTCATGCAGCCAGGGATCAAAGGTGGTTGTCCGCAGGCATGATTGCTTATAGCTGTCGACAGGGTCGTGCGAGTTTAGATCAAGCCGTGTTATGGTAATTTCAAAAGCCGTTGAAGGGGGCGAATTAATAAAATTTAAATACAATTGCGGATAAATGATGTCGTCGCATTTCTTTTTGGTGCAGCAGGAGGTGAACCAGAGCATTTGGCCGAAAGTGAGTATGAGCAGCAGGTGTTTTAACAGTTTCATATCTGTATCGTCGTTATGTTTTTACTTTGTCTTCAGTGTTGCGGGAATCACTTTAATTTTTCACAAGTTTACCCATCTTAACCACCCCGTTTTTATTTCTCACTTCGTAAAAATAGATTCCTTTGGCCAGCTGCCCGGTATTTAATGTAAAAGCGCTGGTGAATTGCTGTTGCAGTATTTTTTGTGAAGCAACATCATAAATAATAACTTCTGACTGCTCCCTGTCGTTTGTTTTAACCTGCAGTTCATTGGTAACGGGATTGGGATAAATTTCTGCGGAAACGTTTTTATCAGCATCACCTGTTCCGCTAAAGCATGACGGTACGGATGGTGATACTTCGGCAATTGTATAAAGCATCACATCATCCAGCACGAGCTCTGTGCATGTTGAACATATATGACCCCAATTGGTAAATTTAATGGTGGGATAGGGGGTTGTGGCATTAAATACAATAATAAACCGCCTTCCAATACCTGTTACGGGAACAGTTAATTTATTCCGGAGAAAAATATTGCCGAACCCCACATCAACTGCGAACATTCCGTCATTGGAGAATGTCCCGTTGTCCCACTCGCCGCCTGTCCAGAATTCAAGTACATACATATTACCGGGAATGAGCGCTGAAGGGGTTGTTGCCAGACTTACACCGGTGTTTCCGCCATAACCTATATTAAAATTATCAGGATATCCTTGAGGAATGCCGGTTATTTCACAATCTACCTGGTTTAAACAAAGCGTATCATCATAAGTCGGGGAACATGCGTTACAAAATAAATTGCCAAAATATGCTGCCAGAAGGCCTTCAGGGACAACAGCCCAGGTATTGTCAACAACACGCGCATAGGTGAGTGTATCGCCACCGGTACATGTCCAGGAGGTCAGATAGCATGAAAATTTTAAGGAGGAAGGGCAAAAATTTGAGTCAGGAGCGCAGCCCATTTCAAAGCCGCCATTATTGATGAGATTATTTACCGGACTGCTTACGGGAGCATTCTGGTCATAACAATAAATGCAAATGACCTGCCCGTTTGTATTGTTACATATTATAAAACCAATTAAAATCGCAAGTAAATGTTTTTTCATAAGTTAATAGTTTGTTTTAGTTATTTATTTGGAGAACTAAATTGAGTGATAGGGGTTTGCAGGCTGAGCCGGAGCTTTTTAAAAAATTACCGTTATTTACCCGCAAAGGTTTCACCGAAGATAACCGTTTTTTATTAACTGCCAAAAAAAAATTAAGCTGATCGTACTAACAATTAATCCCCAATGCAGAAAAGTGATAATGCATATGTGTTATCCCTGGTTTTTTCTTTCAATAGGCGTATTTAACTTCAGTTTTTTACAAGTTTACCTTTCTTAATCACTCCATTTTTGTTTCTCACTTCGTAAAGATAAATACCATTTGCAAGTTGCTCTGTATTTAAGGTGACGGCATTTATAAAATCCTGCTGTATTAATGTTTTTGCTGTAATGTCATAAATAATAATTTCTGAAGGACATTCACTTTGTAAACTGATTTTTAATTCATTCGAAAATAAGGTTGGAAAGACACTAACCGGTACTTGTGTAAATGTATTGGACATTCCTGATGACGAAAGGATTTGGAAATCGTCAATAAAATTCCATGCGCTAAACTGAACCAGGGTATCATTTTTAATTGTCAGGTATGAACCATTATTTGGTGCGGTAAATAAAAATGTTTTATAGGTCCAGGTATCTAAAGTCGGCGTTGAGCTATAAATTGAATCGCCAAACGACAGGGAATCAAGCGATAATCCAATTATTAACGGTGTCACAAAGGTGTCGTTATAACTTGATCCGTAATCATAATATCCAATTTGATAAATATTTCCTGCTATTAAATTTGTAGAAATTTTCAGAGAAAGTGCATCTGTACCCCAGTCTCCGGTTGGTATATTATTCGATGCAACGCTTATAAACCATGTATTGCCGGGTGAAGCAGCGTAACCGCAGGAAGTGCTTTGTATATCCAGTCCTGAACTAACGTTATTACCAAAGCCCCATGAATAACTCATAAAATTATTGTAAGCAGGGTTGGATAAATTCCATTGACACGTCCCGGCGCCATTTACTTCAAAGTCTCCATTAATAATTGTTTGACTGTAACTATTATTAATTATCACCAATAAAAAACAAATTAGGAAACAGTATTTTTTCATAGCTTAAAAATAGGTTGCAATAAGTAAGTGCCGGCAAATATCCTGTCAACGGTTCCAGATCCTCCGCGCTATTCTTCCTGTAGCATATGCAAGATATAAATTTTATAATAAACTGCTTATATGTTACCTGAAATTAAACAGGCAGCCGATAAGCGGCACAGGCGCCCATAAGCTAAACCTGACAGGAGGGAGCCGGAGCGACCGGATGGCAGGACAGGAGCAAAAGTGAGGCAGCTGCGTTTGTTTCCTGATCATCAAAAGTTAATTGAACCAGACAGCATAACCCTGCCTTCTTAAATCCCAGGCAAGCTTCTCTTCCTGTTTCAGGGCTTCGGTCCGTGTCATGGATTTGAGGTTAATGTGGTTGTAAAGGCTTGGACGGAGATAGGACCCATACTTCTGTACGATCCATGCGGAGATTTTAAAACCTTTGGTGCTGATGTAACCTGTTTTGTGCTGCCTGAACCTTTCTTCAGGAGTTTTGCTGGTCATGCCTACATAGAGGCATTCGAGCACGCCGTTAAACTGGGGATTTGCGTTCCGGAACCGGTAATTTTCGGTAAACACCTTTTTGGAAAGCTCAACAACGTATACCCTGTATGTAAATGCCATGCAAGCTATACGAAAAAGAGCTGAAATTTATTTTGCCTCACTGTCATAAAGTAAAAGTCATTTTTTCCGCTGACTAGTATGGCCGCGTTATTACGTTCGGGCGGGTTTCGAAGCATGGGTAAAAAGCGTATGGGTTCGTTATTTTTTTCGTTCAATGGGAAACAAGCCTGATTGGGCGACAACTGGCATGATCTTCAGCGATCAGTATATAAATACCCGGTTGCAGGAGCAGGTTAAGCGTTGATTCAAACGGCTTTAGTGTATGCTGTAACACCCTTTTGCCTTCCGTGGAGTATACGGTGAGTGTTGCAGATGCGCTTTGCGATATTCCATTTAATGTATACAAAGAAGCAGGCGTTTGATCATTTGGACTAATATAGATCTGCCGGCCTACCCCGCTTTCCTGTGGTGCAGCCTGTGAATTTATTGAAGGAAGTTTGTAGTCATTTGCCGGAATACGCAGATTCGGGGGAGTGGCATACAGCGATATAATAATACTTGGAATACGGTGTATGGGATTTGTGAAGGGATTTTGAACGTAATAAACTGAATCAGTAAAATCAGCATCAAAGCGGCCTGAATAATTTCCTGCCAGGTATAGGTTGTCCTTACTGTCAGATAAAAGATGATAATAATACGATGTACTGTCAAATGAGTTTGATATTTCGCTGAAATAATGCCCGTTGAACATCGAGTCCATCTGAACAATGACGCGTTTACCTGCCGGGCTGCAGTGGCCCACATCAGGAATGCCGACAGGAGCCAGTGCATCGGAGTCACTGAGCAAGGTCATGAGAAAAAAATTATTGTTCGGGCTGATATGCAGATCCATTAAATAATCGTCCGTTTGGCCTTTTAACAGTACACTTTGCTTATACTCCATCTTACTGTTGAATTTTGCAATCAGCTTATCGCCATAATGAGCAGGGTTGATGATCGTCACCTGAGAAGAAGGATCTATATCCACCGGTTCGGTAAGGTATGTCCATAAATATACATAGTCGTAACGATCGATACTGATTTTAGCACCAAATCCGAAATCAAAGAATTTTTTATGAAAAATATAATTACCGTAGCTGTCCAGCTTTTCAACCAGGTAACTGTCCATCACACCATCATATCCGGGAAATCTCACCTTTACCGTATCCGTTCCGGGGTCAAGATCGTATAGCCCGTGTCCTGAGAGGGCAAAATAAATGTTGCTTTTTGAGTCGATTTTAATGTTGCTGATATATAGCTGGCTGTAATCAGTATGGGATGCAATGCAATGAACAGGTTTAATGAACAGCACTTCACCATTGTATTTCATTTTCATGATAAATACATCGTTCCATCTAGTTTTGTAAAGTGTTGAATCAGGGCCGGGATCAAGATCTTTGGTTTTGCCGTAATCACCGAAATAACCTCCTATGATCAGGTTGTTATGTTTATCAACTGTCATCTCCTGGATCTCAACACCCCTGGTAAACTGTTTGAGCCACTTTAATTTGCCATCGGGCGCATATTTGGCGATATACTGGCGGATGGTGGTCCGGTGTACGGAGTCAATTAACATCGTGTCATGCACGTTGAAGGCATAACCTGAATACGGCTCCGTATAGCTGTATGGTCCCATGGTGTAAACTGACACGAAGGTATTGCCAATGTGATCAGTCACTGCGGTCGCCCCCGGACCTCCTGCAGGATAGGTGCCGAAAACAGAATCAACAACAGGCCGGGCAAAAATAAGTGAACCACCCGAATCGTATCGTGCCACGAAAAGGCCGAACGGACAGTGATCAAGTTTATAAACACCGGGGCCAGGATCCAGGTCTACTGTGGAGTCCGCTACGCCGGTAATGGATAATGAACCATTTATTCCGAGGCTGCTCGACAGCAGGCTCGTGTAATTTTCAAAAACAGTACTTCCCAGACTGTATGCATATTGCAGGTTCAGCTGCCCGGCAGAAGGCTTAATCAGGATCAAAGTAAGAAGTATGCCGGAAATAAAATGATTCAACAGGTGTTTTTTCATTTTTCTATACTTTTAAAAGTCACAGCCATTCATCAGACTTCGAAAGGTAAAATTCATTTACGTATTCGTGCTTTTACCAATTGTTCAATCTGGTATTCTTTTTTGCAATCATGGCCGTATGATCACAGTGGTCGTTCAGCGTTATGATGATGCATGCAAGAAGCTTTCTTATTTAATTATTCTGACTCATAAGTCGGATCTTTAACAAATATATAAAAAAATCAAAAGCCCGGCTTGAAACCACATTTTGATACATTAGCTTTTCCAGTTTTTTTAACCGGAATAAAATACCTGCGGAAAAAGGCTATGCCGGCAGATTAATTTTCTTCAGGGTTATTACGGTGTTGTTTTCATGCTTCACAAGATCAATGGCTGTTATTTGACCCTGTATGTTAACCTGTGGTCCGTTGAGCTGATCAGCCAGCTGCATGCAATGGTTTTTATCAGCCGACCTGCAAACCGTGATATGTGGAATGTAGTCAAAATCACGACGGTGATATTTCTCCAGCTTACCGCTGTAAAGCGCATCGTGAAGCTGTACGAAGCCGCTGTATCCTTCATGAGGAATAAGAAATACCAGCCATTCACCCGTAAATTCGTCTTTATGTAAAGTGGCTTTGCGTAGGATAAATGTGAACCTGCTGAAATTGTTGACCTGTATTGCTATTTCATCCATAAATTCTTTCTCTGAGATCCCTGACAATGGAAAAACCAGGGTAAAGTGGAGGGCAACCAATGAAAATAATGGATCCTGCCTGCTGCGGATCTGCTGAATAAATTCAAGATCATGGTCAGCGATTTCAGGATAGGCAAGAACCAGCAATTTCATTTTTATAGTTAAAAGTTAAAGGTTAAAAGTTAAAAATGATTATTATATACTTGGTTATTCGCCTACTGTTAACTATTAACTGTTCACTATTCACTATTAACTATTCACTATTAACTATTAACTATTCACTATCACCGGTTGTCTTCTTTAATCAGGAAATAATTTGCCGCCCACTGGTAGCCAGCCAGTCCCAGCATAAATATAATCGACATCAGGTTGAATAGTTCACCGGTCAGAAAGGCCAGTGTGATTCCTGAGATTCCTGCGCATGCCAGGATGAAAGTATAAATCTGCAATGCATTTTTACTTTTTGAAGAGGAAAACATGCTTCCAAAGGGCAGCATCATGCAAAATCCAAAGACTGCAATGGCCAGCATTTTATCGTCTGAGGAAAAGAAGTAAAGTATTAGTCCTGCTATAAATACGCCAAAGGCACCAGCCACAAAGTTGGAGCTCATTTTTTCATCTTTGTCAAGCAGCAGCTTTCCGTATTTGTTGAACCGCAGGAATAAGTTACTGATTGGAGCGATGACCCAGGTGGAGAATGCAACAAGGCCCAGGGCAATTATCAACGGGATCAGGTAAGGCTGAAGTGATTCGTTGGCACGGGCTATCATTTTTAATGCCCTGAAGCCAAGATAAAACCCGATAATAACACCCCACTGGTATTTGGCCGTCAAATTACTCATCCAGAAGGAATACTTCAGAAAAAGCCGGTAAACGGGATTTGTTGCTTTCAGCGCTTCCAGCATGCCTGATTGCGCATAGATGTACGACGGGTCGCTTGTCAGCGCTTCCTTAAAATGTTCCAGCGCTTTTTTGTGATCTCCCTTTTCAAGCAAAGCCCAGCCATAATTGGCATGCGTATAAGCATTGTTGGGATCTTCGCGCAATGCACCCTGTATGGTTTCATATGATTCTTCGCTTCTGTCAAGCTTGTTTAGGGCCGTGCTCCTGGTATTTAGCGCCAGCAGGTTTTCCGCATCAATTTCCAGCGCCCGGTTTGCAGTTTCAAGGGCCTCACTGAATTGCTTGCGGCCAAGCCTGATAAAGGCAAGCAGCGCATAATAGTCAGCATCGTAAGGGTTTAACTGAATTGCCTGGTTGATGTGCTTTTCAGCATCGCCCAACTGATCCTGGTCGATGGCGATTCGCGATTTCATATAGAATAAATGAGGGCTTTCAGGCGACAGCCCGATGGCCTGGTCAATGATGCTGTTTGCATGGTCATATTTGCCCTGCTGCAGGCTTACTTCCGCCAGCAGGGAGAGGAAATGGATATTGTTTGAATCCTGACCGAGCAGGTCAGCAAGGACTTTTTCGGCTTCCGAATATTTCTTCTGCTGGATCAGTATTTCAACTTTTGATAACCTGTTGTCTTCGCTCATGTTATTTTTTAATTTTCATATAAGTTAAAATATCATCATACAGCCCTGAATCATTTGCAAACATCGCAAAATTCTTTGCTGTGGAAAACCATTCCTGCGTGCTGGGCTTGTGTTTCTTCAGCGCGTTTAACAGGTCATTTGTTTCCAGCGGCTTCGGAATGCCATCAGCAAAGGAGGATTCAAGCTTTTGCTCAATGGCAATGTCAATGATTGCATCAATATCAGCACCGGAATAATATTCAGTTTTCCTGGCAATGGTCTGGAGATCCATGGTACCGGCAGGCTTGTTGGTGAGCTTCAGTCTTAAAATGGATTCCCTGGTTGCTGCATCGGGCGGCGGAACAAAAATGATCCTGTCGAACCTGCCCGGCCGCCTGAAAGCCGGATCCAGGTTCCAGGGTGTGTTGGTAGCGCCTACAATCAAAACACCTTCGTTTGTGCTGTCGATGCCATCCAGCTCCTGGAGAAACTGGTTTATTAAATGCCGGCCGCTCGATTGTTTCATATCGCTCCGACTGGCTCCCAGGGCATCGATTTCGTCAATGAACAGCACACAGGGGGTATTGTTCCTGGCGAGCTCAAAAATTTCATGCAGGTTTTTTTCGCTGCTGCCGATCCACATGTCCAGAATGTCGTTGAGACTGACGCTGATAAATTTCGCCTTTACCTGGCCGGCTGTTGCTTTGGCTATGAAGGTTTTTCCGCATCCGGGCGGACCGTAAAGCAGAATACCGCCGCCTGTTTTTTTACCGTATGCCTTGTACAGCTCCGGGTGCAGCAGCGGCTTGATAATTTTCAATTCAATTTCTTTCTTCACCGTTTCCATGCCGCCCACATCACTGAAATTAATACCAGGTTTTTGTAAAAACCGGCTGTCGGCTTCGGTATCCGATTCTGTATTTTCATTGCTGCCTTTGAGCCGTAACTGGTTGTCGAGCTCTTCGTCAAAAAAATCCGGGTCAATGGCCAATGCGCTTTTGTATGCCTCAACGGCTTTACCTATTGCATTTTCTTTCAGCAGGCCTTTGGCATACAGGGTAAAAACGTGGACGTCTTTGGTCCCGGTATCAATAACCTCTTCCAGGATCACATTGCAGGCGGAATAGCTGCCTTTACGGAAAAACACTTTGGCAAGCCCGGTTTTTGCCTTGTTGTCGCCGGAGTGTTTTAGCAGGGTTGTAAATTCAGCTTCTGCTTCGTCAAGCCTGTTCAGGCTCAGCAGGGTATCGGCCAGTAAAAGCCGTAGTGGGTTATTATCAGGCGAGTGCTTTAGCGCCTCACGTAAGCTGTCGATGGTGGTGTCGTTCACGGAAAGTTAAAAGTTAAAAGTTAATAGTGAATAGTGAATAGTGAATAGTGAATAGTGTTGAGCTGGTGATGAAGTTATTTCCGTCAGTATTGCTGGTTGTTTATTTTTTTAAATAGGAAGAATACATCCATACCAGTTTTTCCTGTTCGCGGATGTAATCGCTCATCAGTGCATTTGTTCCTTCGTCTCCTGCATCAGCAGAAAGGTTGAGCAGCTCCCGTTGTCTGACAATTATTATTTCAAAGGCATTTAAAATTGCCTGAATGCCTTTCTTGCCGTCAGAAACATTTTTCACACGCTTAATTTCAGATGTGTTATTGTAATCGTCAAAAGTGTGAAGCGGTGTTGCGCCCAGGGTTAATATTCTTTCTGCTACTTCGTCAACTTTTAAAAGAAGATTGGTGTAAAGCTCTTCAAACTTCAAATGGAGTTCAAAAAACTTTTCTCCTTTGATGTTCCAATGCAGGCCTCTTGTGTTTTGATAGAACATCATATAGTTGGCCAATAGATTATTTAACCCGGCGGCAAGCGACTTGCTTTTTGTTTTGTCAAGTCCGATTTGATTTTTTGTTGACATTGTATTTTAGTATTTATGATTGTCAAAGTTACATTATATTCCTGTTCATTTCCCTGTGTCTGTATATTTCATGGGGTTGGTTTCAGGCTCCATTACGTTTTAATGATCTGTTTTTTTCAACAATCTTTTGCCAACCATTCCCGTCTTTATAAAAATTGACCAATTTCCATTCATAAATTGCTTTGGTTCTCAGCTTATAATTTTCAAGTGTTCTTCGAAAGTAATAATTAAGTTTCTTAAGATTTATATTGGGAAAAGGGCAGTTAGACCTTATTATGACTGGCCTGCTTTGCATGTCTTCGAGTCCGGGAAACAAATTTCCAAAGACATAAATTGAACTCATTACAACGTTGCTATCAGGAAGTGCCCAGGATCGATCGCGTATGAAGCCATCAAAAATGGCTTCAAATGTCAGGCTTTGATTGCGCAGATAAAAATATATTCTGTCATCATTTTCGAGAATTATATCCTTGTAGAAGTCAACTGATCGAAAATAAGTCCATGTAATCTCCATATGATCATAGATGAATTTATCTGTTGGGGAATGTATCATCGAATGAAGGTCAGTGAAAACCCTGTCATAATTTGTTGAGTCTCCATTGTTCTTTTGGAAAATTATTCTGTCAAATAAATCCATTCACTAAAATTATTAACTTAATTAAAACTTGCCGATTAACGTTTTTAAGGCTTGCGAATACAAGGCACTATTTGCAGTCTTAGTCCGCCTTCCACAAATGTAAATTAAAACTACAGAAGTTCATACACCCATGTCAGACCCTGTTTTTGCAAGCGCTATGTTATCGGCTGGCAATTTATTCATGTTCCATTTTCTTGTTACCCTCCCTGGGCATGAGGTCCATTGGGTTATTAAGAAAGGAAAAAAATATCAATGCTCCTGCAATTACGATTGTCAATAGGGTAGATGCAATACCAATAAAAAGAAGCCTGCTTTTGAATAAGCTATTTGTCAAATATGTCAAACATGGTACACAAACCAGGATTCCAAAAAAGTTAGCAAAGTAGAGAAAATGAAATGCTTCTGTTGAAAATAAAATCATAAGACCTCCGAATAAAGTTGTCACCAGAATGGTCAAAAGAATCATTATCCATAATTTTGTTTGGCCTGTTAATTTTAATAATGTTAATGTCAATACAAACACACATAAAGTCGGAAAAATTGCAAATGTTTTCATTTTATGCCCTTAACGTTAATTAAATTTAATACGTAACATTGACAAGCCGCTGTTATAGCCAGTAGTGAGCACACAGGCTTATAAATTCTAATTCAACTCTTGATTTTCGGTTTCAGTGAATCTTGATTTGTCTGTAGGTGGAATATCGACAATTGAGTATTTCTTTGTTTCAAGATGAGGGCTGTTTATGATTGCTAAATATTCCGGAACGGCTCTTCTTTCTACCATAATTTTTCCGGTTCCTGACCAATGCCTGTCAGCTCCATTTTTCTTCACACCTGATATCCAATATTCGTCTCCTGTCTCAACATCAAAATAATTTCCACCAGTAACATTTCCCTTCTTAAGGGCTTTATTGTTAAAGTAGATTGTCTGACCTGATTTTGAAAAGTCAACAATACTTACCCAGGCGGGGCCATTGTCGGCATAACCTGTTTTAAGTTCTAAATACATTATTTTGGTTTTCAAAGCAATTTACAGTTTGATGTATTTCGGTCTATTGGCTATAACGGTGATTCCATGCTAGTGGCAGGCGTTCTATCTGGCGACCGCTGTTATCCGTTAATCATTTTGGGTTTTGCTCAACAGTTATTTTATTTTTCTCCATTTTAGAACTTCCTCACGATAGATTCTTAAAAAATCAGTTTCATTAACTTCAAAAATGCTTTCCAATACCCTTAATAAATTAGCATGGGTCTTTGTATCTGACGTTAGTAAGGCCTTAATACCTGATACTCCTTTTCTATTATAAACCATGATACAAAGGATTGCACCAGCGGGATAATAAGGGTTATAATAGTTCCAGGCCATATTTCTATTTAAAACAGTATTAAAGTTAATGGTATCCGAAACACAAAAATCATTCGCAAATACTGTTAAAGATTTAATATACTTTGCTGAATCCGAAACAGAAGTTCCTAGCCATTCTGCAATTCCTTCTGAAACCATCCAATGCATTTGCGATGCTCCGGGAACAATTAAATGAACAAGTTCATGGGGAAAAAATTCATTCCCCTTTCCACTCAATAACATGTGTTCTCTGCCTTTTCCCGGAGCGCTGCCCACAAAATAAAAATCAAACCCTTCAAGCAACCCCATTTCATCCTGCGAATTTGTAACATAATATTTAAATGGCTCCGGCGGTGGAAATGAAAATGTTTTAATAATTGAATCACAAAAAGTAATTGCTCTTTGAGCATTATTTTTATTGAATTTATATTCGGGAGGATAAACATAGTCTATATATCCATATTGAGAATGTTTCCATGTACGGGTCACTTCATTGATTGCATTTTCAAGGACCCATTTATCTTTTTCTTTTTTTGCATAAACAATTAACGAACACCAGACCTTTGAACCTATATATTCTTTTTCCAATGTATCAGCAACAAATAAAGTCCTGATAGCATATTTCCCGCCTGCTGGTTCAATTGTAAGTACAAAAGGTTTATAGTTAGCAAATACCTGGTAAGATTTCCTTCCTCCCTGAAAGATACTTTGCCTGCTAAAATCAAAATCTTTATATTTACTTTTTTCTTCCGAATTCCAATAAGGATTATCATAAATGGAATCGGGTCTGGAGTTTAAATAATTTACCCACAAACGCATGATGGGAGCAATTTCGGGTCTTGGGATGCTGTCAATTCTTCCGCTAAAATTAACTTCAACCTGATTAATAGTTTGAGCTGTTAATGAGTAAAAAGAAGCTATAATTATGATTTTGGTAAAAAATAATCGTTTCATTTTATTCGTTTCTTATTTAATAATAAATTTCACACTCCTGGTAATTGTATGATTGGTGGGTGCACTTGCCTGACGTTAACGTTTTGCGGCTTGGCGTTGGGCGGGTTTTTAGCACTGCCTTTTATTCGAAGCCGTACAGTTCAAATTTAGCAATTTCTTTCAATTTAAGCACCAGCGCCCGCCTGACGCTAAGCCGCTGTTATGCGCATGCCCCTATAATAAGTTTTTAGTAATCTTTCAATCTATGTTTTTAGCTTTTATAAAATACATAACAACACCGAGGCTAATTCCCAAACCATCAGAAATAACAAGATTAGCTCTGTCAATTTTATTTTTACTTATTGGGTTTCCTGAATCCAGAATTATTTTATTGTTTCCACCTTCAGATAAACGATAGCTTATTCCACCATAAATATCTATTGATATGGAAGCAGCCTTGTTATCAGCATAAAAATTTCTTTTTATACCAAGCTCAGGAACTAAATAGCTAATCCTATTTACTATATAATATGAATAATTGGGATCAGTGCCATATTCAAGATTATGAGGAAAATATTGATTAAATCCCAAAAGTAAATAAGGTCTCCAATGGGTATTTTTCAAAAAGGAGATGCGAGCACCGGAAGTCCATCCATCACCTGAACCACTTATGAAAAATTCAGCACGTTCTTTAATTTTAAGATTTAAACTAAGCGCATAATTATTATATGCTGAACGGAAGCCTCCGAAAAAACCAACGCCAACATTAAAGGTTTGACCATTTGTTGTATTTGTGAAAATAAACAATAAAATAACTATGATTCTGCTATAAAGTTTCAAAATAGTTTATTTTATGAAAATTCAATTGACGTTTGTTGCTAAGGGGTTACGCATAACGTTTTTAGGGCTTGCGAAGACGGGGCCTTACTTACAGTCTCTGTCCGCCCAGCACAAATGTAAATTAAAACTACAGAAGTTCATATACCCACATCAGCCCCCGTTTTTGCAAGCCCTATGTTAGCACCAGTGGTTTCTTGGATGTTGATTATATTCTTTTTTCTCCTTATTTAAAAGGTAAAAGTTTGCTTATCCATCTATCGCTTGGTCCTTCGGCTTCGTAATAAATAATCTCAGCGTCACCAAAGACAATAATTGTCCCCATGCCATAGCCAATTGTTTCACTTAAAGCTGTGTCTATGTCAAGCCGTTTTTGGTCAAGTTCAGGGGACTCTGAAATTAAGTAACAATCATTAAGTTTCCCTATACTTTTAATTCTTTCTTTAATGTATTTTCGCTCGTCCCCTTTTACTTCTTCAAAAAGTTCTGGTCTTAGGTCACGAAAATGTGCTAAGGCTTTTGTGAATTTGTCACGATTTTTTTTTGATTTAATAAATGTCAAGTACCTGTCACGCTTAGACTTTAAAATAAAACGCTCAATTACTTTAGTCTCAAGGTCTATGTAACTTGTCATATGTCAAATGTAACGTGTTGTCTTGCCATTGGTGCTAACGGTTTCGTGGTTGGCGTTCGGCGGGATTGTGCGACGTCAACGTCAACCTGCGAAAATGTTACTTAAAGATACAAATGTTTTTGCAGCGCCGCAATTAAATCCGCTTCAGCGACCGCTTGTCCGCGCGCGCTGCGTTGGTGTCAGCCCGCTGACGCCAACCGTGTGTTAGCAGCAGTTAAAATCTTAATGTGATTGTATTTCCAGCAACTCGCATAATACTACTCGAACAAAGTCTCTAATTCTAATTACTTCGGTCTTATTAGTGGGAGTGTGAGTAGATACACTTGAACGAGTATAAACCGAACGAACAAAAGTTCCAACAATAGATTCAATTGTCTCCGATGCGTTTTCGGTAGGTTCGCTTTGAGCTTTGGAAACTCCTCTTTTTGTCAATATGAATCTAACCTTTTGTTTCATCGTCGGGCCATTTGTGTCTTTGTTTTGTACATACCCGGTCATTGACTTCACATCTTCGTCTGGAGCTAAATAGTCTAACGTTTCTCTTAACGCTTCCCTTAAATCAGTTGCTGGACCCCGCCACGAATGTCTTGAAGTAGCCGATAAGTCATCTATTGCTTGCCTGTATGATAAGGCAGCTGAAGGAATTATTCTCTGAAGAGTATCGATGATCTGAATATCGACTTGGTTAACGGTTGGAGACGATACTACAACGGGTTTTTCCCGAGAAATTAATCTTGAATCTGCAGTAATTAACGAACCTCTCATTTTATTTAGTAGAGTTACATAAGACTTAACACTGCCGTTTTTATGGCAGAGTTCGAGAAGCGATTGCGAAGATTCATCAATTACTCCGATTTCGGAATTTACTTCTGAATCTTGAATGATTGTCGGTCGAACACTATTAAAGTAATCTTCAACTATTCCGCGTATCTCACTTTTAATTGGCGCGGATTTTAATTGGGTTGAAGTGACTTTATTTAATTTCTTTTTTACCGCTTCAATTCTTTTTATGAATTCTGGAAGATTCAAAAGAATTACTTTGAAGATTTAGGTAAGTTGTGTGCAACCAAATTATATCCTACGGCGTTGAGAGAATATTCTCCTTTACCGGGTGCGGATTCAAAATACCCTGCAACTCGTGCATCTGGTAATACTTGACTTATTGCTTTCGGAAGTTTAAAATTCGCCTGTTTAAAATATGTAGAAAGGTCGGCGGCTGTTACTGTGTTTTTCTTTTCAGTTCCAGGCGCAAGTTCTTGTAGGTAGTAAGCGACTACGCAAGCCATTTGAATTGCTGATTTAGGATCCTTTTGTTCCTTGAAGCTCCTAATGTCTACAATTTTACCTTGATTATGAGTGTGGATGTGTGTAGTCGTCGTCTGAGAGTTACTATTATCAGGCGTTACTTTTGTTTGCACGGTTTGCGTAATGTTGGTTAGTCCTAAATGCGTACAAGCTGCGTTAATTGCAGTTTGTCTCATTCCTTCATCTATGGATTCCAATGCCTCAATTATCTTGTCGATTGATTGTCCAATTGTAAGTTTTTTTTCACTCATGTTATTTTGTTTTTTATGTTTTTAATTGCTGCTAACTAGTTTATACCCGCAAGTTTTTATGGTTGTATTTCGTGTATGTACCCAATTCCCTGGTGATACCCGTAATATACTATGAAGCTGGTATTGCGTGTATACAACCATCTTCGGGAGGCAAGTTAGCTGTTTTCCGGTAAAAATTGACAGTTAAAACAGGGGTACAGGCGTTTATAAGCTAAACCTGATCCCGCCTCAAGCGGGAGCAGGACAGAAGTGGAGCAGGGGCAGCATCGCCTGTTTCCAAAAAACAACCAGCAATAAATTATTCACTATTCACTATTCACTATTAACTATTCACTATCCTATTCTTCTTCGAAAAACTTCTGCGCTTTCCCCGTACGCGACAGTTCCTGTAATTGCCTAACAATATTTCCAGCGCGTTTGCCATGATGGTTTATTTTCTGCAGACTTTCGAGCAGCGCCTTTGCTGTGTCCTGGCATTGGGATTCGCTGCTTTTGGCAATGATTTCCCTGACCTGTTCCTGTGAGAGTTCGGAAAAATTATTGACGAAGTTGAGCGGGTTCTGGATTTCATGCGCCACACGCGAAGCCATCACACCGAAGGCCGCCATTTTTTCGCTTTTGATGAGCTGCTGTTGTGTTTCTTTCAGCATGCGGTTGGCTTCGCGCTGCCTGGAGTAATTCCGGTAAACAACAAACAACAGCAGGGCAGTGAGCCCGATGCCTGCGATACCTCCGTACGTATAGGCCCGCTGCCGCTGCAGCCTTACTTCGGTGAGCTCTTTTTCCTGTGCAAATCGCAGGCTGTCGGAAAGCTGCTTTTTATCATAGTCATACTGAAGCTGCAGCTTGAGCAGGGTCTTGTTTTTTTCGGTGTTGAAAAGTGAATCAGAAGCGGCTTCATGCAGCACCTTGTAACGGTAAGCTTCTTTGTAATCTTTCATTTTTGCATGCGCCAGAGCCAGCTTGCCATAAGCTTTTTTCATGTAGTCGAGTGCGCCGACGTCCTGTGCTACGGCAAGCGCCATGGTTTCATACCTGACGGCCTCCTGCAGGTTGTTCTGTTCTTCAAACAAAACCCCGATGCTTAGGTATACGTCGGCCATGCTTTTGCGAAGCCCCATTTCCCGGTCAATGTCCAGCGCCTTCAGGTACGACTCCAGCGCTTTTTTATAGTTGCCTTCTTTCTTATAAACATCGCCGAAATTGTTGTATGAAATGGCAATACCTTCCTTGTCGCCGATTTCGATGCGCAGCTTGAGTGCTTCGTTGTAGTTGGTCATGGCGCCGATGTAGTTGCCAAGCTCAAAATTGATCAGGCCGATGTTGCTGTACGATTCGGTAAGTCCCCATTTGTCGTTCAGTCCGATCCTGATGTCTTTGGCTTTGTTGGCGAATTTCAGCGCTTCCTGCGGATTATGCTGGTCGGAATAAATGGTGCCGATGTTGCTGTACTCCTGTGCAATGCCTTCTTTGTCGTTCATTTCCTCATACAGTTTGAGGGAGCTGAAATAATTTTTCAGGGCTTCCGGATGATTTCCCTGATCATGATAAATAAGCCCGATGTTATTGTAGGAACCTGCAATGGTTTTTTTATCACCCGTCTGCTGCCGGATCTGCAAGGACAGTTGAAAATATTCCAGCGCCCGTTCGTACTGGCCCCTGTACCAGTAAACCACGCCAATTCCGTTGTAACCGTTGCCAATGCCTTTGAGATAATTGATGGCTTGTGAAAGGCTTAACGCCTGCTGTGCATACGACAGGGAAGTGTCGAGGTTGCTGCTCCTGTATTCGAAGCTGAGCTGGTAAATGATGTTGGCCCTGGTGCTGTCGGACAAATCGGGTGTGGCATCACCCTTCTGCAGTTCCACCAGCTGCAGGGCCTTCCGCAGGCTGTCGGTGACCTTCAGGTCCTGGCCGGATAAAGCCGTATATAGCAGGCATGAAACGGTAAAGAGAAGTACTTTTTTCATTAACCGGAAATTAAGAATGGTACTGATTGATAAGAGGATGCAAAAGTAAGAGGTTTTAAGGAAAAGTGGGTCTTTAGTTCCTGGTTTCTAGTTCCTGGTTTCTAGTTCCTGGTTTCTAGTTCCTGGTTCCTGGTTCCTAGTTTTTGTTTATATTTCTCTACACATCACTCAAACCCTAGCACCCCGTAGCCTTGAAGAGCCCCAACGCACATTTTTCGTTACATCAAAACTTTAAACTTTAAACTTAACTCTCATCACTCCACAAAGTACATATCAATCTCTCCTTTGTTTTTGGCGTTTATTTTTCCGCGGTGGATGCAGCTGAATTTGTCTTTTACGAGCTGGTAGGTGGCTCCGCTGATATTTACTTTTCCCGCTTCGCCGCCTGATTCCATCCGTGAGGCGATATTAACGGTATCTCCCCAGATATCGTAAGCGAATTTTTTTATGCCAACAATGCCCGCCACCACCGGTCCGGTATGGATACCGATCCTGACAGCTCCTTTGAATAAACCTGCATGGTAATTACCGTTTGCGCCGGATCCATTCATGTACTCCTGTATTTCCAGCGCCGCTTTCACAATGTCTTCCGCATTGGTTTTATTGGGAACGGGCAGGCCGCCTGCACACATGTAGCTGTCGCCAATGGTCTTTATTTTTTCGATGTTATGCCTGCTGATGATCCGATCAAAGGCTTTAAAGCAGGCATCAATTTCAGCAACAAGCGCCGAAGGGGTAAGCTTTTCGGAGAGCAGGGTAAAGTCCTTAAAATCGGTGAACATGACCGTTACGTCATCGAAATGCTTTGCTTCAGCAGCGCCCTTTTCCTTGAGCTCTTCAGCCACTTCCACCGGCAGGATGTTTAAAAGCAGGTCATCGCTTCGCTGCTTTTCTTTTTCAATAATTCGTTTTTGCTTTTGTGTGATGCGCCAACGGTTAAACATAAATGCGGAGAAAACCAGCACCAGGGCTATGCCACAGGTGTAAAAGAATTTATCTTTATTTCGCGACTTCTTTTCATCGTCCAGCTTGACTTCGGTAAGCTTTTTCTGGTATGCGATGGAGTCCTCGCGCTTGCCGTATTCGTAGTCCATCTCTCTCCTGGCAGCAGCCGTGTATTTCTCAACGTCATATACGCTGTCTCTCACACTGATGTAATCTTTGTATGTATGCAGGGCTTCATTTGAATTGCCTGAAAGCCTGTAAGCGTCGGAGAGGACTTCGGCAAAGGCCAGGATGTATTCGGTTTGACCAAGCTCGCGGGCATTGTCGACCGTGGCTTTGAGGTAGTATAGCGCCTTTTGCAGGTTAGCCGTTTTACCGGGAGGAATAAGGCTGTCGGCTTTAACTATTTCCGGATCTTTTGCAATATCCAGATACGTTTCTCCGATATTGCCCATGTTCCTGGTAACCCCGTTTTTATTGCCCAGCGCAGTTTCCTTTCTTAAAGCATCGAAATAAAAAACCATGGCCTTTGAAAATTCTCCTTCGATGGCATAAAAGTTAGCGATGTTGCCCAGCAGCCGTGCCGTGCCTGCATGGTCGTTGAGCTCCCGGTAGAGATTAAGTGATTTAAGATTGTATTCGAGCACCTTGTCTTTTTGTCGCAACGAATAATAAACGTTTGCCATGTTTCCATAAAGCGCTGCTATTTCAAGCTTGTTATTGAGCTCTTCGTATATGCGCAACGAACGTTCATCATATTCAAGCGCTTTCTGCTGATTTTTTGATGTATGATGGACTATGCCGATGTTCTGCAGCAGCAAAGCCTGCTTGGGCCTGTCGTTGAGCTCCTCATAAATTTTCAGGGCCCTGTATTCATATTCCAGTGCAAGGGCATAATCCGCTTTGTTGGCATAGTTGCCTCCAATGGCATAGCATGCAGCGGCAATGCCCCTGGTCCATGATAGCTTTTCAGCAAGCTCCAGACCCTGCATTCCGTATTTCAGTCCTTCATCAGGATTGATGTAGGGATAGTTATACGAAAGCATATTGAGCATTGCAGCCTTATTGGTGTCTTCGGCTGCCGACGGCAAAACAGCATGGAGTGAATCGATCAGCGCCTGCTGACGTTTCTGGGCTGATGCAGACATCGGCATAAAAGATATCAGCAGGATAACCGAAGCTATACGAGGTATCATAAAAAACGGGGGTGGGTATGAAGGGTTTTTTCAAAAATAAGAAAAAAGCGGGATTCAAAAACATTTTTGCAACCGGTACAACAAAACCGGCAGCATTGGCTCAGGGGGTACTATTTTCAAGCGTCACAAAATCTTCCCTTACAGGTAAAAAACAGTCGATTACTTTGCAGGTTGTGACTGCCCTGGCTGAATGAGGTACATCGGAAGGCATAAAGGCAGTCATGCCCGGTGTAAGCAGCTTTTCTTCTCCGTTAAGATTAAAAAGCAATTCGCCTTCAATCACATGGGTCCATTGTTCATGTATGTGGTGATGAAGCTGCACCTCGCTGCCTTTTTCCAAAGTGACATGAGCAAAGGTGGCCTGTTCGGAATGATACAGCGTAGCCGTTATACCTTCCCAGATTTTTACTTTTTTCCGTAGTTTGAAATCGATGTATGGCAAGTTGTAATTATATTAAATTGGGTATAATGTCACCCCTTCGGGGTTTAAATTAAATTTTTTCCAACTCATAATTCATCACTCATAACTCATTGCCCGCGCACCCCGTAGTCCCTCCAGGCTTGGAAGGGCGCCAACGCACACTTTATGTTACATCAAGAACTTTAAACTTTAAACCTTAAACTTTAAACTTCTCCGAACTCATCACTCATAACTCATCACTCATCACTCAAGCCCGCGCACCCCATAGCCCATCCAGGCTTGGAATGGCGCCAACGCACACTTTATGTTACATCAAGAACTTTAAACTTTAAACCTTAAACTTTAAACTTCTCCGAACTCATCACTCATCACTCATAACTCATAACTCATAACTCATCACTATAAAGCGTTAACCATCTCCGCGATCTTTTTGAATGCATCGCTGTCTTTAATGACATACTGCTCGGCTCCCTTCTGGATGGTCTGCATGGCAATGGCATACCGCTCCTGGCTGGAGAGCATGATGACCTGAATGCCCGGATAGTTTTTTTTAATCACCTGCAATATTTCCATTCCATTGGCTGCATCTTTCTGAACCGTATTTAAATAATAGTCGAGCACAAGCACGTCCGGAGCTTCGCTGAGATGTTTCAGGCATTCTTCACCGGTTGAAAAGGTGGTTACTTTATGGGATGCTTTCCGGGTCAGGTAATCACTCAACGCTTCTGTAAGCATGGAGTCATCATCGACAATGAATATTTTTTTGGGTTTTGTATAATTCATATCGCTCGGGAATTTAGGTAAAATTAATTTATTTTCCGGATTTTCAATTCATCGGAAGCCGTTGTTACCAGGATGATAAGCCTGGTTACGATGTCCCTGATCATAGTTTCATCAGTGTTTGTTTTTCTGGCTTCCAGTTCAACCTGGTGCGCAAGCTCCGTTGCATTATCCATACCCATCATGATGAGCTTGGTCTTAAAACCATGAACCAGGGAAGCGATTTCCTCCCAATCATTTTTAGATTCAGCTGCATTTAATGCTTCAATCAATGGAGGAGCGCTTTCCAGGTAGATGTTAATGTACTTCTGCATTCGCTCCCTGTCGCCGTCACAAAAATCAGCCAGGTAGGATAAATTGGTGACACCCTGACCTGATTCGCCGTTAAGGGATTTGAAAGCATGAACCGGTTCACTGACCAATTTAATTTCCCTGCCGGTAACGCGTGCAATAACGGTAATGAGCTGAGATTTTTTGAATGGTTTGGGGACATAATCATTCATACCCGATTCACGGCACCTGTCCAGGTCGCTTTTGATCACGCTTGCCGTAAGTGCAATTACAGGAGTTGCGTGGTTCCGTGATGATGGTTCCTGGCTGCGAAGCCGTTTGGTGGCCGTATACCCATCCATCACCGGCATCTGGACGTCCATCAGCACCACATCAAAATCTTCCACGGCCAGTTTATCCAGCGCATCCTGCCCGTTGACAGCTTCCACCACTTCCACCTTGGCTTTTAATTCCAGCGTATCGCGGCAAACGATCCTGTTGTCGCTGTGATCATCCACCAGTAAAATCTTTAATCCGTTCAAAACGGATGCATCCGTGTTTTCGGGGTTCGACTGACGGGCCAGCCTTTCAGCCGAGCCAGGAGGCAATGGAATGGAAAAGGAAAATGTGGTGCCGCTGTTTTCCACGCTTACAACCTGCAACTTTCCACCCATCAGCTCAATAAACTGTTTGCTGATGGTAAGACCCAAACCGGTCCCGCCGTATTTCCTCGTGTCGGATGCATGTGCCTGTGAGAAGCTTTCAAAAATGGTTTGCAGCTTGTTATCTGGAATTCCTATACCGGTATCCGTTACAGAGAATTTTATTTCATCTGCATTTCCTTTTGCCATATCAATGGTAACACTTCCACGGGATGTGAATTTGATTGCATTGCCTGCCAGGTTCATCAGCACCTGTGTAAGCCTGACCGGATCACCGGTAAGCACTTCCGGAATGGACCGTTCAATGGTTACAATAACCTGCAGGTCTTTTTCCGCTGCCTTATGCTGCAATACTTCCCTGACCTGCTGCACCAGGTCATATACGGAGAAATCAATATTTTCAAGCTCAATTTTCCCGGCTTCAATTTTCGACAGGTCCAGGATGTCATCAATGATGTGCAGCAGGTTGTCGGAGGCTTTCTTTACACCGGTGAGATAGCTTTTTTGTTTTTCATTGAGCGGAGTTTCCAGCGCCAGGCTGGTCATTCCCATGACGGCATTCATGGGCGTCCGTATTTCATGACTCATGTTGGCCAGGAATTGCTGCTTGAATTTCTCGCTTTGCTCGGCGCGTTCTTTTGCAGCCACCAGTTCTTCCGTGCGCAGCGCTACGGTTTCTTCAAGTAAAATATTCCGCTTCCGCAACCGGCTGGTCCGCCATCGGAGAAAAATAAAAAAACCGGCAATGGTCGAAACCGTGCAAAGGATAAAAAATAACGGCGTTCGCCAGAAAGGTGGCTTCACCAGCACTTCAATGGATGCGCCTGCTTCATTCCAGATGCCGTCGTTATTGGCCGCTTTAACACGGAAGACATAGTTGCCCGGATCGAGGTTGGTGTAATTGACAAAATTCCTGTCAGCCGAATATTGCCATTTGTCTTCAAATCCCTCCAGCATGTAAGCAAATGAATTTTTTTCAGGCTGAACAAAATTCAATGCAGCAAATTCAAAGGAGACTGACTTGTCGGCAAAACGGAGTTTCAGGTTTTTCAAATCAGGAACACCGTCATTGATTTCTTTACCCATCACCTTAATGCCAGTGATATAAACGGGGGGAGGCATTTTGTTTTCAGGCATTTCAGAGGGCATGAAGGAAACCAGGCCGCCAACCGTTCCGAAATAGAAAAGGCCGCTGCTGCTTTTAAAATATGATTTCGCATTGAAGATGTTTGAGGGCAGTCCGTCTGAAACATAATACCGTTTAAATAAATCGCAGCCTGCCGCCCTGGAACTGTCGATGGCCGATGGATTCCTGCAAACGGCATTTTTTTCCATTTTAGCCAGTCCGCCGCCGGTGCTTACCCAGATGCTTCCCTGATCATCTTCCACGATGCCGCTCACAAAATAATCCGGTAACCCGTCAGCTTCCGAAAAATGAATATACTGCTTCGTCGCAGGATCAAGCCTGTACATGCCCCGGATGGTGCCCACCCAGAGCAGGCCATCCTTCGTTTCACAAATGGAAGTAATGTTGTTGGCATAGCTGCTGGTCCGTTGCGGATCAAAATCGATCCATTCAAAATCATCGGTTGGAGGACGGTAACGCTGGAGGCCGTCAGAGGAACCGATCCAGATCTGGTCTTTGCTGTCGATAAATACAAGTATTACAAACCGGCTCCGGAGGGCATTGGGTTTTTCAGGACCAGTAGCATACCGGTGAAATGTTTTTGTTAAGGGGTCAAAGGTATTGACGCCGCCCGACCAGGTGGCGATCCAAAGCTTACCGGATTTGTCAAATACGGCATCCGTTATATAATCGCTGCCGATACTTTTATCGTTGCCCGGCTCGAACCTGTATACTTCATATTTATTTGTTTTCTCATCAAGCTTATGCAAACCCAGACCCCAGGTGCCGATCCACAGGTTGCGCCTTTGGTCTGGTTGTACAACCCAGGTAAAAAACTGCGATGCTATTGAAACAGGCGGCTTGCTGTACCTTTTAAATTTTCCCGTGGCCGGATTAAACCTGCAGAAACCTGTTTCCGTGGCAATCCAGAGGTTCTTTTCCCGGTCTTCGACTATTTTATGCGTGGAATTATTACTGATGGAAGCCGGGTCGTCGGGTGAGGAATTATAAACCCTGAATTTTCCCGAATAAGGATGCACATAGCTGATTCCACCCGAGCTTCCGATCCATATAATCTTATTGGAGCTTTCATACAGGCAATGCGTGATGTTGTTGTTTATGGAAGTGGCGACTGCCGGATTGTTCCTGTAGCCTGAGATATGACCTGAAATATCCATAACTGAAATACCTGCTTCAGTGGAGATCCAGATTTTGCCATCCCTGTCGCTGATCACATCGTTGCAGCTGTTGCTGGTGATCGTTGCAGGGTTATCTTCCTGGTGGGAGTAAAGCATGAACCTGTTTTCATTCCTGATGTATTTAAGCATGCCTGATGCGGTGCATACCCAGATGTTATGACCGGAGTCCTCGGCAATGCCTTTGGAGGATACATCCCTTAGTTGCTTTGGATAAACCGGGCTGTCCTGAAAGAAGGTGAATTCCATTGTATGCGGGTTCATCCTGATCAATGATTTGCCCGTGATCCAGATCTTACCTTCATGATCAGCCAGCATCCGGTAAATATGCAGTTCGTTGTCTTCTTCACCGTCATGACCCGGGACCTTTATACGCTTGAATTTTTTGGTGGCAGGATCAAACAAATTCAGCCCAAAGGAAGTGGCAACCCAAAGCCTGTTTCCGGGTGCAGGCAGAATTTCGGAGACATGGTCATGGCTGATGGTGCTGCTGTCCTTTTCATTATTCGTATAGTGACTGAATTTTTTGGTCTTCGGATCATAACAGTTCAGGCCCCCGTCATAAGTGCCGATCCAGAGCAGGTGGTTTGCATCTTCGTACAGGCAGAGAATATTATCGGCGCTGATGGAATTGCTGTCCCGCGCTGAGGGCCTGAAAACCTGGAAGGATTTTGCATCGTACCGGCACAGCCCTTTACCGGTTCCAAACCACATAAACCCGTAGTGATCTTCCAGGATCCTGTTCACGAAATTATAGGAAAGCCCCTGCTGGGTGGTCAGGTGGCTGAATATTAAATCATGGTTTTGTGCATATACGACATTGGGAAAACAGGGGAGAAGGAAGGGTATTAACAGGGACCTTACAAAAGCAGATAAGCGGAATACGGAGAAAGAAAGCGGGTATGAAAGTCTTTTTTTCTCCTTCATAAAATGGCTATCGGGATAACGGTTTGGACATATTGGGTCAGCGCGAGGAACATGGGTTCAGTCCACCACTAAGGTAATTAAAAGTTGTGATATTCCCAATCAGCCGCATTAAGAAAATTAACTGACGAAAAAGGATTGATTTACAGGACGCCCGGCCCCGGTTTTATTTTGAACCGGTATGATATTTCCTGGTGGTCTCTAACTGTTATTCAACCTTAAGCCCGATCCTGTCCTTATTTTTTGACCAGTAAACATAAAGCCCTTTCCCGGTTATATAATTTGCAGGCAGAAATCCCCAATAACGTGAATCCAGCGAATTATGCCTGTTGTCGCCAAGTACAAAGTAATAATCCTCTTTAAACGAATAGCTGCTGATGGCTTCGTTGTTTACCTTCACAGTGGACCCGTTGATGGAACAAACGCTGTTTTCATATCTAATGACCGGTCCGTATAAGTATACATTTGATGTGGTCAGCTGTATTGATTTCCCCTTTTGAGGAATATAGACAGGACCGTAGTTGTCCGTTGTCCATCCTGTTTCATCGGATTTGGGAAATAATACACCGGTCATGGCTTCGGTATCAATTGTCTTTTCAATATTTTTTATGACCCTTATTTTTGAAATTTCATGCGCCTGCTTTTCAGTCATGAGGGCATGGTACGAATAGTCAAATGTCATGGTTATCTCATAGCGCTCCAAAAAGTTCCGGTTCAGGGCTTCACCATTCGTCTGAATGATATATTCATATTTTAATTTACCGGTATCGTCAATTATTTTATCGTTAATATATGCAATACCTTCTTTAATTTTCAGGCTATCACCCGGTGTTCCGATGCATCTTTTGCAATATAAAGTCTTTGTGTCTTCAGGATACTTAAAAACCACCACGTCATTTTGCTTAACGTCTTTGGTTCTGGCGAAAGCCACACAATCACCCGGTTCCATCGTAGGACTCATCGAAGGTGTTGGCATGGAAAGAAGTGTGATGGGTGCATAATTATTAAGCGCATTCGAAGGAAGCATTCCCAGCAACATGGACTGAAAAATAATATTCAATACGTAGACGTACCATTTGTCATGCTTCCCTGAAATTAATTGCGGGTTTCTTTTTATTGTCAGAAAAGCATCTGCCATTACGAAAAGACAAACGATAATCATAGCAGCAATAAGCCCGGCAAAAATAATAAACCGAAATGCGAAAAAACGAATGCTGAAGGCAATGAAAATAAATCCAAAATAGTACAGCACGGCCTGCTTCATTTTCCCCGCATACACGTGTCCCAGGCCAGGCATTATGAAACTTAGCAGGGCGGCAATCCAGGGTTTTTTCGGTGCCTGTTGTCTGTCAGCGGTTTTTGAACCGGAAGATTCTTCTGCCATTTCATCCGGGTTTTTTATTTCCCGGTGCTCGAATTTAGTAACATCCTTTTCATTTGATGAATCATGGTGTTGATCTTTCTTATTGTTTTTCATAAAAAGTTATAAAGAAGATTGCGTTTACCTGCGACGCATGTGAGCCTGCACTTAAAAGTAAGTTCAATGTTCAGGGATCAAAACACCCTGGTCCGTTAATATGTTAAAATAACGGTTTTTTCAATTGCTCTGCAAGCGAAATATGAAATCCATCCAATCCTGTCAGTCAGGAATAAAAGGGGGCATCATGACGCTATCAGGCGAATTGCATCATTTTGCCCCGGGGTTCATACAACTAAACTTCTTCTTCTTTACCTGGTTAAAACCATTTGTTTTGTATCCACCACACTGCCATCAACAAGCAGGAGATATGTATAGATACCAGCCGGAAGTGCACTGCCTGAAATTTCAGTTTGGCCGAATCCTTTTGTCAATACGGGAGCTGATCTTAACTCAGATCCGTCAGCTGAATAAATTTTGATGACGCTGCCTGATGCTGTTGCAGGAATGTAATATTTAATGATCGTAGTTTCAGTGAATGGATTGGGAATGTTTTGTTCAAGCCTTGCCTGATCAGTTCCATCAGCTCCTGAGCCGGATTTGAAATTCATGCAACATTGCGATAAGGCCGTTTCAAACTGATCAAGCCGTGATTGAAGCGCTGCATTATCGCTTTGTATTTTGCTCACTGTTGATTGCAGCGCCTGAATGGTTTCGTCTTTTGCCGCCATTTGCTGCTGCTGCTCCTGGATAGCTGCTGTAAGCACAGGGATCATCCCTGTATAGTTCACTGCTTTAAATTCCAGTGGCTGGTCTTCCTTTGCGGGATTAAGCTTTACAAGCTCGGGAAAAACACTTTCCAGGTTTTGTGCAATGTATCCGTATTGTTTCTCAGCTGGAAGGTTCATTTTTTCAAGACCCTGTTTAAACTGATAGGTTTTTACATCCAGTTTGAGCACCTTTTCAAGTGCGTTTTCGAGCGGCTGTATATTTTCCTTAAGCTTTTCATCAGATGGTAAGTAACTTCCCGTACAAAACGTATTACCTGAAAAATAGCCGGCATAACCTGAAACGGGTGCACTGCCGTACACAGCCCAGATGTTACCTGTAAGGCTGCCTGCATCAGCCTTAAAAGTGGTGCCTCCGTTAACTCCCGATTTAATAACAGCAGCAGTAAAATCAGGTGAGACAATATCCAGGCTGTAACCCGGAATTACATTTACATCACTGATACGCAAACGGTTTTTCACATATACGTTGCCGTCATCAAAGTATCCTGCCCAGTTGGAAACAGAAGATCCCGATGCCGTACCGTATAGTCCGTATGATTGTAATCCTCCTGTTGCCGTCCCTCTTATGCCGTAATTGTAATCACTTCCGTTCTTACCGGTTGCATCAACTCCAAATCTGTTACCTGTCCCCGCCAGATCTGCATGTGCCAGTACGCCTTTAAATCCGCCTTCAGCGTAAACGCCATAGCCCAGGTTGGGCGTATTGTTGCAGCTGCTGTATACTCCGAAACTGTTAGTGGCAGTTGCCGTATTTAAAAAATTTGCCGTTCTGAATCCGTTGCTTGTAACATCAAGTGTATAGACCGGTGAGGCAGTACCGATTCCTGCTATATTCTGAATATATACATTGCCGTTCTCGAAGTAACCTGCCCAGTTGGAAGCTGCACCCGTAGCGTTGCCATATACGGCATAAGTTACGTTTCCACCGGAAGCAATACCAACAACTCCCCAATTGGTTGCTGCTCCCCCTGACGCCTTACCCCGCACCCCGATCCTGCTTCCTGAACCGGCCATTTTAGCTTCGCCTTCAACACCTAAATAACCACCTTCTCCTTTTATACCATTACCGGAAGAAGGAACATTATTGCATTTGCCGTATACGGCGTAACTGTCAACGGAATTGGAATTATTCACAAAATTACCGGCAGCAACTGAATCCCCGATAACATCAAGCGCATATAACGGAGTCAGTTTACCAATACCCATTTTGTTCTGTATATAAACGTTGCCGTTCTCAAAGTACCCGGCCCAGTTGGTGGTTCCGCCGGCGGCCGAACCGTACACACCGTTTGCAGTAGTGCCTCCGAATGCATACCCATAAGTTCCATAATTTGCTGTTCCTCCGGATCCGAATCCCTGAATACCCATCCGGTTACCTGTTCCAACCAAAGATGCCACGCCATATACGCCGACTTCACCACCTGAGCCTGAAATGCCGATACCATAATTGGGTGTATTGCTGCAGCTGGCATACAGGCCGACATACGATTGAGAAACAGCCGTATTAATAAAATTTCCGACCCGGTCGGCGTTACCGGTAGCGTGAAAGGTATATGAAGAGGATGCAGCCCCTATGGACACTTTTGCTGTCATATCGCCTATCTGGATATGATTCGATCCGTCGCGGTTCAACACCTGAATACCTTTGATCCGGTATAAGGAATCGGTATTGATGCTGCCGCTCTTTACATCCAGCCTGAATACCGGTGTGAAATTTCCGATTCCAACTTTTCCATTGTTGGTAACCGTTATACGAAGCGAATTGTTCGTCCTGAATTTTAATGACACATTATCGGTTGTTCCGATAAAATTTGTTGCACCACTGGTGCCTGCATTTCCCGTGGTGCTCCAGCTTTGGGCATTTGCATCGTGAGCTGAAGCAGTTAGAACGAGCAATATTGCAATCAGTTTGTTCCTTGTTTTCATTTGGTTGGAATTAATTTATGACAATTAGTATTTGGATGGTACATTTCATTAATCATCACACCGCAAGGATTGATGCCTTGCGGCAGATACAGCAAAATTGATGGATTAACGGATGCAGGGCAATACCGCAAATGCGGTAGGAGGACGGAGGTCTGAGGACTGAAGACGGAGGACAGAAGACGGATTTCTCAATTTTATGCTTAAAAATCACAAAACTTAAAAAACTTTAAACTTTGGACCTTAAACTTTAAACAGGGAGTAAAGGAAGATTATACGAGCCTGTCTTTGATGGCTTTTGACACAGCTTCAGTTTGTGAATTCACATGCAGCTTGTCGTAAATGTTTTTAATGTGTGTTCTCACAGTGGTAAAAGCAAGCCCTGTATGAGCGGCAATCATCTTAGCGCTCTTACCGTCAACCATCTGAAGCAGAATTTCCTTTTCACGGTTACTTAGGTTCGATTCTTTTTTCTGATGCTGCATGGCAAACAGCTGCAAAACCTTTTTTGCAATACCCGGGCTCATTGGTGCGCCGCCATCATGCATTTCCCTTATGGCATTCAGGATCTCGGCAGGTGAATCGCCTTTCAGCAAATACCCGTTGGCGCCTTCGCATAAGGCATCAAACAAATGCGCATTGTCATCAAAAACGGTATACATCAGGATCAGCACTTGTTTGTTTACGGTCCGGATCATCCTGACGCCTTCCATGCCTCCAACACCGGGCATGTCAATATCACAAAGGATGACATCGGGATTTTGCGCTGTTACATTGGCGACAATTCCGGCGCAATTTGAAAACGCTCCGCAAAGTTCAAACCCGGGAGAATGAGCAAGCAACATGGAAAGCATGGTGCGGAGCTCATTGTTATCTTCATAAACCTGTACACGAAGTGAAGGAAAGGCGGGAGCTGACATATACCTGCAAACTTAGCTTAAACTTTTTAAAACCCTGTACCGCAATTGCGGTAGCGGCAATACAAGGTCAACCGAAGTGCCTTTCCCCGGTGAAGATTGTATGTTGATGGTACCATTAATTTCAGCTGCACGCTGGCGCATGTTATAAAGTCCGTTGCCGGTAAGCATACCATTGTTCCGCAGCGAATCCTGGTGCACACTGTCAAATCCTTTTCCGTTATCAGCAATAGTAAGATGCAGGCTCCTGTTTTCAACCTTCAGCACAATATTCATTTCACTGCATTCTGAATATTTTGCTGCATTATTAACGGCTTCCTTAAAAATCAGGTACACGTTCCGTCGTGGTACAAAACCATTTAATGAATCCCCTGCCTTTTCATCAGCTGTAAAGCGGCAGGCTATGTTTTTTGGTTCCAGGATGTGGGAGATAAACTGGTTCATACGTGCAATGATGTTTCCCGAATGATCCTGTGCAGGATTTAAGGTCCAGACGATGTCACGCATTTTTTCCATCATCACTTTTGTGTTTTCACCGATGCGGCTCATCCATTGTTTTGCATCAGGCTGACTGTTATCAAGCGATTCTCCTGCGAATGCGCTCATGATATGGATGCTGCTGAGCGACGCCCCGATCTCATCATGCAGGTCACGGCTGATCCTTGCACGCTCCTCAATTCCTTTCCTGACCTGATCCTGCCGGAACCGCTTAAACGCCAGTGCGCCCGATATCACAACCAGTGCAAAAATCACCATTCCCAGGTTACGGATTGTTTTTTGTTTGCTGAGTTCTGCAGCCTGAAGCTCCTTTTCGGCGGCAATACGTTTCAGGTTGGCATCTTTGGCCTGCGCTTCGAGATGGTTTTTATCCAGCTCTTCATTTTGTTTTTCCAGCGCCATCTTCTGCAACTGCCCTGTTTTACTGAGGAGTGAAATTTCATTTCGCTTTCTTTCCGCATCCAGCCTGGAAGCGAGCATTGCAGTGTGTCCTTGCTTTAGCTGCAGCGCTTTAAATTCATTCTCCCTGTTCAGCGTTTCAATTTCCCTGTCTTTTTTTTCCGTTTCATACTGCGTTTTCATACGCGCAATTTGCTGGCTGTTTACCTCATTGAGCAGGCTGTCTTTGTATAACACATGCATTTTGTAGTTTTCAAGCGCCGGCTGATAATTTCCCAATGCACTGTCAAGCAACGCCAGGGATGCATAACATTCCATGAGTAATTCCTTATTGCCCACTGCCTGTGAATGGGTAAGTCCCTCCTTCAAATAATTTCCCGCCTTTACAAAGTTATTTAACCTGATCTGCAACTGCGCCATTTTAACATTTCCTTCGGCCATACCCTGCTTGTTCCGGATCTCACCCATGATAAATAATGCCGTATCGTAACTATTATATGCGTGGGTATAATCACCCTGATGGAAATAAACATCTCCAATGCTCATGTATGAAGTGCCAATACCTTTTAGATCACCTGATGCTTCCTTGATTTTCAATGAAGCGAAATGGTTTTTCAGTGCTTCAGCATAGTTTCCAGTCAAAAGATAAATGACTCCAATGTTCGTATAGGAAATCGAAATTCCTTTTTTGTCGCCGATTTCTTCCCTCAGCTCTAGTGCGAGCAAATATTTATTCAATGCTTCGGAATAATTGCCCTGTTCCTTATAAATCAGTCCGATGTTGCTGTGCACATTGGCGGCAACCTTCCGGTCACCGAATTCCTCACTTGTTTTTAATGCTTCCAGGTAATATTTCAGCGCTTCAGGATAATTTCCCTGATCCCTGTATATATTGCCAATGTTATTATTTACGCTCATCAATGCCCTTCGGTCATCAATTGCATTGAGTTCCCTGACTGCTGCGAAATTATATTTCAGCGCTTCCGCGTTATTGCCAAGTTCAACATATACAAGGGCCATATTCGTGTATGACTCCGCCGTTAATCTCTTGTTGTCCATGCCTTCTCTTATCTTCAGCGCCTCTTTATGATTTTTCAGTGCTTCATCATACCTTCCCTGGTCTTTGCATAATACGCCAAGGTTGTTGAGTGCAGAGGCTTCTCCTTTCTTATAGTTTATTTTTTGAGAAAGCGCCAAAGCTTCACCGGCATACTTCAGTGCATTGTTGATATTGCCCGTGTTCTTATACCTGGACCCTAATGTGATCAGGATCCTGACTTTGCCGGAATCTTCCTTCGCTGTTTTTAAAACACGCTCCAGCGAATCAATTTCTGAAGTTACCTGTGCTTTTAATGTGCCTGCTAGCAGGCAAAGTAAAAATGCAGCGTAAAGCGGGATTGCTTTTGGCATGGAAGGGTTTAAGGAAGGCTAATATACGGCTTTGGCGGAACAGTTCAATCCCCGTCTTAATTTGAATTGTAAGACAAACGGTTCCTAAATTCCAGAAAACGGGACGACTGAAGAAAGGGTTGAAACCCTGAGGTATCCGGGGCTCAGGTTCCTGCGACCAAAGTACTTCAGCTAAAAAGGAAGAGCAGGGGAGACCAAAAACCCTTTCGTGTATCCGTGCTGAAATCAAAATAAAATTTCCCGATAGAACTTCAGGCTGCGAAAGGCTGCTATTCAATAACCAGCTTCCTGGTTACAGCAGCTTTTTCATCTGATATCTTAACAAAATAAACACCTTTACTGTATGACCCTGTGTTTAAAGTAACCCGATCTGAATTTACTATCCTGTCAGTATAAATCAATTGCCCGGTAACATCAATCACCTCCAGCGTACCACTGGCAATTGGATTGATCAGCTTAATCTCAGCCATTTGATGTGCAGGGTTTGGGGTAATTTCAAACTGCTGGCCGGCGCTTTCCTGGATACCCGTTCCGGTTCCCGGAATGGTATATATTTCAATGGATCCCAGCGGGAAGGAAGAGCCGTTCAGTCCGCCGCCGATTATAAATTTGTTGCCTATTCCGGTTGCAGCTGCATGTGCCCTGCCTGTGGTAAGACTGTCGGTAGTCCAGCTTCCGCTCGTGGTATCGTATATGTCAACCGTTTTATACACAATGCTCATGCTGCTGCCCTGGCCGCCGGCAAAGAAAATCATCCCGCCTGCCGTTCCTGCGCTCAGGAAGGTCCTTTCTTGAGAAAGCGAATCAACCGTCCATGCTCCGGTAACCACATCATAAATATCCACCACCTTGCTTGGCTGGCCATTGACATCAGTACCGCCGCCGATCATAATTTTATTGCCGCAGGCTGCTGCTGCGCAATAGGTTCTGGCAATGGATAAGGTATCCGTGGTCCAGTTTCCGTTGGTAACATCGTATATGTCAACTGTATTGAAAATTGTCCCTGCAATGTTGGTGCCGCCTGCAAAAAGGATTTTATTTCCTGCGCCGGCGCCTGCAAGGCCAAAGCGTGGAATGGACAACACCCCGCTGGACCATCCGGCAATGGTATCATAAATGTCAACGGTATTGTAAGTCATGTTAAGGTATGGATTCGTTCCTCCTGCAAACAATATTCTGCTTCCTGCTGATGCACCGGCAAGCATGGTCCGGGCAACGCTTAAGCTGCTTCCTACCCAGGTAGAATTGATGGTATTGTAAATATCAATATTATCCAGCACCAGTAAAATATTATCATCGGAGCCACCGGCAAACATGATTTTGCTGCCAACACCGGCGCCTGCCAGTCCGACTCTGCCATGGGTAATGGTTGATGCCGTCCACAGGGTAGTCGTTGCATTATATACGTCCGCCGCTGCGGGAGGAATGCTGATCAAACCTATGCCTCCGGCCAGAATGGCCTGGTTGTCGCCTGTTGCTGCTGCCAGCATGCTGCGTGTAGAGCTCATAACGGCTGCGCTCCACTGGGCTTGTAAAGAATGACCGCTTAATAGTACGATTGCAACTAAGGCTGATAGTATTGTTTTTTTCATGTTTGATTTTTTGCAGTTGCCAAAATTGCTAAAATAATCCGATTGGTGGTGATGCATCACTAGATTTAGGGATTCATTGCGTGATGAATGACTTTCCGGCTTACTGATTCATGTTTATGCTTTCACCGCCCAGCGCACTTTAGCTGACCGGGCACGCATGTTGTTAAAAATTTCTTCAGCGCCGGGTCGGATCGGCCCCGGTGCGATTTCGCTGTAGATGCCTTCGCGGAAAAAATATTGAAAGGATTTTTTGACCCGTCTGTCTTCACCCGAATGAAATGAAATGATTGCCACGCGGCCGCCTGAAGTAAGAACGGAAGGCAGCTTGAACAAAAAATTATCCAGTGCACCGAATTCATCGTTGACTTCAATCCGCAAAGCCTGGAAGCAACGCTGACAGGATTTTTTCACCGCTTCATTCCGCTCTGCCTTCGGAAGGAAATCCAGGGTTTGTTTGATAATTTCTTTGAGCTGAAAAGTAGTTTCAATGACATTACCGTTTTTTAATGATGAAATGATTGCCTCTGACAGGATATCGGCAAAAGGTGCATCTGCATTTTCAAGCAGCAGGGATGCAAGCTGTGGCTGCGACAATTTTCTCAGCACCGACGATGCCGGCTTCCCGCGTTGCGGATTAAGCCTTAAATCCAGCGGACCGTCGGTTTTAAGCGAGAAACCCCTTTCCGGATTATCAATCTGCATGGATGAAACACCCAGATCGGCAAGCACAAAATCAAAAGGACCGGTTTCATCACAGAGCAGGTCGACAGCTGAAAAATTCATTTCCCTGATGTCGATCACTTCCGGTCCGTACCCCAGTGAAGCTAACCGTTCTCTTGTCTTTGACAGCTCAAAGGGATCCACATCAGTTGCATACAAACGACCGCCGGGAAGCAGCCGTTTAAGCATCTCTGCGCTGTGACCGCCATAGCCCAGGGTGGCATCCAGCCCGGTCTGGCCGGGAGCCAGCTGCAGGAACTCCATAATTTCGTTTACACATATGGGCAGGTGCATGCCGGCAGGGGTGCGCCCTTTCTGTATCACTTTTTCAACATCAGATGCATAGCGTTCTGGCTGCAGCTCCTTGTATTTTTCATTGTATGAACGGGGATACTTTCCTTTGTAACGTATACGGCGCGGCGGTTTTGATTCATGGTTGTCCATCATGCAAAATTAAGAATTTACTTTCCTGATTCTTCGGATAAATTTCCGGGTAACACTAACCGTATCAGAAAAAGAATGGAAACCTGCACGGTTGATTTTTATTTTATTATTTTCACAGCATTCTTTTCAGTGCCCGATCATCGTACATTTCTTTTTATTACTTCATTCAATAAATTTAAAAACGATTGCAATGAATCAAAAAACAGGATCAGGAAAATATGAGCAGTTGCTTGAAAGGTGTGCAGGTCTGGAAGCCGTGCCGACAGCAGTCGTCCATCCATGTGAAATAAATGCATTAACCGGTGCGCTGGATGCTGCTGAAAGGAAGCTGATCATACCGATACTGGTTGGGCCGGTTAATAAAATCAAAGAAGTTGCCAAAGCCGGAAAACTGAACCTCGGCAATACGGAGATAATCGACACTTTGCACAGTCATGATTCAGCCTTCAGGGCTGTTCAGCTGGTCCGAGAAGGGAAGGCTGAGCTGCTGATGAAAGGCAGCCTGCATACGGATGAAATGATGTCTGCCATCGTTTCGCGTGAGGGCGGGTTGAGAACCAGCCGCAGGATCAGTCACGTTTTTATCATGGATGTTCCAACTTATCATAAGGTGCTGCTGGTGACAGACGCTGCCATCAATATTGCGCCGTCATTGGAGGATAAGGTTGATATTTGTCAGAATGCCATTGACCTGGCCATTGCCCTGGGAAACGAAAGGCCAAAGGTGGCCATCCTGGCCGCTGTTGAAACAGTGACCTCCAAAATGTCGGCCACCATTGATGCCGCTGCACTTTGCAAAATGGCTGACCGCGGACAAATTACGGGAGGCCTGCTCGACGGACCGCTGGCATTTGATAATGCCATCAGCAAAGAGGCAGCGATTACAAAAGGAATTGTTTCGGAAGTGGCAGGTGATCCCGATATCCTGCTGGCGCCTGACCTGGAAGCTGGTAATATCTTAGCCAAGCTGCTTACTTTCCTTTCCAATGCCGACAGTGCTGGCCTGGTACTTGGGGCAAAAGTGCCCGTTATTCTTACCAGCAGGGCCGACAGTGTCCGTTCAAGGATTGCAAGCTGTGGTGTTGGTATGATTGCCGTACATGCAAAACGCAGGGCAGCAAAAGTAAGCGGTTGATTTGATCTGATATTTAACGGGCAAACGTTTTTATTTTCTGATAACAGCATGCCATGACTGATTATGTTCTGATATTAAATGCAGGTTCTTCAAGTCTCAAGTTCGGGGTTTATTCAGGACTGGAAAAAGAAAGCTGGCAATTGGTAAGCCGCGGGCAGGTGGATGGCATCGGTAGTAATCCTGTGCTGAAGGCAAAGGACCATAATGGGAAAATAATTGCAGATCAAAAACCGGATACCGCTGTTAACGATGCAAAGCAGGCTTTGGATGTGCTGGCCGGCTGGCTGCGGAGTCAATATACGGATGCACGTATACTGGGTGTCGGACACCGCGTGGTGCATGGCGGAACGGCATATTACCTTCCAACGCTGGTTACGGCAGAGGTGTTAACTGATTTACAAAAGCTCATCCCATTGGCTCCGTTGCATCAGCCTTTTAATCTTGCTGCGATTGAGGCAGTGTTTCAGCGGCTGCCTGGTGTGCCCCAGGTTGCCTGTTTTGATACAGCCTTCCATCGCAACCACGATGCAGTCATGGAATTGATCCCGCTTCCAAAGGAGATCCGGGATAAGGGCGTGCAGCGTTATGGATTTCACGGGCTGTCGTATGAATATATCAGTTCGGTGCTTCCTCAGGCAGCTCCCGGAATTGAATCAGGCCGTGTTATTGTTGCGCACCTGGGCAGCGGTGCAAGCTTGTGCGCGATGAAAAACGGCCATAGTGTCGACAGCACGCTGGGCTTTACTGCACTCGACGGACTGTGCATGGGAACAAGACCAGGGGCAATCGATCCTGGTGTGGTGCTATATCTTTTTCAGACGCTCGGCATGTCGCCGGAAGAAGTGGAAAGTCTGCTGTATAAAAAATCAGGCTTAACCGGTATTTCAGGAATCAGCAACGACATGCGCATCCTGCTTGAACACCATGAGCCTGAAGCGAAGCTGGCCATTGATTATTTTGTTTATCGTATAGCCAAAGAGATAGGTGCACTGACAGCCGTACTGGGCGGCCTGGATGCAATTGTATTTTCAGCCGGTATCGGTGAGAATTCGCCGGCAATCCGAAAAATGATCTGTATGGCCTCAGCCTGGCTGGGAATAAAAATGAATGAAGCTGCAAACGAACGGAACGACCAGTGTATTTCTGACCCGGAAAGTAAAGTGTCAGTATGGGTAATTCCAACAGATGAGGAATTAATGATTGCCAGCCATCTGAAAAAAGTGCTCTGTATATGATTTGTTAAGTTCATCATTATATGATTATCAGTACAGCTTAATTACCTCTTGATTGTGATAGTTAATCTGTTATTTGATAAAAAATCAATCATGGTAATGTAATTCTGAATTTTAATTATTTTTTTTTTGACCGAAATAAAAAACAGCATGGAGAAAGAAGCACCCATCAGTCATATCAGGGACAGACGCAGGTCAATACTGTTTTTCCTGCTGTCGTTTGCAGTTGCAGCTGCTATTACCTTTATACTTAAGGAGCCTGATTTCAGTGATTCGCAGGTCTATGTGATTTTCATACTTTTCTTTGCCATCGGCTTGTGGATTACCGAACCGATACCTGCTTTTGCAGTAAGCCTTTTAATCTCGGCATTCCTGGTATTTGCTTTGGGAAATAAATATTTTAACTCAAAACCTGAAAGTGTTGAAGAATATGTACAAACTTTTTCCGATGGCATTATCTGGCTTTTGCTTGGCGGTTTTTTCCTGGCAAAGGCCATGGCTAAAACAAAGCTGGATATAGCACTCTTCAGGTTCACGCTTAAAATTGCCGGTACCAATCCCAGGAAATTGCTGACAGGCGTTATGGCAACTACCATGTTTGTCTCTATGTTGTTGTCAAATACGGCCACAACAACCATGGTGCTGGCAGCACTTTTGCCGCTGATTGGTTCGCTTGGGGAAAAAGCCGGCCTTACAAAAGCTTTGTTGCTGGGTATCCCTTTGGCGGCAACAACCGGTGGCATGGCTACAATTATTGGCACACCAGCCAACGCAATAGCAGTTGGGTCGTTGCAAAAAGCCGGAATTACTGTTGAATTTCTTGACTGGATGATCTATGGCGTGCCGCTGATGCTGGTGATAACTGCAGTGAGCTGTTTCGCTTTGATTAAGACTTACCTAAAAGATAACACACCCGTTTCTGTTGCCTTTCTTGATGACCTGGAAAAGGATATAGCGCAACAGTCAACACTACACCGCAATATTGTTGTCGTTGTAATTCTGGTTACCATCGGATTATGGGTAACCAGCTCCCTGCATGGGATAAAGGCGCCTGCTGTTTGTGCTGTTCCGCTTGTTGTGCTTACCTTAACCGGCGTGCTTACAGGAAAGGATGTTCAGAGCCTTGGATGGGATACGTTGTTGCTCGTTGCCGGAGGCTTGTCGCTTGGACTGGCGCTTGATCATACGGGAATATTAAAGCATTATGCGCAGATCCTTACAGACATGCATTTTAACAGCATGTTGCTGCTTGTTATATTCGGATTCCTAGCCATGATACTGGCGAACGTGATAACCAATTCAACTGCAACAACCATCATGGTGCCCATTTGCATGGCTATACTCCCTTCGCTGAAGCTGGAAGTGGCATTGATCATATCGATTGCCTCTTCTTCCGCTCTGATGCTGCTGGCATCCAGTCCTTCCAATGCCATCGTATACAGTACTGGTTATCTTCAGCAGCGTGATTTCAGGCTGCTGGGAACGCTGTTCGGACTGCTCGGTCCGGTGCTGACCATTTTATGGATTCTATTTCTCACTTAAATTAACAGTTAAAATTAAATTACCGTGGAAAAATCAGGCTATTCAATATTACGCGATCCCAGGTATAACAAGGGCACAGCATTTACACTGGAAGAGCGAAAAAAATATGGCCTGGAAGGAATATTACCTGACCAGGTTGAAACGATTGAAACACAATTGCACCGGGTGAATGAACAGCTGGAGAGCTTTGAAAAGCCCATCAATAAATACATTTATCTTTCAAACCTGTATGATACCAATGAAACATTATTTTTCAGGACCATCATCAGCAAACCTTCCAAGTTTTTGCCGCTGGTTTATACACCCACTGTTGGTGAGGCCTGTCAGCGTCTGGGACATATCTCCAGGCGGCCGAGGGGGCTTTTTATTTCCATTGAGCAGAAAGGGAACATCAGGACCCTGCTCAGGAACTGGCCGGTTAAAGACGTTCGGTTTACTGTTGTAACCGATGGCGGCCGCATACTGGGTCTGGGCGACCTTGGCATTTGCGGAATCGGAATACCCATCGGCAAGCTGGTGCTGTATACAAGCTGTGCCGGCGTACCGCCTGAGTATACGTTGCCCATTGTGCTGGATACGGGAACAAACAATGAAGCATTTTTAAATGACCCGCTGTATCCCGGGATGAGAAGAAAAAGGATCAGGGGACCTGAATTTGACGACTTTATTAAGGAATTTGTGGAAGCCATCAATGAGGTTTTCCCCAAAATTTGTATTCAGTGGGAGGATTTTCCCGGCGTGGATGCAATTCGTATACTGAACAGTTATTACGAAAAGGTTTGCACGTATAACGACGATATTCAGGGCACAGCTGCGGTTGCAACAGCAGGAATTATTTCAGCGGGCCGGTTTTCAGGCAAGACCTTTAAAGAGCAGCGGATCCTTTTCCTGGGAGCCGGCGCTGCAGCTTTTGGAATTGCTGATCTGCTGGTGCGTAAATTTCAGAAGGAAGGATTGAACAGGGAAGAAGCTTTGAAACATGTTTGGATGTTTGATGTGAACGGACTGATAGTGAAATCGAGAACAGACCTGGCTGAACATCAAAAAGATTTTGCACATGAAAGCGAACCATCCGGTGATTTTGCACAAACCATCCTTAAAATCAAGCCGACTGCAATTATCGGAGTCAGCACCGTGGGTGGTGCATTCAATCAGCAGGTGATTGAAAATATGTGCACCGTGAATGAAAGACCCATCATTTTCCCGTATTCAAATCCTACCTCGCATTCCGAATGCACAGCAGAGCAGGCTTACACCTGGAGCAAAGGAAAAGCAATCTTTGCCAGCGGCAGCCCGTTTGCGCCTGTTACCATTGCAGGAAAATTGTACACGCCCGGACAGGGAAACAATGTTTTCATTTTCCCCGCACTGGGGCTTGCCATATTTGCCACGGAAGCAAAGCGGGTAACCGATGAAATGTTCCTTACTGCAGCCGAAGCGGTTGCCGATCAGGTGCCTGCTGAAAATTTTGAAACCGGCCTGATCTATCCGCTTATCGACAACATCGTACAGGTTTCTTACCTCGTGGCTGTTAAAGTTGCTGAAAAGATATTTGAAAGCGGTGTAGCTGGTGTAGAACGGCCAAAAGATATAGGCGCATTTATTAAAAGTAAAATGTATGTGCCGGTTTATAGTTCCTAGTTCCTGGTTCCTGGTTCCTGATTTCTCCTATCAGTAGTTTAGCCAATCAATTCTTTTTCGGATAGTTTGGAATATTTAATCCAAGAATAAAATTGTGTTCGGCAACCTGCAGGCCATCTTTAAAAAGGACGTGAACGACACCGCTGCCACCCCGGTTTCCTGGCGGATGACTTTTACTGAAAGGAAGCAGCAATTATCGTCATCAAAAACAAGATCTTCCACCCAGTATTCATTCTTAATAGCAGGCTCTTTGATGAGCCAGTGAATATGAGCAGGAAACTCACGACCCGGATACGGCGCAGGCCGTATGGTATAAATGGTATAATTTCCCTTTTCATCCGTCTTTACCCAGCCCCTGATATGTCCGTGACGCGTTTGATCTTCAGGTTTGTCGTTACCGGGAGAATAATAACCGTTATTGTCGGTGTGATGGTAATAAACGATCACGTCCGGCGCAGGCGTTTTTCCGTCAGCCTTAAATACAGTTCCTGTTACCATAAGCTTCTCGCCCTTTTCATACCAGCCTGCACTTGTATCAACTGAATTTATTTCTTCCGGCATGCCTTTATAAATCAGATCGCAATAGCCTGCTTCGCATTCACCGCCAACCCGGCCAGACTGCGTTTGCTGTTCAGTGCCGGAATCGCCGGTATGCTGCGTATGTCCGCTGCATCCTGCATGGGATGTTATGATCGCAAGGATAGAACCTGTAATAAAGCCGACTTTCATGTTTTACCGTTATACCAAAAATAAGTGAAAAGACATTTTCATCCGGTTTTTTAACATTTATTTATGATTTATTTAAAAATAAAAAAGGGCCTGCTTTTCAGACCCTTTCCTAAATTAAAATTTACAATTGCATCTCATGCATTTTCCAATTCTTCAATATTGAATTTCGACATTTTCATAAATGCATCCACAACCCGCGGCGCTCTTGCAGGGTCGGACATTAACTTTCCCAATACTGCAGGAACTACCTGCCACGAAACGCCAAACTGGTCGTCGAGCCAGCCGCATTTGTCGTACCGGCCGCCTTTGCCCAGCTTGTCCCAGTAAAAGTCAATCTCCTCCTGTGTTTCACATTCTATAACAAAGGAGGTCGCCGGCGTGAATTTGTAATTGGGTCCGCCATTCAAAGCCATGAACCTGGCACCGTCAAGCTCGAATTGAACTACCACGGGATTTTCAGAGAGAATCTTTGAATTTTTAAAAACGGAACAGTAAAAGTCTGCTGCTGCTTTGGCGTTACCATCTAACCATATGCAGGGATAAATTTGTTTTTTCATTGTCTTTCTTTTTTTTATGATTTACGGCACAAAAGTAAGCGGGAGCATGGGGTAAAAATAGAACAAAACCGACAATTGATGTGATTAGTTATGAGTGATGAGTGATGAGTGATGAGAAAAGTTCCATTTTTAGAGTTTTGTAATTTTATTACCTGTATGAAGGATTTTAATTATCGTGCACAAGCTCATGCTAATCGGTCCCATAGTTCAGGTACTGTTTGGGAGTGAGATTGGTAAATTCCTTAAATGCCCTGATGTAATGACTTTGGTCGGCATAACCGTGTTCGTATGCAATATCAGACAACTGACTGAACTGCCGTTTCTGAAGCTGCCCGAATGCAGCATGGAATTGCGCAATCCGCCTGTATTGATTGGGCGAGACACCGATGTGGTTTTCAAACAAACGTTGAAAGGTCCTTTCGCTCAGGCTAAGCTCCTTTTGCGCAGCTAAAAGTACTTCCACCTCAGGATTGACGGCGATTTTATCGGTTGCATACTTCAGCAACCGGGTATCTGATTTAATTTTCGCTTTCAGGCCGTATATGTAATTTTCAAGCAGCAGCAGCATCTCAGCTGTTGATGATGCATGTAACAATTGTTCCTGCAGGCTTTTGCTCACAGCAGGATGGAGCAGGTTCAGATCTGTTGGTTTATCGGTCAGCTCTTTTGCAGTGATTCCAAACAGCGGCGTGAGGGCATAAGGCTTAAAAAAGCAGGCAATTAAAACAAAGTTCTCTTTTAACGTCAGTGTTTCGGGGAAAACGGTTTGCCCGAATAACGTAAGGTAATTGCTGCACGTATTAATTTGTCCTTTTGCTGTTTGAAAAAGCAGGGTAGGCATGCCATTGGCGAATAATGGCATGATGAAAGGACGGTCCAGATGAGGTACCTCCAGGACTAAAATGTCGCTGATAAATGCTGCGATCCTGTCACCGGGTTTGGGATGATAAACATTCATTTGACGAGGGCATTAAAGTGCATCCGTAATTTTCCTTGCAACCAGTTTAAACTGTTCAGGGGATGTAAAACTCGTTATTTTATTCACTTTCATGTTGAATACCTTCCTGTTTTTCCGGACCATGATAAAATAAAAATTAACGCTGTCGGTATGAAAATAGGATTCATCACCCAGGTCCATAACCGATATACCATGGTCTTCATTGGCTTTCATAATAGTTGTGTATTTTTTCTGAGCCTGCGCAACATCGTTATAATTTTAAAATAAAAAATAAACTACTCCTGTTTTACCTGATTTTCCATCTTTGGAGTTTGCAGTATAGGCACAGTGATAAAACAATGCTTCGCCTGAGGCGGATGTGCTGCTGTCAGACAAATGAGCAGGTTCACCCAGAATTATTCCGGCATCTGCAAGTAACAATAAATTTCCGGGATTGCCAGCAGGCGGTAAATCTTCCACCTTTCCGCCTGAAGCAGCCGTTTCCTGTTTATGATTGCTGAAGTCCCTGCTGGCAGGTTGATTACACGACCATGCTGTTACAATAACAGTGGTTAAATAAAGCAGGTTGGTCATCATGATTACTTAAATAAAATAGAAAAATTAGTTCAGGAGGTTGTGAGCGGTGGACTAAATTATAAAAAAAACTTATGCGAGCCACCGTCCTTGCACCTGTTGCGTCTGAACATCGAAATTTTCGAAGTGAAATTGGCCCGGTGATTTTTTTTAACCAGGAACGGATCAGCTTTTAATGTAAATGCTCCAGGTATTTTAATGGTACAAAATTTTATGATAAATCCTGTAAAGGAATTGTGGATAGCATTTAAAAATTGTTAGTAACTATTTCTTTTCAATAAGACTTGCTGAATTTTCACTCAAAATATTAATGAAATGAAAAAAATTATACCTGGCTTTGCCATGCTGCTGTTAACACATGTATTGAATGCGCAATCCACATGGATCGTGTGTAATTCCCCAACTACAACAAAGCTTGAAAGCGTCTGGATGCCCGATGTGAATAAGGTTATTGCCGGCGGGGACAATGGAGCGTTATATATGAGCACCGATTATGGTGCAACATTTAATCCCATTGCTACCGGTACCAACGAAGACATCAATGCGCTTTATTTCTTTAATCCCGTGGATGGAATTATGCTGCTGGGCAGTAATTTTATGAAATCATCGGATGGTGGCGCTACCTGGAATAATGTATCAAATATTCCGGGTGATGCCAAATCATTTTATTTTTTGAATCCGGATACAGGCTTTGTTGGAGGTGACCTTGGCGCTGCATTCAGCACTTATGACGGTGGAATTACCTGGAATATCCTTGCTACCGGAGTTACGGAAAGGCTGGATGCTGTTTTTTTCAGGCAGCTGGGAGATGGATTTTTTGGGGGAAGGAATAATACAAGCTTACGCACCTTTGACCAGGGACAAACATTTGCAACCAATGTGATACCTGCAAACGGAGATGTTAAAGATATCCAGTTTGTAAATGTGAATAATGGATTCAGCTGCGGTGACAATGGTGAAGTGCTTTTTACGGGCGATGGAGGAAATACCTGGGTTGCCCAGTCCACCCCAAATAACAATACGGATATGAACGCCCTGCATTTTACGGACCCGCTTTACGGATGGTGCAGCGGTGAAGCAGGCGTTATGTTCCATACCAGCGATGGGGGAATAACCTGGGTTAGCGATATTACAAATACTGTAAACGAAATCAACAATGTCCATTTATTTGACAGCAGTCATGGTTTTGCAGTTTGTGATAACGGCACCATCATCCGCCTGGGAAGCGGGGCCACTTCAATCGCCGAAAATCAGAATCAGCAAATAAAGTTTCAATTATCCCCCAATCCGTTTTCCGGACAGTCGGTATTATCCTTTCAGCTGGAAAAAAATGAGACCCTTGAAATCACTGTTTATGATATGACCGGCAGAAAGTTCAATGAAATCCCAAAACAGGTTTATAACAGGGGTACACACCAGGTAAAAATTAACCCCGGACAAATACCGGCCGGTATGTATGAATGCAGGATAAAAACGAGTGGGCAAATCACTTCAATAAAAATGTTTGTCCGGGAAAGCTAAATTTTACCGTCAACGCATGAAAAAATTTATACTCATTTCATTCCTGTTGAATTTTGGGAATAACAGTTTTTATGCAACTGCCCAAAACGTAACAGAATTATCATTCTTTTCGCCGCTTGTTTCCACATTTGAAATGAAATATTCAGCCAATCATCTTGTGATTTCTCAACAGGGATTGAAAACGTTTGATATTTCCGATCCATTTAACCCTGTGCAGGTTGGATCTGCCGCCTATCCTGGAAGCTATGCATATCAGCTTGCAATCAGTCAGCAATTAGCATATATGGGGGAAGGAGGGAACGGATATTTCGCTGTATATGATATATCAAACTTCAGTTCGCCCGCCCTGGTTGGTTCAACAGTTATACCATCCACTTCTTTTTTAACAGGCGGTGACCTGGTGGTTCATAATGCAATTGCGTATATGACTGGATGGGATTCGTTATATGTAATTGATGTAAGTATACCTAGTGCACCAGTGAAGGTAACTGCGCTGCAGGTAATAAACCTGCCGCCTTTTGGAAGTGCCGGAGCTATGGCAGTCAACGGCAATTCCCTGTTTGTGCTTAACACCCTTAAAATTTCAGTGTATGATATCACCACTCCGCTGAATCCCGTATTGATTGATTCCCTCCCAAGGACACATGCTTATCATAACGGACTTGCAGTTGATACCACAGGACAACGGCTGTTTGTACCCTGGCTGACCGGATTGCAGGATTATACAGGTTATGATGCCTACGATATTTCCAGCCCGTCTGCTCCCGTATTTCTGTATTCCGACAGCGTTTCATTTGGCGGTGGCGATTTCGGAATAACGGATTATTTTAATGACATTCTTATAATTTCCGAGTCAGGTGGGTTGAATTTGTTTGATGTTTCTCCACAGACCCATGGCTATCTCACTTCTTTTACAGGCACCAATGTACCCAATGCAAGTGTTTCCATTGAATTCAGGGATAGTATTTTTATTAATGCCAGGGGCGGTGGATTTGAAATTCTTCAATTTACCGGTTCATTTCCGGCTGGTATTAATAACCTTTCAAATAAAAACGAATTAATGGTTTATCCGAATCCTGCCGGTGACATGCTGAAACTGGAAATTCCTGCCACTATTAAGGATGTGCACCTGACCCTGAAAATTTATTCGTCAGATGCTAAATTAAAAGTGCTCAGCAATATTGAACCTGGTAAAGGGGGGTCTGTTGAAGTGAATCTGGAAGGTTTCCCGTCAGGAATTTATTTTCTTCAATTGACCAATGCAGAACGAGAAATAAACATAAGCCGGAAATTTATGAGAAAATAATGAAAACGTTTACCCGGATAATATTGGTCTTTATAGTCATTTGGTCTCATAACCTGTACGGCCAGGCACCTGCTATCCAATGGCAAAAAGCTTTTGGTGGCACTGATTATGACCAGGTTTTATCGGTTATTGAAACATTTGACGGTGGATTTGCAGCAGCAGGTATTTCAACATCAGCAAATGGCAATGTTACAGGTAATCACGGGTTTGGGGATTTCTGGATAATTAAAGTAAATGCAACCGGAACATTATTGTGGCAAAAATCTTATGGCGGGTCTGCCGATGACGGTACTTTCTCAATAGCACAAACTGCTGACTCCGGTTTTGTGGTTGCCGGATCTTCCACATCTGCTAATGGAAATGTAACGCTTAATCACGGATCAACAGATTACTGGATCATAAAAATAAACGCTGCAGGAATACTGCAATGGCAGAAATCATATGGCGGAAGCAGTGTGGATATTGCCTGTGATATCCATCAGACAAGCGACCTGGGGTTTATCATTGGAGGGTATACAATTTCAAATGACGGTGATGTGACAGGAAATCATGGTTTTGAAGATTACTGGATTGTAAAATTAAACAGCAGCGGAAACCTCCAATGGCAAAAAACATTTGGTGGCTCCATGGACGAACGTGCATACGCTGTTCAGCAAACTGCTGATGGAGGTTATGTTGCCGGAGGATATACGATGTCAACTGATGGTGATATAACAGGTAATCATGGAGATTATGATTACTGGGTAATAAAACTTAACAGCAGCGGAGCGCTCCAGTGGCAGAAAACCCTGGGTGGTACATCCATGGATCAGAATAGAACAGTTCAGCAAACAGCAGATGGAGGATACATCACTGCAGGATTTACCGCTTCGGTCAATGGAGATGTTACGTTTAATCACGGGTCCGAAGATTTGTGGATCGTGAAGCTGAGCAGTACAGGAACATTGCAGTGGCAGCGATCTTTGGGTGGTTCGGGAGTTGACCAGGCATACCAGGTAAAGTCTCTTGGCAGTGGGGGGTACCTCATTGGAGGATCGTCCTATTCACTGAACGGAGATGTGACGGGCAACCATGGCGGTTATGATATGTGGATTGTAAGAACAGATAACGTGGGGAACATCGTCTGGCAAAAGTCGCTCGGGGGCTCATCGGTGGAAGAAGCCTATTCCGTTTCGCCGGCAACAAATAACGGATACATCATAGCCGGAGGAACACTTTCAAATGATGGAAATGTAACCGGTAATCACGGTGATTTCGACTACTGGATCATAAAGCTGAACGAACCCTCAAATCCGTTACCCGTGGAATTGATAAGCTTTAATGGTATAAACCTGGGGAATAAAAATGAATTGAAGTGGACCACTGCAGCTGAAACTGATAATGATTACTTTGTCATTCAGCGCTCAGCCGATGGAAATAATTTTGAATCATTAAAGGAAATACCCGGGGCTGGAAACAGCACATCACGGGTTGATTATTCCTTTATTGACACCAATCCGTTTGAGGGTATCAACTACTATCGTTTGAAACAGGTTGATTTCAGCGGTAATTACCGGTATTCTGAAATTATTACTTTAAAATATGAAAAAATACAGGACCCCTGTTATTTGTTTCAAAGCGAATACGGTTTAATGTTGAATTGTCCCGAATTGAAAAATGTACAGGTGCAGGTAATAAAGCCGGATGGGAGTATTTTAAAAAATATCAGCATGCCCATGAGTGGTGAATTGAATGTAAATTCAGGTAACCTGAATGAAGGTATATACATGATCAGGCTTTTTAACGACAGGCATACCTATAATTATAAATGGATAAACATCAAATAAGGATATTTTTACCTGATCTCCCGGACATGCAGTTTGTGATGTAAAGACTACTGAGCAAGGTATCCTCCGTCAACTCCGTAATACGAACCTGTTACGAATGATGATTTTGACGAGCTCAGCCATAGGATCAATTCAGCTACCTCTGATGCCTCGCCTAACCGGTTCATGGGAACGAGTTTTTCCAGGTCTTTCATTCCTTTTTCGTCAAAGGCATTTGTAAGCATGGGGGTTTTAATGTAACCCGGGCCAACTACATTGATACGGATATTCTGCTCAGCATATTCAAGCGCTACAGCCTTGGTAAGACCAACAACACCATGTTTAGTGGCAACATGGGCAGCGGTATTCTTTTTTCCAACCTGTCCGAGCATGGCTGAAATATTGACGATGCTTCCACCGCCGCTTGCGAGCATGGCGGGAATTTGGCACCGCATACCATAAAATACACCTGAAAGATTTATGCTCAGGACAGTATCCCAGGTTTCAAGCGGGTATTCAGTAACAGGAAATGCAGGAGCCGAAATAGCTGCATTGTTACAGGCAATATGCAAACCGCCAAACAGTTTAACGGTTTCCTGCACTAATGACTCCTGCTCAGCCGGGTCCGCTATATTTGCTTTTATAAAGATGGCATTACATCCTTTTTCAGTAAGCTCCTTCGCTACGCTATTACCGGCCTTCTCATTAATATCCGCCACAACTACTTTTGCGCCTTCCGAAGCATACGCGAACGCTGTTGCCCTGCCAATGCCCATGCCACCTCCCGTAACAAGCGCTACTTTATTTTCCAGAATTTTCATTTTGATTATTGTTTGAAAATGTGTTACTGTTTATCTGCTTTCAGCAAATATAAAATAATGCATCTGTAGTTCAAACAGTAATTCAAAAGAATGGCAGTACATAACCGGTGGATAATGAACCTGCTCCAGATGTCCTCCAGCTCCTGGCTATAAAAAGATCTTTTGGATTGATTTGTAACAGTCCGCTAAATGAGTCGGTTCTCCGGGTACAGACTGCTCATAAATACTTATTTAATATATGTTTAAAATCAGGTTGTTATTAATCATATTAATATTTTCAGTTAATGATGGTTTTGATATCAATCTTCCCTTCTCAAAATAAAAAAAACAGCTCATATTATAAGAACATCTTTTCTGTCTGTGCGACCTGTGATGCCTGAGTATTCAAATAACAATACCGGTTGTCCGGGTCTTTTTAGTTCAGCTTAGGGAAAACCCTAAAGTATGTTAGGGAAAACCCTAAGGTAGGCTAGGGAAAACCATAAACTATCTTTAGTAAATATACTGAATATATATAAAAAATAAAATTTAAATATATTTATATAGATATAATTTAAAATAAATAAATATATTTATGCCCTGTCAAAAAAAACATTTCAAATGAAAACCAGTGGACTTTATTACTTACGCGAGCGTCAGGCTGCAGACATGGCAACCCCTGCAGCCGGATTCGGATATTGAATTTTATTAACAAATAATAACTTTAAAAAATAATCAAAATGAAAAACATAATTAAAAATATATATCATTCAGGAATTGCTGTCATGCTGCTTGTTCTTATTCCGGGAATGGCAGGAGCACAATACTACCAGGGTACTGGAACAATCACAACAGCTGCTTCTCCCGGCGGAATATCAGATTTGAACTGTGATACTAGGAATTTTAACAATTTAGGAACAGGTCAGCAGTCTCCCATGAATGCAATAGCATATGATAATTATAATGCGGAAATCTATTGGAACTGGCAGGACGGACCTATAGGTGGATTCTACCAAAACACCATACCTTTGTCAAGCACCTCCTTTGGTGCGGATGTGGTTATACTTTATAACAACACCTATATTAGTACACCTTATATAGGTGTTGTTTATTTTGACTACCTGTATGGAAACGTGGTTTTTGAAATATATAAATTCAGTTTATCTACACACGATTTTACTTTGGATTCATATCATACATACAGTGCATCCCCGACATGGACCCCCCATATTGATGCTGATGCACGTGGGAATTTTGTTCTGGCCTGGGACAGTGGACTGCAACTGCATACAGTTGGTGGCAATTTAATTACCGGGGGTATTAAGGTTGGACCGGAAAAGACACTTCCTTTTCCATCGGGAATTACTGAAGCCCTGTATACCGATGTAGCATTGTATGGTGTTAGCAGCCCGAATGATTGCCGCGCATACTACACTTATGTGGCAGATCAGTTTAACGGAAGAACACTGGTTGTTCAGACACAGAAACTGAATAATATTATTAATCTCAATACTGCTATTCCATCTACTGTTTATCATTCTTATTCCTATACAACAAGTTCCAGTTACTATTTTATTTTTCCCAGGATTGCAGCAAATATGTTCGATTTCCAAAACGCTAATGGTGCAGAAGAGCTGGAGTACACAGTTGTTTGTCCAATGTATGATGTTGCCAGCAGTACTGAATCTTCTATCTTCGCAATGACGTCATATAATAACTCCGGAACCTTTGTACCAACAGAATATAATATTACATCTGATAATTTTACCGGGGCTCCTTATAACCAGGACGCATTTTTAAATTCCGGTGGCTACATGACTCCTGAAAATATTTCCAATCCAACCACTTGCGTGAATAGCAGACCTGTGGTGGCATACGATAGAGACAATACTCATGTAATAATCTGCTGGAGTATGAAATATGACGAGGGAACCTATACAAACTTTCCTACGAAAACAAGTTACTTCCCGGCCATGGTTTATGCAAATCCTGTCCCGACAAGCTACTCTTCTCTGCAACCAACAGTGAATGTAGGCGGCAATAACATTTGCGAGATCTATGGTTTGGATAACACTGCTGGAGGAAGTTTACCGAGCGATGCCACATACATAGCTGTAGCAGGTCATAATACGAACGATATCCTTTACGCCTGGTTTGACGGAAATGGGGATATCAATTATAAATATGTAACAAGCGGTTCACCTCCCAGACAAGGTGTGGTAAATTCTGTTTCGAACGACCATTTTGTTTACCCCAATCCCTGGAACAGGGAAGGTGCTTCCATCAGACTGGATCTGGAGCCAAATCAGCAATACACCATGAAAGTGGTGAACGTACTTGGTCAGTTTATACTGAATGTTTCAGGGTATAAGGATGAGCTGGTGAGTGAGATTAACGCAAGCCTTAAGAATTGTGATCCCGGAATTTACCAGGTAAATATTTCAGACGGAAACACGCAGGTCGCTAACACGAAATTATCTGTTTATTGATGCAGTCTGCTGATATTATTGCCGGATGAAAATCCTGCAAGTCTTAAAAGCCGGTGAAATTTTTACCGGCTTTTTTTATATGAAAACGATGCTCCGTACCGGACAAAAGCTATACTAAGTTATGGCATGCTAATAAACTCAATTATTATATATGGTTGATAATTATATATTAGCTACTGCTTACCGGATATATTTTATGGTTATCTTAGTGGACAGTTTACCTTGTTTTAGAAACCAAACCCTGTTTTTTATGAAGAAAAAAAAATTTGCTGCACTGGCGCTTGTGTGCATCCTGCAGCTGCTCCCCGGAAAAATGATAGGCTCACACATCATTGGTAACAGCATTACGTATGAATCCACTGGCATGCCGAATACATACCTGGTGACCATGAAATTATACAGGGACTGTTCTGGAATACCGGCACCCGTCTCGCCGGCTGTTTGTTATTCTTCCATGTCTGCCGGTCTTTCAGGCACTGTCACACTAACGCTGATGCCCGGATCAGGGATTGAATGTCAGCCAAGTCCATGCGTGACCGGAAATGGAGTAAGTTCATGCATTGGTGGTACCAATTTCGCAATGGAAGAATATACCTACCAGGGTATGCTCACTTTTCCACAGGCCGCGGCAGACTGGATTTTATCGTATTCGGATTGCTGCAGGAACGGAGCCATCACTACGCTTTTGCCGAACAGCTCTTATATTCATACCACACTTGATAACCTGAATTATCCAAACAACAGTTCCCCGCAGTTCATTACACCTCCTTTTGCCCAGTACTGCCTGAACACCCTTTCTACTTTCAGCTTTACATGCATGGATCCCGATGGTGACTCACTTGTTTATTCACTTGTCCAGGCAGATGATAATGCTACAAGTGCTTGTCCTCCCGGTACCGTGGTTTCATGCACCTATAACCCTCCTTACTCGGCAACAAACCCGGTTTCCTCTTCTTCACCGCTTGTATTTGATCCCGCAACAGGTAGTCTGACTTTCACTCCCGACATTTTACAAATTGCAGTGGTGGCAATGATTGTTCAGGAATACAGGAACGGTGTTTTAATAGGTGAAGTAAAGCGCGACGATGAAATCAGTGTGGTGGATGGATTCCTGTATACCAATACATTAACAGGTAAGGTATTTATGGATAATAATTCAAACCAGATTTTTGATGCAGGTGATCAGAATATGCATGGAACTATTGTTGAAGCCTTTCCCGGACCAATGTATGCCAGTACGTATGCAACAGGTGCTTATTCCGTTCCCTGTATGCTGGGTAATTATTCCGTTTCAATTCCCAATATTCCTTTATACTATGTAGCAACTCCACCGGCAAACACTGCCGCCTTCACCATTCCAAACACAACTGATCCCAATAATGATTTTGCATTGAGCGCACCTTACAATGCACAGGATCTGAGGGTAGTGCTTACAGGTAATCCTGTTTTTGCTCCCGGTGGAACATCTGTTTCTAATATTACTTATGCAAACGTAGGAACCATGGCCATGAGCGGTACGGTAAGCCTGACACTCGATACAAGCATTGTTTATGACAGCAGCAGTGTTGCTCCCGGCAACATAAACGGAAATGTTTATACCTGGAATTTTACGAACCTGGCGCCTTCATCTTCCGCTTCCATTGATATCTTACTTCAATTACCTTCTTCAGTTCCGCTTGCCACTCCATTGATTTCCTATGCTGATATTTCACCGCTCCTCGGCGATTCAGCACCGAATGATAACAGCGATACACTTCATCAGTTAGCGGCTGCATCTTTGGATCCGAATGAAAAAATGGTGGAGCCGGATGGTTTAATTACATCTGCACAGATTACAGGTGGTTTGTATCTCGAATATACTGTTTTCTTTCAGAATACGGGAAATGCACCGGCGATGACTGTGATTATTGAAGATACCCTTGATCAGAACCTGAATATTCCATCATTGCAGATTCTCAGCGGAAGCCATCCTTATACCTGGAGCATCAGGGATAAAGGCATTGTTGAATTCCGGTTTGATAATATCAACCTGCCCGACAGCACTTCCAATGAACCTGCAAGCCATGGCTTTATCAGGTATAGAGTAAAACCAAAGAATAATCTCAACACCGGAGATAAAATGCTGAACACCGCTTACATTACTTTCGATATCAATGTTCCGGTAGTAACGAATACCACTTCAAATACAGTCTTTAATACAACCGGCCTAATTGAATATCCTGCCGATGTGAAGGAATTGATTGTTTACCCGAATCCGACAAATAATTTGCTGACTATTGAAATGAATCTGATAGAACAAACTCCTGTGAACATACAACTCTATAATTCACTGGGTTTGCTTTTAAACGAGGCTGACAATGGCATAAGCACCGGGCCCTTCAAACAACAGATCAGCCTCCGCACTTTTGCAAAAGGTATGTACTTTTTAAAGCTCACCACCCGCAAAGGAATATCGGTTGTAAAAGTGTTTGTGGAATAATCCGGGACCAGGACAAAAGAGTTTAAACTGTAGGCTGAGCTGAAGCAGGTTGGTTTATTGCATGGCACCATGGTAATTTAACCTGGATTTGCAAGCAGCTTTAATTTTCCGGATTTAAGGCTTCTTTGTTGTTTTGCCTTGTCTTTATCCTAAAAAACTGGTAAGTTTGCACCCCTCAAAACCTGACTGCACCCTTGCTCGTTAACCAAATACCTGAATTAGCTGATATGCGTGGAATTGGAAGCCAAAGCCTTGGCCTGCAAGGATTTTATAATATTTTGTTTGGAGAGAAAGCCGTGGTGCTGGACGAGCAGGCAATGGAGAAAGTGGATGAAAGCTACCGTTTCCTTGAAAAATTCTCAAAAGGCAAGGTGATTTACGGCGTCAATACGGGATTTGGTCCTATGGCGCAGTATACCATTGGCGAAAAAGACAGGAATGAACTGCAATACAACCTGATCAGGAGTCATGCTTCGGGTTGCGGACAGCCATTACCACCGCTTTATGTGAAGTCGGTGATGCTTGCCAGGCTAAACTCGCTCATGAAAGGTTATTCAGGCATCCATCCCGATGCAGTGAAGCTGCTGGCCGGTATGATCAATGCAGGCATCAGCCCGAGAATATTTGAGCACGGCAGTGTTGGCGCCAGCGGCGACCTGGTGCAGCTTGCCCATGTGGCGCTGGCCATGATAGGTGAAGGAGAAGTGGATTTTGAAGGCAGGACGATTCCGGCCGCCGAAGCGCTTAAGAAAAGTAACCTGAAGCCCATGCAGATGCATATTCGCGAAGGGCTGGCATTAATGAACGGCACTTCCTGCATGTCGGGCATTGGCATGATCAACCTGATTGCCGCACGAAATTTACTGGCATGGTCTGTAATGGCTTCTGCCATGATCAATGAAATTGTGGCATCATTCGACGACCATTTTTCAACCGAGCTCAATCAGACCAAGCTCCATAAAGGGCAGCGGCATGTTGCATCAAATATCAGGGAAATACTGGCCGACAGTAAGCTCGTCCGCCGCAGACCCGAGCATCTTTACGATAAACAGATTGAAGCTGACGTGCTGCATGATAAAGTACAGGAATATTATTCACTGCGCTGCGTGCCACAGATCCTGGGACCCGTTTATGATACGCTGCTGTATGCAACAGAGGTGCTTGAAAATGAAGTGAATTCTGCAAACGACAACCCCATAATCGATCACAGGAACGACAATGTGTTCCATGGCGGAAATTTCCATGGCGACTATGTGGCTTTTGAAATGGATAAGGTGAAAATGGCAGTAACCAAGCTTTCCATGCTTGCCGAACGGCAGCTCAATTTTTTGCTGAATGATAAGCTGAACAACATCCTGCCGCCATTTATCAACCTGGGCAAGCTTGGCTTTAATTTCGGATTGCAGGGTGTGCAGTTCACGGCCACTTCAACGGTAGCTGAAAACCAGACACTGGCATACCCGATGTACCTGCACAGCATCCCCAACAACAACGATAACCAGGATATAGTAAGCATGGGTTCAAATGCTGCGCTGATCACTAAAAAAGTGATTGAAAGCGCATACCAGGTAATGGCCATTGAGATGATGGCCGTGTTGCAGGCTATTGATTATCTGAAAGTGGAAAACAGGCTGGCTTCACAATCAAATAAAATCTATAAAGGACTTCGAAAGCGTTTCCCAAAATTCGATAAGGATCAGCCCAAATATAATGATATTGCCATGCTTACACGCTACCTTACTGAAACCAATCCTGATCAGCACTAAACGGAGATGAGTAATTATGCATTGGTAACAGGAGGGTCCAGGGGGATTGGCAGGGCTGTTTGCGTGAAGCTCGCCGGTATGGGTTACAAGGTGCTGGTCAATTATGCTTCGAACGAAACGGAAGCTCGGAAAACACTCGGACTGATTGAAGAAAAAGGATCTTCCGGCGAATTGCTGCTTTCCAGCACATTGGGATCCTAAGCTTAGAATTCCACGTGGACAAGTTGTCGCG
>JADMIO011398576.1_pt1 | contig 104539 bp, 115 predicted proteins | sample 8958161 | NCBI WGS metagenome assembly JADMIO01 (sample SAMN16585339, study PRJNA669376) | soil metagenome | isolation source: Crop rotation soil | place: USA: Cullars Rotation, Alabama | collected 2011 | reverse complement strand
GCCGCGACTTCAAGTCACGTGAATTCCAAGCTTCGGATCCCACTGTGCTGGAAAGTCCGCGACCTCGCCAACGCCGGCTGCAAGCTCATCTTCACGACCTCCTATGGCTACATGGACCAGACGGTCCAGGTCGCCTCGGAATTCCCCGATGTCTGCTTCGAGCACTGCACGGGCTTCAAGCGGGCGGACAACGTCTCGACCTACAACAGCAAGTTCCACGAGGGCAGGGCCGTGCTCGGCACTATCGCGGGCCTGACGAGCAAGTCGGGTACGCTCGGGTACCTCGGTTCGTTCAAGGTCCCCGAGGTCGTGCTGGGCGTCAACTCCTTCATCCTCGCGGCCCAGAAGAAGAACCCCGATGCCAAGCTCAAGGTGGTCATGATCGACAGCTGGTTCGATCCGCCGAAGGAGGCAGCGGCCACCGACACGCTCGTCAACCTCGGTTGCGACATCGTGACGACCCACACCGACAGCCCGGCCGCGCTGCAGATTCTCGAGCAGAAGGGCCTCCACGGCTTCGGCCAGGGCGCGGACATGAGCTCGTTCGCGCCGAACGCGCACCTCACCGCGATCGAGGACATCTGGGGCCCGTACTATGTCCAGCGCACCCAGGACCTCCTCGACGGCAAGTGGGCGTCGGCCGATACCTGGGACGGCTTCAAGGAGGGCACGGTCGTCATCTCGCCCTACAACAAGTCGCTGCCCGCCGACGTGGTGGCCGAAGCCGACAAGATCATCGCAGGCTACAAGGATGGCAGCTTCGATATCTTCAAGGGTCCGGTTTACGACACCGAGGGCACGCTTCGCATTCCCGATGGCGTCGTCCCGCCGCTCAGCGAGCTCGCGGTGATGGACTGGTTCGCCAAGGGTGTCGAAGCCGCGGCCTGAGTTGCGCTAGAAAGCGATCATCCGGGGCGGGCTTCGGCCCGCCTCTCTTTCGTGAGCGCCGCACATGACCGACTGGGCGATCCTCTGGGAGTGGCTGTCGTTTGCCGTGCGCTGGCTGCACGTCGTGACCGCCATCGCCTGGATTGGGTCGAGCTTCTACTTCATCGCGCTCGACCTCGGTCTGAGGAAAACCCCGAGCCTGCCGAAACTCGCGCACGGCGAGGAATGGCAGGTCCACGGCGGCGGCTTCTATCACATCCAGAAATACCTCGTGGCGCCGGACTTCCTCCCCGAGCACCTGACCTGGTTCAAATGGGAGAGCTACTTCACCTGGATCAGCGGCTTCATGCTGCTGGTCATCGTCTACTATTTCGGCGCCGACCTCTTCCTCATCGACCGGCACGTGCTCGACGTGCCCAACTGGGTCGCGATCCTCATCTCGCTGGCCTCGATCGTCTTCGGCTGGGTGGTCTACGACGCCCTCTGCAAATCGAAGATCGGGGAATCGACCACCGGCCTCATGGTCGTCCTCTTCGCGATCCTGACGGCGATGGCGTGGGCCTACACCCAGGTCTTCACCGGCCGTGCGGCGATGCTCCACATGGGCGCGTTCACCGCGACCATCATGGCGGCCAACGTCGCGATGATCATCATCCCCAACCAGAAGATCGTGGTCGCGGATCTCAAGGCGGGGAGGGTGCCTGACGCCAAGTACGGCAAGGTCGCCAAGCAGCGGTCGCTCCACAACAACTACCTCACGCTGCCGGTCATCTTCTTCATGCTCTCCGTCCACTATCCGCTCGCCTTTGCGACGCAGTGGAACTGGATCATCGCCTCGCTGATCTTCCTCGAGGGCGTGGTGATCCGGCATTTCTTCAACACGCGGCATGCGCGGAAGGGCAATCCGCACTGGACGTGGCTGATCGCGGTCGTGATCTTCCTCCTCATCGCGTGGCTCTCGTCTCAGCCGCGGGTCCTGGTCGACGACACGCCGTCGCCAACCGCCGTGGCCTTGATGCAGAGCGCGCATTTCCCTGCGGTCAGCCAGACCATCATGGGGCGCTGCGCGATGTGCCACGCGGCCGAGCCCGTCTGGGACGGTATCGCAACGGCGCCGCGCGATGTGCGGCTCGACAGCGACGTGGCCATCGCCAATCATGCGCAGCAGATCGTCATACAGGCAGGGTACGCGCACGCAATGCCGCCCGGGAACGTCACCGACATGACCGAAGAGGAGCGCGCGTTGCTCGTCGCCTGGTACCAGGGCGGTTCAGGCAAATGAGCGAGCGTCCGCAGAACGTGAAGGTGCTGCGTGGCCGCGTGCTGACCTTCCTCGAAGAGCCGCAGGGTCCCGACGATACGGCCTCCTACCGCTATATCGAGGACGGCGCGGTGGTGATCGGCGACGGCAGGATCCTGATGGTCGGCGAGTACAAGCCGGCAGCCGCCGCGCACCATGAGGTGATCGACCACCGCCCGTATCTCATCCTGCCGGGGCTGATCGACGCGCATCTCCATATGCCGCAAATGCAGGTCGTCGGTTCGTGGGCGGCGAACCTCATGGAGTGGCTCAACACCTACACCTTCCCAATGGAAGCCGGGTTTGGCGACGAAGCCCACGCCAACCGGATCGCCGGGCTTTTCCTCGACGAGCTCATCCGGCACGGCACCACCACGGCCGCCGCCTATTGCAGCGTCCACAAGAACTCGGCCGACGCGCTATTCAACGCGGCCAGCAGCCGAAACATGCGGATGATCGCCGGCAAGGTGATGATGGACCGCAATTGTCCAGAAGCCCTGCGCGACACGCCGCAGACCGGCTACGACGACACCAAGGCGCTGATCGCCAAATGGCACGGCAAGGGCAGGGCGCTCTATGCCATCAGCCCACGCTTCGCCATCACCTCGACGCCCGAGCAGATGGAGATGAGCGAGCAGCTCGCCCGTGAGCACCCCGAGTGCTACGTGCAGACCCACGTCAGCGAGAACCTCGGCGAGATCGAGCTGGCGCGCGAGCTCTATCCAAATCTGCCGGACTACGTCGGCATCTACGAGCGCTATCACCTGCTCGGCCCGAAGACGCTCCTCGGCCACTGCATCCATCTGAGCCACCGCGAGACCCAAGTCCTGGCCAATACGCAATCGGTGGCGGTGTTCTGCCCGACGTCCAATCTCTTCATCGGCTCGGGGCTCTTCGACTACGACCGACAGCACGAGCATGGCGTGCGGATCGCGGTCGCGACCGACGTCGGCGGCGGCACCAGCTACTCGATGCTGAAGACGCTCGATGAGGGCTACAAGGTCATGCAGTTGCGCGGCCAACGCCTGCATCCACTCAGCTCGTTCTACTTGATGACACTCGGCAACGCGCGGGCGATGAGCCTCGAGGGGACCATCGGATCGCTGGAAGCGGGCGCGGAAGCCGACATCGTCGTCCTCGACGCCCGCGCCACACCCCCGATGGCGCTCCGCATGGAGCGGGTGACGACGCTCGCCGAGGAGCTCTTTCTGCTCCAGACCTGCGGCGACGACCGCGCGGTAGTCGAGACCTATGTGATGGGCGAACCCATGAAAACGAGGTTGCAGTGAGCTACGTCGAACGCGCGGGTCTCAAGGTCGACGACATCCTCGTGCGCTTCGTCGAGGACGAGGCGATCCCGGGGACCAGTGTCACGCCGGAGCAGTTCTGGACCGGCCTCGCCGGCCTGATCCGAACCCATGCGCCGCGTAATGCCGAGCTCCTCAAGATTCGCGACGAAATGCAGTCGACGATCGACCAATGGCACCGCAGCAACGGGCCGGTGGCGACCGATCCCAATGGCTACGAGACGTTTCTCAAGCAGATCGGCTATATCGTTGAAGAGCCCTCTGATTTCTCGATCGAGACCGCTGGTCTCGACCCTGAGATTTCGACCATCTGCGGGCCGCAACTCGTCGTGCCGGTCAACAATGCGCGTTATGCGCTGAACGCCGCGAACGCCCGCTGGGGATCGCTCTACGACGCGCTATACGGCAGCGACGTCATCCTCCGCGAGGGCCAGATGGTCCCGGGCAAGGGCTTCAATGCCGAGCGCGGTGCAGCGGTTGTGAAGCGTGCGGCCGAGTTCCTCGATGCGAGCTTCCCGCTGGCCAAGGGCAGCCACACGGAGGTGACCGCCTACAAGGTCGTCGTTATGGGCGGGCAGGCGACGCTCATCATCGAGCTCGGCGCGACCATCACGCACCTCAAAGACAAGTCCCAGTTCGTGGGCTACCGACCCGAGGCGAACGGCGCTGATATACTGCTGCGCCACAATGGGCTCCATGTGGAGCTGCTGGTCGACATGGACCACCCCATCGGCAAGACGCACAAGGCGGGGCTCGCCGACGTGGTTGTCGAGGCGGCGCTGACGACGATCGAGGACTGCGAGGACTCCGTCGCGGCCGTCGATGCGGAGGACAAGGCGCTAGTCTACCGCAACTGGCTCGGCCTGATGAAGGGCACGCTCAGCGAAAGCTTCGACAAGGGCGGCAAGACCGTCCAGCGGACGCTCAATCCCGATCGGATCTATCGCGGGGTGCACGGCAGCGAGCTCAGGCTCAAGGGCCGGTCGCTGCTGCTCTGCCGAAACGTCGGCCACCTGATGACGACCGACATGGTCGTCGCGCCGGATGGAACGCCGGTGGGCGAGGGGCTGGTCGATGCGGCCGTGACGACGCTCTGCTCGCTCCACGACAAGGGCAGCAACTCGGCGACGGGCGCGATCTACATCGTCAAGCCCAAGATGCACGGGCCGGACGAGGTGAAGTTCGCCTGCGACATCTTTGCCGCCGTCGAAGAGATGTTGGGCCTGACGCCGCTGACCATCAAGATCGGCATCATGGATGAGGAACGGCGAACCTCCGCCAACCTCAAGGCCTGCGTCCATGCCGCCCGCGACCGGGTGTTCTTCATCAACACCGGTTTCCTCGACCGCACCGGCGACGAGATCCACACCTCGATGGAGGCGGGGCCCGTCAAGCGCAAGGACGAGGTCCGAAGCGAGAAGTGGATCCAGGCCTACGAGGACCGCAACGTCATGATCGGCCTCCACGCCGGATTCGCGGGCAGGGCGCAGATCGGCAAGGGCATGTGGGCGCGGCCGGACGACATGGCCGATATGGTGCGGACCAAGATCGCCCACCCGCAGTCGGGCGCGAATACGGCGTGGGTGCCGTCGCCGACCGCCGCGACGCTCCATGCGCTCCACTACCACCAGGTCGATGTGTTCGAGGCACAGAAGCGCCGACACAACCAGCCGACCCCGACGCTCCGCGAGCTCTTCTCGATGCCGGTTCTCGACAAGGGCCGGCTCAAGCCCGAAGACATCGTCCGCGAGCTCGAGAACAACGCGCAGTCGATCCTTGGCTACGTTGTGCGCTGGATCGACCAGGGCGTCGGCTGTTCGAAGGTGCCCGACATCAACAACGTCGCGCTGATGGAAGATCGCGCGACATTGCGCATCTCGAGCCAGGCGATCAGCAATTGGCTGCGCCACGGCATCGTCAGCGAGCACGAGGTGACCGCGGCGTTCGAGCGCATGGCCGCTGTGGTCGACAAGCAGAACGCCGGCGATCCGCTTTACCGGCCGATGACCAACGACTTCGGCTCCGTCGCCTTCCGCGCCGCCCTCGACCTCGCGCTACTCGGAGCTACCCAGCCCTCCGGCTACACCGAACCCATCCTCCACGCCCGCCGCAAGCTCGCCAAAGCCGCCGCCGCCTGAGCGCCCAGTTCATTCCGGGTTAAGCGCGACTCCATCATCACCCGCCCCCACATGCAGCGCCTCGGGGGGAGGTTGGACTGCGCCGATGGAGACTAACATGGCGCTTACCGCTATTCGCCAGAAGGCAGCGACGCTGCTGGCACGGGTGCCCCCGCTGGGTCAGGAGATACGCTCTCTCCTCAACAACAAGGACAACAAGCTCTTCACCGAGCTGACCAACACCTCCCACACCCGCATGAAGCAGGACTGGGACGGCTATCCCGATGCCAACGGCGTTCCGACCAAGAAGAAGGGCATCATGACTGGCTGTAACGGCTTCACCGGCTGGTACACCACTATGCTCGGGCAGCCCGTCAGCCGGCCGCTCGGCGTCTTCGAGCTCGAGAAGATCCTCAAGCAGTACAAGATGGAGAAGGCCTGGGTGCCCTCCACCGAAGGCGCGCGCCCGAAGTACGGCGATGTCGTGCGCTGGACGAAGTACCACGTCTGCGTGTCGGAGGGCTTCGATGGCGATATCTGGAACCACTGCGACGCCGGGCAGGGCGGCAGCAAGACCGGTTACGACATCCTCAAGCGCGTCCAGGAAACGCAGGACTTCGACCACACCAAGCTTCTCGGCTGGCTCGACATAGATATCGCGTTCGGCGACGGCGCCTCGGCCGCTACCGAACAGTCGCCCGATTGGCTCTTGACCTGGTGGCAGGTCAAGTTCCGCGGCTCGCGCTTCTACTATGAGTTCCGGCCGGACAAGACCTGCAGCTGGACGACCCACGTGCCGATCTCGTCGAGCCAGCACGCCGGTAAGGACGTGCCCGCGGGCCGCTGGGTGGTGACCAAGGACAAGCGGGTCAACATCACGTGGAATACCGGCACGACCGAAAGCTTTGCATACGTCGACTCGGGGAGCCCTTACGAGGAGACGATGGTCGGCAAGGGTCCCGAGAACGAGGAGATGCCGGCCGTCACCTACTTCTGACGGACGGAGCGAAGCGGCGGCGCCGCGTGGCGCCGCTGCTCTCGCCCCTCAGATATCCATGAGCGGCAGGGCGATGGCGCTCGGCCGCAGTGGATCGTGGAAGATTTCGACGTCGGCGCTGACCAGGCGCGTCGCCTGGCCGACCGGCTCATCGGTGCCGGTATTGCGCGCATAGCGCGGATGGGCGCCCGAGGAGACTTGCACCCTGATCCGATGATCGCGCAGGAAGCAATGCGCCGTCGCGTGGAGGCGGATGTTGAGCTTCCAGATGTCGTCGGCGACCGCCGGAGCCGCCGAGGTCATGCGGACGATGCCGTCGCAAATATTGGTCGAGGTGCCCTTCTCGTCGACGTCGCAGAGTCGGACGAAGAAGTCGGTATTGGGCAGGCTTGAGCGCGCGTAGAGCGTCGCGCGGGCATTGCCAACGATGGTGAGGTCGGAAAAGAGCGGCTCGCTGGTGAAGACGAGCACATCCGGCCGCTCCTCGAGCAGCTTCTGGTCCAGGGCGCCGGCCCCCCGAAATGCGAAGATCGCCCCGCCGATATTGGGCGTCGGCTTGCGCGGGTTGTAGCGATAGGTGTCGGGTGCCGAGGTACGCACCGGACGGCGCGACAGGAGGCGCCCCGGATGAAGGTGCCAGATCTGATCGTCGGCGGGCTTGGGCGGATAGGTGTCCGCCTCGACCCACTCATTGCGGCCCGAAATGTGGATGCGCACGGGCTTCTCGCGGAGGCCGGTGCGGTCGCCCATTAGGTGCGCGCGCATCCAGGTCAGCGTATCGCGGAGGCTAACGGTCTGGAGTTCCGGGCTGATGTGGAACCAAGGCCCGATGGTCAGGTAGGGGGTGTGTCCGGCTTCGACCAGGATGGTGTAGTCGCGCAGCAGCTGGTCGATCATGAAATCGTACCAGCCGGAAATGAAGTGGTTGGGCGGCGTGCGATCGTTGAGCCTGTGGGTGTGATCGAGGTTGTCCCAAAAGCCTTCGGTCGCAAATGCGTCGACCAGCCAGCGGCGCCAGAAGGCGACCTTGTGGCCCACCACGCGGCGGTCGGCTTCCAGCAGCGGCAGCTTCATGCTGGCGCGAAGGGTGCGCCGCTCGACGCCGCCGCCCATGATCCGGCCGACGAAGGCGAGCGGATGATCGCGCAGGGCTTCGATCGTCTGCATCCATGACAGCCAGAGACCGAGATGAAAGGCGCCGCCGGGGAAGACGATGCTCTTGAACTCCGCGCTCGTGACCTTGCTCGCCATGGCCGAGGACTTCGGCAGCGCGTCGGAAATCGCCCAGGTGGCGTAGCCCAGGTAGCTCGGTCCCGAGAGTCCGAGGCGCCCATCGAACCAGGGCTGCTTCTTGATCCAGGCCAGCGTTGCGAGCCCATCATCGCGCTCGTGCACCAGAGGCTCGAACTCGCCGCCCGAGTCGCCAGTGCCCCGGCAGGCCTGGAGCACGACGTGAAAGCCGCGCTCGGCGTAGAGTTCAGCGATCGTGCTGAAGCCGTTGAGGCCGTAAGGCACGCGCATCAGGATCGTCGGATGCGGGCCTTTGGATCTCGGGGCGAAATGGTCGGTGTCGAGCACCACCCCGTCGGCCATTGGCACTTCGATGCCGACCTCGCGGCTGACGCGGTTGAGGCGCCTAGGTAGGCCGTAGGCCTCCCGCAGGAAAAAAGTGCCGATACTCATTCAACCGAACCCCGCCGGGCGGGAGGCTTGCTGCTCCGGCCGCCGCGGTCAAGCGGAACCTGCGTTCTCGGTGGGACGTTGAGTTGCCAATAGCGCAAATGGACGAGAATCGATGGAAACCTTCGATCCCCACAAGAACACGACCGAGGTCCGCGGCGCCAACCGCCGGATGACCAACCTCCGCGTCCTGGTGATCGGCACCGTGGCGATCATCCTGGCGTTCGCCGTTATTTGGGGCATCTACCAGATCATGCCGCAAGGCAACGTCATCTCCTGACCTATGCCACGACTGGTCACCGTTACCCGCGACGATCTCGTCATTACCCGTCGCCGCAACGGGAAGGGATTCGTCTACCGCGATGCCGCCGGAAAGCCCGTCCGGGGCTTGGGCTTTAGCGCCCGGGTGAGGGGGCTCGGCATTCCTCCGGCATGGCAGGACGTGCGCATCGCGGTCCATCCGCGTGCACACATCCAGTGCTGCGGCACTGACGACGCGGGCCGCGTGCAGTACATCTACCACCCCGATTGGGAGCTCAAGCGTGCCCAGCGGAAGGAAGCCCGGCTCCGGCGGCTGACCGCGGCGCTGTCGGCGATCCGCCGGCGCGTCGGCCGCGATCTCGCGGCCGAGGTCGGCACGCTCGAGCTGGCATTGGCGCTGGGGGTTACCCTTATCGACAAGACCGCGATGCGGGTCGGCCGCGAACGGTATCTCGAGGAGCGCGGTACGCGGGGCGCCGGCACGCTCTTCGACCGCGACGTGCGGGTCAGCGGCGACGACGTCTACATCAGCTTCCCGGCCAAGAGCGGTAAGGTCGCTGAGTACCACTTCGCCGATGCGCGGATCGCCGATGCGATCGGCCGGATCAAGACGCTTCGCGGCGAGCGGCTGCTGGAGTATCGCGGCGCCGACGGCAAGGCGCGGCCGATCAAGACGCAGATGATCAACGACTACCTTCGCGAGATTTCCGGGACCGATATCTCGGCCAAGGACTTCCGCACGCTCCACGCGAGCGCGCTGGCGGGGGAGGCTTTGGCCAAACTTGAGCCGGGACCATCGGAATCGGCGCGGAAGAGGCAGATCGCGGGCGTCAGCCGCGAGATCGCCGATGTCCTCCGCAACACACCGATGATCTGCCGCAAGAGCTACATCGCGCCGTTCCTGTTCCGGCTGTTCGATACCGGGAAGCTCCGAGCGCTGTGGGAAGCTGCGGCATCGACCAACGGACCGCGATCTGCCGAGCGGCGGTTGGGCGCGATTCTCGCCGCGGCCTAGGCGACTTCCGCGATCTTGCGGACGTGGCCGCGGAAGAGATTCTCAATCACAGCGGGGGTGACGGGAGCCGACAGCAGGAAGCCCTGGAACGTGTTGCAGCCCATAGCGGACAGCATCTGCATCTGTTCGTGAGTCTCGACGCCTTCGGCAGTGACCTCGATCTTGAGCGCGTGGGCGAGGGTTACCATCGCCTGGACGATCGCGACCGTAACGCCGTCAGGTGAGAGCTGTCCGACGAAGGAGCGGTCGATCTTGATGCGGTCGACGGGATAGCGCTTCAGGTAATTGAGCGAGGAATAGCCGGTGCCGAAATCGTCGAGTGCGATGCGGATGCCGGCGGCACGGAAGACGGTCAGCGCCGTCGACGTCACATGCTCGTCCTCGAGCAGGATGCTCTCGGTGATCTCGAGCTCGAGGTCCTCGGCGCGCATGCCGGTCGCTTTCAGGATCTCGAAAACGCGGTTGGGGAAGTTTTCGTTCTTGAGCTGGCGCGGGGAGATATTGACGGCGACGGTCTGGCCCGGCCAGCGCGCGCCGACTTCGCAGGCCTTGCGGATGACGAGCTCCCCGAGCGCTTCGATCAGCCCGGTGGCTTCGGCGACAGGTATGAACTGGGCGGGCGATACCTGGCCGAGCCGCGGATGGGTCCAGCGGGCGAGGGCTTCGGCGCCCGTGATGCGGCCGGTTTCGCGCGAGAACAGCGGCTGGAAGGCGACGGTGAGCTGGTCGGTGCGCCGCAGCGCTTCGCGGAGCTCCGACTCGATGGCGTGCCGCCCCTGCAGCAGCTGGCCCATCGCGTCCTCGTAGACGGCAGCCCTGTTGCGGCCCGCGGCCTTGGCCTCATAGAGCGCGATGTCCGCCCGGCGGATCAGGTCGAGCGCATCCGTATCGTCGTCGCTTGCGACCGCAACACCGATGCTGACGCCGACGAAAGCCTCGCTGCCGAAGACATCGAAGGGCTTCTCGATTGCATCGATGATGTGCTCGCTGAGGAGCAGCGCCTCGCGCTCGCCGGCCCGCGTCGGATGGATGATGGCGAATTCGTCGCCGCCCAGCCGGGCCAGCATGTCGCGGTTGCCGATCAGTTCCTTGAGCCTCTGCCCGACCGCCCGCAGCAGGTCGTCGCCCGCCTGGTGCCCGAGCGTATCGTTGATCTGCTTGAAGCGATCGAGGTCGAGCATGAGAAGCGCAATGCGGAATTCCTTCGACCGCCGCGCGCTCAGGGCCTGGGTGAGCTGGGCGTCGAACTGGACCCGGTTGGGAAGTCCGGTCAGTGCATCGTGGGCGGCCTGATGCTTGGCATCTGCCCGTCCGGCCCGCAGCGCCGCGGCGGACCGCCAGAGCTGGTCAAGGAGAAGGAAGATGACCGCCGACCCGATGAGGAAGGCGGCGCCGATGGCTGGCACGGTCTGGCTGAGGATGATCCGACCGGGCTGGTAGGGGCGCCACTCGAAGAAGGTCACGAACCGTCCATCGCGGCTCATGATCGGATAGGTCGCCTTGTCTGCGTCTGCTGTCTCGGTGATCGCGAAGCTCGCGTCTGCGAGGAGGTATTGCCGGCCCATCGCCTCCGCCTGTTCGGCATCGAGGAAGATGACGCTGATGTGGAGATACTCGGCTCCGGGAGCCGTCGGCCACTGCGCAGTATCCGACGTGATGGGAGACGCGCTGATGATTGCCGGCCGGCCCTCGATGAAGGCAATGTCGCTCGACGAGGGATAGTTCTGCCGGGCGCCGGATTTGTAGGCGGCGACCGCGCCGGCATCGAGCTCGATCCGCAGCTCGGCGATGATGGGAGCGAGCACCGGCAGGTCTGCAGCGAGGGTGGAGGGATCGGCGGCCGCTCCGTCGTTCATGACGTAGATCGGGTTGTTCGCTGCATCCAGCACGAAGACTCGGTCGTGGCCAAAGTAGGTCTTCATCCAGACGCCGAGATTGACGTCCACCCATTTGGGATCGAAGGCGACCTGGGTGTTCGCGACCGCGTCGTCCCAGATCGTCACGCTCTCCTGGTCGTACGAGATCTTGCGGACCTGTTCCTTGAGAACATGGCCCACGAGCTGGCGCTCCCGCTCGATGGTCAGCCGGTCGAGGTCGGCGGTCGACCATAGGATGAAGCCGACGACGGCGGCCGCCGAAATCACGACGAAGACAATCGCCGGCCCAAGCACGGCCGGGGACATGCGCCAGCGCCCAATGAGCTGCTGCAGGCTCTTCATCAATAGACCAAACTATCCAAGTCTTGAGGATAGTCGCGCCGGCTTGCGGACTAGTTACCGATCCGCCGCTTTTTTAGGCAATTGACCGGTCTTCTTTCCGTGCTAGGGCGTGGCGGACAGCAGCCCGAGGATATTCCCGATGACCATGCAGCGCGCGCTCGTCCTCGAGCGCCAGCACGAACTCAAGCTCCGCGACATCGACCTGCCGATGGAGGTGGGACCGGGAATGGTCAAGATCAGGCTCCATACCGTGGGGGTCTGCGGCTCCGACGTGCATTACTACACGCACGGCCGGATCGGGCCTTTCGTCGTCAACGCGCCGATGGTCCTCGGGCATGAGGCGGCGGGTACGGTGACGGAGGTCGGCGAGGGGGTGACCCAGCTCGAGGCCGGCGACCGCGTCTGCATGGAGCCCGGCATTCCCGACCCCAATTCCCGCGCCAGCCGGCTCGGGATGTACAACATCGACCCCGCGGTGACCTTCTGGGCCACCCCGCCGATCCACGGCGTCCTGACGCCGGAGGTGGTCCATCCCGCCAACTACACCTTCAAGCTGCCGGACAACGTGAGCTTTGCCGAAGGTGCCATGGTCGAACCCTTCGCTGTCGGCATGCAGGCGGCCACCAAGGCGCGGATCACGCCCGGCGACACAGCGGTCGTCATCGGCGCCGGGCCGATCGGCACCATGGTGGCGCTCGCGGCGCTGGCGGGAGGCTGTGCGCGGGTGATCATCGCCGACATTGCCCAGCCCAAGCTCGATATCGCTGCGCGGTACGAGGCGGTGACCCCCGTCAACGTTCGCGAGAAGAACCTCGAGGCCGAAGTGAAGCGGCTGACCGACGACTGGGGCGCCGACGTCGTCTTCGAGTGTTCGGGATCGCCGAAGGCGTGGGAGACGATCACCAACCTGCCGCGACCGGGCGGCTGTATCGTCGTCGTCGGCCTGCCGGTCGAGCCGATCAAGTTCGACATCGCGACACTGTCGACCCGGGAGATCCGGATCGAATCCGTCTTCCGCTACGCCCACCAGTACGACCGTGCCATCGCGCTGATCGCGTCGGGCAAGGTGGACTTGAAACCGCTGATCTCGGAGACGTTCCCCTTCGAGCGCTCGATTGAAGCGTTCGAACGTGCCGCCGAGGGGCGACCGAACGACGTGAAGCTGCAGATCAGGATGTAGTCAGGCGCCGCGCTGGCGTTCGGCGCGGATCAGCCGCTGGGTGAGCAGGATCCCGAGCGGCGGCACGAAGGCGAAGAGGCCATAGAGCCACCAGGCGGGCAGAAGGGCGTGCGCGGGTTCGCTGGCGCGCGCGAGCCCTGCGGCGTTGGCGATCATGCCGGCTAAGGCTGCGCCGAGTCCGCTGGCAAAGAGCTGCGACATGGTGATCGCAGCGGTGGTCACATCCTTCTCGCCGGGCGGTGCGGCCTCGAAGATGCGTCCGGTGAGGTGTGGCCATAGCACGCCCATGCCCAGCCCCATGACGACGAGGGAAATGGCGATCGGCAGCACGATTATGGCGTTGCCCTCGAGGTTGAGGCGGCCGACGAAGAACGCGAGCCCAACCGCGCCGATGAAGACGAGGACCGGCCCGAGCCGCACAAGAAACTGCGCGCGCCGCCCGCTCCAGCCCGAGAGTGACACCGAGCCCGTGCTCCAGCCGACCGCCATCAGCGCCACGAGGTAGCCGGCCACCAGCGGCGACTGGCCATGCAGGGCCTGCAGGAAATAGGGGACGAAGACGTCGCTGGTGATGGTGAACTGCATCAGCACCATGATCGCGAACAGCGTGGCGATGGTCGTGCCGAAGCGGAACGTGCCCGTGGGGAGGAGGCGGCGCGTGGTTCGCTGTTCGAGGACGACGACTGCCGCGAGCGCAATCGCCGCTATCCCCACAAGCACGGCCGAGGGCAGCGTCTCCGCGGTGATCGCGCTCGCGAGCGAGATCGCCAGCATCGCGACGACGATCAGCGCGATCTGCGTCACGGGGACGTGCGCGAGTCCTCTTTCGTCGCTGCGGTTGGGGATGATGCGGGACGCCAGCGCGCCGACCAGCGCCGCGAAGGGGACGAGCGAGAAGAACGCCCAGCGCCACGCATCGAACTCGGCGAAGATGCCGCCAATTGCCGGGCCGACCAGAGTTGCCGCTCCCCAGATCACCGAGTTGAGGCCAAGCGCGCGCGTCCACAGCGGCTGCGGAAAGACGAGGCGGATCATCGCGTAGGTCATGGCGACGAGAAGGCCGGCGCCGAAGCCCTGTACAGTGCGTCCGATGAGGAGGATCGCGATGCTCGGCGCGAGCCCGCAGAGGAGGCTGCCGAGCCCGAACATGCCGGCGGCGAGGAGATAGTTGCCGCGCGGGCCGATGCCGAAGGGGCGCACCGCGGCAAAGCTCGACGCGATGATCGAGGCGACGATGAAGAGCGTGGTGGTCCAGGCGAAAAGATCGAGGCCGCCGATGTCCGCGACGACCGAGGGCATCAGGGTCCCGCCGATGAAGACGTTGACCGCATGAAGCCCCGTCCCGCCCGCGAGGACAACGATCTTGGGCAGGTTCTGGGCATTGAAGAGAGCGCCGCCGCTCGCCGTCTCGGTCATCTGCCGGCTCCAGTGCCCGGCAACGCGATTGTGCGCGGGAACGCGGCGTACCTCTCAGGCATTGACCGGGCAGGCGTCAACCCGGGACCGAGCATGGACCTATCCGCGATCGGATTCGTCGAAACCACGACCCCGCAGCACATAATCCTGATCCGTCTGCTGATCGCGGCCATCTTCGGCGCCATGATCGGCTTCGAGCGCGAAATTCAGAACGGCTCGGCTGGCCTCAGGACGCACATCCTCATCGCCGTCGCGGCGTGTCTTTTTACCCAGCTCGCGTTCGAGATCTACGAGCACGCGCTGGCGGGTGGAGCGCAGAGCCCGGATCCGATCCGCGCCGTCGAGGCGACGACCGCAGGCATCGCGTTCCTCGGCGCAGGCGCGATCTTCCAGCAGCGCGGCAGCGTGCGCGGCCTGACCACGGGGGCGGGCATGTGGCTCGCAGGTGCGGTCGGCGTCTGCTGCGCGCTTGGCTACTATCTCATCGCGTTCGCGGTTTCGCTCTTCGCGATCACGGTGCTCGCGACGCTCCGCTTCGTCGCGCACAAGATGATCGGGGAAGACGACGAGCCCGACGAGCCAAAGCCACCGGCGCGGAAGACCGGCAAGAGCGCAAGTACCTGAGGAACCAGCGCCTGAGGCCTTCGTTGATCCACATCAACGACGGAGGTTCATCATGCCAGCCACATCCCAGGCTCAGCAGAAGGCCGCAGGCGCAGCGCTGTCGGCCAAGCGCGGCAATACCAAGGTCAAAGAGCTCAAGGGTGCGAGCAAGTCGATGTACAAATCGATGAGCGAGAAGCAGCTCGAAGAGTTCGCCGAGACCAAGCGCAAGGGTCTGCCCAAGAAGAAGGGCAACTGAGCATGGCCAGCGCCACCAAGTCGAAGCCGGTCAACCCGCCGCAGAAGCAGAAGCGCCAGCCCGGCCGCGAGCACCTGATGCATCCTGAGCCGGATTACGCGCCGCGCTATCCGGGGTCGGGCCGGCTCAAGGGCAAGGTGGCGCTCATCTCCGGCGGCGACAGCGGCATTGGCCGCGCGGTTGCCGTGCTTTTCGCGCGTGAGGGCGCGAACGTCGGGATCGTCTATCTCGAGGAAGACAAGGACGCCGCGGACACGCTGGCCCTCGTTGAAGCCGAAGGCAGCGAGGCGCTGCTGATCCGGGGCGATGTCGGCAGGAAATCGTTCTGTGCGTCCGCGGTGCGGAAGCTGATCGATCGCTTCGGCAGGCTCGATGTTCTGGTCAACAACGCCGCCGAGCAGCACGAGCAGAAGGACCTCGGCGACATCTCGGAAGACCAGCTGACCAAGACCTTCCGCACCAACATCTTCGGCTACTTCTTCCTGGCGCAGGCGGCGCTGCCGCACCTCAGGAAGGGTGCGTCGATCATCAACACGACCTCGATCACCGCCTATCGCGGTTCGCCGCCGCTCATGGACTATTCGTCGACCAAGGGTGCGATCCTGACCTTCACACGCTCGCTGTCGGGCGCACTGGCAAAGAAGGGCATCCGGGTCAACGGTGTGGCACCGGGCCCGATCTGGACACCGCTGATCCCTGCAAGCTTCAGTGCGAAGAAAGTGGCCGAGTTCGGGTCGACCCAACCGCTCGGCCGCGCCGGCCAGCCCAACGAAGTCGCGCCGAGCTTTCTCTTCCTCGCCTGCGAGGACAGCAGCTACGTCACCGGGCAGGTGCTGCATCCCAACGGGGGCGAAATCATCAACGGCTGACTACTCGAGGATCGTGATCGGTGCTTCGACGATACCCAGCACCTCGTTGCCGTCGGGATCCCAGATACGCACCGGCGAGCATTCGATGAGGTAGTCCTCCGCGCAGGAGGCCGCGATCAACCGCTCCAGGCTCTCGCGGCTGTTCTCGCCGCAGACGAAGTCGTGCCAGTGGATGCCTTCCTGGTGCTGCATGAAGATGTCGGCTGTCCAGGCGTGCGGATAGCACCAAAGCTGGGCGGAACACTCGGCGAGATCGAGCCCGCTCTCCTGCATGCAGATGTCCTGCGCGCAGCTCATCGTCGCGGCGGCGTCGGGACCGATGCAGATGCCGAGACCCGCTTCGGCCGCCTGTGCAATCGCGATACCCCGGAAGACCGGCATCACGAACTCGTCTCCCGCGTCCTGCGCCAGCACAGGCGCGGCCAGCATGACGAGGGCGGTCAGGGCAGTGGCGAGAAGTCTCAGCATCAGGTCCCTCCGAAAATCTCCTCAGCAAGCGCAATGAAGGCCGTACCGCGCTCCTCGAAGTTGGCGAACACGGTCCTGCTGTCGCGCTTCTGGCCGTAGCTCGGCGCGCCCGGCGACAGAATGACGGTGTCGAACATGTCGCGCCGTCCGTGCAGCGCCTGCATCGCGGCCTCGAGTGTGTTGACCTCCAGCACCGCGACCGACGGGGCTGCGGCATAGGCAGCGGTCGCCAGCCGGTCGCCGGTGACCGGCAGGCAGACGAGCAGCGTGACCCCCGACGGCTCGAGCCGCTCACTGAGATCGGTGTAGTCCTGTTGGCGCTCGTGGCCGCCAGCGATGAGCGCGATGCGCTTGCCGGCATAGGCGCTGAGGGCGGCCTTGGTCGCCTCGGGGGTCGTCGAGATCGAGTCGTTGACGAAGGTGATGCCGGCGATCTCGTGCGCCTCGAGCCGGTGGGGCAGGGGCGTGAACTTGCCGACGGCTTTGACGATCGCTTCGAGGTGCGCGCCGAGCTTGAGCGCGATCTGCGTCGCGAGGATCGCGTTGTCGAGGTTGTGGGCGCCTTTGAGGCGCGATTTCGCCACGGCGCCCGCGATGCGGTCTTCGATGAAGGGCGCGAGCGGGGTCATGATGCGGACCTTGTCGCGCACCGCTTCCAGTACGCGCTGGTTGGTCAGCGCCATGCGGCCGAGGGCAACCGGAAAGGGCGTATCGCGATCGACGAGATTGAGCTTGTCGGAATAGTAGCGGTCGACGGTACGATGCCAGTCGGTGTGCTCGGGCGTGAGGTTAGTGATCCCGGCGATGTCGGGAGAGAACGCCATGTCGGCCGTCTGGTAGGAGCTCAGCTCGAAGACGACGATCTGGTTGCGGTCGGCGATCTCCAGCGGCGCAAGACCGACGTTGCCCGCGAGCCCGGCATCGAGGCCGGACTCGGTCAGCATGAGGTGGAGCAGCGTCGCGGTCGTCGATTTGCCCTTGGTGCCGGTGATCGCGACCACGGTTCGGCCCTGCCGGTAGAACTCGCCCCAGAGATTAAGGTTGGAGGTGACCGCAATGCCGGCCTCGCGCGCCATCGCGAAGAACGGCCGGTAGCGAGAGACGCCCGGACTCTTCACGATCGTCGCAAAGCGCTTGTCGCGGATCGCCGCATCGAGGTCGGCCGGAGCAATGAACTCCGCGTCGGGGATATCGGCCTCGCCCGAGTCGACCGTGACGTAGACCTTGAGGTCTGGCGCGCGAGACTTAAGCAGGGTACGCGTCGAGCGTCCCTCGCGGCCGGCGCCGTAGAGCAGGACCGGCGCGTCAAGCCGCATGGGCGCTCACCCGCTTCGTGATCGGATCGGGGATCAGGTGCTCGTCGCTGTCGGCCATCAGCTCCTCATATGCCGGTTCAAGCTTGCCGCTGCCATACTGATTCAGCAAATCCCCGCTGAGCTTTGAAACGATGGCGTCTTTCTGCCACTCCGGGCGCCGGGCGAGGACGTGGAGGCAGGCGGCAGCCTCCAGAATCTCGCCGACGCACTCCCAGGGCTTCTGGCCGGCAAGTCCCGTGAGATTGCGAAACGAGGTCTCGTTCTCCGGCCGGTCGAGGAGGTTCTTGCCGAAGATGCCGAGGAGCCGGTCCCTTTCCATCGCGGGTGCGAGGACGAGAAAGACGAAGTGGCATTTTGGGCATTCGCCGCACCAAAGCGGACCCTGGTGGGGTTCGATCGTGAAGTTGCGGTTGCAGGAGCTGAAGACGCGGTCGAACCGCGTCTGCCGCGCGAACATGCGCGCGATTTTCGCCTCGGAATAGGGGCGCAGCAGCGAGAAGTAGCCGAGGGCGCCGCCGGTGGCTTCGGAGAGCACGCCGGCGATCATGCGCTCGAAGTCCAGCGACTTCGAATGCTGATGGTTGGCCTCTCGGCCATCGAAGCTGACATTGCCTTCGCTCGCCGAGCGCTCGTTGCTGAGGATGATGCGGTCGTAGCCGAAGAGCAGCGCGGCGAGACTCGCGATCATCGAGTTGATCGCGGTCGAGGGGACGTGACCGTTGTAGTAGCCGGGTTCCTTGCCGAGCCGGATCATCTCAGGGTCGAGCGTGCGTTTGACGAACAGCGGCGGTTTGCCGATCGCCTGCACCGAGCTGACGATCGGGCCCTTGGGATTGACCGCGAAGGGTGTGAAGTCGAGCCCGGCGGCTTCCAGGAGCTCGACGCTTACGAGCGAATCCTTGCCGCCGCCGATCGGCAGCAGCGTGCGGTCGAGGAGGGTGGGGCGTTCCGCGGGGCGAGTTTCGGCGGGGGCGTCGATGACGAGACGGCCGAAGCGCTGGAGGTTGTTTCGCGCGTAGAACTCGCCAAGCCCGTTCTCGTAGACGTCGAGCACGAAGGCGCGCTCGGCGGGCGTCAGCGGCAGTTCGCTGACGATCGCGAACGGTGCGCGGAGCTTGAAGTAGCTGACCCCGAGGACATAGGCGGTGAGCTCGAGGAGCTTGCCCAAGGCCGGAGCGTTCCCGTTGCCGCCCTCGGGATACTCCAGTACTTCGGTGAAACGCAGGTCGTTGAGCCGATAGCCGAACCGTGCGGTTCGGCCGTCAAATGCCGGCTTCTCGATGACGAAGCGCTCGTCCATCAGTAGATCCTGACCTGGAGGCGCAGTACGATCTCGCTGCCCAGCCGCTGGAAGCCGTATTCGCGCATGGTGCACGACCATGCGCCAGCCTGCCGCTCGATCTTGAAGAGATTGTAGCGCGCCGGGTCGTCACCAGCCTGCGCCGATTGTGCGGCGCTCGCGGCCGCGACGCCGATCACCGGGACTTCGGCGCTGGGGCCGTCGATGGCGTGAATCGACGAGCGGTGAGTGTGGCCGTGGAGGACCAGTTCCGCTCCGGTCTCGGCGACGACCTCGCGGAAGCCGGCGGCGCCCCAGAGGCCGTAGCGGAGGTTGTTGCCCTCATGGCTCGGCGGGTGATGGATCAGGACGACGCGGAAATAGCCGGCGTCGCCGAGCATCCGAAGGCAGCGGCGCATGCGGTGCGCCTGGTTCGTGCTCATCCGTCCCGACGCCATCCACGGGGCCGTGGCGATGGCGCTCGAACAGGCGATGATCGCGACCTCGCCGAGGCGGCGGACGAAGGGGAAGGCACGCCGGTCGATGGTCTCGCCGCGGCAATAGTCGCCCCAGAGTGCACGCGCCTGGCGCAGCGCGCCGGGGACGTAGGCATCGTGGTTGCCGGGGGCGACGCAGACCTCGGCCGGATCGCCGACCGTCTTCAGCCAATCGAGGGCGGTCTTGTGCTCGGCCGGCAGCGAGAGATTGGTGAGGTCGCCGGTGACCGCGACGAAGTCGGGATCCTGCTGGCGCAGGTGCTCGACGAGGGTCTTGAGCCCATCGCCGCCAAGCGCTTTCTGCCGTCGCAGCTTCCAGTTGAGATAGCCGGTGATGCGCTTACCCATCAGTTCCCTTATCCGGACCGGCGGGAGGGGCGCCAGGTGGATGTCGGAGATATGGGCAAGGGTGACCATTGCCGGGCGTAATGCCACGCCGGGCGTGTCAAGAAAATGGCTATCGCGAGTGGCGTCCCTAACGCCAACCGCTGCGTGGTAACCATTCCTTCAGTGCGACGCAGGTCTTGTTTGCAACGCGCGAGTCGGGGGCGAGACAGCTTGAAATCGCGGGGCAGAGCCACAACTTTTCGTGGACGCGCAAATCCGTGAGTGCTAATGCGCGCTCATAGGCGTGGAGGCGCCCAAGCTTATGAAGGATTTTCAGGTGACGCGACGACCCTAGTCGTCGGCTTTTTCGCAGTCCTTTGCGTTCCTCTCCAAGGACCAGTCACATGATCGCGCCTTCCCGCAAACCGGCGACCAACGCCGCACCTCCGCTCAGCCACGGCCAACCGAGCTTCCGGCACGCTACTGCCGACGACGACACCTTCGTCGAGAACCTGCAGGCCCTGGCCTTCGGGCCCGGCCGCTTCGCCCGCACCGCCTTCCGCGTGCGCGAGCGCTTCCCCATCGATACCTCGCTCTCCTTGATCGGCGAGATCGACGGCAAGGCGGTCTCCTCTGTCTGGATGACCCCGATCAGCGTCGGCGGCATCGACGGCTATCTGCTCGGCCCACTGGCGACCGACCCGGCCTACCGCGGCCGCGGTGCGGGCAAGCTGCTTGTCCGTGAGGCCTGTGCTGAGGCGCTGGCCCGCGGGAAGGGGAGCTTCGTGTTGCTGGTCGGCGACGAGCCCTATTATGGACCGCTCGGCTTCGGCAAGACGACGCCCGGTGCGATCCAGTTCCCCGGCCCTGTTGATCCGAACCGGGTTCTTCTACACTCGGCCGATCCGGCGCTCGCCGTGACCCTCAAGGGCAAGATCGGAGCGTTCGGAGCGCGCAAGCTGGCCTGATCGTCGGGCCGAACGAGGCCCGGTACGGTGCAGGACGACGCCTGGATTGAACGAATCAGCGACCGGCTGCTGCGGACGCCTGACGCGATGTCGGCCGAGCCCGAGATGAAGCCCGACTGGATGCCGGACCGGCCGTTCGACCGGCCGCCGATACCGGCTGCGGTGCTGATCGGGCTCGTGCGCCGGCCGGAGGGGCTGACGGTCCTCTACACCGAACGCTCCCCCGACCTTCGCTCCCACTCGGGGCAGGTGTCCTTTCCCGGCGGTCGGATCGAACCCGACGAGGCACCGGCCGAAGCCGCCTTGCGCGAGGCGAACGAGGAGGTTGCGCTCGATCCGGGCGAGGCCGAGGTCATCGGCTACATGCCGATCTACTTCACCGGCAGCAATTATCTCATCACGCCGGTCGTCGCGGTGGTCGCGCCGTCGCGTCCGTTCATGCCCAATCCGGACGAGGTCCGCTCGGTGTTCGAGGTGCCGCTGCAGTGGCTCGCCGATGAAGCGAGCTATGGCACCTTCCGCATCAAGCGCGGCGAGACCGAGCACACGACCTGGCAGCTCGACCATGCGGGTGTACGCATCTGGGGTATCACGGCAAACCTCACGCGGCGCTTCCGCGATCTTGCGCTCGCGGCGGAGCCGGCATGAGCGCGCGCGACGACGCCGAAGCGCGGTTGAGGATTGCGCCGTGGCTGACTGATCCGCGAACGCAGCGGATTTTCGCGCTGCTGCCGGGGACGCGGGCAGTCGGCGGCGTGGTGCGAGACACGATCCTCGGACGCGAGCGTGACAATGCCGAGATCGACTTTGCCACCGAGTTGCTGCCGGACGACGTAATACGGCGCGCCAAGGCCGCCGGGGTGGCGGCGCATCCAACCGGCATCGACCACGGCACGGTGACACTCGCGATCGATGGTCTCGTCGCCGAGGTCACGACCTTGCGCGAGGACGTCGAGACCGACGGCCGCAGAGCGGTGGTGAAGTTCGGCACCGACTGGCCGGCTGACGCAGCGCGGCGCGATTTCACGCTCAATGCGCTCTATGCCGATGCAAAGGGCGCGCTCCTCGATCCACTGGGCGGGCTCGGTGACGCACTCGCTGGCCGGGTGCGTTTCATCGGCGACCCGGACCGGCGCATCGCCGAGGACCGCCTCCGCGTTTTCCGCTTCTTCCGGTTCTCGGCAAGTCACGGCGGGCAGCACCTCGATCCGAAGGGGCTTGAGGCGGTGACGCGGGCGGTCAACGACCTCGGCAACCTGTCGGTCGAGCGCATCGGCGCCGAGATGCTCCGCATGCTCGCCCTGCCGCGTGTCGCTGCGACGCTGCGCGTTATGTGGGAGAGCGGCATTCTTGCGCATCTCGCATGGGGCAAGCCGCCCGAACTCGGACCGAAGGCGGAAGCGTTCGATACGCTCGCCCGCCTCGAGGACCTCGAGCCGAACCCCACCCGCGAGCAGCGCCTTGCTCTCTTCGATCTCCTCGGCATGCCCGCGACGATCCTCAAGGACAAGTGGCGGCTTTCAGGCGCCCAGGTCGATGCCGCCTGGCAGGTCTCGTGGCCGGCACAGTTCATCGCGCACAACAAATGGCGTTTCGCCAGGTACCGCTATCCGAACACCGCCATCGAGGCGGTCGCGGTTACCGGCGCCATCGAGCGATGGGATCGCGGAAAGGTTGAAGCCGTGCGTGCCGAAATCGCGAACACGACCGTGCCACCATTCCCGCTGACCAGCGAAGAAATCATCGCGGCGATGCCGCCCGAAGCGCACCCAATCGCGCGCGGCGAGACGATCGATGCCATCAAGGAACTCTGGGCGGAGAGCGGATTCACCCTCGGCCCCGAGGACCTGCTCGCACACGTCAAGCGCAGCTAGTGCCGCGTCGCCGCCGCGCCCTCATGGGTGCGTGCCTTGATCCGATCGATCATCTCAGGACGCACCAGCGTTTCGCCGTGCACGGTTGTCAAATGCTCGGCGGCGCGCCGCACGACCTCGGCGCTTTCCTTGGCCTCGGTATGCCAGGTGCATCCCGGTACGAGGCATTGGTACTGCTTCATTGTCTCCTCCTCGTTCGAGGTTGGGGGACGGTCGAAGAAATCACGGGAATCGGGCACGGCAAGGGCCGCTCACGGCCATTTCACCTCGGGGGGCAGCGAACTCAGGATCGACTCGACGTTGCCACCGGTCTTGAGGCCGAAGGCCGTGCCGCGGTCGTAGAGCAAGTTGAACTCGACGTAGCGGCCACGCCGCACGAGCTGCTCCTCGCGGTCGGCCTCGGTCCATGGCGTCGCGACGTTGCGGCGGACGAGGGCAGGGTAGGTTTCGAGGAACGCCCGGCCGACGCCCTGGGTGAAGGCGAAGTCGGCGTTCCAGTCGTCGGAGTTGAGCCGGTCGTAGAAGATGCCCCCGATCCCGCGCGGTTCGTTGCGGTGTGAGAGGAAGAAGTACTCGTCGCACCAGGCCTTGTAGCGGGCGTAGTCGACCTGGGGGTGCGCGGAGCAGGCGCGCTCCATCGCTGCGTGGAAGTCGATCGAGTCGGGATCGTCCTGCGTGCGGCGACGGTCGAGCACCGGGGTCAGGTCGGCGCCTCCACCGAACCACCAGTCTCCCGCCACCACCATCCGCGTATTCATGTGCGCCGCGGGCACATGCGGATTGCGCGGGTGGACGATGACCGAGATGCCACCGGCCCAGAAATCGGTGGCGCCGGGAAGCTGGCTCGCCATTTCGGGCGAGACCTGGCCGTGGACGACCGAGATGTGGACGCCGGCCTTCTCAAAGACCTCGCCATGGAGCATCGACATTTCACCGCCGCCGCCGCCAGCGCGGGCCCATGGCGAACGGACGAACGTCGCGCTCCCATCGATCGACTCGAGCTCGGCGCAGAGTTGGTCGCGGAGGGTTCGGAACCAGGCGGCAGCGGTTGCCTGCTTCTGCTCGGTATCGGCGGGCATGGTCATCCCTGGCCGCGCGCCTTGCGGGCAAAGAAGAATAGGACGCTGAGGACGATCCCGGTCAGGATACCCGTGATCAGGTCATCGAGCACGGTGACGACGACCGTGGCAAAAAGCACGAGCGCATTCCCCCACGATGCGCGGACGAGGGCAATGACGGCGTGCCGTTCGACCATGTTCCAGGCGACGACCGCGAGGACGCCGGCGAGCGCCGCGAGCGGAATAAAGCCGGCGAGCGGCGCAGCGACGAGCATGAAGGCGAGGAGGAACGCGGAGTGCAGCATGCCCGAAATCGGGCTCACTGCGCCGGCGCGGACGTTGGTCGCGGTGCGCGCGATCGTGCCGGTGACGACGAGACCGCCAAAGAGCGCCGAGCCGATATTGGCGATCCCTTGCGCGACGAGCTCGAAGCTCGAGCGATGCCGCCGCCCGGTCATGCCGTCGGCGACCACGGCGGAGAGCAGCGACTCGATGGCGCCGAGGAGCGCGAAGGCGAGGGCGTCGGGGAGCACCGCAACGATACGCTCGCCCGAGATCGGCGGAAGCCCGGGCATCGGAAGACCGCCGGGCAGGGCGCCGAAGCGACTGGCGATGGTTTCGACCGGCAGGCCAAGCAGCCCGGCAGTCAGCGCGGCGATCACGACGCCGATCATGTAGGCCGGTAGCTTCGGCCAATAGCGCCGGACGACGATGATGAGGATGATAGTTATGGCCGCGATGACTACGGCGTAGGCGTTGACCGAGCTCGCGGCCTCGCCCAGTGCCGTCAGGTTCTCGATGAAGGCGCCGGGCTCCGGGCCGGTCAGCGTCAGCCCGAAGAGATCGCGCAACTGGCTGGCGAAGATGATCACCGCGATGCCGGCGGTGAACCCGATGGTCACCGGGTGAGGGATGAATCTGATCCAGGTCCCGATGCGGAGCAGCCCGGCAACGGTCAGCACAAGACCGGCCAGCATCGTCGCGAGCAGCATGCCCTCGATGCCGTGCCGTCCGATGGTCGCGGCGACGAGGACGATGAAGGCCCCTGCCGGACCGCCGATCTGGAAGCGGCTGCCACCGAGAGCCGAGACGAGGAAGCCGCCTACGATCGCCGCGTAGAGCCCGCGGTCCGGGGTTGCCCCGGACGCTATCGCAATGGCCATGGAGAGGGGCAGGGCGACGATTGCGACGGTCAGCCCGGACAGCGCGTCGGCGCGGAGCTTCTTGAGGTCGTAGCCTTCCCGGAGGACGGTCACGAGCTTGGGCAGGAACACGTCGCCCGAAAGCGCAACCGGGCCTGGATGGGTGTCGGAAGAGGTCATCCCCATAACCCTCTTAGTCCGCTGCCCTTGTACACCTCGGCCATCAACATTCCCTCCCATAGTGGGGCGGCGTCCTGCCGCAGTCCAGAACGGTGGGGGCAATAGTGTCGCAGAGCAGGTTTTCTGCGGTTTCGGGTACTGGACAAGCGGCGGTCGGAGTGCCAGAAGAACCGCAATTCTTGCGCCGCCCAGGGGGCTGGCGGCGGCGCCGGCCCGATCCGCCATGATGCGGTTCAGACGACGAAAAGACGAGGATTATCAATTTGGCGACTGACGCGACCACCCCCCCACCGACGCGGCGGGATTTCCTCTTTGTCGCGACGGCTGCGGTGGGCGCCGTAGGAGTGGCCGGAGCGGTCTGGCCGCTCATCGACCAGATGAACCCCGACGCCTCGGTGCTTGCTCTCGCCAGCATCGAATTCGACCTCTCGGCGATCGGCGAAGGGCAGGGCGTGACCATCAAGTGGCGCGGGCTGCCGGTCTTCGTGCGCCATCGCACCGCCGAAGAGATCGCGGAAGCGCAGGATACCCCCGAGTCCGCCCTCAAGGACCCGCAGCCCGATAGCGCACGGGTCAAGGCGGGCCATGAGCAGTGGCTGATCATGATTGCCAACTGCACCCATCTCGGATGCGTGCCGGTCGGCGAGTCGGGCGAGTACGGCGGATGGTTCTGCCCGTGCCACGGTTCGGTCTACGACACATCCGGGCGCATCAGGTCGGGCCCGGCGCCCAAGAACCTCGTGGTGCCGCCCTACGAATTCCTTTCCGACACCCTCGTGCAGATCGGCTAGACGCATGGCTGTCCCCCCGCACGGCTCGTACACTCCCAACAGCGGCATCGAGCGGTGGCTCGATGACCGTCTGCCGCTCATCCGCTGGACCAAGGTCCATCTGATCGACTATCCGACGCCCAAGAACCTCAACTACTGGTGGACCTTCGGCGGCGTTCTTGCGGTGATGCTGGCGATGCAGATCATCACCGGCATCGTCTTGGCGATGAATTACGTCCCCAATGTCGCGATGGCGTTCGACTCCGTCGAGCACATCAGGCGCGACGTGAATGGCGGGCGGATCATCCAGTCGGTCCACGCGGTCGGCGCGTCGATGTTCTTCGCCGCGGTCTACATCCACATGTTCCGCGGCCTCTACTTCGGCTCGTACAAGGCGCCGCGCGAGGTCCTCTGGATCCTCGGCGTCATCATCTACGTGCTGCTCGTCGCCACTGCGTTCATGGGCTACGTGCTGCCCTGGGGCCAGATGAGCTTCTGGGCCGCAACGGTGATCACCAACATCTTCTCGGCGATCCCGATCGTCGGCGAGCCGATCAAGCAGCTCCTGCTTGGCGGCTTTGCGGTCGGCAACCCGACGCTCAACCGCTTCTTCTCGCTCCACTACCTCTTGCCGTTCATCATCGCGGCGGTGGTCATCCTCCATATCTGGGCGCTTCACATCCCGGGCAACAACAATCCCGTCGGGGTCGACGTGAAGGACGGCCGCGACACGGTCGCCTTCCACCCGTACTACACGATGAAGGACCTGTTCTTCATCCTGGTCTTCATGATCCCGTTCGCGTGGTTCGCGTTCTTCATCCCCGACATCCTCGGCCACCCCGACAACTACGTGATGGCCAACAGCCAGGTGACCCCGGCGCACATCGTGCCTGAGTGGTACTTCCTGCCGTTCTACGCGATCCTGCGCGCCATCGACTTCAACGTCCTCTTCATCGACAGCAAGCTCGGCGGCGTCATGGCCTTCGGCGGCGCGATCGTGGTCCTGTTCTTCGTGCCGTGGCTCGATCGCTCGCCGGTTCGCTCGGGCAGCTTCCGGCCGCTGTTCAAGCCGTTCTACTGGCTGTTCGTCATCGACTTCATCGGGCTTGCCTATCTCGGGGCCCAGGATCCGCAGGTGCCGATCTACAACTGGCTCGCCAAGCTCGCGACGGCCTACTACTTCATCTACTTCCTCATCATCCTTCCGATCCTGCCGCGGTTCGAGAAGACGCGGCCATTACCGGCCAGCATCTCGGAAGCCGTTCTCGCCAAGGCGCATTCGTGATGGTGGGACCGATGCTCAAGCGTGGCCTGATCGCCGCCGCGGCGCTGCTCGCCCTCTCGTCCTACGCGCCAGCGCAGGAGGGCCACACGGCGCCGACGATCGAGAAGCAGAGCTGGACCTTTGCCGGCGTCTTCGGGCGCTTCGACAAGGAGCAGCTGCAGCGCGGCTTCCACGTTTTCCGCGACGTCTGTGCGGGCTGCCATTCGGCGCGGCTCCTGGCGTTCCGCAATCTCGCCGAGCCCGGTGGGCCGGAGTTCACCGAGGGCCAGGTCAAGGCACTCGCGGCAGAGTATCAAGTTCCCGACCCCGAGGCAGAAGGTGGCGTTCGCGCCGCGGTTGCTGCCGACCGCTGGCCGCCGCTGGCGATGACGGACCAGGACCTGCGGGCGTCGTTCGGTGTCGTGCCGCCTGACCTGTCGGTGATCGCCAAAGCACGCGGCGTGAGCGATCCGTTCCCGTGGTGGCTGACCAACTATTTCACGGCGTATGCCGAGGGTGGGCCTGACTATATCCACGCGCTGCTCCTCGGGTACGAGGAGACGCCGCCAGAAGGGTCGACCGTTCCCGACGGCAAATACTACAACCACGTCTTCCCGGGGCACGCGATTGCGATGCCGCCGCCGCTTGCGGACGGCGTCCTCGAATACCCCGAGGGCGTGCCCTCGACCGCCGACCAGTATGCCAAGGACGTCGCGGCTTTCCTCATGTGGCTCGCCGAGCCGCACATGATGGAGCGCAAGTCCGCCGGCTTCCGGGTGATCGCGTTCCTGCTGCTCTTTGCCGGCCTCATGTGGTTCGTGAAGGAACGGCTCTGGCGGCCGATCCATCACCACAATCCAAGTCCGAAGGAAGTCGCGTCGCGTGGTGCGACCAAGACGCCTCCGGCCGGGCACTAGCCGGCGAACAGCCAGGCACGGAGAGTGAAAGGGGCCCCGGCGACGTGGCCCCTTGTTTTTTCCCCATTCGCTATTCACTATTCGGCACTCGCTTTGGGAGTGCTCGATGCCCGCGCTCAGGCTTGCCGCTACCGCAATCGGTCTCGTGATCACCGTCGCGCGCCATCCGCTGGTGCGGGCAGGGGTGCGCGCGGTGGCTGACAATCCCGAGCTGCGCGACCGGGCGATCAGCGCGACCAAGACCGCCGCCTACAATGCCGGCGTCATCGCGCGGCGCATCATTCCGCGCAGCCTGATCCAGTAGGCATCGGGCCTCGGTATCATCGACGGAGCTGCGATGCCCCACGACCTCCGTTCGCTCGTCCGCTCGATCCCCGACTACCCCAAGGCCGGCATCCTCTTCCGGGACATCACGACTCTCATCGAGCACGCCGAGGGCTTCGGACAGACCATTGAGGAGCTGGCGACGCCGTATCGGGGGCAGGGGCTGACCCACGTCGCCGGCATCGAAGCGCGAGGCTTCATTTTCGGCGCTGCGATTGCGGTCAACCTCGGGGTCGGCTTCGTGCCGCTGCGCAAGAAGGGGAAGCTCCCCGGCAATACCATCGGCCAGAACTACGCACTCGAGTACGGCGCCGATACGATCGAGATCCACGACGACGTGCTGCGGCCCGGGCACAAGGTCCTGATCTGCGACGATCTCATTGCCACCGGTGGCACCGCGATCGCCGCGGTGCAGCTTCTGCGCCGGACCGGCGCGACCGTCGAGGATGCCTGCTTCGTCATCGACCTCTTCGACCTCGGCGGCGCGCAGAAGCTGCGCGATCTCGGGGTCAAGGTCTTCAAGCTCATCGATTTCGCGGGACACTGAGGCGATGGCGCGAACCGTCCTCATCACCGGCGCGGCGGGCAACATCGGCGCTAAGGTCGCCGCCTACCTCATGGACAAGTACGAGCTGCGGCTGATCGATCTCAAGCCCGGCCCGGGCATCGTTGCCGCGGACCTCGCGGTCTGGGACGATACGTGGGTGAAGCAATTCGCCGGCGTCGATACCGTCATCCACCTCGCGGCGGATCCCCGTGGCCAGGCGAGCTGGGCGCAGGTCTCGAGTGCCAACATAATCGGCACCCAGCACGTACTGCGCGCTGCCCGCGAGGCGCGGGTGCGCCGCGTCATATACGCCAGCAGCGTGCAGGTGATGATGGGGCACCGTTTCACGACAGGCCCGATCACCGTCGACCGGCAGCCGTCGCCGATCAGTCCCTACGGGATCGGCAAGCTCTTCGGCGAGTACCTCGGCCGGGCGTTCGTCGAGGAGACTGGGATCTCGTTCATCGCTTTCCGCATCGGATACTTCCAGAAGGGCGAGAATCTCCCGGGGGCGCATATGCGCATCGGCGCATTCGGTCAGTCCATGTGGCTCAGCAACCGCGACATGAACCAGGCGATGGAGAAGGCGATCGAGGCCGAGGATGTCGGGTTCGCGGTCCTCCAACTCGTTTCCAACAATGCCGGCTCGCGGTGGGACATCTCGGAGACGAAGCGCGTCATCGGATACGAGCCGCTCGACTCGGCAACGCCGGTCATCACCGACGCGCATCGCGAGCAGGACAGGGTCGCCAGCGCGGTCCGGCTGCCGCCGGGCACCTGGTACGACGAGCATTTCGGGCCGGTCGAAGGCTGACTACTCGAGCCAGGTGGTCGAGAACGTCTCGGATGCGTGTATGTCGATCTGCTCGAGGACGCCCGGGCCGAGATTGACGAACTTGTGCGGCGTATCCGCGGGACAGACGAGAATCTGTCCGGCCGTCGCTTCGATCTCCTGATCGCCGATGGTGAACCGGGCGCGGCCCTGCCGGATGATGAAAGTCTCGGGGTAGGGGTGGGTGTGGAGCCGCGGACCGCCGCCCAGCTTGTCGCTGGAGAAAAAGATCAGCGACAGTCCGGCGCCGTAGGGCGCGCCCTGGACATCGCCGTGCCAGCGGCTCGGGTCCTTGGCCCACGTGGCCATATCGATGACGTGGGCCATCGTCAGACCCGCACGGAGCAGGTGAGGATCGCCTTTGCGGCGCTGCCGTCGGGCTGCGGCTGATAGAGCGTAAGTATGTCCCGGTTCTCGGCATCGAGGCTGGCGATGGCGAAGGTGATGCCGGCACCGACGACCATGTTGCCGTCGACGAAGGTCGCGCCGTCGGTCGCAAGCTGCACGTTCCCGGTGCCGGAGGCGGCGGACTTGAAGTTGCGCGAGGCGTAGCCGTAGCTGCCGGCGAAGATCGACAGCATCCCGGCTTTGGTGCCGTCGATGTTGGCGCGGCAGACCCAGTTGCCCTCGGCAGGGCTCATGCCGCCGCTTTGTGCTGCGGCGGGGATAGTGACGGCGGCCAGTAAGGCGGCGGCGATGACAAGGCGCATGCGGCGACTCCCGCGGCGTTAGCCGCGCACCAATTTCCGCAATCCGGGGACGCGGGTCAACGCCGAGAGCAGACGAAGCTTCAGCGGCATGCGGTAGTCGCGGCGCTTGGTGAAGCTGACGAGCTCCGCGCGGTAGACCAGTTCACCGCGCTGGTTGGTGGCGCTGATGGTGTTGAAGAGGAGCCCCCAGCCCGGAATCGAGTTGCTGGCGCGCTTGCCGGTTACCGCAAGCACATAGGTGACGGTATCGCCGGGGCGGACGGGGGCCTTGAACTCCATCTTGTTGACGCCGGGAGAGGGACCGGAGACGCCGGGCTCCTTGCCGAGCCCGCGGATGCGGTCCTCCTCGGCGAAGATCGCATCGACCATCTTGCGGTGTCCGACGGTCACCGTGTGCCATCCCGAGGCGACGAGTCCGCCGAAGTGGCTCTGCTTCGCCGCCTCCGGATCGGTGTGGAAATACTGCGGGTCGTACAGCTTGCCGAAGCTGATGATTTCCTCGGCGCTGAAGGTGTGCGCGCCGAGATCGAAGTTGTCGTCAATGACGATGTCCTCGTACCAGCGAGTCATGCGGTCCCCGCGTGGGTCACATCGAACGGCACCTCGGGCGTCGGCACGCTGCCGGTTTCGGGCTGGCGGACCTCGACGAGATTGGCGAGGCGCATGGTCATCACAGGTTCGCCGCGCTGGTTGCGAATGTCGAAATCGAGCGTGAGGATGCCGCGCTCGGGATGGCTGCGAGAACGGCGGAGCTCCGAGATGGTGGCCGTGCCGGAAATGGTGTCGCCGACCATCACGGGCTTCTTCCACTTGAGGTCGGAAAAGCCGAGGCCGCCCATCGACGCAATGGTCTTGAGGAAGGTGTCGCCGAGCATCCTGAGGGTGAGCGCCGCAGTCTGCCAGCCGCTCGCGGCGAGGCCGCCGAGGAGCGACGCCTTCGCCGCCGCCTCGTCGAGGTGGAAGGGGAAGGGATCGAACTCGCGCGCGAAGGTGATGATCATGTCGCGCGTGACCGTCGTCCTGCCAAGATCGACGACCTCGCCGACGGCGAGATCTTCGTAGTGGCGGCGGTTCTGGGTGACGGCGTTCATTTGCGGGTTGACGTTTACGTCAACCCGGCTCCGACGCGCAACCCCGTCAGATGAGTCAGCCGGTCATCTCCATGACCGCCTCGCCGGACACCGGATCGGAGACGCCAAGTCCGCCGCCCAGGTCCTCGAGCAGGTCACGGACGCCATCGAGGAAGCCGATCATCTGGGGGCGTGCGGCGACGATGTCGTCGAAGCTTTCCCAGCGGCCGACGAAGCAATAGGCACGGTCGCCGGTCTTGACGAGCGCGGCGCTAATCGAGCCGGGCAGATCCTGTTCCAGTGACTTGCGCTGGCTGGCGAGGAATTTCTCCTCCATGCCGGGCTTCACCTTGAAACGCACGACGTTGTACGCGGTCATTGTCGCCTCCCTGCTGATGGAGGCGGAGGATACACCGCTCAGGTGTTGAAGCGGAACAGCATCACGTCGCCGTCTTTGACGACGTACTCCTTGCCCTCGTCGCGCGCCTTGCCGGCTTCCTTCGCGTGCACCTCGCCGCCGAGCGCGACGTAGTCGTCGTAAGCGATGGTCTGGGCGCGAATGAAGCCCTTCTCGAAATCGGTGTGGATCACGCCGGCGGCCTGCGGGGCGCGGGTGCCCTTATGGATCGTCCAGGCGCGGGCTTCCTTGGGGCCGGCGGTGAAATAGGTTTGCAGGCCAAGGAGCTCGAAGGCTTCGCGGATGAGGCGGTTGAGGCCGGGTTCGTCGAGGTCGAGGCTTTTCAGGTACTCGTTCTGCTCGTCCTCGGGCAACTGGGCGAGCTGGCTTTCGATCTCGGCCGAGATGACGACGACAGCGGCCTCATGCGTCTTGGCGTAGTCCTCGACCTTCTTCGTCCATTCGTTGCCGGTCGCGGCGTGCGCCTCGTCGACGTTGCAGACGTAAAGGACGGGCTTCGCGGTCAGGAGCTGCAGTTCGCGGAAGGCCTTTTCGTCCTCGGGCGTCGTCCGCTTGACGTGACGCGCGGGCTGGCCCTCGCGCAGGAGGACAAGCGCGGCGTTGATCAGATCGACGACGACCTTGGCGTCCTTGTCGCCTTGCTTCGCGCGCTTCTCGAGGCCGCCGACGCGCTTCTCCAGGCTCTCGAGGTCGGCAAGCATGAGCTCGGTCTCGACCACCTCCGCATCGGCGATAGGATCGACCTTGCCGGCAACGTGGATGATGTTGGGATCCTCGAAGCAGCGTAGCACGTAGATGACCGCATCACACTCGCGGATGTTGGCGAGGAACTGATTGCCGAGCCCTTCGCCCTTGCTTGCGCCCTTCACGAGTCCGGCGATGTCGACGAAGCTGATTTTGGCGGGCACGATCTGCACCGACTTGGCGATCGTCGCCAGCTTTTCGAGCCGCTCGTCGGGCACTGCGACCTCGCCGACGTTCGGTTCGATGGTGCAGAACGGGAAATTCGCGGCCTGCGCCGCGGCGGTGCGCGTCAGAGCGTTGAACAGCGTCGATTTACCGACGTTGGGCAGGCCGACGATGCCGACACTCAGAGCCATCGATCAGTCCTTGCCAAAGATTTTCTTGAGCATCGCTGCCATAGGTCCCGTCTCGGGCACTTTGGCCTGAGGCTCAGTCCGGCGCGCGGCGCGGATGTGGCTCTGCTGCTTGGGGCGCGTGGGATCGGCGGTCTTGGGCCGTTCCTCACGCTCCGCGCCGTCGCCGTCAACGGCGATCGCGAGCCGGTTCATGAAGCGGTTGTCGCCCTCGGGATTGTTGTCGCCGGCAAGGAGCATACCGACGTTCTCGGCGAGAGCCTCGAGCAGGGGGTCGAGCCACTCGCGGTCGGCCTTGGAGAAATCGCCGAGGACGTGGGGCATGACCGCGTCCTTGTGGCCGGGGTGGCCGACACCGAGGCGGACACGGCGGTAGCCGGTGCCGATCTGCGGATCGATCGAGCGGAGGCCGTTGTGCCCGCCGTTCCCGCCGCCGCGCTTGACGCGGACCTTGCCCGGCACGAGGTCGATCTCGTCGTAGAAGACGGTCACATCCTCGGGTCCCAGCTTGTAGAATTGTGCCGCGGCCAGAATGCTGTCGCCCGAATTGTTCATCCAGGTCTGCGGTTTGAGAAGGAGCACCTTCACGCTGCCGATCTGCCCCTCGGCGATGAGGCCCTGGAACTTGTTCTTGAAGGGGCCGATGGCGTAGCGCGACGCGATCGCGTCGACGGCCATGAAGCCGATGTTGTGGCGGTTGTGACGGTACTTGTCGCCCGGATTGCCGAGGCCCACCAAGAGGTGCATCGCGTCGCTCCCGGGGGAGGGATGCAGCCGCGGCGGACCGCGGCTGCAAAGCCGTTACTTCTTGGCGGGCGCTTCCTTGGCGGCGTCGCCTTCGGCAGCCGGAGCTGCCTCGCCTTCGGCGGGCTCGGCCGTCGTGGCAGCGGCATCGTCGGACTTGAGGCCGGACGGCGCGACGATGGTTGCGATGGTGAAATCGCGGTCGCGGATCGCCGACGTCACACCCTCGGGCAGGGTGACCGAGGAGATGTGGATCGAGTCGCCGATGTCCTTGCCGGTGAGATCGACGGTGATCCCCTCGGGAATGGATTCGGGCGGGCACACGAGCTCGACGGTGTGGCGGACGATGTTGAGCACGCCGCCGCGCTTGAGGCCGGGACTCGCGAGTTCGTTGACGAAGTGCACTGCGACTTCGACGCGGAGCTTGGTGCCGACGCCGACGCGCAGGAAATCGACGTGGAGCGCGATGTCGCTCACGGGGTCGAGCTGGTAGTCGCGCGGGATCACCTTGTGCTTCTGCCCGTCGACGTCGAGGGTCAGCACGTGGGAAAGGAAGCCGCCCGCATAGATGCGGTGCATCGCGTCCTTGTAGGAGATGGAAACCCCGACCGGGGGTTGCTTGTCGCCGTAGATGACGGCGGGGATAAGACCCTGACGACGCAGTTCACGAGCGGCCCCCTTGCCCACCCGGTCCCGCGCCTGAGCCTTAAGCTCGGCAGCTTGAGCCATGGAATGTTCCACATGGGTTGGTGCAGCGTATTGGCTGGCGCCAAATGCTGCGCGCCCGTCCTCCAGGGGTGACGGGCGCTTCATGGCGCGTGGCTATAGAGGAATACGCCCTATGGGGCAAGCGCCGGGGCGCGGCCCTCGAAAGCAACCGTGGCGCGGGCGACGAGGAAGTCGACGAAGGCCCTGACATGCGGGGCAGATTTGACCTCCTCGCGCACGATTACCCAGGTTTCGGCGTTGAGCTCGCGCGGCGGCGGGAAGCAGCGGACGAGCTCCGGCTCGGTCTCGGCGATGACGCAGGGCATCATGCCCACCCCGAGTCCGGCTCGCAGGGAATGGAGCGCGTTGGAGAGAGAATTGCACCGGACGGAGATGCGCTCCGGTCCGACCAGCTTTTCGAACCAAAGCGCGCTCGGCAGCCTCGCCTGCTCGCCTTCGAGCCCGACCAGCGCATGGCCGCGGAGGGCCCTGGGCCCCGACGGCATCCCGCGCTCGCGGGCATACGCACGGCTGGTGTAGGCCGACCACAGGCAATCGGGCAGGCGGCGGGCGACGATCCCGGCCCCGGTGGGCGGCATGCCGACGCGCATGGCAACGTCCGCTTCGCCCTTGCTGAGATCGAGCGTGCGGTCGGCGTTGATGACCTCGATGCGGACGTCGGGGTAGAGCGGGCGGAAATCGCGAAGCCACGGCGCGAGGAGGTGGTTGCCGATGGTCTCGGGGCAGGTGAAGCGCACGGAACCCGCGATGGTGCGCTTGCCGGCGGCGATCGTGCTCTCGAGGCCGTCGAGCTCGGTCTCGACGCGGGCTGCGGCGTCCGCGACGACACGGCCGAGGCCGGTGGGCGCGTAGCCGTTCTGGTGACGCTCGAAGAGCTCGGCGCCGAGGGTCGCTTCGAGGCGGGCCAAGCGACGGGTCACGGTGGTCTGGTTGACCCGCAAGTGCTTCGCCGCGCCAAGGGCTGAGCCCTTGCGCGAGACCGCGAGCACGAACTTGAGGTCATCCCACTCGATCATCCCCCATCCTGCGAATATGCAGAACGGGCTGGCAAGAGCGATGATTGTCTCTGCCACCGCGACGAACCTAGGCTTTGGGCCAACCTGGTGGAGGAGGCCCCGATGGTCCGGATGTTCATTCGTCACACGATCAAGGACTATGCGCTTTGGCGCGCGTCCTACGACAGCTTCGATTCCGATCGGGCCGGGATGGGCGTGACCGCGCATGCCGTCTACCGCGCCGCCGACAATCCCAACGACGTCACGGTCTGGCACGACTTCGCGACGCTCGAGGGCGCGCAGAGCTTTGCCGGATCGGCGGCGCTGCGGGACCGCATGGCGGGTGCCGGTGTCGTCGGCGCGCCGCAGGTCTGGTTCACCCATCCCGCCTAACCGTCGCGCGGCAGGGCGTCGCGGCGGGCGAGGAGCCAGGTGCGGACTGCGGGGTCGGCACTGAGGCCGGCGGCGCGGGTCAGGGCATCGTGGGCTTCGGCATGTCGTCCGGCGCGGGCGAGGATGCCGCCGAGGCTCGCCCAATAGGGCTGGTAGCTCGCCATCCGCTTGTCGTCGCCGAGCGGCAGGATCGCCGCCACGGCGACATCAGGGCCTTCGACCTCGGCCAGCGCTGCGGCGCGGTTGAGTGCGGCGACGGGCGACTGCGTAATCCGGAGCAGGGCGTCGTAGAGGGTGACGATCGCGCCCCAGTCGGGCGTGCCGCGAATGCGGCGGATGGCGTGGGCGGACTGGATCGCGGCTTCGATCTGGTAGCGGCCCGACGGCCCGCCAGCATTGGCGGCGTTGAGCAGCGCCTCGGCGCGCTCGATCAGCGGTTCGTTCCAGAGCGCGGTGTCCTGCTCGGACAGCGGGACGAACGTTCCGCTGGCATCGCGCCGGGCGCGGCGGCGGGACTCGGCGTAGAGCATCAGGGCGAGCATGCCCTTGGGCTCGGGCTCCTCGGGCATGAGGTTCACGATGAGCTCGGCGAGCCAGATGGCCTCCTCGACGAGCTGCGGCGTGTTCGGCCCTTCGGTCTCGCCCCAGCCCTTGGCGTACGCGGCGTAGATCGCCTCGAGGACGGCATCGAGCCGCTCCGGCAGGTCCTCGCGCTCGGGCACGCCGAAGGGGATACCGGCATCCTTGATGCGCGACTTCGCGCGGACCAGCCGCTGGCCCATGGTCGCGGGCGGGATGAGGAAGGCCGCGGCGATCGAGTCGGCGGTGAGCCCGAGGATGGTCTGGAGGATCAGCGGCGCCCGCATGCCGCGTTCGATCGCGGGATGGGCGCAGGCGAACATGAGGGCGAGGCGGCGATCCGGGATGGGCTCGGGCTCCTCGGCCGCGGCCTCGATTTCATCGGCGATCATCATGATGTGAGCCTCCCCGGCGGTGCGGGTCTGCCGCCGCCGCGCGGCGTCGGTCTGCCGGCGGCGGGCAACCGTCAGCAGCCAGGCGTCGGGATTGTTGGGCACGCCGTCCACCGGCCACATGCGCAGCGCCGTGGCGAAGGCCTCGGCCAGCGCATCCTCGGCGCCGGCTACGTCGCGGGACCGGGCGGTGAGCAGGGCGACGAGGCGGCCGTAGCTATCGCGCGCAACGCGCTCGGCAACACGGCCCGCCTCGCCGGCCGCGCTCATCCCTGTTCCCAGACCGGGCGGATCTCGATCGAGCCGTACTGGCTCGAGGGGCAGAGCTCGGCCCACTTGATGGCCTCGTCGAGATCCTTGGCCTCGACGAAGAAATAGCCCGCGAACTGCTCCTTGGTCTCGGCGTAGGGGCCATCGAGCACGTCGGCCTTGCCGCCGGCGACGCGCACAGTGGTCGCCGCCGAGCTCGGCTGGAGCCGGAGGCCCGTCTCGTTGCCGGCCTTGGCCATCGCCTGGTTGAAGGCGCCGAAGGCGGCGTAGAGCTCCTTCTGCGGAGCCCTCGCCATCGCGGCTTCATCGTGGTGGATCAGCATCATGTACTTCATTGTTCTCTCCGTCGTTTAGCGCCGGAACCCATGTCCCGATGCTACAATGACGGCGGCTCGACGGGAATTTCGACTCTTGCGCTAAAGAATCTTCGCCGTGCTCAGAATCCCGGCGCGTAGGGGCGGATTTCGATCGGGCCCCACTGGGCGGCGGGGCAGCGGGTGGCCCAGGTGATGGCCTCGTCCATGTCCTTTGCCTCGATGATGAAGTAGCCGCCGAACTGCTCGCGGGTGTCGGCGTAGGGACCGTCGTGGACGCGGAGCTCGCCGCCCTCGTTGACGAACGCGCCGCCCGGCTGCTGGATGACCTCGCCGCCGTCCATGCGGATGGTCTTCGCGTCCCAGGTCGGGCTCAGGGCCGAGGTCGCGACGAAGGCGCCGGCCTTGGTGAGCGCGTCGCGGTAGGCGAGGAGAGTATCCATGGCCCGTGCCATGTCGTCCTTGGGGATCGCGGCGCCGGCTTTCTCGTCGGCATAGAGCATCAGCATGTACTTCATCGGTCCGTCTCCTCGTCGCGGGCATCGTAGCCCTTCAGGACAATGTCGGGCGAGGAGGCGCGATTTCGACAACTGGGCGTGAAAACGTGCCGCTTCGGCTTTCGCCCATCGGTTGCATAAGACGCGGTGCCCCGGGACGCCTGGCGCCCCGATGGAACTATGTGTGGACGCCAAGCGTCCCGGGGCGCCGGATTTTTCGCGTGCCGTCTATGGGCTGGCTCTTGCCAGCTGGAGCCGGTCACGCGTGGGCAAGCGGACGACGCCTGTCCCCGGCAACTCCACCCGCAGCCGTCGTCCTGCAGCTCCGCGCCGTCGCGGGTGTGATGAGGCATAATACTACGGGTGTGGGGGGCGTGGATGAGTTTCGACGGGGTGAGGGATTAGGGGTTAGGGATCAGGGATCAGGGATCAGGGATCAGGGATCAGGGATCAGGGTGTGGGCGCTTCGGCTCGTTGGCCTTCTCCCCTCAGGGAGCAGTACCAGTGCCCGAAGGGCGGATGAGGGGTGAAGTCTCTCCTCCGCGCGTTGCTTCAGCAGAGCGCTTGCCGCACCTCTGCACCCCTCACCCGCCCGCTTGCCGCCTGCGGCGACCAGCGGAGCGACCTCTCCCCTGAGGGGCGAGGTGGGATGGACCCAATGATCTGGCTGGGTGGCCGGGTCGAGCCCGGCCATGACGGCTGACTGCTTATTCCAGGAGACTGGACACGCTCTGCTCCGACGCCGTCCGGGCGATGGCTTCGCCCATCAGGGGGGCGATGGTGATGGTGCGGATGTTCTTGGCGGCCTTCACGTCGTCGGTCTCGGCGATCGAGTCGGTGATGACGAGCTCGGTGAGGCGGCTCGCGGCGATGCGCGCGGCGGCGCCGTCCGAGAGGACGCCATGGGTGACATAGGCGCTGACTTCGGTGGCGCCGGCCTTGAGGAGGGCCTCGGCGGCGTTCACCAGCGTGCCGCCCGAGTCGATGATGTCGTCGATGAGGACGCAGCTGTGGCCGGAGACGTCGCCGATGATGTTCATCACTTCGCTGACGCCGGCGCGCGGCCTCCGCTTGTCGACGATCGCGAGGTCGGCGCCGATGCGCTGCGCGATGGCGCGGGCACGGGCGACGCCGCCGACGTCGGGCGAGACGATCATCAGGTTGCCGTTGCGCTTGCGCGACTGGAGGTCGCGGGTGATGACCGGCGCGGCATAGAGGTTGTCGGTCGGGATATCGAAGAAGCCCTGGATCTGCGCGGCGTGGAGATCGAGGGTGACGACGCGGTTGATGCCGGCTTCGGTGATGAGGTTGGCGACGAGCTTGGCCGAGATCGGCGTGCGGGACGCGGATTTGCGGTCCTGGCGGGCATAGCCGAAGTAGGGGATCACCGCGGTGATGCGGCGCGCCGAGGAGCGGCGCAGCGCGTCGGCGATGATCAGGAGCTCCATGAGGTTGTCGTTGGCGGGGAACGACGTCGACTGGAGGATAAAGACGTCCTCGCCGCGGACGTTCTCGCGAATCTCGACGAAAATCTCGTGGTCGGCGAAGCGCCGGACGGCGCAGTCGGTCAGGGGTTTTTCGAGGTAGGCGGCGACCGCATCGGCCAGTCCGGGGTTCGAATTTCCGGTGACCAGTTTCATTTCGCCGCCTCGCACCCTAGCCGCGGCGCCCTCTTATCGCGCGGCGCTTTCCCGCGCAACGTGACAATTGGACGACAATTCAGCGGAGCCCGATCACCGCGACCTGGCGGCCGGTCTTCGTGCCGCGGTGCGTGGCGTAGCGGTGGGAAAAGTAGCGCTCCGGCTGGGCGTAGGTGCACTGGCCGAGGTCGGAGACCGATTCGAGGCTGGCCCCCAGAAGCTGCGCGCTGAGGAGGCCGGGAATGTCGAAGTGTTCCCTGGCTTTCCCGGCGGGAATGCTGATGTGGCGGGCGGCCGAGGGATCGGCGGCGACGATCTGGGCGGCGGTCTCCGGGCCGACCTCGTAGTTGGGGCCGGAGATCGTGGGGCCGACGACTGCGCGGATGTTCCGGGGGTCGGCGCCGAGGCCGACCATGGCCATCACGGTCGCGTAGGCGATGCCGCCGCAGGCGCCCTTCCATCCGGCATGCGCGGCGCCGACGACGCCCGCGTCGGGATCGGCGAGGAGGATCGGGGCACAGTCGGCGGTGAGGATGCCGAGGAGGAGGCCCGGCTGGTTGGTGACCATGGCGTCGGCCTCGATGCCGGGGGCCGGTGGCTCGTTGAGGACAACCACCGTGGTCGAATGCACCTGCTTGAGGATGACGAGCGAGTCAAAGCCAAGCGTCGCAGCGACTTGCGCGCGGTTCTTGCTAACCAGATTCGGGTCGTCGCCGACCGACCCACCGGTATTGAGCGAGGCGAAGTCACCGGACGAGGCGCCGCCCTCGCGGCCGAAGAAGCCGTGGGGGACTGCGGCGAGGGACGGGTGGTTGATCATGCGAACCCCGCAGACTCAAGACCGGGCGAGTGGGCGCAGAAGACCTTGAACAGTTCCCCCATCTGGTCGGGAGCGATCAGGCGCTTCAGCGCGGCTTCGATCGAGTCGAGCTCGGCCGGGTTGGCGCGGACCAGCGCTGCGGCTCGCTCGGCGATGCCGAGGCGGGTGAGGAAATCGCGCTGGGTCGTGAGCTTCGTCTCAAGCGGTACTGCCGCTTGAGCTAGAGCCTCGAAGTTCACATGTGCGGAGATGTCGGTTTCGCCGGGCGCGTCGAGCGGATCGGCGAAGGCGTGGTTGCGGATGGCCTGGAGGGTCTCGCCGGTCTGGGTTTTCGCATAGCCGTAGTCGATGGCGAGGATCGCGCCGCCCTGGCGCGCTACGACCTCTGCGAGATCCTTGATCGCAGCCTCGGCGAAGACTCCGTACTCGTAGACCTCGCCGGCTGCGGCCGTCCGCGCCGCCGCGGGCATTGCCTCGTTCTCGATGAGCGCCGGCGAGAGGCCGAAGGTGCGCTTGCCCTCGCGCAGGCCGACCTGCCGCTCGTGCCATCCGCGTTCCGCCCTGACGAACTGACGGATTGGCAGGGCATCGAAGAACTCGTTGGCGATGACGATCAAGGGATCATCCCCCACGGCATCGATCTCGTCGGCCCAGTAGGGATCGTATTCTCTCAGGCGCTCCTGCTGGAGACCACGGAGGTCGCGGTTGGAGTCGAAGAGCTGAAGATGCAGTGCGTCGCGGAAGCCGGGTGCTTTGGTTGCCGCGCGCAGGAGATCGGCCATGAGGGTGCCGCGGCCGGGACCGAGCTCCAGCAGCGTGAAGGACTTCGGCTCCTTCATCTCTTGCCAGAGGTTTACGCACCAGAAGCCGATGAGCTCGCCGAACATCTGGCTGATTTCGGGCGCGGTGATGAAGTCCCCAGTCAAACCCACACGGCCGCCGGCGGCGTAGTAGCCGAGACGCCCGTGATTGAGCGCGCGGGTCATGTAGCCGGCGATCGTCATGGGACCCGTCTGGCGTATCTCCATGTCGATCAGCGCGCCGAGATCGTGCTCAGGCACGCTTCTGCCTCATGGCGAAGACGATGAGCGCCAAGGCGGCGACGACGATCGGCAGGCTGAGGAGCATGCCCATGGTCAGCCAGCTCGTGCCGAAGAGATAGCCGAGCTGCGCATCGGGCACGCGCACGAACTCGATGAGGATGCGCGAGACCGCGTAGCAGACCCCGAACATGCCGGCGGTGAAGCCGGGGCGGCGCAGGGTGAACTTCACGTGCGTGCAGTAGCGGATGATGATGAAGGTCAGGAGGCCTTCGAGCGCAGCTTCATAGAGCTGGGTCGGATGGCGCGGGGTGTCGCCGGCGCCGGGAAAGACGATGCCCCAGGGGAGCGTGGTCTCGGCGCCCCAGAGCTCGCCGTTGATGAAGTTGGCGATGCGGACGAGGAAGATGCCGATCGTGCCGATGGCGGCGAGGAGATCGAAGCCCGAAAGGATGCGGCCGCCTTTGCTCCGGGTGAAGAGCGCCATGGCGAGGAGGATGCCGGCGAGGCCGCCGTGAAAGCTCATGCCGCCGTCCCAGAGCGCGATGATCGCGGCGGGGTCGGCGAGGTAGTAGCTGGGGTTGTAGAAGAGGACGTAGCCGAGACGGCCGCCGCCGATGATGCCGATCGCCGCCCAGAACGCGAAATCGAAGATCGCGGGGGCTTCGAACGGGGGCCGGTTGTCGGCCCAAAGCGTCGTGCGCCGGAGGATCGCCGCGCCATAGACCGCGCCGAGAAGGATGCCCGCGAGATAGCCCAGGGCATACCAGCGGACCGCGAACGGCCCCAGCGAGAAGGCTACCGGATCGATGTCGGGAAAGGGCACGCGGGGCTCCGCAGCGTTGGCGCCCGGGAAAATGGCGGGGGCACCCGCTCTGGTCAAGCCGGACTGCCTCCACTACATATCGCCCGACCGCCAGAACTGGAGAGCGCCATGAACCAGCGCAGCCGGATTTTCAACGACCTCGGCAAGCTCATGAACGAGGCCGCAGGCGTGGCCGACGGCGTGCGCCGCGAGATCGAGACCGCGGTCAAGTCGCAGGCGGAGCGGTTCGTCGCCGACATGGATCTCGTCAAGCGCGAGGACTTCGATGCACTGCGCGAGCTGGTGCAGCGGCAGTCTGCCGAGATCAAGGCGCTGCGCGAAAACGTCGAGGCGCTGAAGGGGGCGCCGAAGGCCGGATAGCGCCCCGTGCGCATCGCGGTCATCTCCGATATCCACGCCAACCTGCCCGCGCTGCGGGCCGTCCTTGCGGACATCAAGCTTCAGTCGCCCGACCTTACGGTCAATCTCGGCGATCATCTCGCGGGTCCCATCGATCCCGTAGCGGTGGCCGACCTCCTCATGGAGGGCGACTTTCCCACCATTCGCGGCAACCATGACCGCTGGCTGCTGGAGCCGCCGGGAGGCGAATTGACCGGGGTCGACCGGTTCGTCGCGGACCGGCTGACCCAGGAGCACTACTGGTGGCTGCGGACGCAGCCGCCGACCATGGCGCTGCCCGACATCTTCATGTGCCACGGCACACCCCAAAGCGACGAAGCGCCGTGGCTCGATCACTGGTGGACCGGCCGCATGCACCCGCAGCCGGACGAGGCGGCGGTCGCGGCGCTGGCCGACGGACTCGACTATCCGGTGCTCCTCTGCGGCCACACCCACATTCCGCGCGCTGTGCGACTCAAGGACGGACGGTTGATCGTCAATCCTGGCAGCGTGGGGCTTCAGATCAATCACGGGACCCCGGATGCGCAGTACGCGATTCTGGATCGCGTCGGGGGCGACTGGCGCGCCCAGCAGCGCATGGTGCCCTACGACCGCGCGGCCGCCGCGAGCGCCGCCGAGGCCAACGGATTCCCGCGCTGGCGGGCCGCGCTGATCACCGGATGGGAGTCGCCGGAAGGGCTCTTCTGAGCCTCTGAATCGTGATCGCCGGTGTCACAATGTGACGCAGATTTCCACACCGTCGAGGGCGTTTGGTAACCCCCCGTTAATAATGACGGCCGGATCATCTTCCACAGGACAATGACGTGGAGGGCCGCTTTTCGTCGCGGCACTGAATCACCCCCCGGTCTAGGGTGACGTCAGGAAGAGTCGCGGCGCCTTGTCGCTAGTTCATGAGTTCCGGCAATGACTTGGCCGGCTTCCCCTCAAGCGCTGCCACCACGGGATCCCATCATGTCGCTTATCCAACTCGAGCCCGAACGCACCCTTCATCCTGTCGATATCATCGAGCAGATCTCGGCCATCAACGACTGGCAGTTCGAGCGCCAGGACGAGGACGAAATCTCGATTTCCGTGCGCGGCCAGTGGAGCGACTACCACGTCTCTTTCAACTGGATGGAGGACCTCGAGTCGCTCCATATCGCGTGCGCTTTCGACCTCAAGGTGCCCGAGGCGCGGCGCAACGAGGTCAAGCACCTCATCTCGCTCGTCAACGAGCAGCTATGGATCGGGCACTTCGATCTCTGGAACGGCGACGGGGTCGTGCTCTTCCGCCATTCGCACTTGCTGACGGGCGGCGCCGAGGTCAGCCCGATGCAGTGCGAGGCCCTGCTGCGCTCGGCAACCGACAGCTGCGATCTCTACTACCAGGCCTTCCAGTTCGTGATCTGGGCCGGCAAGACCGGCAGCGAGGCGCTGAGCCAGGTGATGTTCGAGACCGTCGGGGAAGCTTGACGCTTCATACTCCGCCGTTCCAATAGCCCTCATGGCTGAGGGTTCACTCATCGATATCGGACCAGTCGTGCTCGTCGGCGCGGGCAAGATGGGCCTTGCGCTGGCACAGGGGTGGATTGCCGGCGGGCTCAAACCCGACGAGCTGGTGCTGGTCGATCCGATGCCGGCGGAGGCCGCGCAGAAATTTGCGACCGAGCGCGGCGTGCGGCTGCTGACAACGCCGCACGGGGTGCTGACCGCGGTGCTGGTGCTCGCGGTCAAGCCGCAGATCATCGACCAGGTGATGGCGGAGGTGCGGCCGTCGGTCGGCATGCACACGCTGGTCATCTCGATCGCGGCGGGGATTTCGCTGGCGCGGCTGTCGGCCGGGCTCGGCACCGAGCGCATCGTCCGCACGATGCCGAACACGCCGGCGCAGATCGGCAAGGGCGTGACCGGCGCCGTGGGCATGACGATCAGCGACAAGGATGTCACGACCACCGAAGCGCTGTTGCGGGCGGCAGGGGACATCGTCTGGTTCGAGGACGAGGCGATGATCGATGCGGTCACCGCGGTGTCAGGATCGGGGCCGGCCTACGTGTTTCACTTCGTCGAAGCGCTGGCGGCGGCGGCGATGAAGCAGGGGCTCGGGGCGGACGATGCGATCCGGCTCGCGCGGCAGACCGTGATCGGCGCCGCGGCGCTGATGGAGCACGATCGCCAGCCGGTATCGGTGCTGCGCGAGAACGTAACGTCGCCCAAGGGCACGACCTATGCGGCGCTGCAGGTGCTGATGGCGGAGGAGGGCGGGCTCAAGGAGCTCGTGGACCGCGCGGTGGCGGCGGCGCGGCTTCGCAGCGAAGAGCTCGGTCGTGGCTGAGACGATCAGCTACGACGATTTCATGAGGGTCGACATACGCGTCGGTACCGTGATCGAGGCGCGGCCGTTTCCAGAGGCGCGGAAGCCCGCGATCATCCTCGTCATCGATTTCGGTCCTCAGGTGGGAATCAAGAAATCCTCGGCGCAGATCACCGTGCACTATACGCCCGAGAAGCTGGTCGGCCGGCAGGTGATGGCGGTCTGCAACTTCCCGCCGCGCCAGATCGGGCCGTTCATGAGCGAAGTGCTGACCCTCGGGTTCACCGATGCCAACGGCGCGGTGGTGCTGGCCAATACCGACGTACACGTTCCCAACGGCAACCGGCTGCTCTAGACTCCGCACGTCATCGGAGGCGTCGCCATGGCGTTGTTCACCCGCGGATTTCTCGGCAAGAAGCGCGATCCTGGCCTCGAGGGCCGCCTGCCGCCGGGTCAATCGCTGACCGAAGGGTTTCCGGTGCTGTCGGCGGGACCGACGCCGCATATCCGTCCGGAGAAGTGGAGCTTCTTTCTCAAGGACGGCATCCGGCCCATCGTCAAATGGACGTGGGACGAGTTCAACGCACTGCCCAAGACGAAGATCGTCAGGGACATCCACTGCGTCACCACCTGGTCCAAGTTCGATACCGGATGGGAAGGGGTGATGATCGACGACGTGTTCGCGGCGGCCGGCATCGAGGCGACGACGCCGTTCACGCTGGCGCACTCGTTCGACGGATACACGACGAACGTTCCGGTTGCCGACCTCATCGACGGCAAGGCGATGATCGCACTGTCGTATGAGGGCCAGCCGATATCGCCCGATCATGGGGGACCGGCGCGGCTCCTCGTGCCGCACCTTTATTTCTGGAAATCGGCCAAGTGGATTTCGGGCCTGCAGTTCACCAAGAAGGACGAGGCGGGCTTCTGGGAGCTGCGCGGCTACCACATCTACGGCGATCCCTTCAAAGAGCAGCGCTATACCCATGACTGAGATCGCTGGGGGCGGGCGGGTCTCGCTCAAGCCGCGGCTCTGGCAGCCGGCAAAGATCGAGCGCGTCACGCAGGAATGCGGGCGGGTGAAAACCTTCACGCTGCGGCCGCGCGATACCTTCGCGTTCGTCGCGGGGCAGCATGCCGAGGTGCGATTGACGGCGCCAGACGGCTACCGCGCGCAGCGGAGCTACTCGATCAGCTCTGCGCCCGAGGCGGCGGGAACGTTCGACCTGACGATCGAGCGGCTGGACGATGGCGAAGTGTCGCCATTCTTCCACGAGGTGGTGCAGGAGGGCGACGAGATCGAGGTGAGGGGGCCGCTCGGCGGTCACTTCGTCTGGAACGTCGCGGACGGCGGGCCGGTGCTGCTGATCGGCGGCGGTTCCGGTGTCTGTCCGCTGATGTCGATGATCCGTCATCGGGTGATGCAGAAGTCGGACGTGCCGATGGCGCTGATCTTCTCGGCGCGAACCTGGGACGAACTGCTCTTTCGCGAGGAGCTGCTGGCGCTTTTCGAGCAGCGCACCGGCTTTGAGCTCGTCGTCGCGATCACCCGCGAGAAGCCGGCGCGCGAGGATTTCTTCGGGCGACGGATCGACCGGGAGATCGTGGAGCAGGCGCTGAAGAGGCTTCCGGGACCGCCGAAGCACGTCCTCGTCTGTGGCGGCAATCCGTTCGTCGAGACGGCCACCGAGCACGTCATGGCGGCCGGGATCGGGGCCGAGCTGATTCGTACCGAGCGGTACGGCCTCTAAATCAGAGCCCGTCAGTCAGCTTGAGCCGGTCGAGCGTGCCGCGGTCCGAGGGCTCGACCATGGCGACGAAGAAGCGCCGGACGACGTCGCCCGAATTGGCGGGCAGGCTCGCGATCGCTGCATCGATGCGGCTGGTCTGCGTTTCCGATAGCGTCGAGAAGAACTTCTTGCCCTTGTCGGTCGCAAAGAGAAGGCGCTGGCGGCGGTCGGTCGAGCCGGGCCTTTGCTCAACATAACCGTTGTCTATGAGTTGGCGCAGGACGCGGGCCAGGCTTTGCTTGGTGATCTTCAGTATTTCGAGGAGGTCGGCGACCGGCATGCCCGGCTTGAGATTCACGAAATAGAGCACCCGGTGGTGGGCCCGGCCGAAGCCCTGACGCTCGAGGAGTGCGTCGGCATCACCGACGAAATCCCGATATGCAAAGAAAAACAGCCCCATAACGTCGAGGGGCATGTGGGAGAACTCGCTGGGACGATTTATGTCAGTCTTGTTGACATTTATTGAGCCCGGTGCCATTGTCCGCCTGCAAGTGAAACGATTGCAATCGGGCTTATCCCCGGGAGCGACGTTTGCCAATGCCTTGGGACCTGAGGCAAGATGCCCGGGGAATACGGTACGGCCGCGCAGAACGGCGAGCGAGGAGAAGACTATGGCGGGCATTCCGATGGACCAGCGGGATGGGTGGATCTGGTTCGACGGCAAGCTGGTGCCGTGGCAGGACGCCAAGATCCATGTCCTCACCCATGGCCTCCATTACGCGAGCTGCGTGTTCGAGGGCGAGCGCTCCTACGGCGGCGAGATCTTCAAGCTGCGCGAGCACACCGACCGGCTGCTCGAGAGCGCCAAGACGCTCGATTTCACCATTCCCTATAGCGCCGAGCAGATCGACGAGGCCTGCCGGCAGGTGCTCGAATCCAACAGCCTGACCGATGCCTATGTGCGGCCGGTCGCCTGGCGCGGCAGCGAGACGATCTCGGTGCCGGCGCGCGACAACACCGTGCACCTCGCGATCGCAGCATGGGTCTGGCCGAGCTATTTCACGATGGAAGAGCGGCTGAAGGGCATCCGCCTCCAGTGGAGCAAGTGGAAACGCCCGTCGCCGGAGACCATTCCCTGCAAGGCCAAGGCCGCGGGGCTCTACATGATTTGCACGCTCAGCAAGCACGCAGCGATGGACGCGGGCTATGCCGATGCGCTGATGCTCGACTACCGCGGGCTCGTTGCCGAGGCGACCGGGGCCAACGTGTTCTTCATCAAGGGCGACGAGATCCACACGCCGACCCCGGACTGCTTCCTCAACGGCCTGACGCGGCAGACGCTGATCGCGCTGGCGCGCGAGAAGGGGCTCAAGGTCATCGAGCGGCACATCAAGCCGGAGGAGCTCAGCGATTTCGAGGAGTGCTTCCTCACCGGCACCGCCGCCGAGGTGACGCCGGTCAGCGAAGTCGGTGACTACCGCTTCAAGCCCGGCCGGGTGTGCTCGATGCTGATCGATGCGTATTCCGCGGCGGTGATGCCGAAGCGGGTAGCGGCGGAGTAGCTCCGAACATCCGGCTGACTAAGCCTGAGTGCGGCCGTCGGGGTAGACGGCGGGGCCTTTGAGCTCGAGCTTGTTGCCGAAGGGATCGCGCACGTAGAACGAGTTGCCCATGCCGCGGGCGCCGCCGTGGAGGGCTTCCTGCACGATCTCGACGTTGTGGGCCTTGAGGTGCGCCCGCATGGCATCGTGGTCGAAGGGCGAGAGCGCGATGCAAACGTGGTCGACGTTGCGTCCGCCCGCGACCGGCGGGATCGCATTCTTGGCGCCGGGATGCGACGTGTCCCAGAGGACGATCAGCGCCGCGCCGCACCAGACCTGCTCCATGCCGATCTTGGGGTAACTGTATCCCGGCTGGCAGCCGAGGACGTCGGCGTACCATTTCACCGCGCGATCGAGACCGTCGACGAGAAAGACGACGTGGTCGATGCCGATGAGCTGGAAGGGTGGGGTGGTCACTCAATGCTCCATCTTGCGCGCGCGGTATCGTCCTCGGAGCGCGCTTCGACCCAGTGCGAACCGGACTGCGTCGACTCCTTCTTCCAGAAGGGCGCGCCGGTCTTGAGGTAGTCCATGAGGTATTCGGCTCCCGCGAAGGCGGCCTGCCGATGCGCCGCGAGGGTCATCACCTGGACGATCGGCTCGCCCGGCTTGAGCGCGCCGTAGCGGTGGATGACGGTCGCGTGGAGGAGCTCGAAGCGCGTCATCGCTTCGCGCATGAAACGGCCGATCTCTTCCGTCGCGAGCGCGGGATAGCACTCGAGGACGAGCTCGCTGACCGGATCCTTGGGGTCGGACCGGACGAGGCCGGTGAAGGTCACCGCGGCGCCGGCACCGGCGTGCTCAGCGATGAAGCGGTTGGTCTCGGCGCCGGGATCGAAGGCATCGGGGGAGATGCGCAGCACGATCAGCCGCCGGTCATCGGAGGCAGGAGCGCGATGACCTTGGCGCCGGAAATGGGCGCGTCGGGCTTGACCATCTTCGCGTCGATCGCGGCGCGGATGATGCCCGGCTTCTGCATCGCGAGATCGGCGGCTTCGTCGCGCGACCTCAGCCATTGAATCAGGTCGGCGACGGTCACGACTTCTGCGGGCGGATCGACCTCGTCGGAGTCGCGGTTGAGGCGCTCGCGAAGCTGCGCGAAGTAGAGGATCTTCATTTGAGGTGCGGCCAGGTACGCATGAAGTAGTCGGCGCCGGTCCAGACCGTGAGCGCCGCGGCCAGCCAAAGGACGATGTCGCTGACGAGGCCGAGCCCGGGGATCAGGAATTCGGCGATGATGACGCCGAGGGCGATGAGCTGGGCGGTGGTCTTCCACTTGGCCAGCGTCGTGACCGGCACGGTGATCTGGATGTTGCCGAGGTATTCCCGCAGGCCCGGGACAAAGGTCTCGCGGAGGACGATGGCGATCGCGGGCACGAGATCGAGCCCGCTGAGGCTGCGGTCCCAGGCGAGGATCACGAGCACGGCGTTGACCAGGAGCTTGTCGGCGATGGGATCGAGCATCCGGCCGAGTGCGGAGCCCTGGTCGAGCTTGCGGGCGAGGTAGCCGTCGACCCAGTCGCTGGCCGCGGCCGCGATGAAGAGAATCAGCGCCAGCCAGCGCAGCCAGCCGACGTTGCTCGCGATCAGGAGGCAGATGAGCGGCACCGCGGCGATGCGCCCGTAGGTCACGAGATTGGGCAGCGAGGTCAGCTGGTTCGGCATGGCCGGTATCAACTCCTCCGCGGCGATGGGGTCAAGCCACCGCCTGTTCGGCGGCTCGCCGCGTCTCGACCGCGGCCGCCAGGGTTTCGAGCGCCGCCACCGTATCGTCCCAGCCGATGCAGCCGTCGGTGATCGACTGGCCGTAGACCAGCGCCTTGCCGGGGACGAGGTCCTGGCGGCCGGCAACGAGGTTGCTTTCGGCCATGACACCGACGATGCGGCGGTCTCCGGCAGCGACCTGCGCCGCGACGTCGGCAATGACCGCGGGCTGGTTCTCGGGTTTCTTGCCAGAGTTGGCGTGGCTTGCGTCGATCATCAGCCGGGCGGGGAGACCGCACTTTTCGGCCGCGATGCTCGCGGCATCGACGTGCGCGGCATCGTAGTTGGGCTTGGTGCCGCCGCGAAGGATGATGTGGCAGTCCTCGTTGCCGGTGGTTGTGGCGATGGCCGAGCGGCCGGACTTGGTCACCGCCAGGAAATGATGCGTGTGCTGCGCCGACTTCACGGCGTCGAGCGCGATCTGCACATTCCCGTCGGTGCCGTTCTTGAAGCCGACCGGGCAGCTGAGGCCCGAGGCGAGCTCGCGGTGAACCTGGCTCTCGGTGGTCCGGGCGCCGATCGCGGCCCAGGTCACGAGATCGGCGATGTACTGCGGGGTCGTCATGTCGAGGAACTCGCAGCCGGCCGGGATGCCGAGGTTGGCGATGTCGAGGAGGAGGCTCCGCGCGACGCGGAGGCCTGCGTCTATCTTGAAGCTGCCGTCGAGATCCGGATCGTTGATGAGGCCCTTCCAGCCGACGGTGGTGCGCGGTTTCTCGAAATAGACCCGCATCACGACCTCGAGGCTGCCGGCCAGCCGCTCGCGGATGTCGCAGAGGCGGCGGGCATAGTCGATCGCGGCGACGGGATCGTGGATGGAGCAGGGGCCCACGACGACGGCGAGGCGATCGTCATGGCCGTGGAGCACGTTGTGCACCGCGTGGCGGGCGCTCAGCACTGTCCGCGTCGCGGCGTCGGTGCGCGGGAACTCGCGCATCACCGCCTCGGGCGGACTGAGCTCACGGATTTCGCGGATGCGCAGGTCGTCGGTCGATTTCAACACTTCGGGCTCTCCTCACTCAGGCCCGCGGGCGGCAACAAAAAACCGCCTGGCGGGTCGCCGGCGGCTTCGGGGTTTCTGGTGCTTTGAGTTTGGTTACGTCAGCACTGATCCTCCGTCCGCCGGCGGCTCGGATAGCTAAAGTACCAGAACGAAAAGACCGGGCGGACGAGGTTCATGGCGCTCCTATAGCGGAGGCGGCAGAGCTTGTCACGATCGCTCAGTGCGGGCCGTTGAAGTGGTCGTAGACGAGCTGCGCGGTAGCGCCGGAGATGCCGGGGACGCTGGCGAGGTCGGCGAGGGAGGCGCGGCTCACGGCCTTGGCGGAGCCGAAGTGGTTGAGGAGCGCGCGCTTGCGGGTCGGGCCGATGCCCTCGATCTCATCCAGCGGATTGCGGATGATGTCCTTCTTCCGCCGCGCGCGATGGGTACCGATGGCGAAGCGGTGGGCTTCGTCGCGCAGCCGCTGCACGTAATAGAGAACCGGGTCGCGGTGGGGCAGCATGAAGGCCTCGCGGCCCTCCATGAAGAACTTCTCGCGCCCGGCGTCGCGTTCTTCACCCTTGGCGATGCCGACGAAGATCACCTCGCGCGGCAGGTTGAGCTCGGCGATGACCTCGCGGACGGCATTTAGCTGGCCCTGGCCGCCGTCGATGAAGACGAGATCGGGCCAGTCGGGAACGCCGGTCGCTTCGTCCTCGGTCTCGGGGCCGCTTTCGGCGGCAAGCCGCGAGAACCGGCGGGTCAGGACTTCGCGCATCATGCCGAAGTCGTCGCCCGGGGCGAGCTTCGTGTCGCGGATATTGTAGGTGCGGTAGTGCTTCTTGCTGAGGCCCTGCTCGCCGGCGACGATCATGGCGCCAACGGCGTTGGTGCCGGAGATATGGGAGTTGTCGTAGACCTCGATGCGGCGCGGCGCTTCGTCGAGGCCGAAGCAGTTGGCGACGCCTTCGAGCAGCGTCTTCTGCGTTGCGCCCTCGGCAAGCTCGCGGCCCAGCGCTTCGCGCGCATTGATGTGGGCGTGCTGGACGAGCTCGCGCTTCTCGCCGCGTTGGGGGGTGAGGATCTGGACGCGATAGCCGGCGCGCGAGGACAGGGCTTCTTCCAGAAGCGCGTGTTCGGCCGGCTCGTGGCTGAGGAGGACGAGGCGCGGGGGAATGCGGTCCTCGTAGAACTGCGAGATGAAGGCCTCGAGCACCGCAGCGTCGCTGAGGCTCGCGTCAGCCTTGGGGCGGAACGCGTGGTTGCCCCAGTTCTGGAAGGCGCGGAAGAAGAAGACCTGGACGCAGAAGTGCCCCGCCTCGTGGGCGATGGCGAAGACGTCGGCCTCCTCTGTGCTCTTGGCGGCGACGTCGCCGGCGCTCTGGATCAGGGCGAGGGCACTGAGGCGGTCGCGGAGGAGGGCGGCGCGCTCGAAATCGAGTTTTTGCGCCGCGTCGTTCATGTCGGCGGCAAGCCTATCCTGCACCGACTTGCTGCGGCCCGAGAGGAACTGGCGGGCTTCGTCGACCAACTCGCTGTAACCCTCGAGGCTGATCTCCTTCGTGCAGGGGCCGGAGCAGCGCTTTATCTGGTGGAGCATGCAGGGGCGGGTGCGCGCCTTGTAGAAGCTGTCGGAGCAGGTGCGCAGCAGGAACGCCTTCTGCAGCGCGGTGATGGTGCGCTTGACGGCGGTCGCGCTGGCGAAGGGGCCGAAGTAGTAGCCCTTCCGGCGCCGCACGCCGCGATGCTTCATGAGCTCGGGCGCCTCGTGCTCGGTCGAGATGAGGATGTAAGGGAAGGTTTTGTCGTCGGTCAGCCGGACGTTGTAGCGCGGCCTGAGGCGCTTGATGAGGTTGGCCTCGAGCAGCAGCGCCTCGGCCTCGGTCTCGGTGCGGACGAACTCCATCGAGTGCGTCGCGGCGATCATGTTCTGGAGGCGCTTCTCGAGCCCGTCGGGCCGTGTGTAGTTGGTGACGCGCGCCTTGAGGCTGCGAGCCTTGCCGACGTACATGACTTCGCCGTCGGCATCGAGCATGCGGTAGACGCCCGGCGCTGACGGCAGCGTCTTGACGAAGGCGCGGATCACCTCCGCGCCAGATGGCGGCAGGGTCTCGGTCATGTGCGGCGGCGGGTCGGTCCGCGACGGGCCGGCCATTCGATGTGCTCGCCGCCGTCGAGGGCGATCATCTGCCCCGTCATCGTGGGGAGCGACAGGATGGCGAGAATGCCGTCGGCAATGCCGCTGCCGTCCGCTGACTTCTGCAGCGGCAGCTCTTTGACGCGGTTCGCGTGGGCCGCGGTGCTGACGGAGGGCGGGGGGACGGCGGGACCAGGGGCGATCGCGTTGACCCGGATGCGGGGCGCGAGGGACTGCGCCAGCGTGCGGGTCATGGTCCAGAGCACCGACTTGCTGAGGGTGTAGCTGAAATGGGCCGGCGAAAGGTCGAGGACGCGCTCGTCGATGATGTTGATGATGTTTCCTTCGGCGCCATTGGGGAGCTGCGCCGCAAAATCGCGAGCGAGGAAGGCTGGGGCTTCGGCATGCACCGCGAAATGGGCATCCCATAGGCTCTCATCAAGATCGGCGACGCTGTCCCGCTCGAACTGGGACGCGTTGTTGACGAGGAGGGTCAGTGGACCGAAGGGCTTGCTGGCCTTGCCGATAAGCGCGGCGCGCGAGCGGCGATTGGCGAGGTCGGCGCGGATAGCAGCGGCTGACCCGCCGGCGGACTTGATGTCGGCGACGGCGGCCTTCGCACCCTCGGCCGACGCGCGATAGTGGATGACGACCTTGTAGCCCGCGAGAGCCAGCCGGCGGGCAATGGTCGCACCGATGCGGCCACCCGCACCGGTGACGAGTGCGACTCCCTGGGTCATTCCTGGGGCAGCGGCGGAGCGGTGAAGATCACCGGGAAATCGCCGATCTCCGCGTTCTCGTCGACCACGGTCCCATCATCGCATTCCTTGGCCCGGAACTCGGTCATGCGGAAGACGTAGCCGGTCCACTTCCATGTGCCGCTCGAGCCGCAGTCGCCGGGACCGCGTGCCTTGTAGAAGCTGCCGAGCTCCTTGAACTCGGGGTCGTAGTAGACGTTGACCAGCGTCGGGGTGCCGGTCCAGCCGCTATAGAGGGAATAGTCGGCGAAGTACTGCGGCTCGATGCTGCCGGCACTCTCGACGTAGACCTTCCAGCCGAAGTTGTAGGCCGCGCTCCAGCAGGGGATCAGGTAGAGCGTGTGCTCGGCATCGAGATTGGAAATCGTGAAGTCGCGGCCATTGGCCAGGGTCTCGAAGGGCTCGCAGTCGGGATCGATGGCGTGGCGGTCGAGGACGGCCTGCGGCACATTGGGAGTCTCGGTCTGCTCCTGACCCGCGGGCGTCAGGCCGTAGGGCGCGGCCGAGGCAACGCGCTCTGAGCCGACGCGGCCCTGCCGCTCGTCGATCCAAAGCAGCGCTGCCGAAAGGCCCGACAGCGGGAAGACCGTTTCACGGGCTCCACCGCCGACGTCCGTGTAGGAGACTGTCACCCCCGAGCCGGGCATCATGAGGTCGAGGATGCGCTGGGCCTTGTCGCCAAGGAGGTAGAAGTCGCTCACCGCGCCATAGGCGCCGATCTCGGAACGCAGGCCGAAGGTTTCGCCGTCGCCGTCGACGGAGACGACAAAATCCTGCCATTCGTCGGGGAGCGTTCCGCCGGCGACGAGGGCCATCTCCCAATAGGTCTCCTGGGCGTGCCGCGCTATCCTCAGGGCGTTGTCGTCGCTGGCCGTGGTCGCGGCGCAGTAGAGCTCCGTATCGCAGCTCACGTGCCAGGCCCGGAAATCGGCCTCCTCGGCAAGGCCCGGGCCGGTGGCAAGGGCGAAAAGGGCAAGGGCTATGGCGCGCATCACGACTCCGCAGTTCGAATTGGGAGAGAATAGCAAGCCGGCGCGGGGCGGGAACAGCCGCCATTGACGGCGGCGGCGCGGCCCTGCACAAGCGCCGCATTCCCGGAGGATCCGTTGAGCGACCCTAGCCCCGCCGCCCGCCATGACAACATCGGGCGCGGCATCCTCTTCACCGTAACGGCGACGCTGGTCTTCGGGGTGCAGGACGCGGTGGCCAAGGTCCTGGTCCAGACCTACTCGCCGTTCCAGATCACGATGATGCGGTACTGGGCCTTCGCGGCCTTCGCGCTGTTCCTCGTCTCGCGGCAGGCGCCGCTGCGCGAGGCGCTGCGCTCGCGCCATCCCTGGCTGCAGCTGACGCGCGGGTTGCTGCTTGTCTTCGACATCTGGTGCTTTGCGATCGCGGTACGCACCGTGCCGCTCGCGGAATTGCAGGCGATCTCGCTCGTCTACCCGTTGCTGGTGACGATCGTCGCCATCCCGATCCTCGGGGAGCGGGTGGGGCTCTTCCGGTTCGGCGCGGTGATCGCCGGGTTCCTCGGTGCGATGATCATCGTACGGCCGGGCGGGCTGCCGCTCGACTGGGGCGTCCTCTTCGCCGTGCTGTCGTCGACCTGCTACGCGATCTATGCCGCGCTGACCCGTCTCGTGTCGCGTGAGGACACGACGGCGACGAGCATGGTCTATGTCGGCCTCGTCGGGCTCGTCCTCTCGAGCGCGGTCGGCGTCTTCTTCTGGAAGCCAATGGACTGGCAGGGCATCGCCTTCGTCGCGGTGGTGATGGTGACGACCTGCACCGCTCACAGTCTCATCATGCTGGCCCTGGCGAGTGCACCAGCAAGCGTGCTGCAACCCTTCAACTACGTGTCGCTGCCATGGGCGATCTTTCTCAGCATCGTCTTCTTCGGCCACCTCATCGACTTCGTGTCGCTGATCGGGGCGGCGGTGATCGTCGCGGCGGGTCTGGTGGTGATGGCGCGGGAGCGGCACGTGGCCAGCCGCCGCAAGGCCGAGGCGGCGGCGCCGGTCAGCGGCGGCGGAACCGAGCCACAACCCATAGAATCGCCCCCGCACTAGCGGCTAGGACTGCAAGCGGGGTGACGGTGAGGGTCAGCAGCCCGGCGAGGGTGCCGAAAAAGCTCTGGCTGAGGGCCGGCGGGAGCTGGGAAAGGATCAGGGCAGGGGCGGCTGAGAGGAGAGCGGCGACAACCCCGCCTATTAGAAGTCCGCGGCTCCAGAACACGAGTGCCCCCATGACCCGTGCCGCGGACGTAGAGTTTATCTAGACGTAACCGGAAGTACTTCTCTGCGGCGAAAGGCACGTACACGTGCTAGGCGTACGCGCGAGTACGCGCACGTGCCCGCCGGAGAGCATGGCGGCGCCGGCGAACACCGGACCACATCCGCGAGGTGCAAGATGCAGCGATGGGCCAGCGCGCAGCATGATTACTTCTTCGCGGCTTTCTTCGCTGCCTTCTTGGCCGGAGCCTTCTTCGCGGCCTTCTTGGCCGGGGCTTTCTTCGCGGCCTTCTTCGGTGCTTTTGCCATGGGAAACTCCATCTCCTGGCGGTTGTCAGTGACAAGACAAAGTTAGTTGCAGGCTCCTAACAGGTCTTGAATCAAGAGGGCACGCACGACCTTTCTGCACAGAAAATCGCTCACCGAGGGTGCGTAAAGGCCTTCAATGAGGTCTGCGAAGCGCTTCTTTGCTTGCTTTGGTACGCCGCGATGCGCCGCGAAGGCGATCGCGACGCGAATCAGATGACGCCCCAAAACGCCTTGCGCGACGGTCCTTTCAGGGGGGCGCCGCGTCTTCTCGCGGGCTTTGCGATGGTCTCCGAGCGTCGCCGCGAATGGTCATCGCGTGCCTCCGGCCAACGTCGGCGAGCTCGAGATGGCGCGTGGACGAGTAGTCGAGCGTAGCGATCGGTGGATCGCATCCCCCGACGATGCCGGGATGACGCAAGGGCGTAAAAGTGCAACGGAGTACTCTAGAGTACGGTTCAGCGACGTGTGGTACCCAGCGGTACGAGTCTCACTTGAGACGGCGCATGCGCCCGACCATGAACACGCCGCATCCCGCGATGACGAGCACCACCGGAGCAATCACGAGGATGCTCATGAGGGCGCCATTGAGGTGAACCGGGGTGCCGTTGGAGGAAATGGCCTGCAGCCCAAAGCGCTCGAACGCGAAAATGCTCATCCCCGCGATAATCAGCGTGTAAGCGAGCTTCGAATAGGACGGCATTCCCATCTCCGGCGGTTAGATCGCCTGAGGTAGGCATTGGACCGTGTCTGGGCAAGAGAAAACGCCGCTCCGCGGGGCGGAGCGGCGTTCTCTATTCTCGGGCGGAAAAGTCAGTCGGAGAAGCAGAAGCGGGCGTTGCTGCCCCCGAAGCAGACGTAATTGTCACGATCGCGGTAGCGCGGGCGCCAGCGGGGGCGATCGTAGCGGTGGGGCCGGCCGATGAAGAGATCGACGTCCACGTCGTCGTCATCGTCGTAATAGTTACCGCCGCGGCTCAGGTAGTTGGCGCTGACCCAGCCGTCGGGGCCGGAATGTTCGATGCGGCACCAGCCGCCGGTGCAGCCGCGCACATCGACGGATTCGCCGCGGCGGAGCTGGTCGACGACGCCGTAGTTGGTGCCGGGACCGCGGCGCACGTTGACGCCGCCGGTGGCGAAGGCTTCGACCGCGAGGGTGGCGGCGGTTCCGCCGAAGAGCAGGGCTGCTGCGAGGCCCGCTTTGAGGGCCGTTCTCTTGAGGGTCATCTCAGTACTCCAGTGCCGGATCAGACTTGATCCGGATAACGCCCCCGTTGGCGAAGTGTTGCGAGGCTTGAGATGAACCGAAGATGAATGCGCGCGCCCGCGGCGTTCATTGAAGGCCACGAGCGCGTGATGTCAGCGGAGCGTTAGGGGCGGGGCGAGTGGATCGCCCCGGCGCGGCGCGGGTAATCAGAAGCCGGCGTTGATGCAGAAGCTGGCGTCGGTGCCCTTGATGCAGAACGAACCGCCGTTGACCGGCACGTCGTTGAAGTTGTTCCAGTCGAGGACCGAGGCCTTGACCCAGCCGTCGGGGCCCGGGATCGAGATCTTGTACCAGTTGTTCCACTGGCCGACGACCTTCACCTTCTGGCCTTCTTCGACCCAGTTGATCGAGGGCGAGCCGTTGAAGTGGCTCTGGCGGACTTTGGCGTTCTGGTCGGCCCAGGCGTACTGCGCGGCAGATGCGGCGGACGCGGTGCCGACGATGGCGACGAGGGCAAGGGCGGCGGTCTTGAGCATGGTCATGATCGTGGTCCTTTTCAGTTGGTGCGGCGTGAGTGCCTTGTCCGCGGTTCTAGAGGCGGGGCACTGAACCGGGTCTGAAAGGGACGTTTAGGTGCAAAGCCATGTGGTTTTGCGCGCATATATAGAGTGTGCGGTGCGCGAGCACGGACGCTCGAGGGCGCCGCGCACCCCCACCTGGCTTCGCTAAGTCGCTTTGCTCCTAGCTGCGCTACCTCCCCCTTCAAGGGGGAGGTGACGCGGTGGGCGCCGCTACTTGGCGGTGACGGAGCCCTTCATCGAGGGGTGGATGTTGCACTTGTAGTCGAAGGTGCCGGCGGCGGAGATCTTCACCTGGGCCTTATCGCCTTTGCCCAGCCGGCCGGTATCGAAGGAGCCGTCGAGCGCGGTCGCGGTGTGCGGCGCGCCGTCCTCGTTGGTGAAGGTGATGGTGTCGCCGGCCGCGACCTCGAGGGTCGGCGGATTGAACTTCATCCCCTTGATGGAGACGGCGTGATCGGCCGCGAAGGCGGGCAGGGCCATCGTGAGGGCGGCGGCGAAGGCAAGGGCGAGACGGCGCATGTGGTTCCTCCGGGTTTCTGTCGGGCGAGCCTAGCAAGGGCCCGGGTCAAAGTCAGGACCCTGAAGGACAACAGCGGAGGCGCGGGATTATTCCCTCATGATCCTCACCCGGCCGCTACGGGGTCACCCTCTCCCATGCTTGGGAGAGGGGAACTGACTGGGTGCTTCGGGTTTGTGGCCGCCCCCTCCACCATGCTTCGCATGGTCCTCCTCCCCCGTGCTGCGCAGAGGGGAGGATGAAGGAAGAGCTACATGCGGACGGTGGCGTTGTCGCCGAACTTCGGTTTGGCGCCTGTGACCGCGGCGGTGAGCATGGTGGTGAGCGCGATGAGGCGGCCGGGGGAGTCCCAGAGCTCGGCGCGCTCGGGCGTGACGGTGATGAGGCGGATGTCGGGATCGTCGGCGTTCTCCCACCAGGCCTTGTCGAACTCGCTCCAGAGCTCCTTGATCCTGGCGCGGTCGTTGCTGAGGGCGGCGGAGCCAGAAAGCGAGACGAAGTTCATCTTCTTTGTGTCGGCGTAGCTGAGGTTGACGGTCGGGTACTGCTCGACCTGCGCGTTCTTGTGACCCTCGGCGGAGACGAGGAAATAGATCGCGTGCTCGTCGCGGAAGACGCGCGAGGAGAGCGGGCGCGCCTGCTGGCGCTCGCCGTCCCAGGTGACGAACATGCAGATGTCGGTCTTCTCCGCGATCTCCCAGACGCGATCCTCGATCTCCAGGGGGGTCTTGTCGGTTTCCTGCTGCTTGTGGTCGGCCATGATGTGCTCCTTCGTGCTGCAGAAGGAACGCGAGGATGGGGCGAGGGTTGCTGTGGGACTCGCACTGTGAATGCGGCGCACCCCCTCCCAGCTTCGCTACGTCGCTGCGCGACTAGCTGCGCTACCTCGCCCGTCAAGGGGGAGGTGAAGAAAAGCAAAAGGGCTCCCTTGCGGAAGCCCTTCGTATCGCGCTCGCCCACTATATCCTGAGTGAGCGCGGTCTCAGGTCCGAGCTTAGCTCAGGAGGCTGAGGTTGGTCGCGGACGTCTTGCCGTCGCGGCCGGTCTCGAGGTCGTAGCTGACCTTCTGACCTTCGGCGAGACCGGAGATGCCGGCACGCTCGAGGGCGGTGACATGGACGAAGGCGTCCTTGGAGCCATCGTCGGGCTGGATGAATCCAAAGCCCTTCGTGGCATTGAAGAACTTCACGGTACCATTGGTCATGGTGACTTCTTTCTAGTGAGGCGCACATATGGCGCCATTCCGCACCGGCGACATGCCGGCGCGGCCGAAACGTTCGCAACTATCAGGGGTCAGCCAAGGTGCCGGTCTAATGAGCCGGCGCGATCAGGAAACGCGTGAAGCGAGAAACGTATGAGCCTCATATAGAGAGAGGAGACCAAGAGTACAATGGCATGAGCCCATCATACCGGGATCGTGAGATCGATCTCATCGACGATGCGCTCGTAGGACTCCGTTTCGCTGCGCACGCGATAGCGGAGCGGGCCGCCCTCGACGGGCAGGAGCGCCAGCACGCGGCACATGGTTTCGGGGCGGGCCCAGCTGCGGCCGCCGCTCTGCATCCTGAGGCGCTGGCCGACATGATAGCGGTGAAGGGAGACCGGGCGCGGCTCAGCGGCCACCGGACGGGGCGCGGGCGCGCCGCGCGCGCCGCGGGTCGGCGGCGTCACCATGAGAAGGCTGTCGGACGGCGCCACCGCGGGGTGGCCGGCGGGGCGCGGCTTCTTCTTCTTTGCAGCGACCACGCTCTTGCGCGTCACCGGGACGGCAATGCTCTTCATATCCACGCAATGTCCTTTCGATTGACGGCGCCGGCTACTGGACGGGCGCAGCGAGGGCAGGCTGCGCGGCGAGACGGCTGGTCGCGAAGCTGACCGCGGTGATGGCCGTAAAGGTGAGGAGGGCGCCGAACGCAACCGCCAGCAGGCGGTGCTGCATGATTTTGCTCATTGGACAGAGTACGCGATCGGGCCGGGATTAGCGAACGAATTCCGGGAAGCGGGCCAGGACCGGCTCTGCCCCCAGCGCCTTTAGAACTTTTGAGCAGCGTTTAAGGACGCGGCGCCGATGCGTCACCGATGGTTGGCGCGCCGGAATACGGCAGGGATCGACTGAGATCATGGAGAGCACGATGAAGGCACTTCTCCTGGCCGCGCTCGCGGCCAGCATGGCGAGCGGCGTTGCCGGGGCCGACCACACGATCAAGCTCTTCAGCGCGGAGGGCAAATACCGGATGGACCCGTCCTTCCTCAAAGTAGCGCCGGGCGACACAGTCATCTTCGCGGCGAACGAAGAACACGACAGCGACTCGATCGATGGAGCGATCCCGGAGGGTGCCGAGCGCTGGAACGGGAAGATGGACGAGGAGGTGAGGGTGACCCTGACGGTCGAGGGGTTCTATGCCTACAAGTGCTCGCCGCACTACTTCGACGGCATGGTGGGACTGATCCAGGTTGGAGAGTCGACGGCAAATGCCGAAGCCATCATGGCGCTGAAGATGCCGCCGAACGCGACGGCGAGGTTGGAGGAGCTGTTCGGGTTGGCGGCGGCGGACTAACGGGTTCGCGAGACCAGCGCGGCTCCGGCACACGAGGGGTATCGACTGAAGATCATGGGGAGCACGATGAAGGCACTTCTCCTGGCCGCGCTCGCGGCGGGCATCGCGAGCGGCGCCGCCGCGGCGGAGCACACGATCAACCTCTTCAGCCCGAATGGCCCGATGCAATTCGATCCACCGTTCCTCAGGATCGAGCCGGGCGACACGGTCATCTTCCTTGGCATCATCGACCACGACAGCGCCTCGATCGCGAAGGGCATCCCGGAGGGCGCGGAGAGCTGGGATGGGAAGATGGAAGAAGACGTGCGGCTGACCCTGACGGTCGAGGGGCTCTATGCCTACAAATGCACGCCGCATTTCTTCGACGGCATGGTGGGGCTGATCCAGGTCGGGGAGTCGACGGTCAACGCCGATGCGGTCATCGCGCTCAAGATGTCGCCAAAGGCGGAAGCCAAGATGGACGAGCTGCTGGCACTGGCCGCGAACTAGCGCATCAGCCGCTGGGACCCGGCCGGCTTCAGAGGCGGTTCTTGAGATGGGAGAGTTTTGCGGCGCCACTCGCGTTCGAGGACGGCGCGATGGCCGAATGGGTTGCTGCCGTGCCAGCTGAGGGCATTGGGCCCACGCGCTGGTGGGCTATCTCGTACGTCAACGTGGCGATCCGCCGTTCGAGAGAGCTCTTGAGCTGAGCCAATGTCGACTCGGGGTTCATCGGACTGGCCGCGGGCCTTGCGACGAAGTCCCTGAGCTCGGACACGAGGACCCTGGCCACCGCGAGCCTGAGCGCGAGGTCCACGAGCGTCGTCGGCGGGGGCGCCAGGTTGGCGAGCGCCGGGTTCATGGCGAGGGCGGCCTGCTGCCCTATCGCCCTGGTTTGCTCGATCACGAGCTGTGTGCGCAGGGCCTGCATGGCGGCTGCGAAGTCGGCCTGCATCCGGCCGATCATATCGTTGTAGATACCGACGGTCTGGGAGACAGGTATGAAGTGGTAGTACGGAAAGTACTGCTCTTGACTTGTCAGGTCCGCCGGTCCCGGCATTTGCGCCTCCGCTCGACCATGGACTGCCCCTCAGGGCTTCTGCTCATCAATACTATCTTCGGCGGCAACCGGCCTCCACCATTTGGTGGAGGCGGGCGCGCCATGCGCGTGGCGCGAGAGCCGTTACGACTGCGCCAAAAAAGGCCCCGCCGCTTCAGACTGGGTTCAGGCGGGGTGGATAGATCGCGCGCCTCGCGTCGCGACCAGCGGGTAGGGCTCTCGGGTCCAGGGGAATGTCGCCGGCGACAGACACTCTGTTGATCCGGGAGGATACCATGGTCGATTTTCTGGCGGTCGGTGGCCGCTTCCAGTGGAACGTTTCCAAAAACGTCGGTCCACGACAGCCCAACCTGCTCGACGACGTCGAGCTCGTGCGGTTCGGCTACTTCTGCTTCCAGTTCGTCAACAACTCGCCGATCGCCGGCAAGATGAAATCCGAGCTGCAGCGCATGAACTCCAAGGGGCCGTTCGGCGAGGACCTCGCGCGGGTCATCGTGGCGCACCAGAAGCTCAAGGGCGGGACGCAGGACGGCATCGTCAGCGTGCAGCGGCCGACCGCGAACTCGAGCTATGACGGGCACAGCCAGTGGATCCTGACGGCGCTCAACAGTGCGATGATCGTCGCCGAGCCGAGCTATCCCGACATCGCGTTCAATATCGACAGCGGCAACGCGGTGGCGGAGAGCGTGCGGTTCATCCTGCGCGGGCAGCTGGAGTTCCAGTAGTCGGCGTTACGGCTGGCGAGGGGGGGACCGGGGGCGACTAGCGCTCGCGGCCCTGGCGGTCGATCTCTCCCTTCAATGTGGCGATGATGCGCTTCTCATGGGACAGCCACGCGAAGAGCAGGGGCAGGGCTGCGCGGCGAAATCGGCTAGCGCGACTTCAGGGGCGAGAGGCGCGCATTGGAGGTGGCGCCGTTGCTCGAGGCGGGCGGGCCGAAGGGAGAGTTCGTGACGTTTGCTCCGGTCTGCATACCTCGCAGTTGCGGCGTCGCCTGCGGTCTCGACAGGTAGAACATGAGCATCCTGATACGCGCCAGGATCGCGTCGATGGGGGCGGAGATCGTTGCCTGGACGTTGATCGGGCTCGCGACCTGCCTCGCGGTGGGGCTGATCCCATCGACGAGGATCTGAATCACCGACATGCGGACGCCGAGATCGGTGAGGGACGAGTCGATGAGCGCCGACGCGTTCATGCGCGCAGTCCGAAGCGAAATGTACTTGGAGAACTCGAGATTGAGCTGCCCGCGCAGGAGTTGCATCGCAGCCGCGAAGTCGCGCTCCATGAAGAGGATCGCGCGCCTGTAGTCCTCGAGCCTGTCGGCGTCGGAGATGTAATATGTGCGCAGGGGGTCGAAGGTCTCGAGCGGAGGGCTGTAGCTCGAGGACTTGAGGTCTGCGGGTTCGGGCATGGGACTCCCCTGATGATGAGTGCACGGTCGGGGCTGAGGCGTAGGCTTTTTGGGGGACGCGGGCATCCACCGTTTGGTGGAGGCGGAGGTGGGGGCGGGGAGCGGGGCGAGGGGAAGCGCCCGGCACGCCGGCGCGTCCGGGGCATATATAGAGAGAGCGGGACCGGCGAGGGCCCAAGGAGCGTGTGGGGCGAACGTTGGACGGGTGTCGCCGGGCCGGCGGGTTGCGGCATAGGTTCCTCGATGGGGGGGTGTGCGACGGCAGCGCCATCGTCCCCGTCCTGGGTGGGCGGGGTGACGAGCAGACGGTTACCCCGGGACGCCTACGTCCGGAGTTGATTGTGTGGGACGCAGGCGTCCCGGGGCTGCCGGATTTGTGTCGCGCCGTCTATGGGCTGGCTCTTGCCAGCTGGAGCCGGTCGCGCCCGGGCGGGTACGATCCCCCACCCCCGGCGTCCGTACCGCAGCGTTCGTTGCGCTTCCGTCAGCGCGATAAGGACAAGCGCATATTACACCCGCGTGGGAGGGCGTGGATAACTTCGGGAGCGCGTGGGCGAATAGCGAGTAGGAACTGGGGAGTAGGGGCGAGGGAGTAGGGGCTAGGGGCTAGGGGCTAGGGAGTAGGGGCTAGGGACGACTAACTCCATCCGCGGTGTCATTCCCGCGCACGCGGGAATCCATCCTCCGCCGACCCAACCTCTCACGGTGGTCTTGGAGAACGTCAGGGTTGGATTTCCCGCTTTCGCGGGAATGACCCAGTGGGAGGATTGATGCCGTGCGTGCGGCCCTGGGTCCTCGCGTCGAGCGCGAGGATGACGCGCGGTGGGTGGGGCCGGTGCGGTGATAGAGCTGGGAACATTTCTGGGTGGCCGGGTCTGGGCCCGGCCATGACGGAGGGGGAGATCGAGCTTGGGACTGCCCCTCACCCGGCCCCTCGGATCAAGTCCGAGGGCTTCGGCCGCGCCACCCTCTCCCTCAGGGGGAGAGGGGACGTTGGAGGAGGGACTGAGGCTTCGTCCCGGCTCTTCGTGGACCGCTACCATCTTGCCCGGAAGCGGCGGCGGTGGGCGAAGGTTTTGAGGCTGTCGCGGGCGTGGCGGAGGAGGAGGACGGCGTCGGCCGCGGTGGTGCCGTCGGTATAGAAGAGCTGGTTCATGATGGCGCCCGGTTCGCGCGAGAGGATCTGCCGCGCCAGGTCGAGCGCGTCGGAGAGCTGGCGTAGCGGGGCGTTGCCCCCCGCTTTCGCAGGGGCAGGCTAGTCCTCTGGCGGTTGCCTGCCGAACTCCTCGAGCAGCCGCGCGATGCGGGGCAGGTCGTTGTTCCCGGATCGGGTCCGGGACAGGCTCATTGGCGGTTCTGGACTTTGGGGAAGGGGTGCATGGGGTCTCCGTCGTGGGTCATGGGCGGAGAGTGTACGGCGGGTTTGGAGCGCGGGGATAAGTTCGGGAGGCACGCGGAACGAGGCGTCAAGCGTGGGCGGCAGCTGGCGCGCGAAGCGATGAAGGCGGCGGGGAAGGACGACGATATCTCGGGGGCGGCTCGTCTATCAGTACCAGCCGATGGTGCGGGATGACTTTGACGCGGGGGCGTTGCGGTATTCCGGTGGAGGATGCGAGGAGATTGCGCGAGCGCCTTGCACGGCTGACGGGAGTGCCTTGCCTCTCCCGGCGGGTCCGCGGCACGCGACCTGATGAATAGCCCCGCGCAATGTCTCAGCTACTCGCCGCCTTCGCCGGCTATCCGGACAAGATGTCGACGGCGTCCTACCAGATCGGCTCACCGACAAGGCGCTTGACCTGGGATCGCCCGTTGGCGTCCGTGACGACCTCGACGGGCAATCGAACTCCCTCGTGAAGTCGATCTCGATCCTCCTTTGTGAACAACGTCACGTGAAAGAAGGCGTCGCGACCCGTGTCGGGCAAGTGTATGAAGCCATAGCCGCGATCGGGAAACAGCCGCACAATCTCCGCGGTGTATTGGGTTGGAGTGTTCGAGGTTATCTCGTAGATCTTAGAAACGAAGAGACCCTTTTCGTTCCGCGAGACGTCGCACCGGATGCCGTCACCATCATGTAGTTCGCCTAGGCCGGTTGCCTCGATCAACTTTGACCCAACGAATGCCGAGTCCCGCAGGGCGTCCACGGTCACAAACCCAAAGCCCTTAAAGTTGTCGAACATGTCCACCACTGCGGCGACGTCGGTCGCCACGAGGCCGGACTTGTCTGGACCGAGGCGTCGGATTTTTTCTCGTTTGCCTATCCACTGCGCGTGAAGATCTTCTGTGAGCGCCACTTGGGAGACAAATTCCGATGTCGCCGGTACCGCGGCGAACTTTCGATCCTCGTTCAGAAGATACTCGCAGAAGATGGAACGAAGATTCTCAAGTCGAGCGGCAAGTGGGCCTTTGGCAGAATACGCCTCACGGATTCGCGTCGCCACATCGGGGTCTGTAATGCGGGTCGTCAGAGCGAACTGCTCGAAGAATACCGTATTGCTCAGGCCGAGGTCGAGGTGGGCCAGCCCAGCGTAGGTGATGGCAAGCTGCTGATCCTGCGAGTACTCCTTCTTCGATAGGTCGTAGGGTTCAATTAGGCCGGATCCTAGAAGGGCGATCAAGGATCGCTCTATGGCAATCTCCGACATGCCCATAAGATCAAAGTATCGATAAATTGACCCAACGGCCGTATATCTCGCTCTATCATCTGATGCTGACAGGTGGATAGCTTTCAACAACCACAACACTCTCGTATGAATCAGAGGACTCTGACGTATTTCGCTATCGACCTGAAATAGTGGAAAGACTTGGTGATCATCGCCCTGGCGGTAGAAATTGTAATCGCCTTTCAGAAGAGCGCTCGAGAAACGGCCATATGAGGGCGTCACGGGCTCGCCGACAATGTACGAACGAATTATCTCATCAATCTCAATTTCGGCTGAGGTAATAACACGCTTTGATAGAGCCAGCGTCTTTCTCATATTATAGTTCGAAATCTCTCCCAGTATCTTGGAAGAATAATCTTGATCTACAAATACATTCTCTACAATGCTTGCAAACCCGGACAGATCTCCTATCGTTACTCGTATTCCCTTCTTGGCAAAATACTCAGCTTTTGTCTTTTCACTCGTGTCGGCTTCAAGTTTCTTCTTTAGATAATCTACTCTCTTTCGGAACACCTCTCTTGGGGAAGGAGTGGGCAAGAAGAATGACTTAGATGAATGTATATTGAAAATCTCGGTCTTTGAAAATGACCACGCCGATCTATCTGTAGCCGGAAACATAAGTAAACAGTGTCGAGCGGCTCGACGGACTGACTGAAAATATTGGAAGATCATTTCCTTGACCGATATAGAGAATTCATCGGTGTTGTCTACAACGAATATTGGTAGGAAATGACGATTGTGAATGAGATCAGCAACAAGTCGACGTAGATAGCCTTCTCTGTCTGTGTGGACCTGATTCTCAACGTAGGTGCTAAATTTTTCTTTGAACGCTTCTTTGTCCCTGGTGTAGAGGGCCGCATCGATACCTTCCGAGCGCCTAACGTACTCTGTGTGATAGAGGGCCTGTAGGTCGTTCCACTTCGGGTAGCCGTCCTCATACAAGCGCGCCTCGATGAGTTCCGTGACCTTGTTGGTCGCCCACGGCAGCAAGGTGCCTTCGTCGCCCGTCGCATCGAGCATGTTGAGGGTAATCACCACGCACCGCTCGCGTATCGACGGCGGCAGCGTCTTCCTGAAGAACCTGTCGAGGAAGGTGGATTTCCCCGCTCCCGAAGGGCCGACTATGAAAACCGTCTCGCCGTCGTCGCTTTCGACAGAGGTCTTAATGAGAGAATGGAGCCCTTCATCTACGGAGCGATCCTGAGAGGCGAGGTTGCCCAGAACATTGGTAGTAATCTTTTCGAGTGAGAAGTCCGCGACGCGACTCTCACGCGTTTCGACGAAACAATTTATCTGAAGGTCCGGATCATCTTCGCCTGATAGCGTAGCGAAAAACCCCGTAAAAACCTTATCTAGATCAAAGGCCAGAGACGATTTTTGCTCGATGCGCAGTGTGTCCAGACCATACGGCGCCTCTAACGCGGCTGTGTATGTCAGTCTATTTTCGTGAATCTGGTCAAATATGATCTTATAAGTGTTCTTTCTGCATTCTGCTTTCGCAAGCAGCTCATAGAACTGTGCGAAATCGGCGAGTATTGCATCAAATCCTGGAAAAACGACGGCCTGTTTGTCTTGATATTTCTCGCCGGCAATGTATGGGCGAAAAACGACCCAAGTATAGCCGTCAGTCAGTACGGCAAGCTGTACTCCCAATGGTCCACAGTATGTTGCCGCTTGGACGATGCCGAAAAGGGCGTCCTTAAGAGCCGGGCCCGAAATCTTGTAGTACTGCTTTCTAGTGGCGTGGGTGGGGATGGCCACGAGACCGAGCCGCTTTGCTTCAACGACCAGCGTGTCGTGGCCCCCGTCGGCTAAAAGGTAGTCTGAGTAGCCGTTGTCGTGCTTTCGTTCCGCTGCGATGTCGGAGTGGGACCAGCCAAGCGCCTCAGTGAGCAGCCGAGTGATGATTTGTAGTTTGGCGTCCTCCTCAGTGAGGATTTCACTGACATTTCCGCGAACCTCTTTCAGTATCGCGGTTGCAATTTGATAGGACGCATCGATCCCTAGCATCTTCTTCCCCGGAACAACGCATCGCTTTTACAATTGTCTAGACTGTGGTGATAGAGCTCAGACGCTAAGGTCGGCCGTGGCGGGAATGGAGTTGTTAGTTCCCAGCCCGCTTGCCAAACATTGAGCTCCATCGTTCGTACTAGTCCGCCGTACCTTCGAGGACGTCGAGCTCCATGGTCCTCAATCTCTTGATCTCATCCCGCAACCGCGCCGCGCGCTCGAATTCCAAATTCGTGGCGGCTTCGCGCATCTGGGATTCGAGGTCCTTGAGGACGGCTTGCAGGTTGGCGCCGACCTGGACTTGTTCTTTGCCGTCCTTGCCCTTGCCGATCGACACCGTCACGTGGTCGCGCTCGTAGATGGAGTCGACGATCTCGTTGATCTTGCTCTTCACGCTCTGAGGCGTGATGCCGTGGGCTTCGTTGTAGGCGAGTTGCTTGTCGCGGCGGCGGCTGGTTTCGGCGAGGGCGCGTTCCATGCTGCCGGTGGTGGAGTCGGCGTAGAGGATGACCTTGCCGTCGACGTTTCTGGCGGCGCGGCCGATGGTTTGGATGAGGCTCGTCTCGCTGCGGAGGAAGCCTTCCTTGTCGGCGTCGAGGATGGCGACCAGCGCGCATTCGGGGATGTCGAGGCCTTCGCGCAGGAGGTTGATGCCGACGAGCACGTCGAAGGCGCCGAGCCGCAGGTCGCGGATGATCTCGATGCGCTCGATGGTGTCGATGTCACTGTGCATGTAGCGGACGCGGATGCCCTGCTCGTGAAGGTACTCGGTGAGGTCCTCGGCCATGCGCTTGGTGAGGACGGTCACCAGGGTCCGGTACCCGGCGGTACTGACTCTCCGGATCTCGTCGACGACGTCGTCGACCTGGGTCTTCGCGGGCCTGATCTCGACCGGGGGATCGACGAGGCCAGTGGGGCGGATGACCTGCTCGACGAAGGTGCCGCCGGCCGCCTCCATCTCCCATGAGCCGGGGGTGGCGCTGACGTAGACGGTCTGCGGGCGCATGGCGTTCCACTCCTCGAAGCGGAGCGGGCGGTTGTCCATGCAGGAGGGGAGGCGGAAGCCGTACTCGGCGAGCGTCGCCTTGCGGCGGAGGTCGCCGCGATACATGGCGCCGAGCTGGCCGATGGTGACGTGGCTCTCGTCGACGAAGACCAGCGCATTGTCGGGCAGGTACTCGAACAGCGTCGGCGGCGGCTCGCCGGGCTTGCGGCCGGTGTGGTAGCGCGAATAGTTCTCGATGCCGGCGCAGCTGCCGGTCGCTTCCATCATCTCGAGATCGAAGAGCACGCGCTGCTCGAGCCGCTGCGCCTCGAGGAAGCGGCCGGCGCCGTTGAGCTCCTGGAGGCGCGCGGCGAGCTCCTGGCGGATGGCCTTGATGGCCTGGTTCATGGTGCTGCGCGGCGTGACGTAGTGGCTGTTGGCGAAGACGCGGACGCTGAGGAGATCGGCGGAGGTTTTTCCGGTCAGCGGATCGATCTCGCTGATCTTCTCGATCTGGTTGCCGAAGAGCGTGATGCGCCAGGCGGCATCCTCGTAGTGCGCGGGGAAGAGCTCGACCGTGTCGCCGCGCACGCGAAAGGTGCCGCGGGTGAAGCCGGCGTCGCCGCGCTTGTACTGGAGCTGCGTGAGGCCGCGGAGGAGCTCGCGCTGGTCGATCGACTGACCCTTGCGGAGGTCGATGGTCATCGCGGTGTAGTCCTCGACCGAGCCGATGCCGTAGATGCAGGAGACGCTGGCGACGATGATGACGTCGTCGCGCTCGAGGAGCGCCCGGGTCGCGCTGTGGCGCATGCGGTCGATCTGCTCGTTAACGGTCGACTCCTTCTCGATGTAGGTGTCGGTGCGCGGGACGTAGGCCTCGGGCTGGTAGTAGTCGTAGTAGGAGACGAAGTACTCGACGGCGTTGTCGGGGAAGAAGTTCTTGAACTCGCCGTAGAGCTGGGCGGCCAGCGTCTTGTTGGGCGCGAGGATGAGGGCAGGGCGGTTGGTGCGGGCGATGACCTGCGCCATCGTGTAGGTCTTGCCCGAGCCGGTGACGCCGAGGAGGACCTGCTCGGTCTCGCCGTTGTTCGCGGCCTCGACCAGCTCCTCGATGGCCTGCGGCTGGTCGCCGGCGGGCTGGTAGTCCGAGGTGAACTTGAACTTGATGCCGCCTTCGGACTTCTGCGGTCGGATGGGGCGGTGGGGCTTCCACTCGGTGTTGCCTTCGACCTCCTTGCGGCCGTGGAGGATGATGTCCTCGAGGGCCTTCACGGTGGCGGAGATGCCGACGTGGCCGGCTTCGGTGCCGACGCGGGCGGCGACGGAGCGGCCGGTACGCGCGGTTTCGGTTGCGCCCTCTACCGCATCGCGGAGCTTTGCCATGACCGCCGGATCCTTGGCGGCAGCGCGGCTGATGTCGCGGGCGGTGACGCGGTTGCCGTACTCGCCCTGCTGGGTCAGCGGCGTCGTCGCGGGACGATAGGCGAAGCCGGCCTGGGTTTCCTCGAAGCCGGGGAGATTGGTGGGGCGATCGATGGCGTTGGCTTTGGACTTGGGGGCCTTGAGGCTCATGCCGGTGGCGCGCGAGCGCTTGCCCTTGCCGCGATCGACGATCGCGGATTCCTCCGCTGCCTCTTGCTGGCTGCCGTTGGATTCGTCGAGGGCGTCGGTGTTGGCACTGCCCCTCACCCGGCGCTTCGCGCCACCCTCTCCCTCAAGGGGAGAGGGGACCGCCGACTGCGCCTCCGCGGCCTTGCGGGCGGCGCGGTCGAGGGCGCGGGCGTTGCGCATGCGTTCGGCGTAGAGGGGCTTACTGGCCTTGAGGTCCTCGGCCTTCTCGATCTCGCCGATGAACTCGTCGATGGAGAAAGAGGATGCGCCGCTGCTCTCTTTGTCCTCGCGCCGGACAGGCTGGTCCTGGCTGCGGTCTTCTTCAGCGGGATTCTTGGTGGGGCGGCCGGTTTTCTTTGCGCGCATGGCTTGGCTCGAATGGATCGGGGCAGGGTCAGCCGTAACGGGCGATCCTGTCAAAACCTGTCAGCAGTCGATGAAGTTGCGTGTCTAGCACGGGGCGAACGGAATGGGAACAGTATGGTGGTAGTCGGTCCTACGCAGTTCCCGTGATTTCGCGTGCCGAGGGTTGCGGCAAGGTCATCGGTTCAGGGGGTACCGATGTCAGAGCAGGGAAACGAGAACACCGCTGGTGGCGGCAACGGGGGCGGGGGTAACGCAGGAGGGGGAGGCGGCGGAGGCGGAGGTCCGCCCGGCAACGGCAATCCGCCGCCGGCCCTGCCGGGATGGACAACCCCGACCTTTGTGACGGGGGTGATCGTCGGGTTGATTCTCGTGGTCGGCGCACTCGCAATCGAGGCGCTCGAACTGGTGCCGAGCGGGACCGCGAACCTTGTGATGTGCTGCGGTCTCGGCATCGTCCTCGGCGCGTTCGGAACCGTCGCGCTCGTCCGGTGGCAGGGCGTTGTGATCGCCGGATGCGGCGCGGTGGCCGTGGTTCTGTTCGTGCTCCTCGCCAACTCTGCAGTGACGCATCTCCGTCTCGTGGTTGCGGGCGTTCCGAAGGACGTGATCGCCACGCTGGTGCTCGAGAACACCTACACCTCGGTCGCAAATCGTGAGGGCGTCGCGACCTTTCTTGTGGTTGAGCGACGGGTTGGTGTCCACCAGGCCAAGCTCATGCTGACCGGCGAGGTCGAGACCGAGTTCTGCATTCCGGTGTCGCGCATTGCCGGCCTCGGCACCGGGCGTACAGCGCAATGGGACATTCAATGGCCGTCTCAGGGCGATCCGGCGAGCCTGATGACGGACGACAATTCCGAGCCGATCAAGAGCCAGTGCGGGGCGCGGTCATCCGCCTTTGTGGTGCCGAACCTCTGGCCAATCGGACCAGCCGTGGCCCAGGAACCTCCTGACTCGATCACGGCGCTGATCGCCGACCTCGACGCCGAAAGCCCGCTGGTACGGCGCGAGGCGCGTGACGGCCTGTCGCTCTGGGGGGAACAGGCGATCAAGCCGATGATGGATGTCTGGGCGGCGGACCCTACCCACTATCGCAACACGCTCGGTGTCGCCGTCGCAATGACGGAGTACCTGCGCGAGCACAAGGATCGCCGCGCCGAGGTCGCCGCCCTCCTTGACGAAAGCGATATCAAGCTTCTGGTGGACGCGACGTCGCATCCGGACCGCACGATGCGAGTCTATGCGACCGAGTTTCTTTTCGACCTCGGTGCGCCGGAGGCCGGCCCCATCCTGCTCGAGGCGCTGCCAGATGCGTCTCCGGCGGGTCAATTCAACGCGGGGTTCGTGCTTACCAATGTGATCCCCTACCTCAGCGACGAGCAGCGGCTGGAGCTGATGCCAGAAGTCGCGCACGCCATTACGACGCTGCCGCTCGGACCGGAGACGACCGAGAAATTCAAGGAAGTGCTGACCACTCTAAAGTCCGGCGAATGGGGATGACGGCTTCGTCATCCACGCGTCTGTCCGTAGTGAAGGCCGCCGGCCATGGTAGGCCGGCGGTCTCTTGAGCGTTACGCGCTGGCGCCGAGGGTGGCGAGGAGGTTGTCGAGCTGGTCGAACTGTTCGGGCAGGGCGGCGGCGCTGCCTTCGATCGCTTCGTCGAGGGCGGCTTTGGAGGGGTAGCGTTCGTGAAGGGTCAGAAGGGTCTTGCCGGCGCTTTCGGCGAAGGTGACCGTGGTGACCGCGCCGTCGTCGCTTTCCTCGTTCGTCCAGACGATGCGGGAGGGCGGCACGACGTCGGTATAGGTGCCGAAGAACGCGACGGGCTGCGGGAAGGCGGGGTGGCTGAATTCGAAGCGGTACTTGCCGCCGGTGCGAACGTCGACCTCGCAGGAGAGGAGCGACATGCCCATCGATTTCGGCACCCACCAGCGCTTGAGGAGCTCGGGCGTGGTCCAGGCCTTGAAGACGATGCGCGCCGGGGCGTCGAAGGTTCGCGTCACGACGAGCTCGAGCTCGGACTTTCGTTCGACGTTGGTGCGGCTCTTCACGGCGGCGGAGCCGCCTTCACTTTTTGCGTCCATCGATTTTCTCCCTGTGTTTGAGTTCGTCGACAATCTTGTCCAGTTCGTCGAAGCGGGCGTCCCAAAGCTCGCGGTAGCGCTCGATCCATGAGGCCTCTTCGTCGAGGCGGTGCGTGCCGAGCCGACAGGTGCGCACGCGCCCGATCTTTTCGGTGGTGACCAGGCCCGCCTCCTCAAGGACGCCGACGTGCTTCTTCATGCCGGTGAGGGTCATTTCGAACTTTTCGGCGAGATCAGAGATCGACGCGTCCCGACGCCCGAGCTGTTCGAGGACGCCGCGCCGGGTGGCGTCCGAAAGCGCGGCGAAGGAGGCATCGAAGCGGGCGCGTGAATACTGAACCATATGGTTCACTATTATAACGATGAGCGGGATGCAAGGGGATGTGCGCTGTTGTGAATTGGGGGGAAGGCGGGCGCGGCAGGCGCTGGTCCCGCCTCTGCACTGCATAAGGTCCGGGGATCATTGCCGCTCTCGCTTTCCGCGCGTGGGGCGCGGTAAGGATGGCGCGGCACGAGGGTTTCATGGATTCGCGGCTTCTGTGGCTGGCGCTCGCGGCGTTCGTCGGCGCGGTCGAGGGCGGGCTGATCGCCGGGCAGCTGCCGCTGATCGGCGCCGAGATGGGCGTCAGCCTTGGGCAGGCGGGACTGCTCGTCGTCGGCTATTCGCTGGCCTATGCGATCGGCACGCCGGTGCTGGCTGTGCTGCTCGGCGGAGTGGGCCGGCGGCGCGTCGCGGCGGGCGCGGAGTTCTCGCTCGCGATCTGCGCGCTGCTGCTCGCGCTGGCGCAGGTCTTCGAGCTGATGGTCGTGGTGCGCACCGTGCTCGCTGTGGCGGCGGGGACGCTGACCGGCACGGCGCTCTCGACTGCGGCGATGCTGGCGCCGGAGGGTCAGCGCGGCCGCTATATGCAGGTGATCACCGTGGGCCAGTCGCTGGCAGCGCTGGTCGGAGTGCCGCTCGGGGCGTGGATCGCGACGCAGTACAGCTGGCGCATCAACTACGGGGCGATCGCGGCGATGGCGGCGGCCGCCTCGCTCGCGCTCTACCTCGGGCTGCCGCGGGGCATGCTGGCCGACACGCAGACCATGCGCGACCGCATCCGCGTGCTGAGCAATCGCGGGGTGCGGCCGGCGCTGGTGTCGACGCTGCTGTTCATGGCTGGCGCGCTGCCGATCTCGATCTATATCGGCGCGGTGCTGTCATCTGCCGGAGTGAAGATCGAAGTCCTGCCGCTGGTGTTCTTTGCGGGAGGAGTGGGGGCTCTGGCGACCGGGCTTACGGCGGGACGGCTCGCGGACCGCATCGGCAACCGCGCGACCTCGATCTGGACCTCGGCAGCGGTAATGGCCGTTCTCGTCCTCATGGCGGCGCTGCCGGTGTTGCCGGAGGCGATCCGCCTGCCGCTGATGCTCGCTGGGTTCGTGGCGCATGCCTATGTGGTCTGGACCTTCTCGATCGCGGTGCAGAGCGAACTGGCCCACCTCGCGCCGAGCTCGGTGCCGGTCGCGATCTCGCTGAACATGTCGGCGTTCAACATCGCCATGGCGATCGCCGCGGCGGGGGGCGGGGTCATCGTCGATGCCTGGGGCGCGGGTGTGGTGGCGCTGGCGGGGGTGCCGCTGGTCGTCGCGTCGCTGGCGATCTGGTTCACGATGCGCGAACCGCAGCCCTGACCGGAACCGGATGGCCCGCCGGCCATTTGTCTGGCGGGACAAATGGTGATGGTTGGCATGCGGTTAACGAAGGTTGCTCGAATCTTACTTGTCGCTCTGGCGACGGCAGTTGCGCCGGCCATGGCCCAGGAGGCCGCGGCGGATCCAGACGCGGCGGCTGTGGCGGTTGAGCGCGTGCCGCTGACGGGCGAGGCAATCAACGCCGCGGACCTCATGACGATCGCGGCGGAGTACGCGCCGCCGGCGGCGCCCAAGGAGGGCGAGAAGGCGGTGCCGCTCTTTGCCGATGCGGCGATCGTGCGGCTGCAGGTGCTGCTCGACCGGGCAGGAGCTTCACCCGGGGTGATCGACGGCTTCGACGGCGACAATGTGCGCAAAGCCGTGCGGGGGTTCGAGACGCTGAACGGGCTGCCGGCCGACGGGGTGATCGATCCCGAGATGCTGGCGCGGCTGGGCGGGGAGCCGGTGGTCGGCGTCTATACCATCGTGCCGGAGGACGGCGACGACGTCACGGGGCCGGTGCCGGACGACTATGCCGAGAAGGCGAAGCTGCCGTTCCTCGGCTACGCCAGCATGGCCGAGAAGCTGGCCGAGCGCTTCCACATGGACATCGACCTTCTCGCCGAGCTCAACCCGGGCGCGGGCTATGCGCCGGGGGATGAAATCGTGGTCGCGGCGCCGGGGCTGCCGCGCGAGGGCGAGGGCGCGGTGGCGCGGATCGAGGCGGACAAGAGCCTCGCGCAGGTGCGGGCCTATGGCGCCGACGGCACGCTGATCGCGGCCTATCCCGCGACCATCGGCAGCGAGGAGAACCCCTCGCCCTCGGGCACGCACACGGTCGAGGTCGTCGTCCACTTGCCGGAGTACACCTACAACCCCAAGATCAACTTCCAGCAGGGCGACAACACCGAAGTCCTGACCATCCCGCCGGGGCCCAACGGGCCGGTGGGCTCGGTGTGGATCGACCTCTCCGAGCCGACCTTCGGTATCCACGGCACTCCGGAGCCGAGCCTCATCGACAAGACGGGCTCCCACGGCTGCGTGCGGCTGACCAACTGGGACGCCGAGGAGCTGGCGGGGATGGTGACGAAGGGGGTGGTGGTGGAGTTCGTGGGGTAGGCAAGGGAGATGCGGTTGATCGCGCGGCGCACCGGCGGCTAGGGTCGCTGGGCGCGAGAGGCGCGCAACCGGGGGCAAGATGAGAATTTGGATCGGCGCACTGCTGTGCGCGTCGGCGTTCGTCGCGAGTGCGGCGGTGGGGCAGGACATTTCGGGCGAAGCGCTCAAGGCGCACAATGCGCTGAGGGCAAAGCATGGCGTGCCGGCGCTGAGCTGGTCGGGAGGGCTCGCCGATACGGCGCAGGCCTGGGCCAACCGCTGCGTCTTCGAGCATTCGAGCAACGGGCTCGGCGAGAACCTCGCGATGGGGACGAGCGGCCGCCAGTCGGTCGGGCAGTTCGTCGAGGACTGGTACAACGAGATCGGCGCTTACGACTTCGCCAACGGCGGCTTCAGCGGCGACACCGGCCACTTCACGCAGGTGGTGTGGAAGAGCACGACCGAATTAGGCTGCGGGGTGGCGCAGTGCAGCGGGAATGATCTGCTGGTCTGTAACTATTCGCCGGCGGGGAACATGGAAGGCGCGTTCGCGGAGAACGTGCCGCCGCCGAAGTAGCCGGGGCGCCCGGCGCTTTCGTCCTAATTTGCGGTCACTGGACGCAACAGCTGGCGCGGATCCGATGGCCCGGATCCCAGCCGGCCCATCTCGCGCGTCTCATTGATTCCAATGATGACAGCATCGCGCGTGGGGTCGAGACTCGGCCCACACGAAGCAGTGGGTGAGCGCGATGGCCTGGAACGATCAGTGGACGTGGGAGCGGGCGGTCAAGGTCGCCGAGCGCGCCTATGAGAACTGGCAGAACAACCCGGTCATCCAGCGCTGGATGGCGGCCGAGGCGGCGGCCATCAAAGCCGCGGGCGACGCGCGGATCGCGACCGCGATCGCATCGCTGAGGACGAGCTCGGCGGTCGCGGCGGCGGGCAGCCTCGCGGTCACCCTCGTCGTGCCGCTCGCAGTGTGGGTCGGCGTCTTCGCGGCACTGGGTGCGCCCTATGCCGAGGCCCGCGCGCTGGTCAAGAACGAGAACTACAAGTCGGGATTCACGCAGGGCTTCATCATCGGCCTCCTCGGCTGGGAGTGGCAGCACGCGACGTCGCGCTTCTTCAAGTTCAGTCCCGACCAGACCAACGGCTGGGACCCGGGCATGGGCTACGTCAGCGCCAATGCCTACAACGAGGGCCTCCGATCAGGGTTCGTCCACGGCTCGGGCTTTGACGAAGAGGCGCGGAAGGCCGCGCTCAAGGAACTGAGGGCGCTGTCGCCGACGACGAGCAAGGGCGACTGGGACCGTCGGGCGCAGATCAGCTACGTCATCGAGCTCGCCGCGGCGGGAATCAAGGGCGGGATGTTCAAGTCGGGGTAGGTCGCCGGTGCGACCAGGCGATCAGCTTTCTGGCAACCCGGCCTTGCGCAGGCCCGGGAGGGTGGCTTCGACGAAGATGTCTTTTTTGACCACGCCATCGACGATCGTCTTGATCGTGAGGTGGGGGTTGAGCTCGCGCACCTTGCGCAGCGCAGCGCGGGCCTCGTCCATGCGGTCGAGGTTGGCGTAGGCCGCGGTCAGGGTGATGTGGGTGAGGAAATGGTCGTTGAAGGTCGCCAGCGACTTCTGCGCCCAGTCGATGGCCAGCTCGTTGTGGCCGAGGAGCAGCTCCGACGCCGCGATGCCGAACAGTGAGTCGTAAGCTTCGGGCCCGTTCGGGCTGAGCTGATAGGCCCGCTCGTGATAGCGGATGGATTCTTCGAGTTCCCCATGCATGCCGACAACCGCGGCGGCATGCTGGAGGACAACGACATGGTTGGGATTGTCAGCGGCGGCGCGGCGGGCGCCTTCGATTGCGGTGAGATCGCCGTCGACGCTGTAGAGCACCCAGGCGCAGATGGCGCGGACCAGCGGATCGTGTCGGTCGAGACTGAGCGCCCGGCGGGCAAGGGCGACGGCACGGGCGGCGTCGTTGTCGCTCAGCGGGGGCGCGCGGCTGGCGATGTGGCGGTCGTAGACGTTGGCGGCATAAGCGCAGGACAGGGCGAAGCCGGGGTCGAGCTCCATGGCGCGGTCGAGGAGCGCGATGGCCTCCGCGTGGCGTTCGATGCTGGGATCGTAGATGCTCGGCGCGGCCCTGAGGAAGAGATCGTAGGCATCGAGGCTTTGCGTCGGCTTTCTGCGGGCGCGTTCGATCTCGGCCTTGCGGATCGTCGGCTCGACGACGCCGACGACGCTTTCGACGATCCGGTCCTGGAACGCGAAGACGTCGGCGAGGACGCCGTCGTAGCGCTCGCCCCAGAGCGGGGTGCCGGCCGCCGCGTCGAGGAGCTGCGCGGTGACGCGCAGGCGATCTCCCATGCGGCGGATGCTGCCCTCGAGCGCGTAGCGGACACCGAGCTCGGAGGCCGCGGTGCGGGCATCGGCGCCACGCTCGCGGAGGGCAAAGCTCGCGCCGCGGGAGAGGACGGCAAAGCTCTTGAAGCGCGAGAGGGCGGTGACGACGTCGTCGACGACGCCGTCCGCGAAGTAGCCGTCCTCGGCCGCGTCGCCGTGGTTGGCGAAGGGCAGGACCGCGATCAGGGGCGGGCCGGCGCGGTCGGGCAGGGGGTCGGGTTTCCTCGGCGCGGACTGCTGCGCGACGAGCCGGTAGCCGACGCGCGGCACCGTGACGATGACCGCGTCCGCGCCGTCGCCGAGCTGGCGGCGCAGGGTGGAGATCTGGACCGTGAGGTTGCCCTCCTCGATCACCATGCCGGGCCAGGCGCGCTCCATCAGCACTTCCTTGCTGACGGGCTCGCCGCCGGCGTCGAGCAGCGTTTCGAGGAGGATGTAGCCGCGGTGGCCCACGGCGACGGGCTCACCGTTGCGCGTCACCTCGCGGCGGTCGCGGTCGAGCGTGAAGGGTCCAAAGTTTGTGGCCGGGGCGCCCATGAGGTTGAAGCATACCCGGTTTTGGAACTTTTCAACTCCCACAAAGGACCCAAAGGGCGTGGCCAGGGGAGGGTTCGGCATCGGTGCAAACGGCCGCAAACCCCAACGGAGCCACCAATGACCCTTCGCAACACGATCGCAGCGGCATCGCTGCTCTTCTCTCGGCGAGCCCTGCGATGGCCGAGAATTTCCTCATCCACATCCATACCGGTCCCGACAATCCTACCAAGGCCGCCCTCGGCTTTCTCGTCGCGATGACGGCGCAGAAGGAGGGGCACACGGTGAACGTGTTCCTTGCGGGCGACGGCGCCTCGCTCATCACCAACGAGGCGCTGTCGAGCGTCGCGGGCGTCGGCACCGGCAAGCTCCAGGATCACTTCGATGCGCTGATCCAGGGCGGTGCGCACATCTACATTTCGGGCAATTCCGCGAAGGCGCGCAACATCGGCGAGGACGCACTGGCGGGTAAGCCCGCCGAGTTCGCCATGCCGGCCAAGCTCGTCGAACTGGCAGCGGCCGCGGACGTCGTGCTGGTCTACTAGGGGTGTACCCGGCGCGACGGGGCGCTCCTCTTCCAGGGGCGCCCCATTTATTCTGCGTCGGGCTCAACAGGGAACTGCCATGACGCGAAAATTCCTGCGGCCCCTCGTGGCCGCATTGATGCTGCTCGTGCCGGGTGTGTCGCAAACGATCGCGGCAGACGGCGGGCTCGTGGTCGAAGCGGTGCTCGATACCGCGAGCTATGGGCTGGCGAGCGGCTTCGGGTCGATCTGGTCGATGCAGGGCAAGGACCTGCTGCGGATCGATGCGGGCGACAACAGCATCACGAAAATCCCGATCCCCGAGTCGCGGGGCGGGATCCGCAGCATCGCCATCGGGGAGGATGCGGTCTGGCTCCCTGACGGCGACCAGGATGGCGGCGAGGGCACGATCTTCAAGATCGATCCGGCGACCAACGCCATCGTCCTCACGATCCATGCTCCATTGATCCTTGGCGAGGGCACGATCGGGGTCGGAGCGGGCTCGATCTGGATCATGACGGTGGGCAAGGGCAAGGCGTGGCTCGCGCGCTATTCGGCCGAGAACGGCGCCGAGCAGGCGCAGATCCCGCTGCGCCCCGCCGGGCTCAGCGTGCTCTTTGCCCATGACGCGGTGTGGGTGAGCGGGAGCTACAAGAACGAAGTCTACCGCATCGATCCTACGACCAATACGCTGGCCGCGACCATCAAGGTGCCCGGCGGGCCGCGCCAGCTTGCGGCGAGCGCGGATGCGGTCTGGGTGCAGTGTCCGGGGAGCGGCGACCTGATCCACCGCATCGACCCCGCGACCAACGAGGTCGTTGCGAGCATCAAGACCGATACCGGGATCGATACCTTCGCGAGCCTGACGGCGGGCGGCGGGACGGTGTGGGCGACCTACCACGAGGGTTATCTGCTGCAGATCGATCCCGCGACCAACGCGATCGTCAACCGCTACGAGGGTGGGGAGGTGGCCGGCTACAACATCCTCCACGCCAACGGATCGCTGTGGCTCTCGGGCTACGGCTCGACGATCACGCGCATCGCACCACCGGCGCCGTAGCGCCGCGTGATCGATGCCGCGGCGAGGGCCTGTGCGACCGGGCCCTCGCCTTCCTGTTCGTCAGCAGACGCTGCTGCGGTCTACTGCGTCGGCGCCGGTCGAGGGTGTGGCCACAAAGAGCGAGGGGTCGCTCGCCAGCATCTCCTGGTACGCGGCGAGCTTTGCAGTCGCTTCGGCTTCGCCGAGGCCGGCGACGAGGTAGTCCTCGAGCGAGTAGCTGACGCCATCGACCAGCGGATCGAAGATGAAGACGTAGTCGAGGGGCAAGCCCGCGCCGACCGCGAGCTCGGCCATCTCGGCCGGCGGCACGAGCACGCGCCAGGAGCGGAAGGCGCAGGTCTCCGCCGGGCTCAGCTTACCCTCGGCGATGAGCTTTTCGACCAGCGTGCGGTAGTCGGCGACCCAGGCCTCGTAGGCCGCGCGGGACTCGGGCTTCACGTGATTGATGATGAACTGGACGGGCGGATGGCTGTCCTGCGCCAGCACCGGCGCGACGGTGCCGAAGGAGCCGGCCGCGAGCGCGATGCCGACTGCGATCGTCGAGACAAGGCGTAAAAGCATGATCGAAGGTCCCCTGGGTTCGGCGGGGAAATTGCCTTGCGCTGCGGGAACTTGCAAGGCGGGTCATCCGGGCGCTGTGGCTACGCCATTGACCGTCAATGCGGGTGTGCGGCTGCGGTGTCGGCCGGGATGCCGATGCTTTCGTCGTCGAGGTCGTCCACCACGACGAACTGGCCCATCATGCCCATGTCCTCGTGCTCGAGGATGTGACAGTGGAACATGTAGGGCGCGTGGGGATCTGCGAAGGCGTCGAACGTCATGATGAGGCGCACGGTCTCGGTGGAGCCGACGTTGACGGTGTCCTTCCAGCCCATCTCCCAGGCCGGCGGAGGCTGGCCGTTGCGGTCGAGCACCTGGAACTGGATGCCGTGGATGTGGAACGGGTGGTACATGCTGGTGAAGTTGCGCACCAGCCAGATCTCGGTATCGCCGCGCTTCACCACCTGATCGATGCGCATGTGGTCGTGAGCGAGGCCGTTGATCGAGTCCGCCTCGGTATCGAGGACGAACTCGCGCTCGCGGACGGCATCGGTGGCGGCCATGCGGGGAATGTCGTTGAGGACCGCGGGCAGGGGCGGCACGGGCGATGCCGCGGGGGTCGTCCGGAGCTCAAGGATCTCGAACTGCTGGTTCTCGTCGTTGGCGCCGAAGAAGATCACCTGCGTCAGGTTGCTGATGGGGTCCATCGGGTCGGTGAAGGGCAGCGACAGGAACTTCAGCCCTTGCGGCGCGTCTGAAAGATCGACGACGATCTCGGCGCGCTCGGCGGCGGCGAGGAAGAGGCTGGTGCGCTCGACCGGCGCCGGCAGGAGGCCGCCGTCGCTGGCAATCTGCTGGAACGGCCGGCCGTCGGCGAAGGTGAAGTTGTAGCGACGGGCGTTGGAGCCGTTGAGGATGCGGAGGCGGACGAGGGTCGCGGGTACGGTGAGGTACGGCGCAAGCGTGCCGTTGACGAGGATGGTGTCGCCCATCATGCCGCCGTGGAAGAGGCCGCCGCCGAAACCCTCGTGGCGATAGACGAGCTGGCCGGATACGTCGAAGCGGCGATCCTGGACGACGAGCGGGATGTCGTCGGTGCCGTAGGCGTGGGGCAGGGCGAGCGCCGCGGGGTTGGCGTCGTCGACGAGGAAGAACCCGGCGAGGCCGCGGTACACCTGCTCGCCGGTCTTGCCCGCCATGTGGGAATGGTACCAGAGCGTCGCGGCTTGGTTGCGGACGGTCCAGTGCGGCTCCCAGGCGGCGCCGGCGGCGACGAGCTGATGCGGGCCACCGTCCATGCCGGCGGGCAGGTCCATGCCGTGCCAGTGGACGGTCACCGGCTCGCCTAGGGTGTTACGGACGCGGATGCGCACGTCGTCGCCCCTGGCGGCGCGGATGGTTGGGCCGAGGTAGGCGCCGTTGAAGCCGATGGTGGCGGCGGGGACGCCGGGCTGGAACTCGGTGGCGCCCGATTGCACGGTGAGGTCGAAGACCTTGGCATTGCCTTCGCGGGTGGGCTCGAGCAGCGGCGGGATGGCCAGCGGGTTGGCGAAGGCGATGCCGGCGTTGGGATAGTCGACGCGCTCGGTCCAGACGACGACGAACGCCGTGACGATGATCGAGACGATGAGCCCGGCGAGGACGCCGAGGGTCCAGTAGAGGATGCGGAGGAGGCGACGCTTCACGGGGGGGAGCTAAGCATGCCGTGCTCGGCTGTGCTATGACGCGCGGAGGGGGATGCTCATGAAACTCGTGGCGATGCTGCTCGGCTTTGTGATCGTGTGGCTGGTGCTCGACCAGTCGGCCGCGACGCTCGGGAGCTTTCGCGGCGAATGGGGTGTCGCGGTTGCGGCGGTGACGCTGGCGGCGATTGTCGCGACTGAAATGGCGGTGTTCCGGCGCAGCCTTCGCGATGCCATCGGCGCGCTGGGGCTTGGACCGGCGAAGCGCAAGGTGCTGCTGACGTCGCTGGCGATCTCGGCAGCGCTGCTGGCGATGATCCCGATCTACGGCATCGCGCGGGGCGTGCCGGTCTCCCTCATGGACGGCTGGTGGCTGCTCGCCATCGGCATCTTCGCGCAGGCGGGGATCGCCGAGGAGTCGGTGTTCCGCGCCTATCTCTTCGGCCACCTGCGCGAGGGCCGGACATTCTGGCGAGCGGCGGGGATTGCGGCGATCCCGTTCGTCCTCGTCCACCTCATGGGCTACCTGACGATGGACCCGGTGCTGGCGACGGTGTCGCTGGTGGTCGCGTTATCGCTGACCTTCCCGTTCTCGTGGCTCTATGAGCAGGCGGGCAACTCGATCTGGCCGGGGGCGATCCTTCATGCCTCGATCCAGGGCGGGATCAAGCTGATCGTCGTGCCGGACGCGGACTACCTGACGCTGGCGCTGCTCTGGCTGGTGGTGACGGCCGCGGTGCCGTGGCTGGTCTTCGGGATCCTCCGAAAAGGCAGCTAGGCCGCCCGCGGTTTGGAACCGGCTTTGGCAACGTTTCACAATCGTTTCGGCGCCGTTTGAGGACCCAAAGCGGGCGGCGCGGCTATCCCTTTGATCATCAACTGGACCTCAGCGACGCAATCCAGCGAAGCGGGCCAGCGCTCAAGGGGAACCAAAATGAACCGCATCGTCACCATTGCCGCCGCTTCCGTTTTCGCCGCCCTCTTCGGCGGGTCCGCTCTCGCCTTCGAGCTGCCCTACACGGGCATCGCCGGCGATCCGATGGGCCTCACCAGCACCAAGAGCCCGGCCGGGTTCCTCGATGCCGCGTTCGAGACCAACGCTGCCGCCGTCCATGTCGTCATCCCCTACACCGGGATCGCGGGCGATCCGCTGGGCCTCGTGAGCGGGGGCATCGACCTCCGCTTCGCGAGGGAAGTCGTGGCGCCGCGCCACATCCAGCTGCCCTACACCACGTCGGCCGGCGATCCCGACGACCTCATCTGACAGCACCCCTTGGCAGCACGACTACGCTGCCGGGCCGGGGACCCAACGCCCCGGCCCACTTTATTGCGGCGGCACGATCGAGTTGGGGCTCGAGCCGCCGGGAAACACGGCTTGCCGCACACCGATTGCACCGGCGGCGAGACCGGATGAGCCCCCCGGTGCGTGGAGTGAGCAACTTGGGTATGATTGAGCCATGGCGGATACGACCCCCGTGTTCGGACCGTTCAGCCTCGACCGCAGCGGCAAGGTGCTGCTGCGCGACGGTGCGCCGGTCGATGCCGGGCAGCGCGGGATTGCGCTGCTCAAGGCCCTCATCGCGGCACGAGGCAGCGCGGTGACCAAGGCAGAGCTGCTCGAAACCGCCTGGCCCGACGTCATCGTCGACGAGGGCAACCTCACGGTGCAGATCGCATCATTGCGCAAGGTGCTGGGGATCACGCCCGACGGCGGGGAGTGGATCGTCACCGTGCCGCGCGTCGGCTACCGGCTGGCGGGCCAGGCGCCCACACCTCCGACCGCGCCTCGGGCCGATGCCGCGTCGCGGCTGCCTATGCTGGCGGTGCTGCCATTCGAGAACATCGGCGGCGATCCCGAGCAGGAATACTTTGCCGACGGCGTCGTCGAAGACATCATCACGGCGCTCAGCCGCTTCCGCTCGTTCGCCGTGATCGCCCGCAATTCGAGCTTCGTCTACAAGGGGCGCGCTGTCGACGTCCGGCAGGTCGGGAGCGAGCTCGGCGTGCAATACGTCCTGGAGGGCAGCGTCCGGCGCGCCGGCGGCAGGCTGAGGATCGCGGCGCAACTCATCGATGCTGCGGCCGGCAACCACCTTTGGGCGAACACCTTCGAGGGTGACGCCGGCGATGTCTTCAACTTCCAGGACCGCATTACAGAAGGTGTCGTCGCCGTTCTTGAGCCGGAGATACAGCGCGCAGAGATCGATCGATCACGGCGCGAGCGGCCCGGGAGCGTTACGGCCTATGACTTCTATCTGCGGGGACTTCAGCACTTCAACCGCAAAGGCATCGATGACAATGCCGCCGCTTACGACGAGTTCGCCAAGGCTATCGCGCTCGAACCGAACAACGGCAGAGCTCTGATCAACGCCGCCGTGACAATCATGCGGCGGGAAGCCTTCGGCTGGCGCGGAAGCTCGCCCGACAACGCGGCACGCGCAGTGGACTTGGCCTACAGAGCCGTCGAGGCCGCTCCAAACGATGGCCATGTCCTCGCCACGGCGTGCGCTACTGTCATCCATACGTCGCGCGAATTCGAGATCGCCGAACAGTTGATCGAGCGAGCGCTCGAAGCGAACCCGAACTCGTTCTGGGTTCATCATTGCGCCGCGATCTGGCACCTCCATTGCGGCGATCTCGAACAGGCGAGGGGGTATTTCGAACGTGACCACAAGCTCAATCCTGCCGATCTCGACGGCGATAGAGCCCTCGCGGGCATGTCGCACGTCCTGCTTGTGTCGGGCCAATACGAGGAAGCGCTGAAGTGGGCGCAGCGCTCGTTCGCGATCAATCGAAACTGGAGCCCTACATACTGGATGCTGGTGGCGGCGAATGCTCATCTCGGCCGGCTCGACGAGGCACGCCAATATCTCGCCCAGTTCATGACGGTGTCGCCGGACACGACGATCGCCAAAATCAAGGCCGGCCAGCCCAACAGGATTCCCGGCAGGATCGAGCCCATCCTTGAAGGTTTACGCCTCGCCGGCCTGCCCGAGGGCTGATCTATGCCCTCCGTCGAGTGTGCGGCATCATTCGCGTTGGGGTATGATGAGCCATGGCGGATACGACCCCCGTGTTCGGACCATTCAGCCTCGACCGCAGCGGCAAGGTGCTGCTGCGCGACGGCGCGCCCGTCGATGCCGGGCAGCGCGGGATTGCGCTGCTCAAGGCGCTGATCGATGCAAAGGGTGGCACGGTGACGAAGGCGGAGCTGCTTGAGACTGCATGGCCCGACGTCATCGTCGACGAGGGCAACCTGACGGTGCAGATCGCATCGCTGCGCAAGGTGCTCGGGATCACGCCGGATGGCGGGGAGTGGATCGTGACGGTGCCGCGGGTTGGGTACCGGCTGGCGGGACACGGGCCGCCGCCGGCAACCCCTCCTGCCGCGACTCGAACCGATGCGGCGTCGCGGCACCCGATGCTGGCGGTGTTGCCGTTCGAGAACATGATCGGCGATCCCGAGCAGGACTATTTCGCCGACGGCGTCGTCGAAGATATCATCACGGCGCTCAGCCGTTTCCGGTCATTCGCCGTCGTCGCGCGGATCTCGAGCTTCGTCTACAAGGGCCGCGCCGTTGATGTGCGTGAGGTGGCGCGCGACCTCGGGGTCCGCTACGTGCTCGAGGGCAGCGTGCGGCGGTCAGGCAATCGCCTTCGCATCGTCGCACAGCTGGTCGACGGCGAGACAGGCGGGCATCTCTGGGCCAAGACGTTCGACGGGTCAGCCGAGGACATCTTCGCGTTCCAGGACCGGATCACCGCCGAGGTGGCGACGATCGTCTCTCCCGAGATCGAGCAGGCCGAGATCGAGCGCGCCCGCAGGAAGCCACCCGAGAGACTTGATGCCTATGACCTGGTCCTGCGCGCTCTCCCGCTCTATCGAGCGCAGAGGCCCGAGGCCAGCGCGGAGGCGATACGCCTCTTCATGAAGGCGATGGAACTCGACCCCGGCAACGCCTCCGCGATCAGCTATGCGGCGTCGGCGCTGCACAGCCGTTTGACTGCTTGGTGGCCACCGCTCACCGCCGACGATTTCGCGACGTGTATCGCACTGACGCGTCGTGCGGTTGAGCTGGCCAACGGCGACGCGTTGATCCTTGCGCAGTGCGGCCGCACGCTTGCCCACGGTGCTGTTGCCGAATACGAACAGGCGCTCTCTCTTATTGACCTCGCGGTCGCGGCCAACCCCAACAACGCGATTGTCATGAGCTTGTCGGCCGTCGTCTATCTCCATTGCAGCGACCTGGGGCGCGCGCTGGAATACGCTCATCGGTCCGTAGACCTGCACGCCGGGAGGGCCGGGTCGTTCTGGGGCCTCACGGCGATCGCTCACATCCATATGGCGCTCGGCACGTTCGAGGAGGCGCTGCACTGGGCGGAGAGGTCGCATCCGGTCAATCCCGACTACGGGCCCACGTACTGGATGCTGATCTCCGCCAACGCCAAGCTCGGCCGGATTGAGGAGGCGCGGCGCTGGGTCGCGCGCTACCTCAAGCTGAGGCCGGACGTGACGGTCGCGCTGATCCGCAGGGGTCAGCCCAACCGCTATGCCGACCGCAACGCCAGTCTCTACGAGGGCCTTGCGGCCGCTGGACTGCCCGAAGGCTGATCTTCCAGCCTGCGGCATCATTTGCGTTGGGGTATGATGAGCCATGGCGGATACGACACCCGCATTCGGACCGTTCAGCCTCGACCGCAGCGGCAAGGTGCTGCTGCGCGACGGCGCGCCGGTCGATGCCGGGCAGCGCGGGATTGCGCTGCTCAAGGCCCTCATCGCGGCGCGAGGCAGTGCGGTGACCAAGGCAGAGCTGCTCGAGACCGCCTGGCCCGACGTCATCGTCGACGAGGGCAACCTCACGGTGCAGATCGCTTCGCTGCGCAAGGTGCTGGGGATCACCCCCGACGGCGGGGAGTGGATCGTCACGGTGCCGCGGGTCGGCTACCGGCTGACGGGTCAGGTCGCGGCAACGCCGACGGCGCCGCCAGCAGATGCGGCACTCCGGCATCCTATGCTGGCGGTCCTGCCGTTCCAGAACATCGGCGGCGACCCCGAAGAGGACTACTTCGCCGATGGCGTGGTCGGGGACATCATCACCGCGCTCAGCCGCTTCAAGTCGTTCGCGGTCATCGCCCGCAATTCGAGCTTCGCCTACAAGGATCGTGCCGTAGATGTGCGGGAGGTGGGACGGGAACTCGGCGTCCGCTACGTGCTCGAGGGCAGCGTGCGGCGATCCGGCAGTCGCCTGCGTATCCTCGCGCAGCTGGTCGACGCGGAAACCGGCGTCCACCTCTGGGCGCAGACCTTCGATGGGTCGAACGAGGACATCTTCGCCTTCCAGGATCGGATCACGGCGGACGTGGCGACGATCGTCTCTCCCGAGATCGAGCTGGCCGAGATCGAGCGGGCGCGCAGGAAGCCACCCGAGAGCCTCGATGCCTACGACCTGGTGCTCCGTGGACTGCGGCCGTATCGCGCGCTGACACCCGCGGCAAACGCCGAGGCGATCGGTCTCTTCATGCGGGCGATGGAGCTCGACCCCGGCTACGCTCCGGCGATCAGCTTTGCGGCTACCTCGCTCCACATGCGGTTCGGCCACAAGTGGCCCTCGATCACCGGCGACGACTTCGCGGCGTGCATCGCGCTGACGCGGCGCGCCGTGGAACTGGCCAATGGCGACGCGTTGATCCTTGCCCATTGCGGCCTGACACTCGCCAATCGCGCGGGCGAGTACCACGAGGGCGTCGCCCTCATCGACCTTGCGGTCGCGACCAACCCCAACAACTCGATCGTCATGACCTGGGCCGCGGTCGTTTATCTTCACTGCGGCGACCTCGGGCGCGCGATGGACTACGCGCACCGGGCAGTGGACCTCCACGGCGGGCGGGCCGGAGCGTTCTGGGGTCTTACGGCGATCGCCCACATCCACACGATCCTCGGTACCTTCGAGGAGGCGCGGGACTGGGCAGAGCGCGCCCTTGCGCTCAATCCCGACTACGAGGCGGCACACTGGATGGTGATCGCCGCCAACGCCAAGCTTGGCCGCATGGATGAGGCGCACCGCTGGCTGGCGCGGCTTCTCAAGCTGAAGCCGGAGGCGACGATTGCGACGATCCGGGCGTCGCAGCCCAAACGTTATGGCACCGAACGCATCGACAATATCATCGAGGGCCTCGCGGCCGCTGGACTGCCAGAGGGCTAAGGCACAAAAGGAACGGGACCGGCGTAGAAACGACGGTCCCGGGTCCCGCAGCAAAAACCGGAAACCGGCGCCGCTGAGCTACTGGAAAGCAGCCTAGCGGCAAGCCTAGTCGATCGGCCGGGGGACCGGAAGGGTCGGCGGTGCGGGAAGGGCCGGGGTCGGTTATGCTTGCGGCATGGCGGACTCGATCCCGGCGTTCGGACCCTTCAGCCTCGACCGCAGCGGCAAGGTGCTGCTGCGCGACGGCGTGCCGGTCGAGGCCGGGCAGCGCGGCATCGCGGTCCTCAAGGCGCTGGTCGAGGCGGGGGGCGGTACGGTCACCAAGGCCGAGCTCATGGAGCGCGCCTGGCCGGATGTGGTCGTCGAGGAGGGCAACCTCTCGGTGCAGATCGCGGCGCTGCGCAAGGCGCTCGGCACCAAGCCCGACGGCGGGGAATGGATCGCGACCGTGCCGCGGGTGGGGTACCGGCTGGCGGCGGTGCCGGAGGGGACGGCCGGCTTGGGCGAACCGATGCTGCCCTCGCTCGCGGTGCTGCCGTTCCAGAACCTCAGCGCGGACCCCGAGCAGGAGTATTTCGCCGACGGACTCGTCGAGGACATCATCACCGCGTTCAGCCGGTTCAAGACTTTTGCGGTCGCCGCGCGCAATTCGTCGTTCGTCTACAAGGGCCGCGCGGTCGATGTGCGGGAGGCGGCGAGGGCGCTCGGCGTCCGCTACGTGCTCGAGGGCAGCGTGCGGCGGACCGCCGAACGCATCCGCGTTGCGGCGCAGCTGATCGACGGGGAGACCGGCGCGCACATCTGGGCCGAGAAGTTTGACGGCACCATCGCCGATATCCTCGATGTCCAGGACCAGATCACCGACAGCGTGATCGGCTATGTCGAGCCGCAGATCCGCAAGGCCGAGCTCGACCGGGCGCGCCGCAAGCGGCCGGATAACCTCCAGGCTTACGATCTTTACCTCCAGGCGCTGCCGACCATGCAGGCCGGCCATAGGAGGCAACAGGACGAGTACAGCAAGGTCCTCGAAGTGCTGTACCGGGCCATTGCGCTCGATCCGGGGTTTGCGCCGGCGCTCGCGGCGACCGCATGGGCGCACGAGCGGCGGCTGACCCGCGGCCACCCGGCGCCGCCCGGCATCGACGATGCGGCGGAGGCCATCGCGCTCGCGGACCGCGCGGTCGCGGCCGATCCCGACGACGCGATGGTGCTAGCGATTGCGGGCGTACTCTACGTTACGATCAGGGACGACAACGCAGGCGGACTTGGGCTTATCCGGCGTGCCGCGGCGTTCAACCCCAACAGCCTCCTCGTCGCGAACATTGCGGGGTATGCCTTCTTCCACGCCGGGGAATTCGACGAGTCGATCGAGCATTATCTCCGCGGACGGCGGCTTAGTCCGCTCGGGTCCGATGCGGTCTGGAGCCTCAACGGCGTTGCGCGGTCCCATCTCGAGGCGGGCCGGTTCGAGGATGCGCTGACCTGGGCGGAGCGGGCGATCGCAGTGCTGCCCGAGGGCAACGTCTCCGGTTATTGCCTCGCCGCGGCGTCCCTCGTCGGCCTCGGACGGATCGAGGATGCGACGGCGATCATGGGCCGGGCGCTCGAGCGGTGGCCCGACTTTACCGCTGCGGAGTTTCTCGGCGCCGACTCCCGGCCGGAGGGCCGCGATCGTCATCTCGCGGCCGGCATCCTCAAGTCCGGGTTGCCACCGGGCCGCGACCGCGCGCCCGCGATTTAGGATTCTTTTTGGCGTCGCTAAGGGACCCGGCTCGGCGCGGGCCTGAGGGTGCTGATCGACGCGGCGCCACCCATTGGGTCGGCTCCTCCCCTGAGCGAGAGAGCAACAGATGATGCATAGTGTGATGACGGTCGGCCTCATGGCCGCGGTCCTGGGGCTTGGCCTTGCGCTTCCGGCGCGGGCCGAGCCGGAGGTGATCCCGGACAGCGCGCTCACGATCGAAGCGCAGTTCAAGCAGACGACCTACTGGCTCGGCGCCGGGTTCGGCGGCATCTGGGCCATGTGGCGCGAGACGCTCGTCCGCTACGACGCGGTGGACAGCTCGATCCGCGAGTTCAGGATCCCCGGGGCGTCGGGGCGCAACCGGGGGATCACAGCGGGCGAGGGGGCGATCTGGCTGGCGGACGCCTACAAGAACACGATCTTCAAGGTGGACCCGGAGAGCGGGGAGGTGCTGCTCAAGATCAAGGTGCAGCTCATGCAGCACTACGAGGGGACGATCGCGGTGGGCGACGGCGCCGTGTGGGTCGCGGCGCCGGACAAGGGCAAGAGCTGGATCATGCGCTTCGACGCCGAAACCGGCGACGAGGTGGCGCGGATCGAGGTGCCGCCCTCGGTATGGGCCATGACCATCGGGTACGGCTCGGTCTGGATGAGCGGGAGCTACAAGCATGAGGTCTACCGGATCGACACGGCGACCAACACGCTGGCCGCGACGATCCCGATCCCCGATCTGCCCAAGCAGATCACCGCGGGGGAGGACGGGGTGTGGGTGGTGAGCCAGGAGACGGGCATCATCCACCGCATCGACCCAGCGACAAACACCGTGGTCGCGACGTTCGACGCCGGGATCGACGAAGAGGCCAAGGGCGACATCACGACCGGCGGCGGATACGTCTGGGCTGCGTTCCGCCGCTATCCGCTGGTGCAGATCGATCCGGCAACGAACGAGCTGCTGCGCATCTACAAGGGGGCGACGCTGCCGGGCGTCGCGGTTGTCTTCGCCGGCGGCTCGCTCTGGACCGCGGGCTGGGGCCAGGCCGCGATCTACCGGATCGCGCCGCCGGAGTGATGCGGAAAACGAAAGCGCCGCCCCACTGGGGAGGCGGCGCGAATGACCCGCGGTGGGAGGTGCGGGCGGCTTGAGGGGGATATGAGGGCCAAGCCGCTGAACCGGGGGTGAATGGAATCGGGATTCATTGTGGCGAGGTGGCGCGCTCGGTGGGGGCGGGGTTTGAGGCGGGCAGGTACACGCCCGGCCGCCGACTGCCCGATGCCCACCGGGTCATTCCCGCGAAAGCGGGAATCCATCCACGATGTGCCTCCGCACCATCGATGGGCATGGAGGGCGTCAGGGCTGGATTCCCGCTTTCGCGGGAATGACCCGGTGGTAGAGAGTGAAGACATTTGTGGGGGTCAGGTATGGACCGGGCCTACTACGTCTACATTCTCGCGAGCCGCAAGAACGGGACACTCTACGTTGGTGTAACGGGCGACCTGCTCGGACGCATCTGGACGCATCGCGAGGATATCCTGGCGGGGTTTTCGCGGCAGTACGGCGTGCACAAGCTTGTGTACTTCGAAGCGTTCGGAGACCCGGTTCCGGCAATCGAGCGCGAGAAGCAGATCAAGAAGTGGAACCGCGCCTGGAAGATCGAGCTAATCGAGAAGGAGAACCCGGATTGGCGGGATCTTTGGTTCGAAATTGGTGCCTCGGGCCCATGATTGCCCAAGTCTCCACGGAGTCATTCCCGCGAAAGCGGGAACCCAGCCCTGATGCTATCAACGACCATCGCGCGTGTTGCGAGCGTCGTGGATGGATTCCCGCTTTCGCGGGAATGACCCGGTGGTTTTGAGAGCGTAGCTAGTGGACGCGCAGCGATGAGACGTTGTTGTCGAGGAAGCCGGGGAGGCGGGGGTCGCTTTCGTTGAAGCGTTCGCAGTAGCTCGAGTAGTCGCGGTCGCGGCAGAGGGTGACCGAGACTTCGCCCTCGATGGTGACCGACGAGTAGCGGTTGTCGAGGTCCTCGAGGAGGAGGTCCTTGCGGTAGGTGCCGCTCGGCAGGCAGACGGAGGCGCCGGTGTAGTTGCGGCCCTCGAAGAGGCAGACGAAGCCGGGGCCGCCGGCCTTGTAGTTGAGGCGCGGGCCGGTCCAGGGACCCTTGGGCTCCTGGCCGAAAGCGACGGCGTCGCGGTTCACCCAGCCGCGCACGCCCTCGGCGCGGACGAGGCACCAGCGGTAGGTGCAGCGGTCGACGCGGATGCGGATCTTGCCGGAGATGTCGCCGACAACGTCGTAGGCGGCGCCGGGGCCCTGGAACACGGTCAGCGCCTTGATCGACCAGGCGGGCGTGCCGGTTTCGACGGCGTAGGCGGGGATCGCGAGGACGAGAAGCGCGAAGAGGAAAGACGCGAGGCGCATACGGAAACCTCCATCAGTGAACAAACGCTAGGCGGAGCAGGGGCAGGGGGCTAGTGCTCCAGCGCCACGGCGCAAACGAAAAGGGGCGCCGCGGGGCGCCCCTCTATTATGACTCACAGAGCTTAACCAGCTCAGTCGTCGACCGAGATCGAGGAAATCTCGCCATCGAGGTCGCCGAGCGAGCGGGCGCTGCTGGTGTAGGTCCGGCAGGTGCCGCGCAGGTTCGCGCGGGTGCAGACCGTCACCTCGAGGCCGTCGGCATTTTCGAACGAGGCGATGCGGTCATCCCAGGTGCGCAGGCTCCGGCTCGTGTCGCCGGCTTCCATGCAGAAGCTGTCGCCACGGAAGCGGCTGCGGTCGAAGAAGCAGACTTCGCCATCGGAGATTTCGGCTTCGTCCTCGACGCCCGGCTGGCCGCCGATGCCGAACTGCAGCGAGCCCTGGCCGCTGTTGCCCAGCGGGATATTGAGCTGGAAGCCCGGCGCGCTCATGCCGGCGAGATACTGGCGCGAGACCCAGCCGTCGGGTCCGTTCCGGATGATCCGGCACCAGGAGCCCGAGCACTCGACGACGTCGACTCGCTCACCGGCACGGACCGAGCCGATGACGCGGCCGTCGGGCCCGTTGCGCAGATTGACGTCGGCGGTGATGGTGGTGGGCGCCGCGCTGGCAGCGGTGGGCAGAATGACCATTGCGCCGGCACAGGCGATCGCCACGGCGGTCGCAAAGCTCAGCAGCATCTGGCGGGTTCTGGACTTCATTCCTGACGCTCCTTGCAGAATGGGTGCAGATTGTCGGCTAACTAACGGAAACCGATACGGAACGGTTCCGTGGATTTGATGCGGCCTGCGCCGCCGTAGGCCTCCCAAGCGAACTCGGACGCAATTGATACAAGGAATCTGGCCGGAACGGTGGCCGGCTGACTGTTATCCCTCCACCCTCCGCTTCCGGCCGTCGGCGCCCAGCGCGACATAGACGAAGCGGCCGTCGGTGACTTTTACGCGGACGTCGGGCTGCTCGCGGCGGCGGGCCCACGCTTCGACGGCGACGGTGATCGAGGTCGTGCCGACGCGCTCGAGGGTCGTGTAGACGCAGAGGATGTCGCCGACCTTGACGGGGGCGATGAAGGTCATCGCCTCGACCGCGACGGTGACCACGCGGCCCTTGGCGCGCTCGACGGCGCAGATGGCGCCGGCGATATCCATCTGGCTCATCACCCAGCCGCCGAAGATGTCGCCCGCGGGATTGGTGTCCGCGGGCATTGCGAGGGTGCGGATGGTGAGTGTGCCGATGGGCTCATTGTCGCTCATGTCGCTACTGCTTTCGTTACCGGCCAGCGGCCCGTCTCTTCTTCCCAGTGCCTCCGGCAGAGGGAGATGTAGACGGATTTTTCGATCGAGACCTGGTCGCCGGCGAGGAGGACGCGGCCGTGCTGGTCCTGACGGACGACCATGGTGGCTTTGGCGCCGCAGTGGCAGATGGTGCGCAGTTCGCGCAGGACGTCGGCGATGGCTAGGAGCTCGGAGCTTCCCGGGAAAAGCTTGCCCTGGAAATCGGTGCGAAGGCCGAAACACATGACGGGGACATTGAGGCGGTCGGCGATGCGGGCGCATTGCCAGACCTGATCGGGGGTTAGGAACTGCGCTTCGTCGATGAGGACGCAGTCGAGCTTACCCTCTTGGGTCAGCTCGCGGACGCGGTCGAAGAGATCGTCGGCGTCGGTGAAGGTCTCGGCCTCGGCGCTGACCCCGAGGCGTGAGGTGATCTTGCCGACGCCATCCTCGGCGTAGAGCGCGGAGGTGAGGAGCAGGGTCCGCATGCCGCGCTCGCGGTAGTTGTAGGACGCCTGGAGCAGCATGGTCGATTTGCCGGCGTTCATCGCCGCGTAGGAGAAATAGAGCTTGGCCATGGGCGCTAGGAAGCCCAGCGGGCGGCGGCGCGCAAGGCCGGAGTCTTCTTCATTCCCGATATTCAAGGATGGCTGTGGTGCAGACGGTCTCGAACCCGAGGCGGCGATAGACCGGCTCGCCCATGGCGGACGCGCCGAGGACGCCGAGCGAGGCGCCCGACTCGATCAGCGCATGGCGGGTGACGGCGGCCCCGATGCCGCGGCGACGGGCGCGGTCGCGGGTGAAGACGAAATAGATACCGCAGGTGTCGCCGGTGGTGAGCGCGGTCGCGGTGGCGACGGGCTCGTTGTCGAGATGGGCGAGATAGTGCCGCCAGGGCTTGCCGGGACCGTAACCGATGCGGGCGTACATCTCGCCGACCCAGCGGGCTTCGCGCGGGCCTTCGCCAAAACCTTCGGCGAGGACGTCGGTGAAGATTGCGAGGGCGTCGGGGGTCGTGACTTCGGTGACGGTCGCGGGGGAGGGCGCGGGGTTCAGCTCCGCGATGGTGGCGGCCATGCCGATATCGGCGCCGCCGTCGGCGAAGCCGTGGGCAATGAGGCGATCGCAGAGCGCGTCGTCACCGGTGACGTGCCAGGTGCCGGGGACGTTGTGCTTACGCATCAGCGCGAGGGACTGCGCGACGTCGGCGTCGGTGATGTTGCCCTTGGGAACGACGGCGTTGTGGTAGTCGATGGGCGAGCCGCCGATGGTCCAGTCGAGGGCGGAATCACGGCGCTGCTCGCCGCCCCCGGCGCGGCCGAGGTCGAGGAGGAAGGCGGAGAGATTTTCCACAAGTGCGGTGATGCGGGTATCGGTCATCGTATCGGTGCCATACCCCTTCTCCCCTCAGGGGAGAAGGTGGCCGAAGGCCGGATGAGGGGTGAAGCGTCTCATCCGCGCTTTGCTGAAGCATAGCGACTGCCGAACCTCTGCACCCCTCACCCGCCCGCTTGCCGCCTTCGGCGACCAGCGGAGCGACCTCTCCCCTGAGGGGCGAGGTGAGGCGGGCCCGGTGGTGTCCCCCTCCGAAAAAAACGGCTGCCCGGGGGCAGCCGCAAATGCCGGTTGGGGTTCGGCGGAGGATGACGGGGTTGGCGGCCGTGATCCTCGAAGAGGCCGTCCCAGCTTCTCGTGAGGGGGACGGCAGGTGCCGGACCGCTTGGGGGTCGATCCGGACGAGTGTTTAGCTATCGGGGGTACGTGACAGGCGCGTGACGTGTGTGCGTCATCTTCAAGTCGTTCCCGCATTCACTAAGTGTCATCCCGGCGGAAGCAGGGATCCATTTCACGTACTGGGCTTGAGGGGGCTTGGGTCCCAGCTTTCGCTGGGATGACACCGGTGGTGAGGCTCCCAAGTGCTGACTGAGCGCCCCCCTCATCCGCCCTTCGGGCACCTTCTCCCTCGGAGGGGAGAAGGCCAAAGAGCCGCGGCATCATCGCGTGTCGGCATTTGGGGTGACCTAGTGCGTCCGCGGCGGCGGCCGAAGGGCAGGGACGAGTTCGACGACGACGATCGCGAGGAAGATGAGGGCGGCGCCGGCGTAGCCGATGGGGGTGAGGCGCTCGTTGAGGATCAGGGCGCCGCCGAGGGCGGCGAAGAGGCCTTCGGCGGAGAGGATGATCGCGGCGTTGGCGGCGGGCAGGTGCTGCTGGCCGATGGCCTGGAAGGTGAAGGCGACCGCGGTCGAGAGGACGCCGGCATAGAGGAGCTCGATCCAGCCGGTGCCAATGCCCGTGAGCGTCGGGGTCTCGAACGCGAGCGCGCCGACGGAGGAGAAGGCTGCGGTCGTGAGAAAGCAGAGGATCGAGAGGGTGACCGGCCTGCCGGTCGCGTTGCTGATCCGGCCGATGAGGAGGACCTGGATGGTCCAGCAGAGGGCGCAGCCGATGACGAGGAGATCGCCGAGATTGAAGCTGTCGAGCCGCCCGCCGTTGAGAAAGAAGACGCCGATCAGCGCGGCGACGGCGCAGGGCCAGACGATCACATGTGGCACTTGGCGCCAGAGCGCGAGGGCTAAGAGCGGGGTGAAGATCACGTAGAGGCCGGTGAGAAAGCCGGTGTTGGTCACGCTGGTGAAGAGGATGCCGAGCTGCTGCAGGGTAACGCCGGCAAGGAAGCTGAGGCAGAGTATGGCGATACTGAGCCAGTGCTCACGGGAAATGGGCTTCCGAACCCGCCGGTACTCCCAGACCACGAGCGGCAGGATGGCGATGCCGCCGATCCAGTAGCGGGCTGCGTTGAAGGTCAGGGGACCCATGGCGTCCATGGCCGTCTTCTGGGCGACGAAAGCGAAGCCCCAAAGGAGCGTCGTCATCAGCAGCATGAGGACGGCGAGGAGACGCGGCACGACGCGGGCCTAGAGCTCGGCGTCGAGCGCGGCGATCAGGCGGTCGACTTCGGCGGGGCTCGTGTAGTGGACGAACGAGAGGCGGAGCGCGCCGTGCGCCGGATCGATGCCGAGCCCCTGGAACAGGCGGTAGGCAAAGAAGTTGCCGGCGCCACAGATGATGCCGTGCTTGCCGAGGCGCTGGGCGACCTCGCGCGGGGCTTCCTCGAGTGCCAGCGCGACGGTGGGGACGCGGAGCGAGAGGTCGTCGGGGCCGATGAGCCGCACGTCGTTGCGGCCGCGGATGAAATCGAGCAGCGGATCGAGGAGGGCGCTTTCCTGCGCCCGCATCGCGAGATGGGCGCGGTGGTACGGGGTCGGGCCCTCGAAGCGGTCGCCGGCCAGCTCCGCGACGGTCTCGAGATAGTCGGCGATGCCGGCCATGGCGATGACCTGCGCGTGGTCGGGGCCGGCCGGGTTCATGCGGTAGCGGGGCTTCTTGTCGTTGAAGTAGTGGCTCTGGTTGGGCAGCTCCATGAGGAGCTCGGGCCTGATCGCCATGACGCCCTGGTGAGGGCCATAGGTCTTGTAGGCCGAGAAGAGATAGACGTCGGTGCCGAGCGCCCAGAGGTCGGGAAGGCCATGCGGCGCGGCGCTCACCCCGTCGACGATGGTGATGGCGCCGATCGCGCGGGCCTTGGCTGAGATCTCGGCCACCGGGTTGATCTCGCCGACGACGTTGGAAACGTGCGGGAAGGCGATGACGCGGATCTTGTCGTCGAGCAGCGTATCGAGCTGGTCCAGGTCGAGCCGGCCGGTGTGGCGGTCGATGCGCCACTCGCGGACCTCGATGCCGTGGCCCTCGAGCGCGCGGAACTTGCCGGTGTTGGCCTCGTGGTCCTGGTTGGTGACGACGATGGCGTCGCCGGGCTTCAGCCATTCGCGGAGCGCGGTGGCGAGCGTCGTGGTGTTGGCCGAGGTCGAAGGACCGAAGGTGATCCAGTCGGGCGTGACGTTCAGCGCCGCGGCGATGCGCTGGTAGCTCTGCTCCATCGCCTCACCCGCCGCGCGCTGGGGAGCGGTGAAGGCATAGTCCTGCATCTTGGTGCGGTAGGCGCTCGCCATGAGATCGGCCACCGGCTGCGCGGTGAAGGAGCCGCCGGCGTTCTCGAAGTAGGCGAGACTTTTGATCGAGGGTTCGGCGAGGGCGGGGAAGAAGACGCGGAGGGAGTTGGGGTCGAGGGGGAGGGCCATGGTTGGTGGTTAGCGGGTTGGCTAACCCGCGGCAACTGCGCACTGGACGGCCCCTCACCCGGCGCTGCGCGCCACCCTCTCCCGCGAGCGGGAGAGGGGAAGACAGGAAGGACGCGAGGGGGAGGGTAAGTGGGCCCCGCCTGCGGACGCGGGGGGACGGGTGGGCAGGCGGGGCCAGGTGGCGTGCGGGAGGAGGGTCGATCCCGCACGCTGGGAGGGTCGGTCGTCAGCCGATGAGGCCGGCGGGGGCCGGGCCGCCCTGTTCGGCGGGGCCGGGTTCCTGGCCCGGCTGGCCGGGCATCGGCATCTCGCCCATGTGCGGGCGGCCGGGGCCCTTGCCGTCGCCGTCGCCGCGGCGCGGCGGGGCGAGCTGGGCCTTCTGCTCGTCGGTCAGCGAATTGTAGAAGGCCTCGAAGGCCGGCATCACCGACTCGAGCGCGGCGACGTGCGCCTTCTCGACCGCGAGGCGGCCCTGCATGCCGTCGAGGAGATCGACTGGCGGGGGCTGCTGGCCTTCGGCGACGGGAGCCGGGCGGTTGGCGGCGCAGGTGTCGCTGAACCCGGTCTGCGCGGTGAGCGCGGCGGTCTTCAGCGCCTCGAACAGCGGCAGCTGCTCGGCGGTCAGCTCGACGCGGTGGGAAATGCGGACGAAGGCGATCTCGAGCCGCTCGGCGCCGCGTTCGTTGCAGACGAGATTGAGGAGGCCACCCATGCGGCCATCGCCGCCGCGGTCGTCGTTGCCACCGCCGCGGCGGTTGTTGAAGCGGAACTGGCCGCCCTGGCCGCCGGGGCCGGGGCCCGGCTGCATCTGCTGGCCGCCGCCCGGCGGGGGCTGGTTGGGCGCCTGCTGCGCGGATGCGGTGGAAGCGATCCCGCCCATGCCGATGACTGCGGCAGTGAGCGCAACGATCGCGGCAGAGGTCAAAGTCTTCATGGCTTAGAACCTTTCCGTGGGTTGCATGGACGGGACGCTTGGGTCCCTCAACACGATCGAGGCTACGTGTGCCGACGTGGCGCCGACCTATCCGGATGATGAAAGGTTGGTAGGGTTGGAAAGGTGTTCTCCGAAGGCACCATCATTCAGCCCGGGTTCACCCGCACCCTTCCATGATGCAGGCTGAGGCGGAGTTGCCTCGGCGTAACGTCAGGAGCTTTGCGATGCGCAAGCCGGGTCTGACCTTTCCTCTCATCATCGCTGCATTCGTGCTGTCGGGCAGCGCCGCGATGGCGGTGCAGCTGCAGGCGGTGCGTGATACGGCGATCCGCGATTCCGCCGGCACCCAGGTCGGCACCATGCCCTCGGGCGCGGTCTATGAAGGCAGCTGCGAGCAGACCCAGTGCTACGTCGATGCGCCGTCGGGCGCGGACGGCTGGGTGCTCGGCACAGACCTGATCTTCGCCAACGCGAGCGGCGGGCTCGGTTTCAACTTCAACTTCGGCGGGGGTAGCAACAATCAGCCGCCGCCGCGGGTCGAGGAGCCGCGCGACGACGACGGCGAGGTCTGCTTCTTCGACCGCCCGAACTTCCGGGGCAGCAGCTTCTGCGTCGCGGAGGGGGAGTCGGCGGACCGGCTGCCGCGGAGCTGGAACGACCGCATCTCTTCGATCAGCGTCGATCGTGGCCTTTATGTCGAGGTTTGCCGCGACACCTATCTCGAGGGCAGCTGCACCGAGTACGACCGCGACGTGGAGCGGCTGCCGAGCCGGCTCAACGACCGCATCTCGAGCTTCGAGGTCGGCGGCTAACCGAGGACACTGAGCAGCGCGCGCTCGAGGTCGACGCCGCGGTAGGGCTTGGTGAGGACTGGCGTGTTGGCGAAGTCCTCGCGCACGCCGTGGGCGCCATAGCCGGTGGCGAAGACGAACGGTATGCCGTTCGTGCGCAGCGCCTCAGCCACCGGGAAGACCCGCTCGCCCACGAGGTTGACGTCGAGCACGGCGCAATCGAAGCCGCCGGCCTCGGCGTGGCGCCTTCCATCCGCGACGGTCGTGACGGAGGCGAAGACGACGCAGCCGAGATCGGTGAGCATATCCTCGACCATCAGGGCAACGAGGGTTTCATCCTCAACGACAAGCACGCGCCGGCCAGCGAGGCTCGGCATCCTCAGCTAAGGGGAACCGCGATCGCGCAGGTCATGCCGCCGGGGTCGAAGCGGAACGCGACGCTGCCGCCGAGATCGCCGCTGATGCTGCGTTCGATGATGCGCATGCCGAAGCCCTGGCGCGCCGGCTCGGTGACGGCGGGGCCGCCACTTTCGCTCCAGCGCAGGACAAGGGTGCGTCCGGCGCCGGCGTGAGTTTCGGCGTGCCAGTCGAGGGCGACGCGGCCGGTCTCTGCCGTCAGCGCGCCGTGGCGGGAGGCGTTGGTCGCAAGCTCGTGGACGACCATGGCGAGGACCAGCGCGACGCGCGGCGGCAGCATCAGGTCCGTGCCGTCGCGGGTGAAGCGCGATGCGGTATCGCCCGCGAAGGGTGCAAGCTCGGTGTCGAGCAGCTCGCCGAGGCTGACCCCGTGCCAATGGCGGCGGGTCAGCAGGTCATGGGCCTTACCGAGGGCGACGAGGCGGCCCTCGAAGTTGGGGGTGAACGCCGTGGGCTCGGGGGTCGAGCGCAGGGTCTGCGCAGCGATCGACTGCACGGTCGCCAGCGTGTTCTTGACGCGATGGTTGAGCTCGTCGACGAGGCTGCGGAGCTGCTCCTCGGATTTCTTCCGCTCGCTGATGTCGATCAGCATGTTGACGCCGCCGACGATTCTGCCGTCGGCATCGCGGAGCGGGGTGGGGAAGGGGATGAACGGGACGCGGCTGCCGTCGGGACGCTCGGCGATGGCTTCGGCGCCGCGGATCGGGCGGCCTTCCTTGAGCGCGACGGCCATCGGGCACTCCTCGAGAGGAAGCGGCGTGCCGTCGGGATTGTAGAGCCGCCAGGAGACGCACCAGCGATCGGTGCCGATTTCGGGCCGGCGGCCGGAGAAGGCCACCGCGGCTTCGTTGTAGAAGGTGATGCGGCCTTCGGGATCGGTGGTGTAGATCGCGGCGGGCAGGGCGTTGAGGATCTCGCGGAAGCCGGCATCGGTGAACATGCCCGGCCCGGCGGACAAAATGCCTAGGCCTGCGCTCTGCGCGGGCTCTACCACGTCGATTTCAGCGAGCGTCGAAATACCAGTGCCCCTCGGCCGCGGTCCAGCGGCACGCGCAATAACACGTTGCGGCCCGGGAAGGTTCCCGCGCAAACGGGACACAGCTAATGAATTATGACGCGATGTAATCGCGCAACGCGCTGGCTTCCTGCTCGGTTTCCTCGATCTTGCGCTTCACGACATCTCCGATCGAGACGATGCCGCAGAGCGTGCCGTCGGCCTCGAGGATGGGCATGTGGCGGATGCGATATTGGGTCATCCGCTCCATGACCGTCGCGACGGTGTCCTGGCGCGAGCAGGTGATGACCTTGGCGGTCATGACGTTTTCAACCGTCGTTTGCAGAAATGCGGTGGGATCGGCGCCCATCTTTCGGACGATGTCGCGCTCGCTGAGGATGCCGCAGACCTCGCCGCCGGCGTTGACGACGACAACCGCGCCGATGTGGTGGCCGTTGAGCAGGGCGACCGCCTCGGCGATCCGGGCGCTGCGGCGCACCGTGTGGACCGCGGTGCCCTTGGATTGAAGGATGTTCTCGACTTGCATCGGCTGACCCTCCCTCGGGCGCAGAGTGTGCGCCAAAGGGAGGGGGTGGGCAAGGGAAGGGGTTTGTGGGGCGGTGCTTGTGGCCGCCCCCTCCACCGCCTACCGGCGGTCCCCCTCCCCCGTGCTTCGCACAGGGGAGGATTCCCGACTGCGGTTACTGCGCCGTCGTGGCGTTGCCGAGTTTGCCGCCGGCGGGGGCGGCAGCGGGGGCTTCGACTGCGGCGGGGGCCGGGGGGAAGTCGCCGGAGGCGGTGGCGGTGACCTGGATGCGGCCGGCGAGGAGCCGCGGATCCCGCTGCATCAGCTCGAAGTCGGCGACGCCGATGCCGCGCGGATCGGCCGACTTGAGGTGGAGCTCGAGTCCCGGGCGGCCGTTGATGAAGTCGCTGATCGCCGAGACGGTGCCGAGGGTCTGCGGATTGGCGCCGAACAGCGCCATCGTTGTGCCGGCGACGACGCCGACAATGCCGGTGCGGAAGGCGGCTTCGTTCTGGCCCGAGTCCTGCGCGCCGCGCTGGATCAGGAGGTTGAGGATGCCGGCGTTCTCAAGCGTCACGTGGAGCTCGGTCACGGTGATCCGCTGGCTGGCCTGCATCGAGGTGCGCCGGTCGGGCGAGAAGACATCGGGGCTGACGTTGGCGAGCGATGCCACGACGACTGCGCTGCCGAGCTGATCGGCGTTGACGCTCAAGTTGCTGAGCGTCGCCGTCTGCGCCTCGCGGTCCCAGTCGAACTTGAGCCCGAAGCCGAGGTCGATCTCGTCGATGCCGGCGGCGCGGAGGACCGGGGCCATGTTGTCGCCGTTCTCGGGGAGAGCGAGCTTGAGGCTATCGAGCGTGATCGTGGTGCTCGCCGGGATGCCGTCGGTGTAGTTGGCCGCCGTCAGGTCGAACGAGCCGACGCTGAGCTTGACGCGCTCGTCGGGATCCTTGTCGCCGGGCACGTCGAGCTCGAGGCCGCTGATCGCGAAGCCTTCGAGCTCGGGCACGACCTTCTGCCAGTTGCGCTCGAACCAGCCCTTGTCGGGCTGATCGCCAAGGGCCGTGATCGCGGCGAGGGTCCGCGTAAAGTCCATCTTCTTGAGGGTCGCGCTGTCGAAGCGCACGTACCCCTCGTCCTTAACGTCGACGTTGAAGGCGCTGAGCGTGATCGGCGGGATGACGGCACTCTTCCAGCCGCCGACGGCGACCTTCCCGGCCGCGATCAGGAGGGCTTTGCCTTTGTCGCTGACGCCCTCGCAGGTCAGTCCGCCGAACTCCATCGGGCTCATCTCGAAGCTCGTGAGGAACTCGATGTAGGCGGCGACGGCGGCGGAGGCGGTTTCGGGCTTCGACTTGCCGAACTCCTGCTGCTCCTTCTGGAGCTGGCTGAACTTCGCCATGAGGCTCGACTGGCCGCCGGCGATGGGGCGGGCCTTGAACTCGGCGATTGTGGCGGGTCCGATCTCGCATTTGACGCCGTTGGCGTTGACCTTGCCGCCGGCGAACTCGATGTTGGAATAGAGCGTGACGGCTTCGGTTCCCGTCGCATCCGGCCCGATGCCGTAGAAGGCGAGAAGCGCGCCGATATCGAGATTGGCGACGGCGGTACGGCCGAGCGCCACGTCCACGCCGGAGGGACCCTTGACCTCGGTCACGCGGATCGCAGCGGAAGCGGCGAGGCCGTCGACGACGTTGCGGATCTCGATGCCGCGATAGGTCGTGACCGAGCTGTCGACCAGCGAACGCACGGTGATCCAGGGAATGCGGACCAACGCCGCATCGAGCCCGCCAAGCGACTCGGCGCTGGCGCGGTCGCCGGCAAAGAGCGCGCGGACCCTTTCCAGCACATTGGGATCCTAAGCTTAGAATTCCACGTGGACAAGTTGTCGC